>ERZ773076.29-NODE-29-length-86300-cov-18.872456_pt1 | contig 86300 bp, 88 predicted proteins | sample MGYA00580613_ERZ773076 | MGnify/ENA primary metagenome ERZ773076 (study PRJEB29015, sample SAMEA2738005) | human oral metagenome | biome: human oral; feature: human-associated habitat; material: dental | place: China | collected 2057 ...
TGTTTTATAGTTACTTAAATCTTGAGAGTACAAAAACCTCAAATTAAAAAAATCGGTTTTGGTCTCTCAAGTTCATTATGATTGTGGCAACCAAAATTGTCAATCTTCTAAAGTGTATTCTGATAATAAACGAATCGGTGATTCTACATTAATTTCAATCGTTTCAAAAGAAAATAAGTGGTTTAACACTTTTAACGTGACCTTCTCCTCTACTGAAAAACTAAATTCTCCAATTTCTTTTGCAAGCAGAAAACTACAAATTTTAGACAAACTTTCCCTAAATCGCTCTTCCGACGGCACATCACTTAACGGATAATGTTTACGATATCTACTATAGATAAAATCTAACTCCGGAAGCGATTCAATATGATCTCCAATTATGTTGATATATTCCATTAAATCAGGGAACAATACAACACTACCACCAATTGTTATAAAATTGAACACAAATAGATTGCCATATGAATCAGTATCTCTAATTAAACGTTCCACAATTTGCTGATATTTATTTTTCGAAATATACTCTTCCGCATTTTTTATCAAAAGTAGATATTTATCTGAACTCTCTTCTAGCAATCTTTCCAACATATTTAATAGAATTAAAAATTTACTTTCATTATCAATTAATTCATTAGAGACAACTACTCCATCACGTTCAACTAATTGAAGTAGATGATTTTTTATGATGCTCTCTTTCATAAAATCAACAACATCCGTCTTATACAAAACATCCTTCACTTCAATTTGTGCTGTTTTATTAATTTCATTGGATAGTTGTTCTAAGATATCGTTTAATCTTTCAATATGACTAGTAAGTTCAATCCGATTCATAATCTGCATGAGATATTCATAAGCAATTGTTCCTTTTTTTAAAGACAGCTGCTCATGGAGATCTTCTGCACGCTCGATTGTAATAAACTTGAACTCTTTTCGATTAAGAATCTTCTCCTCTGACTGGATTACAGGCTCTTCAAAATCAAACAATGATAAATCATTCTCCGTATATTTTTTACCACCAAAATACCAATTCAATAAAAGCCACATATAATATTTGAGTTCTTGATTCAACCCAACAATTTGTGTATATTGTCCAACCTCAATTTCAACAAAATCATTATACGGATGACTAATCTTCCACTTCATATAGTCACCAACTTCTTATCTCCAACAATAACTTCTTGCCTCGTCTTTCCACCGGTAACTAATACCATCTCTGAAAATTGCTTTTCAGTAACAGCCAAAATCCTGACATTTCCGTCTGGTAAATTACAGCTTTGAATCCGTTTATAAAATTTATTTGCGTAGCTTCGGTTGGGACAAGTGCGATAATAGACTGAAAACTGTAACATCTCAAAGCCACAAGAAATAAGTTCCTTACGAAATTGTCGATAAATTCTTTGCTCTTTAGGTGTCTCCATTGGCAAATCAAAAAAACAAACTAATCTCAACGCATCATACCTCATTTACTTTCTCCCATTCTAAACTTGAAATGATTGGATACTTTTTCCACTGAATGACTTTAGAATCCATATTTCTCATAAACTCTTTCACATATTTATCCATCGCATTCACCACTGCACAATTTTCATTTCCAAACTTTACCCTTGCATTCAATAAATTCACCAATTCCAGACGATGGCTATATTTTAAATAATCCGCTTCTTGCAAATTAGAATACACCCAATAGTCTACAATCTGGCGAAAAGGTTCCATTAAGTCATCTACAAGATTAAATGAATTGTACTCATTTTTATGAAAGACTCCTACAATGGGATTTAATCCATATCCTGCAACAATTCTAGCCATTTGTGCTCTCACAATTGCATAACCGTAATTCAATCCCGCATTAATCACATCCGCTTCTTGTTGAGTAACTCGAACAAATTTCTTTCCAAACAATTCATTGAAGTATACTTTTGCAGCATGCCCTTCTCGATTGGTTTTATCTCCTGGTTCAATATGTTCTAAATAATCTGCTAGTAATTTAATACTCTCATCACTTTTATCTAGGGTAATGAGTAAATCTAACTGATTGGCTATTTTCATATATGTAATCATCTGCCATATCTTATCTTTTTGTTTATCCGTCCACCCTAATTGATTCAACTGTTTTTTATACGCCCTAAAATGTCCATTCTGCGCCAAATAAATTCCAGTTGGCAAATGATTCTGATCACAAACAACTAATATAACATTGTACTTACTAAATGCACTTAATAACCTCAATGTAACAATGGTGTCTCCACCTTCAGCCACAACCATTGAGATATCACTCAATGGAATTGTCACTTCCATTCCATGTTTTTTAATCAGTAAATTGTCCAATTTCAGTCGCATTTGCTCACTATCTCTTACATGTACTGTTCTCCAAGTCATATGCATTCTCCTTTTTATAGCACGAAAAAACCCCACCAAATGGTGGGGTTTCGATTTCGGCATGAAGCCTTATTTTTGTAGCTTCAGCAAGATTTAAGTAACTATGTAAGGCGTCCCTTACAATCATTATTCTACACCTTGCAACCGCTTTTTTCAACCCCTATTTAAAAGTTTTTGAACGTTAATTGAGGGTTTTCTCCTTCTTGTTTAATAATAAATTTTCTACCCAAAATATTTGTTTCAACCTTGTATAACGAGATATTATCCATACTAATCCCTTTAAGAAATCTTCCTGCCGGATCTACCTTTCCGAATTTAAACAGTTCTTCTTTAGGTTCGAACTTAGCTTTGTCATAAGGCTTCAGTTCAACATAATTTTTATTTACCCCTGTCCGAGAAAGGAATCTAAAGATTTCCTGCTTATTTTCAACAGTATCTTTTACGATAAGTAAATCATTTTTATATAGACTAAATTTAAATTCCGAGTTTTCAGATATTCCTTCATCATTTTTTATTTTCAAATACTCTTTTTCTGTTATTCCATAGTTTCCACCTTTTTGGAATTTTAAATCTGAATACTTCAAGCCCATTATTTCGTATCGTTTTGTCTCAGGATTAAAGTAAACATCCGCTCTCCAAGGCTTCAACGATTTAAGCGCAACGGTTCTTGAGCTATTGTTAGGAGTAATATCAATATGCTTCCCAACAGCCTTGTCAAGATACTTCAATTGCTTAATAACTGGTCCATTCCCTTTTCGACTATATTTTCTCACATAACCATGTTCATCATAATATTTTTTAAACGGACTAACTTTGACTTCCTTACCGTTCTCATTAATTTCTTTTTCTGGATAAGTCTCTACAATGACTTTTATCACTTTTTCAAAAGTAACTGGATCATGTTGTGCCATTAAAAACTTACTTGGGTCTTTTTGATAAACTTTTAGGAACTCATCATACCCTTCGACCGAATAAATATCTTTAATCTTTGCGACAGTAATTTCTTCATCTCCACGTTTTCTTGTTGTATAAATTGTAGCATCAGATATTTTTCTGTTTACTTTAGAATCTTGTTGATATGCAAATAGGATAGAATCTTCAAGTTCTTTAGATTTTAACACTTTTGTGAAGTTATCATATGGAGATTTAAAAACAGCTTCTTTATATTCATCATCTGAAATCAATTCTCCAGTTTCAGTGTCTAACAATTCGTTCTCACTGTATCGAATCAGCGTATTCTTTGTTTTTTTCCATAATTTCAATTGACTAGATGCTGCAATTACAAGAGCATCAATCGCATGGTGGTGGTATGTGTCACGAGTCTTTTCAATTCCCCATTTTCTTCTTAACTGAGCAGTGAACTGTCCTCTTACAACTGCAATTTTTGTATTAGCACCTCTTTGTTTAAAAAAGTCTTGTAATGCATTTAAAACCACACGAGAAGCGTATCTTGTATCTACTAGATTACGCGCAATAAATTTAGAACGCACTTCGAATTTATTAATGTCTTCTTCAAATAGTAAGTATTCACGTTTCTTCTTACTAAAACGGCTATTATTAATCACATAGTGCTTGAATTCTCCCCAGGACCATGAATTTGTCAATAAAGGCATTGCTTGGAATGGCGTTCTTTGTCCTTTTTCTTGGTTAGCAATGTGTTCTACTAAAACTTTATTATCTAAACCATCATCAAAGGTTAGTGACAATGGAAGAATATGGTCTATTTCATACTCACCTTTGTTGTTAATTAATTTGGCAATTGGAATTTCTCTTCCTGAATACGCACAACGTTTTTCTTGTTGGTACCATAGTCTAATCTTAAGCGCTAACTCTTTATGACCGTGGAATACAGTCGAAGGAAGCTCTTTAGAATTAGAGTAGTCCATTGCTGCAGCTAAAATCGCAGCATCCTTCTCATTCTTATTTTTCTTTTGTCCTTCTTGAATTCTCTTCTTCTGGTCCTCATCATTTTTATCACGAGCCATTTCAATCACAATCGTATCAATATCTCCACGTTCCTGAAGCATTTTATTCACAATTTTAATCGTTTGTCGTACGGCTTTTGCCACAACCGGATTATAAATTTCCTCAGTAATTAATTCATCATCAATATATTTTGTTTTAGCAGATTCATTCTTAGGCTTTTGTTTACCTAAACGGGTTAAAATGGTCATTTGCTCTTCAGACGTATGATATAATTCTGGAATTAATTCATTTAACAACTTGAGCGAAAAACTATGCCACCCTTTATTCAATAGCGGAGTATTTTTCTTTCTAAATTGAATCAATTCATCAATTTGTTGGTCCGTAAATGTGCCTGGTAAATATTCATGAATGGATTCCAAGATTCCTTCACGTTCGGTGTTTAGTGTTAAGATGCGCCCTAGTTGATTTAGCTGTTCTCTTGTTAATCCAGTGACATCAATCGTTTCGAGTTGCTTCATCTTTCTGTACGCTTCAAAGCTATGCATCTCTGCTTTATGATCTTTATCTTCACGTACTCCTGTAATATCTTCTGCCTTACAACCGACCATTTTCGCAATTCTTGATAAAATATTTTTTGCGCCACAAGTTTTAGCATTCTTAACAAATTGAATAATTTCTTCTTTTTGTTCTAAACTCAATTTCTTCGTTTCAGTTGGAACGGTTAAGTTATTGAGGTCATTCAAAAGATTGAATTCTTGAGCACTGTAAGAAGCCTTTGCTGCTCGAAATTCATCTGGATAATAAGTACATTTCCCAATCAAAATGCTGAAAATATTATCTAACGTTTCTCCATTAGTACGATATCTACCATAATCTGTTCTAGACTTTTCATTCCCTGGTCCGTGATAGTATTTTCTCTTTTTTGTTAATATTTCTAAATAGTCAGCAATAAACTCGTCTGTTAACTCTGAATAAAATTCTTGTTGCGTTTTTAAGATACGTTCAGCTTCTTTTCTATACTCCGAGGTAGAAAAAACGTTAATAAGTCTTCTTTCTGTTCCATCTTCTAATTTTACAGAAAAGTCTCCACGAACTTGTCCATATTTTTCAAGACGCTCTAATTGAATTTCACCAGGAGTTTTATTTTTTAACTCTCTTGCATTAATCTCAATAGCTTTCTTGTAATCTGAACCAGAAGTTGCAACATTATCTTCATCAATCGCATCATCTAAATAACTAATCCCACGATGTTTCACCATATTCTTCAGAGCCACAAATAATTCTGTTAATGATAACTTTTCATTCAATCCACGAACTCGGATTTCATATGGATTCAGATTGATTGGCACTGAATGCAAATCTACATCAATATCATACTTTTCGAACAAATTTTCAGTTCTTTTAATACGATGTTTTTTTCTTCTTTTAACACGCTTTCCCCCACGGAAACCTCTACGTTCCACATTGCTTGCAGCATCTCCAGAAGGAAACAGACTCACACTTTTATGAATAATCTCCCCTGTTTCCTTTTCAATTAACCCTACACCTACTGAACCAATACCAATATCTAAACCTAACACATAATTCGCCATATTATCTCCCCTTAAATCAATTTTGTTATACGCTTTCATTTTACTCTGATAAATTCTTGAATTCAATATGAATTTTTATTTATTTTACTATTTTCGTTGTTATATATTGGTAAAAAAACAAACAATATTTCCTCTTTTTATTTTTTGAAAAGTAACATATTTGTTACTGTAGCATATATGTTACATTTTGTTTTTTTGTGTCACTTTTTTACACTTATAAAACGCTATTCAAATAGTAAATATAGTCTCTCAAAAATATATAATATTAGTTAAAAATAGTGAGTCTTTCTCTCGCTGTAATTGACTAATCTTGATAAAAATAAGTTCGCTCGTTTACTCTTTCTCAATTTTATTCCAAATTCGACTCTTCAACACTACTTATTGATACATCATCTTTTATATAGTAATGTCCATTTTTTATATCTCAAAAGTTCGTTCGTAGGAATTATTCCCGTTTTATACAGAAAACTTATTTTTAATTTTTTGTCTGATTTTCCGTAAATTTGCATATTTTTGTCAAATCGGCCTTTTGCGCAACAAAAAACCAAGGCACTCGACCCGGTTTTCTTATTGCAATATTCGATTGAAATGAATCGCTAAGTAAAGCAATTCATCATTCGTCATTGATTTTTGATATTTCTTCTTCACGAATTCATTCACTTGACACGCGACGGCTAAAGCTTTTGGATAGCGGTTGGCGACGTATTCGAACATCTCACTATCTTTGGAATCGAGCATTTGATCTTGGAAGTATCTCTCGGCAAAAAATTTAATATGGGTCACAAGTCTTGTGTGATGGATATTCTGATGAACAAGATCCACTCCTAAGCTATACTCGACGAGATTGACGATAGAGCTAATGAGCTTGGCTGCTTCCATCCCTTTGAAAGACTTCGCGTTCATTTGCGCATTAATAAAATGAAAGGCGATATTGGCCGCTTCTTCTTCTGGAATGTCAATCGCAAAATGCTCGTTTAACAACTTCATCCCGAGTTCTCCGAGTTGATACTCTTGGCGGTAATACGTCTTGATTTCCCAGAATACTTTATTCGTGAACATCAGTTGATCATGGTACCAGACGACGGCAAACTGCAAGTGATCTACCAATGCGAAGTAACTGGTCGGCGTTAATTTCAGTTGCAACTGTTCATCCGCCTTTTTAATCAGTGAATTCACAATCTCAATATAGGCGGGGTCTACGGCACCAATCGAATGGACGAACTCTTGAATTTTCGCATCATCGACAGGAATGAAGACCTGAGAAACCGACTCTTCGCCGACTGCTTGTCCAGGCTTCCTGCCAAATCCAATCCCTTTTCCAAGCAAGACGAATTCCGCTTTTGTATCGTCTTCTACGAGTACGACACTCGAATTGAGTACCTTCTTAATCTGATACATGGCGACCCCTTTCTATCTTTAGTTTAAATTTTCTCCATTTGTAGCGATAACTTCTTTATACCAGTCAAATGAATCTTTCTTATACCGTTTCAAAGTTCCATTTCCAAAATCATCTTGGTCTACATAGATGAAACCATAACGTTTCGACATTTGTGAAGTAGAAGCACTGATTAAGTCGATTGGTGCCCAACTAGTATATCCGAATAATTCTACGCCCTCTTCAATGGCTACTTCCATTGCTTTAAAGTGACTCTTAAAGTATTCGATACGGTAGTCATCATGCACTTTGCCGTCTAATGAAAATAACCGAGGTTCCCCCTCGGTTATCTCTAATTTATTAAAAACAAGTATTATTATCATTCAATATTTAAATACTCTCTTAATTCCGTTTTATAGATTGAAGCTTTTGCACCATAGATAATTTGAATACCATTATCAACATGAACTACTCCTTTAGCATTCAACGCTTCACTAAAGTACGAATCACTTTTAACTTTGGCATTATCTTTTAAAGTTACTCTTAGTCGAGTAAAGCAAGCATCTACTGCTGAAATATTATCTTCTCCTCCGAGGGCTTCGACTAATTTTAAGTTAAAACTACTATCATTCTTTTCTTCCGCTTCTTCAATTTTCTCTGTTTCTCTTCCTGGAGTTAAATAGTTAAACTTCTTAATAAGGAATGAGAATACAAAGTAGTATAATACAAAGTAAATTGGCCCTAATACTAAAATCCAAGTCCAATTTGACCCTTTATCTGCTCCTAAAATCCCATTAAATATGAAGGATAGCAATGGCCCTCCAAAGGTTGCGGAACCAGAAACATTAAAATTAACAAGATATGTGATGACATATGCTAATCCTGAGAATACAGCATGGAAACCAAATAATAATGGAGCTACGAATAAGAAACTATATTCTAAGGGTTCTGAAATCCCCATAATTACACAAGGAATGGTGCTTGCAATCATTAGTGACGCAATCTTCTTTTTATTTTCAGGTCTTGCAGTCTTATAAATTGCAAATGCAGCCCCTGCCAAACCAAACATTGCAAAGATAACTTTCCCATTCATTAGATATTTACTTACATCAATATCGTACATCGCATTTGGTGTATTTAAAATTGCATTTTGAATATTTACAGCACCTTCATATACTTGTCCTCCAATATCCTTGACCCCTCCAAGAGGAGTAAAGAAGAATGGTAAGTAAATAAAGTGATGAAGTCCAAAAGGTAGTAAAAGTCTTTCCGATAGACCATAAACAAACGATCCAAAAGCACCAGTTTTTGCGATAAAGTCAGCTGCACTATTCAAGAACGCTTGTACAGGTGGGAAAATAAAGGCTAATGCAATTCCTACAAACCCACTCACAATTAAACTAACGGCCGGCACAAATCTTGTCCCGTTAAAAATGGAAAGGACTGCTGGAAGTTCAATTTTATAATATTTATTGTGTAATGCTGAAACGATTAACCCGATTAAAATACCACCAAATACCCCGGTATCTAAAGTGGTAATTCCAAGAATCATTTTCTGACCTGTTAATAATTTTTCCGGATTGATTGTCCCATTCAAGATAAGAAATGATCCAAGTATGGTATTCATTCCCATATACGCAATAAAACCTGAAATAGCAGCCGTCGCTTTTTCCTTCTTAGCAAATCCATAAGCAATCGACATCGCAAAAATAATTGGAATATTATTATTAATCACATTCCCTAAATCTTTTGTGAGTTTAAACAAGGCAGCAAGAAATGGGCTTCCTAATAGCGGCATTGTTTTAACCAAATTTGGGTTTGAAAATGCACTCCCAATTCCCACTAAGATACCTGCAATAGGTAATAATAGGACTGGGGCCATTAATACTTTCCCAAATTTTTGAAAGGAAGTTAAAATTCTATTTCCGGATTTCATATTTACTTCTCCTATTCATCATTTGAGTTCAGGCCAATATTCTGAGTTGGCCTCAATAAGACTGTCTAATACCTTACGAGCACGTTTAGCATCCACTACTAATCGATTCAACGTCAAGGCTTGTAATGCTTTTTCATAGCTACCTTCAAGATATGCTTCTACTGTTAATTTTTCATATGCATATTGAGATTCAATTAATCCTTTATAGAATGTACCAATTTTACCAACCGCAAATGGTTCTACTCCATTGATACCTAATAATGCAGGTACCTCAATCATGACATCTTCAGGCAAATTAGAAACAATTCCGTTATTAGGTGTCATAATAATAAATGTATCTCTTGTGTTATTCAAAATAGAAGCCGCACATTCAACAATCATATCTCCATGGGCATCATTATGGACAATATGAGAATCCTTAGCACTATTATTTTTAATAATACGATCACATTCTTCAAAGACTCTCTTTTCACGTCCATCCATTACTTCATTTGCTCGAGTATAATTTGGATCCAATTTTGTAATTTTATAATCTGGATACAAATAGTATTGCAAATAAGTATTTGGTAGATAATCAGGGAAATCTCTTACCATTGTTTCAACCATTCCATAAGTATCCAACCATGATTGGTCACGTTGTTCCGCATCTACTGGTAAAAATCCTTTTTCCAATGTAGTTTTTTTAATCAATGGAAGATAATCTTCACCAGTAATTTTGTCATACACGTGAGTAAACCAGCCAAAGTGATTTAATCCAAAATATTTTGGTTCAAAACGGTTATAGTCAACTTGAATAAGCCTTCCGAATGATCTTAAAAGATTTACTGGTTGATCACAAATGTTAAGAATTTTATGATCGTCTGGAAATACCTTGTTCAAAGCTACTGCAACAATTGCAGCTGGATTTGTATAATTAATAATCCAAGCTTCTGGTGATTTTCTACGAACAATATTTACAAGTTCAATCATATCTCTAATTGAACGTAGTCCATATGCAAAACCACCAGGTCCGCAAGTTTCTTGTCCGATTAACTCTTGTGATAATGGAATTTTTTCATCCTTTTCTCTCATTGGATAACCGCCTGTTCTCATTTGGCAAAGGACAAAATCTACATTTTCAAATGCTACTTCTGGATCAGTTGTGTATGAGAACTTAACTTCTGGTGCTTCTTCTCTAAAAAGAATCTTTCCGAATTCTCCAATCTTTTCTTGACGTTTTTCGTCAATATCATACAGTTTAAGTTCGTTAATTTTAAAAATATCTAAATGTTTCGTCAACGCTTTCAAAATTCCAGGTGACCAAGTAGACCCACCACCGACGATTACAACATTGACAGATTTATTTAACATAATAAAGACTCCTTCATAAAATTACTTAACACATGTGCTTTATACTTTTATTATAGAATCCGTTTTCAAAAAAACAATAAGCTTTGGCGTATCCGCCAAAGCTACACAAGCATTATAAAATGACACACCACTGTGTATTTTTACACATTATTTAATTTATCAAGGTATTTAGCTATCAACACCTCAAAAAAATAAGAAATTGAAAATCGAGAAGAGATATCCATCCCTTCAAATACTTGCTTTTGATAATCTACAAACACACTTAAATCTGATATTTTTGCAATTGGGTTTTGTGATAGTCCCGTAATTGAAATCTTAGTTGCTCCATTTACACTAGCAACATTTGCACATTCAACAAGATTCTTAGTTTGTCCGCTCATTGAAACCAGGAATATTAATGTATCTTTATTCGAGTGGACTGCTGAATGTAACATTAAATGTCTTTCATTATAAACTCTTGCATTCTTCCCAAGAATTCTTAATTTATCTGCAGCTATGTCACATGGATATTTTGATAATCCATGCGCATAAAATAGAATTTCTTTCTTAGTATCTAGCAATGCTATAATCTCATCTATTGTTTCATTCTTAATTAATTTTTTTGTTTGAACTAATTGATTATCTATACTTAATGATTGGTCGTTCGGATTTGGCATAATTGAATGAATGATATCTTCTCTTAATTGAACAAAACCTGTATATCCCATTTTTTTTGCTAATCTAACAACTGTATTTGGTGAAACAAAAAATGGTTTAGAAACTTCATTTAAAGAAAGATGATCTCTACTAGAAAGTTCTTTCTTTATAAAGTCTAGTATTTCTTTTTCTAGTTCATTTAGCTTAGAATAATTTTCTTGAATATTATTATAAAAATTACGCAAAATATCATCACCTTTCTGGCTTCATTTTACATCTTATTTACTTCTAACTTCAATACTATTTTTTATATAATTTATTTTTCCATCTCAACTTCTACCTTTATACGGGTAATTAATAACTCTATACAAAAAAACGAGGCTCTCGCCCCGGTTTTTCATGTTTGTTGTGTTCAAACTTTTTTATACCACTTTATTCCATCCCATTAAAAATCTCATCGGCAATTTCTAGTCCAATTTGTGCTTGTTGTTCTGGTGTGAGGGAGTGGCCTGTCTCGTCTAGGGTAGTCAGGCGTGCGCCTTTGAGGCTTTTCACCGCTTTTTTGGAAGCAGTGATGGGCACGATAAAGTCATCCGCGCCGTGATAAATATGGACGGGTGCACTAATCTTGCCCAGTCCCTCATACGCGTCGATTGGATAGACGTCTTCTAAGTACTTCTTACTAATTTTTGTTCCTAGAAGATTAAAGATTTCAGGAGCTGCATCTAGGCTCGGGAAGGTGCTTCGAATATCATCCGGTAAGGAGAATGCTGGATAGAGCAAGAAGACTCCCGCTAAGTTTGCCACTTCCTGCGCCAAGAGTGCCGAGACGAATCCTCCTTGACTGCTTCCCATTAAATAGATGCGGTCCGTCTTGACAAACGGGAGGGAACTCGCAAATTGCAAGGCATCTCGCAGGTTTTGCACTTCGGTTAGAACGGACATTTCCGTCGTGGCCCCCTCGCTTTTTGGAGAGGTTGAAGACGAACCGCCAGCAAATTCAAAGCTAAACACCGCCACCCCGGACTTCGCCAAGGTTTTCTGTACTTCTTCGTCGTGCTCCACGCTGGCTCCGAGTCCATGGCTATAGACGACTAAAGGAACGGATCCTTGGACATCTGGAATGAACACTCTAGCATAGAGTTTCTTTCCATTGCTGACAAAGGTATATTCCTTCACGGTATAGGTACCGTCTGCTTTCACTTCCACGCGCGGGGCTTGTGTGGTCTCTTGGGCGGCTGTTGTCGTAGGAGCCTCTGCGTTTTCTTTCAGCAGCCCGCATGCTCCTAGTAGGACCGCTACAAATAGTGTTCCTAGTAATTTCAATCGTTGTTTCATATGTTTCCATCTTTCTTTTCTGGTAGAGGGTCTTTGCCCTTTTTAGTAGTCTACCCGCTTCCCCTTGAAAGCTCAACTGTTCTGTTTGCAAAAAACGACCGCAAGACATTCCTGCAGTCGTTTCCATTTATACTAAAAATTCTAATAATTCCGCGTAGCTACGGACTTCCACGGTTGGTTTTACCGCCGTTCGGTTCTCCTTGCGCGCTAGGTTCATCCAAATCGTGTCGATTCCCGCATTAATCCCGCCTTGGATATCGGCTGTAAGCGAATCCCCAATCATCACCGCTGTATCTTTGTCGAAATCTGGGATATCTTTTGCCACTCGTTCAAAAAAGAGCGGACTTGGTTTTGCGACTTTTAATTCTTCCGAGATAAATACTTTTTTGAAATACTTCGTAACCGGAGAATGCTCCAAGTGACCCTTTTGAATCGTCGTGATGCCATTCGTGGCTGCGTAGAGCTGATACCCCGCCTTGCTGAGCGTATGCAACATTTCCTCCGCCCCATCGATCGTTTGCCCTTGCGTTGAGAGGATGGCCTCATATTCGGAAGCTAATTCGTGGCCATCTTTTTCCAAACCGAAATGGTCGAATAACTTGGCAAAACGCGTCCCCACTAACTCTTCACGAGTGATTTCGTTTTTCTCCAGCGAACGCCACATCGCACGATTCATCGGGATGTACACCTCAATATACTTCTCTATCTCACTGACCCCCTGATTCTCCAGCAATTTCGTCAGTGCGTAGTTCTCCGCCGAATGAAAATCCCAAACCGTCGAATCTAAATCAAACAATAATGTTTTGTAAATCATCTTCCTAACCCCTTTACATTGTTACCTTATTCTTTGTTCAAATTGATATTCCGTTTGCAATGTTTTTAAAAAGCCTTCTAGTCCTTTTACAAGGGTACGTTTTGTCTCGAGTGGTTTCTTTTTCCCGAGAGTGATTTCTTCCTTTGCTCGTTCCACTAAAGCATTGAATTCCTTCTTGAAAGAATGACGTCTCCAGAAAAAGACAGCTCCTAGAACGATAAAAGGAACACTCCACGTCCAGAAATAGTGGTTTGTGATGATTACTAAGGCTTCGATCACTCTCCCAACATCCAGTTTAGGAGTAAATTCAATTACACTCCCTATCAACAAAAAGAAGTATGTATTTTGTAAATAGACACCTGCGAAACAAAGAGCGAATAGTGGCAATAGTAACCGCGCTATTTGATGACTTTTCGGTAAAGGTGCTGCATCTCCTCTTTCTGAAATCACCTTTTCCAATAATTCTCGGAGTCGATTGGCTGTTTCTTGTGTGACTTTCTTCTTCATTCTTACTCCTTTTATTTTCAAATCCCTTTATTTTATAACCCGTAAGTTTTGTATTTTTTAACGAGCAACTGTGCACGTTTCACGTAGTCGTTCTCGTTTCCGCTAAGTGCCTCCAGTACTTCTTCGGCAATCGGTAAGAGCGCGCGGATGTCTTTTTGGATGAAGAGCTGGTTACGAGTATATAATGCCCTTGCAAAGAACAGCCCGAACATCCACACGAGTACGAGCGGGAAGAACACGAGCATTTCTTCGTTACTGAGGGTAATCATAAAGTTCTCTGATTTCCCACCGTTCACATGGAAAATAAAGGCCACGAGTCCAATCGTAAGAAGCACGAGAATGCCCACGAGGACGTTAAAATACTTCATGAGGTGCTGCACTCCCGGACTTTCATATGGCAACTCAATATCCAGGCCACTCTCCCCTACAAGACGCTGGGTCAATGCGCGAAACTCTTGTGCTTCATTTTTTCTGTATCGAATTCTTTGTAAATCCAAGATTTTCTCTCCTTACACACCATCATTAAAGTTTATTTTTTCGGTATTCCTTTATTAATTTTTTTGCTTGATTGATTTCATTTTTCATACTTTTACGCCTTTGATTCTTTAAGACAGAAATAGCTGCCTCCGCAATGTCAATGATTGTTTCTAATTCCAATCGAAATTGTTCCTGCTCATCCCTATATAATAGGACGGTAGGAATAATGATGCCCGGTCCACACATTAAGAAGACCATAGCCCATCCAACCAAAAATAGCATCGTTGTTTCAACAATAGAAGCACCAGACTCTATGAATATCATCCAAATCAAAAGAATAAATAATGTCAAGCAGGTAGCTGAGATTCGTAGACGCCTAAGCATGATTTTTAATGCAATTGACGGCTCTGTTTCCTCTGGAAATTCAAAGTCAACTCCACTTTTAGCCACCAATTCTTCCACGATTTCGCGGAATTCCTGGATTTCCTTAATTTTGATCCTCTGCTTCCCTGAAAGTAAAATACAATCCATATCCTTTACTCCTTACACACGTTCCAAAGTCGTCACGACGCGACGGACATCCTTGTAACTGTCCACGAGTCGTTCGGCGCGTTTTAATTCCAATGCTAAATAACTAATGAACGTGGCAATGATTGTGGCGGACTATTCTCTATAGAAACCTTCTTCAATAGATCCCTTAATCGAATAAGTTGATCTTCAGAAAGTTTGTAGTAAGACTTCGGCATTTCTCGGTGTTCCTCCATTCTAAAATTTATCCTTTTTTAAAAAGATTCCTTTTACAGGTTTCTAAGACAAATCGTAGTCTAATCGTAACTCTTCTAAATGATATTTTAATGCCTTTACAGCATGCGGGATTTCTGAAGATGGAGTGTGTTCCCATTTTGCAAGCTCTTCATCCGCTCTTGCAATCACATCTTTCACGTCTTCTTTTTGAAGGTACAATTGTAAGTAATATAAAAAGAGCATCATCATTGGAAGAACTACGATAATATAAGGTTCATATTGAACATATTTCAGCGCATCACTCACAGCGTATTGATTTCCTTCGTACCAAACTTGCAAGAAATGAAAGAATCCTCTTACTTTCATATTTAATGACCATAGAGAAAGGATTTCGAAACACATTAAAATGTTAAATAAAATCTTTGGAATATATCTATATGGTCGCACTTCAATCTTCTCTTCTTCCATACCAGATAAAGCCACAACTTCATTGACTAATTGTTGTAGTCTATCAATTCTTTTCTCTTCAAATCTTCTTTTCATCTTTTATTCCCCAAAAATTTTATTTATCTGATTTAGATTCGTTTGTTTCTGTTTCTAATCGCAACTCTTCCATGTAGTACAGTAGTCTTTCAGCTTCTTCACTCATTGGGATCAATGGTTCTTGTTTGTATACAGATAGCTCTTCCTCGGCGAGTTCAGTTAACATTCCAAACTCTTGATAATAGGACTCTACCCTGAAATAATGAACCACATAAATGATCCCTATAATGAGGAGTACAGTACCCATTCCTAGTAAAATCCCAAAAAGTAAAAACGGTGGGAAAAAAAGCCCCATCAGAATAAAAGCTCCTCCCGACTCAAAGATGTCTGGATTCATAAGTAGCGAACCTACTAAGATAAATTCTAGTGCAAGAACGAGGCCTCTGACGATTCTTCCATCCTGCGGCAACTCATTCTCACTATTATTTTGCGTCATCACCGCTTTAAGCAATTCCCGCATCCGCGTTAATCGTCTTTGCCGAATCGCTTTTCTAAAAAATTTCATTTCGTATCTCCCTAAAACTAGAATCTCTTCTTATAATCCTCAATAAGAAACTCCGCGTCTTCTAAGTCAGTCGTCATGTCTGTGCGGTTGATTTCTTTTAATTTTTTCTCTAACACTTTCAATATAGTTAAAAGTTACCAAAGTTCTTTATTTAAGGTGGAACCGTAACGTTTTGATGTTGTACCTCCGAAGCGTACATTATGTACTTTCCTCATTAAATAATTCTATCATCTATTGGTAACGAGAATTGCTTATATTGTACCATAAACATACGTAAATTGAATATGACAAGATAGTTAAAAACCTTTGTAAATAAAGCTTGAATCAATCTTCGAACATTTAAATGTATTAAAGATTCATCGATATGGTATGATAAAAAAAGAGGAATATCCTAAAAATAAGAGGCGCGTTATGAAAGAAAATGAAGTTATTTTAAAAAAGCAATCTACTCGAATATTTTTCAAAAATGGGGATACAGATTTTTTCTTTAATTGGTTGTTAGGTATAGGAGAAGTTTTTGGTTTTTCTCACGGAGAACTTTATTATCTTGCCCAAGAGTTGGGCAAATCACCAAAACCAGATAACTGGAAAAATGCTTTTTTATCGCATGGAAACTATCTTGAACAAAAAGTAAGTCATTCGGGTTTGAGTGAGCAAACAAAGGCACAATATTATCTAGCACAGACCTATTCCCTTCGCTCAGCAATTCAGTTTATCAATCCTTTTTCTGACGAATATTTGCCTACCGTTCATAAAATGGAGACGGCGTTTTCTAACGCCATTCAATCACTAGGAGCCCCAGTCGAAGAATTATCGATTCATTATCAAGATTCCTATTTGCCGGGCTATTATCTTCACAGTGGTAATCATTGTCCAACATTGATGATGGTTGGTGGTGGAGATACCTATCGCGAAGATTTATTTTACTTTGCTGGCTATCCAGGCTGGATGCGAAATTACAATGTTTTAATGGTTGATCTACCTGGTCAAGGATCCAACCCTGGCAGAGGTTTAACTTTTGATGTAAATGCCTCTATTCCAATTTCACAGTGCATAGACTGGTTAGAAGTGAGAAATCCTCAGCTGAACAATCTAGCTATTTATGGAGTTAGCGGAGGGGGATATTTTACCGCACAAGCTGTCGAAGAAGATACAAGAATACATGCATGGATTGCAAGTACTCCCATTTATGACGTTTCGGAAATCTTTAGAAAAGAATTTGGGGCAAGCCTAAAAACTCCAAGTTGGTTAATGAATATCCTTTTAAAGTTAGCTGGAAGTTTGAATGAGTCTGCGGATTTAAATCTTAAAAAATATGCTTGGCAGTTTGGTACTTCTGATTTTAAGAGTGCTATTAATGAAGCGTTTAACCGTGCAAAGGTTGTGGACTATCAAAAAATTCAGTGTCCTTGCCTATTTATCATGGGAGAGGGTGAAGGCGCCGAATTACAACACCAAACCAGAGTGATTTTTGAAGCACTTAAATCTAAAAATTCGCAAACTAAACTTCAAATTTTTGAAGCGGAAAGTGGTGCGGATGCTCATTGCCAAGTCAACAATTTGAGACTCGCTCATAATGTCGTTTTTGATTGGTTGGACACTTTATTTGAATGGAATCAGAAGGGATAGATGAGATTTATAATCCTGATTATAGTCCTCTTAACAATAATGTTTGAGCAGCTGTAACATCATTTTGATTGAGTAGTTATGCCATTTGATTCATCTTAGGCTAAGCAGATAAACAGAAAACTAAAGCCTTTTGTTTATTTTTGCATACTTCCGTTCATAGGAATTACCTTTTATAGTTTCGTCGCAAAAATCGGCTTTCTTGTAAGTGCACGTAGCACCACAAGAAAGCCGATTTTATTTATCTTTCTATGTTTAGACCTCTAAGATTCCTAACCCTAACTCTGGGCTTGCATTTTCATTACCTTCAATCTGATGGTTTGTTGAAGATATTTTTCAATTACATTCAACTACTCTTCACCCAAGCATATAAACAAACTCCCTTTACAAATCCATCATATCAATGAATTTCATACCTTCATAAACTGTTGTTTTCATAGTTTTCGATAATGAACTCCGCGTCTTCGATATCAGTCGTCATATCCGTACGGTTGGTTTCCTTTAAAATCGCCAGACTCTTCTTGGCCAGCACGATCAGTCCACTGATTTCTTTTTCATAAAATTTTTGTTTTAAAAAAAGGAGCAAGCACCAGAGGAAGAAGAGCGGAACGGCAAAAAACAAAACTAAAAGCGAGATGGACGCAAATCCCGGCTCCTGTGCCACACGAGCGACGAGGGCCATTGTTGGGGCTTTGAAGAGTTCGGTCTTGATAAAGAAATACCCAAAAAAACCCATAATAAATCCAATTATCGCCAGTCTTTGTTCTGCACGCTTTGGTTTCGCCTGTTTGAGCCCTGCTTCTTGCGTCAATGTGTCGGTCAAATAACGAAACTGCGCTAACTGTTGATTGGTAATTCGATTATGAAACGAAAACTTCATGGTCTTCTCCTCCTAGAACGATTCCTTTTTGTGCTAAATTCTCCACACATTCTTTGTAATACGCATCATCATGCTCTTTATATAACGGATGCTTCCACGCACACGTCACAACTTCGGTATACGGCGGACACACTTTTCCCCGGTACGACGCCTCTTTCCATAGAGGAGTCACATGATACCCACGGCGCTCCATTTCCTCCATAATGAGCCTATGATATTGATAGAGCACATACGGAGGATACGTAAAGACATAGTCTACCGTCGCATGCTTCTTGCCCCATCCATTTCCTCTAAGGGCACAACATTCACGGTGTTGCCCCAAGAGCTGCGGACGCGGGAGCTTTGCAATCAAGTCTTCATGCCATAATCTCATCTATCTTCCTCCTAAAATCCAAACCGGTCCTTATAGTCCGCTATCAGCACTTCTACATCTTCAATATCCTCTGCCAGTTCCGTACGCTCCTCTTCCCTCAAGCGAGCGACTACCTGCTCAGCATAAGTCACTAAGTTTTTTAATTCTTGTTTTAAATCCTTTTGAATCCATAATTTATCTAAAAATAAGACCGAATTAACACAAATCAAAATAAAGAGAACGGGAATTCCGATAGAAAACCAACCAAATTGGTCCATCAATGTCTGAAACGGAACCCAAGTAAACGAACTCCGATAGAAAATGATGGCAATCGCAAGCACGATAACCGTTGGCACAACAGGATTCCGTTCGACTTTTTTCGGAACCTCCTCTGTCATCTCTGCTTTTTCAGCTAAAAACTCAACGATTTCACGAAAACGACTGACCGTCTTCTTCGACAAAAAACTTCTAAACAACTGATTCACTGACTTCCCCTTTCTGGAACATACCTTTTTACTTTATTTCCCAATTATACCATCTCCAGCCCCACTTCGCCTACACCCTCGCGAATGTATAAGACACCCCCAAAATAAATCTGTCCTATTTTTCATTCAAGAGACCCTTTCCTCTCAAAATAAAAGCCAGTAAATCCGGTTGATTTACTGGCTTTTGATACAAAAACTATTTTCCTCTATGTTTTTGTTTTCGTTTTTCTTGTTTTAATTGAAACTTTCTCTTTTCCTCTAATTCTCTTTGGTGCTTGCTTTCAACCCTTCTTTCCAGTTTCATTTCTTCTCTTTGTTGCTGCAGAGCCATTTGAGATTTTGAACTAATTCCAATTTGTTTCTTTTGTTTTCTAGCTTCCCTTTGTACTCTTTTCGGATTCGCCTTTTCTGTTTTTACTTCAATCGCTTCATCCGTACTGAATCTCAGATGACGATACTGTTGTAAAACAAACTCGTACACCTCATAATCTTTTGGTTGCGAACCAAAAACAACTCTACAGACTGACCATCTATTTTCTTCGACACGTTCAAAAACGCCCACCCAAAAAGGATGTTCGAAAAAAACCGTTAAATTCACTGTTACTCTTTCCATAACAGTCCCTCCTTTATATATGATCAAAGAATGGACAACCCGGAGGGGCAGGTTACTTACCTAAATGGCTATCATTTAGACGACTGGGCTACCTACCAGTTCTAACACATCGTGACAATGCATATTGCGTTTTTATCTTTGAGATTTTCTTCATTATAGCATATTTCTATTTCAATATTAACAGCACAGACCTTCGTAACTAATAGACTCTAGAACTCCCTTCTCTCGCGTTTCTCCAGTTTTAAGACCGGAAGGCAAACTCTGCCATTTCTGTCCCTTCATCAAGCACAAAAGGAACACCCTGCTAATCCTAGCTCCGCACGACATCGAAACGCACTCTCCTGCGTGATTTTGAAGCAAAAAAATAAAATCTATTGATTCCAATCCGTATCGTTGGCTTAAAAAAGCCCTCGGAGACTCTATAGTAAGAATAGTAAAGAGAAAGCAACCAATGCGAAATAGAGCCACAAGAGAATTTATTCTCCTGTGGCTCTTTGAGGCTTGGTAGGATTGAGACCTAGGCTCAATCCGATGCCTTTACTATCATCACTATGAAGATGTCCCCAGAGGGTGATTTAAGACAACGTCTTAACCTTCATTTTCATTGAATCAATAGATTTTATTATAGTTCTCTTCGTCCTTCGATAGCTCGGAAGAGAGTCATTTCGTCTGCGTATTCGATGTCGCTGCCGACCGCTAGCCCATGAGCCAGACGCGTTACTTTGATGCCCGCTGGCTTGATAAGACGGGACAAGTACATGGCAGTCGCTTCACCTTCCGCTGTGGCATTCGTCGCAATGATAACCTCTTGAACTTCCGGATTCTGCAGCCTCGTAATCAAGGACGTAATATTAATATCATCCGGCCCCGTCCCTTCCATCGGAGACAACACCCCGTGAAGCACATGATAGAGCCCTTTGTATTCCTTCATCCGCTCCATACTCATCACATCTCGGGCATCTTCCACCACGAGAATTTTCGTACGGTCGCGCGTTGTATCCGCACAAATCTCGCACGGATCCTCTTGCGTCACATTGCCACAAACCGAACACATGCGTAAGTCACGCTTGCAGCTGATGAGTGAATTCGCAAAAGTTAATACGTCTTCTTCACGCATATCCATGCAGAAGAAGGCAAGTCGTGCAGCCGTCTTCGCACCAATCCCTGGAAGCTTCATAAAGCTGTCCATCAATCGTGCAATCGGTTCTGGATAATGCATGCTCCAACCTCCATCGATTAAAATCCTGGGATATTTAATCCTTTAGTGAATTGACCCATTGTTTGGTCGTTGGCTTTTTCCGCTTGCGTTAACGCATCATTCGTTGCCATTAACACTAAGTCTTGTAATAATTCTACATCATCTGGATCTACCGCTTCTGGTTTGATTTCTACGTTTAAGACTTGGCGTTTCCCGTTTACCGTTACTTTGACCAAATCACTTTGAGAAGTTCCAGTGTATTCTGTTTGGTTTAACTCTTCTTGAGCTTGTGCCATTTGTTTTTGCAATTTTTGCATTTGTTTCATCATGCCTTGCATATTTCCCATTCCACGCATGGTTGTACCTCCGTTAATTCGTATTATTTCTATTCTTCAATTTGAACGAACTCTTCTCCGAAAAGCTCAATCGTATCTTGTACTTTTTGTTTAAATTCTTGTTCTTCCTCAGAAATCGACTCTTCCACAACGGGTGCCTCGGTCACATGAGAGACCGCTTCGCCTTCTTTATTCTTCTTGCGTTCCAAAACGAAATCGGAACGAATTTGTTGCCACTGTTCGCTCGTGACTCCGACAAAGGTTCCGCTGTAGCCTCCGAGGCGTTCGAGATGTCCTTGAACTTCTTCATGGAATCCTACAGTCGTCTCAGCTAGTCCGCAAATATGTTCATACATAAATTGCATCACAAACCCATTTGGTCCTGCAGCAACCGGTTGTGCCTGGTTCATCAGCGCTCGTTGTTGTGGCGTTAAGCAACTCAGCAAGTCGCCCCATAAGTCACGCACCTTTTCGATGTCTTCTTTGGTAGCTTCCATCAAAATTTTGTTCACGGCCGACACATTCGGCTTGAAGCTTGCTTTTGGTGCTTTTGTAGCTGGTTTTGGCGGAGCTGGTTGCGAAGAAGGAACACTTCCTCCTTGCATCAACGTAGCCATTTGTTGCCTTAGCTGTGCGAGTTGTTGTTGCAATTGCTCCACTTCCTCGCTACTTGGCGCTTCTATTGCTCTAGGCGCAGCACTTGTTTGCTCTTGTGCCATTTTAATCGTTAAGACTTCGAGTGAAATCGTTGATTTTGTGGTGAAGCGCATTTCTTGTTGAGTTTGGTTTAAAGCTTCCACAAAGCGGTATAAGAAGCTTGCATCCACTTTGTCTTTAAATTGCAAGAAGCGTTCGCTACGACCAACTGCCTCGCCACTTTGTTTGGCTACAAGGAGGTCTCTAGCAAATTCTAGCCATTCTTCCACCAAACGGCTTGCTTCTTTCCCCATTTTAAAGAGTTGTTGTAAGCTCTCCAACGCTTCTTCAGCCTTTTGCGCTTGTAAGTCTGCTACAAAATCAATCATCAAGTCATCCGTCAGGCTTCCCGACACTTGAATCGCTTCTTCAAACGTGACTTTCCCATCCCCAAATGAAATCATTTGGTCGAGTAAACTGAGGGCGTCCCGCATTCCCCCGTTGGCACATCTAGCCACTACACTGAGGGCATCCGCTTCGTACTCTATACCTTCTTGGTCTAGAATATACGCCAAGCGGTCGATAATTTCTTGTGACGTAATCCGTCTAAAGTCAAACCTTTGCGTCCGAGAAATAATCGTCGCTGGAATCTTATGCGGCTCCGTCGTTGCGAGAATGAAGATGACCTTTTGAGGCGGTTCTTCTAAAGTTTTTAAGAGTGCGTTGAACGCTCCTGTTGAGAGCATATGCACTTCGTCGATAATATATATTTTATATTCGGCTTGCGTTGGTGCATAACGAGCCTTGTCACGAATATCACGGATTTCTTCAACCCCATTATTGCTGGCCGCATCGATTTCGATCACATCGCCAATCGTTCCGTTCGTGATGCCTTTACAGATTTCACATTCGTTACAAGGTTCGCCGTTTCTTTGGTTTGGACAGTTAATGGCCTTTGCAAAGACCTTCGCGGCACTCGTTTTTCCTGTCCCACGAGGCCCCGTAAATAAGTAAGCATGACTCGTTTTTTGATTACTAATCGCGTTTTTTAACGTATGCGTCACCGCACTCTGCCCGACCATATCATCGAACGTTTGTGGACGCCATTTTCGATATAATGCTTGATAAGCCATATTACTTCCCTGCCTTTTTAAAAATTTACAGTTCTATTCTAGTATAGTTTCTTCAAAAATTCTACTGTTCGACGCGTTTCATCGGCGCCTTTGATGTCTGAATAAAGCGACTTTCTGTCCCTTTTGGAACAATGAGGGATAGACGGTGTTTTGCCCTCGTACAAGTCGTATACAGCATCATTTGTTCTTTCGCGGTATGATACGCTTCATCGGTTGCATTCCAAATAATGACCTCGTCAAACTCCATCCCTTTCGCCACTTGAATCGTCGTTAATACAAAGCGACTACCAAGAGACTCACTGCTATCTTCTAGAAGTGCAATATCTTCCACGTTTAGCAGTTGATGTAATGCTTTAGCTTCTTCCATCGTCCGACATAATATCGCCGTTGTGTGATACACTTGCGGGCTTTCTTCCAATAAGCCTTTCAAGCGCGTAAGCTGCATGCCATCCGCATCGCTATACAGCGTTACTTCGCTCCCCGTACGTGGGAATACATTTTTATCGAGTGGCCATTTTAAGATTCCATTGGCAAATCGTGTAATTTGTGCGGTGCAACGATAGCTGATTTCAAGCGAGCGATTCGTCAAGGTCCGATTTGGAAAGACCCGTTCGACGAGTTCTGGGTGTCTTGCTTCCAATGTGAAAATCGAAGAAGACGTCGTAAACGACTGGTAAGTGTCCCCAACGACCGTGAATTTCGCACGGAAATAAAAATTCGATAAAGTGCCCAGCCATAATAAGGACACGTCTTGCACTTCGTCGATAAAGAGATGGCTATACCCCACATAATCGCGAACCGGAGTGACTCTTGTCGCCACATATTGCAACAGGCGAATCCCTTCTGCTGTCACTTGGATGCGAGACCCTTCTATTTTCTTCAACGGAATTGGTGCATTGTCCATCTTCTCTAATTCTTGACGGCGCGCTTTGGCTTGGGGCATCCATTGTTGAACTAAGTAGGCGATGTCCACGAAGGCGAACATTTCTACTTGTTGCGTCACTTCGAGCACTTCTTTTTCGAAGACCTTTTGTCCAAGTACTTGGAAATACTCTGCCTCACTCTTCGTCTCAACATCCTTCATCAAGACTTCGATTTGCATTGCATTCATGGACTCGTAGACGGCTTTAGCCTTCTGCGACATAAAGAATTTATTCAGACGGCGTTTTAAAGTACGCTCTAAAACGGTTTGCATTTGCGTTAATTGTTGATGCAATGGTAAGCTCACATTCACATTTTCAGTGAGTTTTTCATAGTCTTTCATCGTGAAGATCGCTTGTCCTTTAATCCCGATTGCTCGATATGGTAAGTCTTTTGCCGTTAGCCCTTGGAGATTGCGATGAACGAGTGCAATCCACTCACTATCCGTCAAGTACACTTTACGAGTAGGCACTTGGCTTAAAGTCGTCGTTTTATGCAAGTACATCTTGCGGTATAACTCAATCGTATGTTGCGCAAGCGTTTGTTGATATAACTCGCTTCCCGTTAAATTTGGGATCACATGCGATACGTATTTTGCAAAAAGCTGGTTGCGTGATAGGAGCAACATATCGCTCATCCGCTTATCTTTGGCTTGATACATCAAATACGCAATACGTTGAAGTAAAATCGTCGTTTTCCCACTTCCAGCACATCCATTTACGATGAGCCAGTCTTTCGGATTCAGACGGATAATTTCATTTTGTTCCTTTTGAATCGTTGCGGTGATTCCTTCTAAATGCCCATCCTTATTGGTCGGTGCACTTAAGGCTTCCATTAAGAGCGATTCTTCATTTTCAATATCATAAACAGATTGTAAGGTTCCTTTTTTGATGACGATATCTCGTTTTAGAAAGGCTTGTGCTTTTTGCGCCCCATTTGGAGTCTCGTAATGAAGCTCTCCTAAGGTTCCTTCATAAAATAAACTCGCAATGGGTGCTCTCCAGTCATACACTTGCACTTGATCTTCTTCATCAAAGAAGGTCGCTGGCCCAATATACATTTTTTCTACTTTTTCGTCTTTTCCAAATTGAACGTCAATTCTTCCAAAGTATGGAGATTCTTTTTGTCTTTCTAATTGCTGGATTCCATACTGAATTGTATCTTGTCTAGTGATATCCAGGTCGCGTTCTTGCAGACGTTTTTCTTCGAATGCAATTTTGTCTTCCATTAGCTTTTTCACACCTTCTAGATGCTTAGCTTCTTCTTGGAAATTTTGGTTCTTCATGCGACTCACTCTCCCTCCACTGGATATTCTTTCTCATAAAAACAGGCTGAACCTCTGGTCCAGCCTGAATCTTCTTCTATGTACATACAGCACATAGCGAACATTACTTATAGCTGCTTCCTTCCGGACCTGACTCGATTCATAAGTTCGCTATTGCCATATGGCCTAACGGCACGTATTATTATACAAAACTTCTTTTTGAAAAGCAAGCAGATAACGCTTGAGAAATAAATTATTGGAAACTACAACATAAGAGTGCAGATTATACAATCCTATCAGGTTCAGTGCTAGGATTCAGTGAAATAATCCATATTTATTTTCTCTTTTTTGATTGAACCACCCTTCGGGGGTTGATTTCTTCGAATGCTTGCGGATTATTTTATAGTAGCGGTAACGTTGCACCGGTTCGAGCCTCTTCGAGTCTCTCGCCTTTAAAGCTTCAAAGCAGGAGTACGTCCACAAGCGGACTACTCCTGCTAATTCACATTTAATGCATCACACGTTACTACTACTATAAAATCCGCAAGCTTCTTCGAAATCAACGTGAAGAGAGTCCATGTCTGCTCCCCAGTGCTAACGATGGAGTTTCATGCACCTCTATGTGGTGTTTCTTTTTCAATTGAAACTGCTTGGTTTTCTAAAATAAAACCGTTCCGAGGAATGGCAAAAGAGACACTAAAAAAGATAGTCTCTCCAGAAGGAAAAACTATCTAAAAATGTTTGCTTGTGCTTACTGATGGTTGGCTTTTTTTGTTTCTTCTCTTTCATCGAAAAATAACATCAATGGGAGTAACGTCCACAACAGATTCCCATCGAATACACTTAGCCATGATTCGCCTGTATATAATTTCAATCCTATTCGAAGGATTAAGGCAAGCACATTGACCACGATGGCTAACGTAAATAATTGTTTGGTTAATTGAGAATTTTCTTTTTGTTTTGGTTTTTCCATGTTGAACTCTCCTTAGTTGCTTTTGTTATCTTTATTAAAGCATTTTAAGGATCCGTGCAATAGGCACTTTTGTCATGGATTGCAATTACTAAAGTCATGCTCTTTTGATAAAAATTTGCTCGCCAATTGATACACTTGCTGAATGGCTTTTGAATCGAGAGTCCATGTTTCTAATTCAGCCTGTATTAAATCCGGGTACTTCTTGCTAATATCTCGAAGGGCATTACCAACCGATTTTCGGACATACTCGCTTTCGTCTTCTTTGAGGGCGGCAATTCTTCGGATAGCTTCATGGGGATATTCTTTAAAATACGGCCGGCTCGTCCAGATTCGTAAGCCTTCTGTGACCGCTCGTCTGGTATTGGCACGCGGATGGGCTAGCCACTCATCGATGACGGGAAGTGCTTTTTCGTAGCCGACCTTTTTACCATACTCGTCGAACGCCTTCGCTAGGACTTCTTGCACTCTCCAGTTATCGTCCTTGGAGACTTCCTCTCTCATAAAGGTGAGAACTTCCTCTTTCTGTGATAAATAGCCAAACAGGAAGACTCCGTACATTCGAACTTGATACACCTCAGACTGATAGGCGAAATGTGCCAATCGCTCTATTCCTTCTGACTTGTAGATTTGATAATCTTGTAAGGCTCTTCTTTCTTCCTCTTTGAACCCGCTCTGAAAGGGCGCAAAGGTCTTCTCTAATTGCTCGATATACGTCTTCAAACAAATGCTCCTCTCTTGGTGGAATCGCCTTTATTATACTCCATTCAATCAAAAAGCACAGCCCCTACTCGGATAGCTGTGCTTGTTTGGCTTCTTGTTTTCGTTTTTTATTGCGTTCACGAAGGCCTTTGAAGAAAGAACGTAGGATTTCTTGGCATTCCTCTTCCAGTACCCCTTGATCTACTTCAACTTGATGATTAAACCGGCTATCTTGAAGTAAGTTCATAAAGGTTCCGGCTGTCCCTGCTTTTGGGTCAAAGGCTCCAAATATCACTTTCTTCATCCGTGCGAGAATCATCGCTCCGCTACACATCGGACAAGGTTCCAATGTGACGAAGAGTTCACAGTCCTCGAGTCGCCAGCTTCCTAAATGTTGGTTGGCTTGGCGAATCGCTTTGATTTCAGCGTGAAGGGTGGCGTCTTGTTCCTTTTCGCGTAAATTATGGCCACGACCGATAATTTCACCATTCAAGACGACAACCGCTCCGATTGGCACCTCTTCTTGGTCATAGGCTTTCTGGGCTTCCTTCAACGCTTCCCTCATAAAAAATTCTTTTTCCTGAAGTTCCATACTCTTACTGATAGACACGCTTCGTCACGACTAGACTGTGCGGTCTCTCAAACTCCTTATCTAAATAATCTTGATACGTCCCTGGAGAAATAAACCCTCGGGCGCTTAAAATATCTGTTCCTGCTTTTCCAACTATCGTATCTGCTAGCAGTACGCAATTGGTACTCATCACAAAATACGTCTTAAATTTAGAAGAGACGAACTTATACAATTCCGCGTCCGCTTCTTGTTTTAACTTGTACGCATACATTGGTTCGACTTTATCAATTCCTGGATGCGCTGGTTTCAAGTTTTGTGGTGGATCCCATGGTACTGTCAGTGACATCAGTTTAGCGATTTCTTGATCGATGGCCGCGAGTTGTTCGTCTGACAAGACCAATCCGTAGCCAAGTAAGGTCTTATGGTTTTCGCGCTTGCAAAATTCAATGTATTTTTCACGGTCGGCACTAAAAAGTACCCCGTCCCCCATCGTTCCAAAGAGGCGCTCTGAATTCGTATCGTAGTTCCCGTAGGAAATAATACGACCCTTATAACAAATATCGACATGCCCCATCGCCCCAAAGCCGTCTTTGGTGACGTGAATAAACATTTCTAAGTTTGGCTCGGCATTTTCTTTGGCACGGTCGTAAATTTCTGAAGCTGTTTCACCTTCATTTAGTTCAAGGGCATCATTAATTTTCTGTAAGGTTACTCGTGGAATAATTGCAGCTAACACAAGCGGTAATCCTTGGCGGAAATGCCTGCGCAAAACTTTCTTTCCAACTTCGGCCTCGAAAAACCAGCCGTCACGAAGATTGCTAATCCCATGCCCAATCAAATATAGAGAGAGGAAGAACATTTGTAATTTTCCTTCTCCACCAAGCACCAGTAATGTGGCCACTCCGACAATAGAGAGCCATATCGTATCCCAGAGAAGACGAAATCGCGGATGAATCCCGTCTTTACGGTAAATATAGTACGTCACACCACTAATGCCGGCATTCATCATTTGATTTAATCCCATCAACATACTGACGATACTGATCGGCAAGGAGAGGAAAAATTGATTCCCCGCTAAGTAAGTATAGAGCACTAATTTTCCAGCATTCATCCAAAGTGGATCTTTGGCAGCCGCCTTACTAAACCAACGGAACAGCAAATTCCACAACTCACGAAATGCTAAAAACAGCAGAAATAGACGTAGCATCAATTCCGGAAAGCTTGGCCCAAAGTAAAGAAGCAACATCCCAACAACAAGAAATCCGGCCCCCTCCAAAAGAAGCTTTTTCCCTGTGATGCCTAAGTCGCTAATTTTTTTCAAATGCATCCCCTCTCTCGTCGTTTATTCCTAAAGTCTAAACTATAATTCTGTTTTTAATTGCTCTAAGAGCGCCTTACACCCGAGCGTGACATCGCGGTACGTCGCATCAAAGTCTCCGGTGTACCACGGATCGGCAATATCACGTTGAACTCCTGCGACTTCTAGTAGCCGTCCCACCGTAGCATCCGATTTTCCATCTACAAAGGAGTGGATATTTCGTACATTCGACGCATCCATCCCCAAGATGTAGTCCGCATCTAGGTCCGTTGCATCCAACGTCCGTGACACAAGCCCCTTTGCAGAAATACCGTGCTCCTCGAGTTTCTTACGAGTGCCATGATGCACCGGATTCCCATGCTCCCAGGTACTTGTCGCTGCGGAATCTATCGTAATTTGATTTTCCAATCCTTCTTCTTGAACCATTTTTCTAAATACCGCCTCTGCCATCGGAGAACGGCAAATGTTCCCTAGACAAACAAACACTACTTTCACGTTCGTCCCTCACTTTCTTTTTGTAAGTATATCATATAATTTATAAAGTCATCTGTATACTAGAATCTTAACAAAAACACACGAGAACTATACAAATAAATTCTCGTGTGTTTTATTTAATTTAAATCATTTTACTTTATTTAAAAAGCACGAAAGTTAAAATTAACATGAAAATCACCCCTACCACCATAGGTACAGACGTTCTTTTCACAATTTCAAGCGGTTCTTTCTTTGTACTCCCAGCAACAATCATAACAACAGCTGACACTGGAGAAACAGCACGTAATAAATTCCCTGCTAATCCCATAGGAACTGTGACTGCGTATGGACTAATACTTGCCGCTGCAGCTAAAGGAACCATAAGCGGAACCATTGCAAAGAACAACGCTGTCCCACTACCGCTTAACAATACGATGATTGCAGTAAATAAAATTAAAATTAAAGGTAACAATACTCCAGACGCGCTTGTACTTTCCATAGTTTTCTGAAGAACTGTAATAATACCTATTGCTTTCAATCCACTAACAAATACAGATGCAGCTATCAGTAAAATTACGATAGACATTGAATTCCCCATCTCTTTAAAGAAGAAATCAACCTTATCAAAAGTAACTTTAAACTGTTTATTTCTAAACAACTCGCAAATAATTGCAATTACAAATGAAATTATTGCTACCACTTCAACAGATAGTTTCAAATCAATTCCCAAACTAGAATTTAAAATAAATACTAATAGCATGATTAGAATTGGTAATAATGGTAATAACGCATAAATGAACTTAAACATGCCTGAAAGTTCTGTTTTCTCTACATCTTCTGAGCTTTCTAAATCATATTTTTCATCCGATAACACTACTGATTTATCACAGTATTTTTGCCATAAATAGTGGGCGATTGCCATAACAAACAAAGTTGGAATGGATACAATAGCGTGATAATTAAATACATATTCTGCAACAGGCATACCTAATTCTTGTGCTATAGCCACATTATCAGAGCCCAATGGAGTAGGCATCACGGTTGCGGTAGTAGCAATAACTGCTGCAGCCGTTAACGGACTCATTTTAGCTTTTATTAACACTGGATATAGCGTTGCTAATAAGATAATAGCTAAATTAGAGGCACTCGGAATAACCAATGACAATAAATTTCCTAATAAAAATACAACCGGCACTAAAAAGTATGATGACTTAACATGTTTCAACGGTTTAGTTAACACGTTTACCGTAACTTCATTTGCACCAATCTGATTCATATACGCTGTATAGCCACCTAAAATAATAATGACTAGTCCTGCACCAGAAAGCGTTGTTTTAAATTGAGATACTACAGATGTTAATGGATCTATAAAAGCATTAACAGGTTCTTTTATAACCGCTATTCCAGACAAAGAAGCGATATATAAAAGTAATATTCCTATTCCAAACATCGCCACTTTAATATCTGCTTTTTTTAATAATAAATATGTTATCAAGGCAACTGATAATATACCTAACATAATTGTAACAACCGTATTCATGATAATTTCTCCTCTATATTATTTAACATTTTTCAACCGCAGCCACAAACCACTTTCTAAAAGCATCTGCATCGACAGAAACAGCTACTACAGCATTCTCTTCTTTCCCAATCTTTTTATTTATATCAATTATCGATGCTCCTTGAGTTAATTCACCTTTAGTCTCAATTGCTACATATTCATCCGACAAAGTATAGATTTCAGGAGCTAATAGATACGCTACTGCTGTACTATCATACATTTTTAATCCTGTAGAAAAACTTCCTCCTCTATATCTTTTAAATAAGGCATAGAACATTTCACCTGTACCATTCAACTGTTTGATTTGCTCTGATATTTCTGGGAAAATCAATGCTTCTTTCCCAATCTCTAATGGACAAATTACTTTTTTTACAGGAGCTTCTATGACAATTTTTGCTGCTTCAGGATCAAAATGAAAATTATATTCTGAGTACACACCTGAATTTCCTCTACCGATTGCCCCACCCATAATTACAATTTCTTTAATTTTTTCAAGATCTTTCGGATAGGTACGAATTAATAAAGCTATATTGGTTAATGGACCAATACATACGAGCGTTGTCTCTTCATTATTTTGAATTACATTATGCATTGCTTCGAGAGCGCTTTCTCTTTTGAGTAAACTATTATCAGCTTCAGGAAATTCATATCCTTCCATCCCTGTTTTTCCATGTACAGATTCAACAGACATAGCTGATCTTAACAAAGGTCCGCATGCACCTTTAGCAACAGGTATTTTTTTCCCAAGAAACTTTAATAATTTCAGAGTATTATTTGTAACGTGCTCTATTCCAACATTCCCTGCTACTGTTGTAATTAGTTCTATATCTAATTCTATCGCGTTTGTTGCAATAGCAATGGCTACTGCATCATCTATGCCTGGATCAGTATCAATAATAACTTTTCTTGCCATCTCATAGTTCCTCCTCAATTTCTCTTAGAGTAGGCACATAATCATGCGCATTCTCTTTCGTACAAGCTAGAGCTCCGGCAACAACTGAATATTGTATTACGTCTTTAATTTCATATCCTTTCCAAAGCCCAAATACTAACATACCAATAAATGTATCTCCAGCCCCCGTTGTATCTACGACTTCAACATCAATTGTTGGAATTAAGCCCTCCAAATTGTCTACTGCATAATACGCACCTTCTTTACCTAAAGTAATTATTATATTTTTTACTCCGTATTTACGAAGCTTACTAACAACGCCATTACATTCCATCTGACTTTCTGGATATATTCTAGTTAGCAATTCTGATTCTGATTGGTTCAACACTAAATAATCAATTTTTTTTAATATTTTATCAGGTATCTCTTTAGCTGGTGCAGGATTAACGACAACTGTCATATTTTTCTTTTTTGCCACTTCAATCGCATGCCACAATGTATCTAAAGGAAGTTCAAACTGAATTAATAAAATATCTCCTTGAGTTCCATCCAGAAAATTATCTACATCAAGAACCGAAACCTTTTCATTAGCACCTCCTACCAACAAAATTCTATTATCATTATTTTCGTATATAATAATAGCTCTCCCTGTTGGTTCGTCGTCCAGAATGACACTATCTACATTAACTCTGTATTTTTTTAATTCCGAAATTGCTTCTTCACCTTGAATTTCCTTACCTACTCTTCCTAAGAAGGTAGTATTAGCTCCTAACGAAGCTGCAACTATCGCTTGATTTGCGCCTTTCCCCCCGAAACTTATATGATAATCCTTTCCATGTTTAGTTTCTCCTGCTTTAGGAATAGCATCAATACTGATTTTTTCGTCTATATTAATACTTCCAATAACATATATTTTATTTTTCAACATACATCACCATTCCACTTCCAAAGTGATTATTTGGTCGAGTAATAAAACCAAATTTCTCATAAAAACCTTCAGCTCCTACCGTACTCATTAATCCAACATAAGCGTGATCACAACAAATTAATCGGATTCTCTCTAACAAAGTATTTACAACGATAGTACCCACTCCTTTATTTTTAAACTCAGGATGAACAATAATATCTTTTAAAAAAAATACTATTCTACCATCTCCTACAACTCGTCCTATTCCAACTAGTTGTTTTTCGTAAAAAACTTTAACATCAATAACGTCTTGTTCTAAAGCACTCATGACATCCTCAACGGGATATAAATAAAACCCTACCAAATCATGCATAAATAAATATTCTTCAGCAGTTAATTCATTTAAAATAATCTCCAAATTAGATCACCTCTAAGGCTTGGTTAAACGTTTAACCACTTCTATAAAGTAATTATCCCTCTAATTGGTAGCGTTGTCAATAGCTAAACAAAAAAAGAATGAGAATTTACATCTCATCCTCTTTATAAACTGGGCTCTAGATACAACACCTCATATTCATTCCCGTTTTTTATGCTTTTCTGAAGCATTAACACCGTATTTTCCGCAAGCTGTTTTATATTTTGATTTATTGACGGTAAGTTAATTCCAAACATATCTGAATAAGCCAAATTATCATATCCAATAATTTCTATATTTTTTGCATTTTTAATTCTATTTGCTTTCAACAAGCCATATGCCATCAAATCGTTGAAACAAAAAACTCCTGTGTTTTCAGTTAGAATATTCGAATGTATTCCTATATCATATCCAGATTGAAAATGAAAATCTCCTTCAAAAAAATTCACTGGAATATTCAGTTTAATCTCATCTAAAGCTTGTTTTACACCTTTTAAGCGTTCGTTAGAAATAAAAGAATTCTTCCCTCCTGTTACTACGGCAAGATGTTTTATATTTTTTTCTAAAAGAAACTTTGTCGCTATATATCCACCTAGTTTATTATCCGAAACTACTTGCCTCTTTTTTACGTTTGATATTAACCTATCAACTAATACCAAAGGCGAATCGATACTTTCTAAAAACGCTTGAAACTCTTCCATATGTAAATAAGTTTCATTGGAAACACATGCTATAATTCCATCAACCTGACGATCTAAAAATTCATTTATATGATGGATATCACTTGCATACAGATCATTACTATTTGCAATCAAAGTTGAATATCCTTGAATACTCATCGTTTGTTCAATATCTCTAACAAGCTTCGAAAAAAAAGGATTTTCAATATCTGGAATAAGTATTCCAATTGTTTTTGTACTTGTACTTAACAAACTTCTAGCAATTTTATTAGGACGATAATTTAACTCTGCCGCTATTTTCTTCACTTCTGCTTTCTTTTCTTCAGAAATTCTAGACGGTTTATCGTTCAGAATTATAGATACCGCTGCAGACGAAATATTTGCTATTTTGGCAATGTCTTTTAATGTAACTTTTGACATTTATATCCCCCTTCCTACAGACTTCATTCTAAACGTATTTCTTAAATATAACAACAATAGAGAAAATATGAGTAAAATTCATATTGAATACATCCTAATTATACGATTTCCCACATATCCCTTCATCACCTCACCCCTGCTGGTATAAGGTCCTCTGCATCTCACTTATTCTTTCTCTTCTCCCTTTCTTTCGAATGGAGGCAAAATCCATTTGAAATAAGGCCCAAAGGCGAAGAATAAACGGAAGACCAAGGGATTCCATAATAGCAACAATAAGGGAGTGCAACCAATGTGAATCACTGACTCTGGAAATTCATTTCCTAGAGTCAGTTTGAAGCTTGGTAGGAACTGAGACCTCAGGCTCAGTCCGGTGCCCTTATTGTAGCAACTATAGAGACATCTCTTCGATCTGGAGTTTATTCGTAAGCCCTTTGGGCTATACCATCCTTCTTTTCAAATGGATTTTGCATCCTTCGAATACAAAAAAGTGGTGGACAGCCGTCCACCACTTTTTCTATTCTACTGTTACCGATTTGGCAAGGTTACGCGGTTTATCCACGTCTAATCCTTTACCAAGAGAAGTGTAGTACGCAATTAATTGCGTTACCACAACAGATACGATTGGTGCAAGAAGTATTGGCACCGCTGGAACGATGATATCGTCGCCTTCTTGCTCAACGCCTTCCATCGCAATTGTTGTTACGACAGCGCCACGAGCTTTCACTTCTTGGATATTTCCGCGAGTGTGGCTCGCTACAACTGGTTCGCTTAATAATGCGATAACTGGAGTGCCTTCTTCGATAAGGGCGATAGTTCCGTGTTTTAATTCCCCTGCGGCAAAGCTTTCAGTTTGCACGTATGAGATTTCTTTTAATTTCAATGCTGCTTCCATGGCTACATAATAGTCTAAGTGACGACCAATGTAGAAAGCATTGCGAGTTTCTAATAAACGCTCTTTGACTAAGTCTTGAACGGCTTGTTTGTCTGATAATACGCTCTCGATTGAAGCGGCAACGACACCTAATTCATGCTTCATGTCGAATGGAGCTTCTAATCCTTTAGAAGCGCGTAATGCATCTGCTAAAACGGCCATTACTGCGATTTGTGCAGTGTACGCTTTTGTTGAAGCTACGGCGATTTCAGGGCCTGCGTGTAATAGTAATGTATAGCTGGCTTCACGAGAAAGAGTTGACCCTTTCACGTTTGTAATCGTTAACGATGGGAAGTTTTGCTCGTTTACTTTTACTAACGCTTGACGACTGTCCGCCGTTTCTCCACTTTGTGATAAGAAAATAAAGAATGGTTTTTGTGATAATAATGGTTGGTGGTATGCAAATTCGCTTGCTAAGTGAACTTCTACTGGAATTCCAGCAAGTTGTTCGACTAAAGCTTTTCCAACCCATCCTGCATGGTAGCTTGTTCCGCAGGCAATCACGTAAATGCGGTCGCTTGCTAAAATGCTGTCTTGGATTTCTTTATCGACTTGTAATTGACCATTTTCGTCTTGGTAGTTTTGGATGATTTTACGTAATACAGCTGGTTGTTCATCCATTTCTTTCAACATGTAGTGAGCGTAAGCCCCTTTTTCTAAATCGTCTGCATCTAATTCTGCAACGAATGGTGCACGTTCTACTGGTTTGCCATCAATTGTTTCAATTTCTACAGAGTCTGCAGTTAATGTGATTAACTCTTCGTCTTTGATTTCGATGTAACGGTCTGTTTCAGCGATGGTTGCCATTGCGTCTGAACAGATCACGTTGAAGCCTTCGCCAACCCCTACTAATAATGGGCTCTTATGTTTTGCGGCATAAAGAACTCCTGGTTTTTCGCTATCTAATAAACCGAAAGCAAATGATCCACGGATTTCTTGTAATGCGCGGCGGAACGCTTCTTTTCCTGATAAGTTTTCTTTATTGGCAAAGTATTCTACTAAGTTTACGGCAACTTCTGTATCTGTTTGAGATTTGAAATCAACGTCGCTTAAGAATTCTTTTTTCAATCCGTCATAGTTTTCGATGACGCCGTTATGCACTAATGTGAAACGACCTGATTGAGATTGATGAGGGTGAGCGTTGTTTTCTGTCGCTGGTCCATGCGTTGCCCAACGAGTATGCCCAATCCCTGCAAATGCTGGAATTTCTTCATCCACTGCATCACGAAGATTTTGAATACGACCCACACGTTTTACTAATTGTGTTGATCCATCTTCGTCCATAATAAATAATCCCGCTGAGTCATATCCACGATACTCAAGTTTTTCTAATCCGTTTAATACTACTGTTTGGATTTTTCCATATCCAATACATCCTACGATTCCACACATAATGTTTAACTCCTTTAATAAGAGGTCCCTCTCGGCGCCTCCTACTTCTGTAATTTTTTAATTATGTTTCTGGTGCGTGCTATCAATTTTGTCATTTCCTTACAAAATGGTTTGTATGTAGCTGTAGACTGCACTGCCTTGAGTCATCCGCCGAGTATTTCGATAAACTCATTCCTCGTCACCCGTTTTTTTAAACAGGCCTGGCGCTATCCTTGTCGCTTCCTTCCAAAGCTTTTCATAAATTTTCAGAAACAAGTTCATCATAACCGATGACCCACTAAAAAAACAACTAATTTTCCTTTTTCCTAATATTTTCAAGACCAAGAATGAACACCTACCTTCTCCAAACCGCACTCTTATCGCATTTTTATGCATCCATTCTTTTAGTACCACTTCATCAACATTTCCCTAACGCTTCAACATTACAGCTCCACTCTCATTCCGAAACTTTTGTGTTTTTAATTCAGATGCACACCACTTTATTAGCCGTGAAACGCACATACACTGTCCCATCCCTCTCTCCCTTCAAAAAGACTAACCCTTTGTCGTGAGTGGTGAAAAGCACACATAATATCCTTTCCCCTCCCTGCCTCTCAAAGAGAATACCAGTTTGTCGTTGGTTGTGAAAGGCACACATGATGCTCTGTCTCATTCTCTAATGAACTATTAAAAAAAATAGCTATTAACCAAGGTTTGGATTCTATAATAGCAATAATAGCGAGTGTACTCGAAACGAATTACTGCCTCTGGGAATTTAATTCCCTAGAGGCAGTTTGAGAGTCGAGAGGAACGGAGACCTTAGGCTCAGTCCGGTACAGCTATTATCGCTATTATGAAGATATCCAAAAACCTTCGGTTAATAGCTATGTTTCTATTTATGAGATAGAATAGTTAGGTGCTTCTTTCGTAATCTGAACATCATGCGGATGGCTTTCTCTTAGCCCCGCACCACTCATACGCACAAACTGCGTATTCTCGCGAAGCTCTTCTAAATTACGCGCCCCCACATACCCCATACCAGAGCGAAGTCCGCCGACCATTTGGAAGATAATATCCGCCGCAGACCCTTTGTAAGCAACACGTCCTTCGATCCCTTCTGGCACACGTTTGTTGGCTTCGTTTTTCGCTTGGAAGTAACGGTCCCCTGAACCATTTTCCATCGCTGCTATACTTCCCATTCCGCGGTATGTCTTGAAGCGACGTCCTTGGAAGATTTCAAATTCCCCTGGAGATTCATCTGTTCCGGCAAGCATGCTGCCTAACATCACCGCATGTCCGCCTGCTGCGATAGCTTTGGCGATATCCCCTGAGTACTTAATTCCACCATCTGCAATAATCGCTTTTCCAAATTCTTTAGCCACTGTTGCAGCATCGTAAATCGCTGTGATTTGCGGAACGCCGACACCAGCAACGACACGGGTTGTACAGATGGAGCCAGGTCCGATTCCGACTTTAACCACGTCGACGCCTGTTTCAAATAGGGCACGAGTTCCTTCGGCGGTTGCCACATTTCCAGCAATCAATGTAGCTTCTGGGAAGGTTTCACGAATTTCTTTAATTTTACGAATCACTCCGGCGCTATGTCCGTGAGCGGTATCAATGACGATGGCATCTGCACCGGCATCTAATAGCGCTGTTGCACGTTCAAATGTATCCGAAGTAATGCCCACTGCAGCCGCTACTAATAGACGGCCATGCTCATCTTTGGCAGAGTTTGGGAATTCGATGACTTTTTCGATGTCTTTAATGGTGATTAACCCCGCCAAGCAGCCTTTGTCATCTACTAAAGGTAATTTTTCAATTTTATGTTTTTGAAGAATGGCTTCTGCATCTTTGAGGGATGTTCCAACTGGAGCCGTCACCAGATGTTCCTTAGTCATCACTTCGTCAATTAAAATAGAATAATCTGAAATGAATCGTAAGTCACGGTTTGTCAAAATCCCAACGAGGTGACGTGTTTCTAAGTCATCAACGATTGGAACACCGCTAATACGGTATTTTGCCATGAGGTCTTCAGCGTCTTGTACTTTATGGGATGGAGTTAAGAAAAATGGATTAATGATAACTCCACTCTCTGATCGTTTTACTTTGTGCACTTCTTCTGCCTGCTCGGCAATCGACATATTTTTATGGATGGCCCCAAGACCTCCTTGGCGCGCAATCGCAATCGCCATCGTCGCATCTGTGACCGTATCCATGCTAGCACTGATTAAAGGGATATTTAAACGCATATTTTTCGCTAATTGCACACGCAAATCAACGTCATTCGGCAATACATGACTCTCTGCTGGAATTAATAAAACATCGTCAAATGTGTACCCTTCTTTTTGAAATTTTGTTTCCCATTTTGACATCGCACAAACCTCCATGATTGAATTTATTAACGAATAATATACCATTTTTTCGGCAAAATGCAAGCTTTTTCACATTTTTCTCGCTAATCATAAAAGTTTTACATTTCATTGTTCGTATTTTTTAAACATTAATTTTTTAAAAATTTTCCTCTCACTCCTCATAGATTGTGCTACACTATTAGTAACAAGGAAAGGATGATTCGCGTGAAAAAAGAACTGTTATCGGCGGTTGCACTGAGTCTAGTTCTTCTTGGTTGCTCGCAAAAAAACAATCCGAACGAAACTACGGCCTCTCAATCAACCTCTACGCAAACAACAAATATCACGACTACTGACACAACGACAACGGGAAAAACGACTGTTACTAGCACGGAAGCTTCCTCTGAAGAATCCTCTACCAAGGAAGCAACCACAGAAAAACAACAGGCCTCTCAAGGGAACGGGATGGCGGATGTTACTTTAGGCTATCAGATGGTGGTCAATAAGAAACACGCTCTTCCTTCAACTTACGCTCCGGGAGAAGACCCTACAGCCAGGGCACAGGTGAAGAAACTCATTCAGAAAATGCAAGACCTGGAATATCCGATTAGTGATGTTTATAGCGGATATCGTTCCTACGAATATCAAGAACAACTCTATAACAATTATGTCGCTCGTGAAGGACAAGCCGCTGCAGATACTTACTCAGCTAGACCAGGTTACAGTGAACACCAAACAGGACTAGCCTTTGATCTCCTAGATACGACAGGGAACTTACTAGACGGGGAAGAAAATAAGGACGCCATCGACTGGCTCCACACTCACGCCCATGAGTATGGATTTATTATCCGATTCCAAGTTGGAAAAGAAGCCATCACTGGATACCAAGCCGAAGCCTGGCATTTGCGCTATGTCGGCAACAAAGCAACGGACATCTATAACTCTGGCCTTTCTCTTGAAGAATACTACGGAGTGCCTGGCGGAGATTATGAATAACAGGATACGAGACATCGCGCTTAGAAATGGAACGTTGGACCGAAACATCCGCACGGTCTATCAGACCGTGCGGATGTTTCGGGAAACGCACGCCATTTCTGCGATGTCGAGTTCAACTTCAGAATGTAAAAATAATCATTTATAACCACTATTTTTCAACATAAAAAGCAAGGTGAATTCACCTTGCTTTTATTTTTAAATATATGTCAAACTCTTTCCAATAATAAAAGTGGTTGTCACATTATGCAATACTGCCAAAACACTTGGGGATAACACATCGATTAGCCCTAACCCCATCAAGAAAGAATTAATTCCTACTGTATTTTTTAAATTCAAATCCAATTGATGATTTAATTGATCCGTAATCGTATCTAACACATGTAGTCCTGTCAATTGTTCATTTAAGAATAGGATATCGCTGGCTTGACGAGCGATATCTGAAGCACCCGCCATAACAACACCTACATTTGCAAGGGACAGTGCAGCAGAATCATTAATTCCGTCTCCAATCATCAAAACATAATGGCCTTCCTCTTGAAGCTGTTCAATTACTTGATGCTTTTGTTCTGGTTTCACTTGTGTATAGACTCTGTCAAATGGAATCAGCGAACAAATCGTCTCTGTACGTTTTTGTGTATCTCCTGTAAGAAGTACAATTTGTTTTCCTTTTTCTTTTAACTCTTTCAATAATGCAATCGCTTCTTCTCTTAATGGAGTATCAATAAGGAAAATAGCAATTAATTTTCCATCGTAACTTAGATAGAGCAAATTAAACATTTGACTATATTCTTCTATGACTTTCTTCTGTTGTTCTGAAATAAAAGTTTGTTCTTCTTCTAGTAATTCTAGACTACCAATGACCACTCTTTTTCCATCAATCGATGAGACGATTCCTTTTGAAGCTACGTGCGTTAATTTCCCATGCATTTCTTCATGTTCAATTCCCTCATCTTCTGCTTTCTTAACAACAGCCGTCGCAATTGGATGGTAAATATGTTCTTCCAAACAAGCTGCAATTCGTAAAACTTCCGCATCATCATATCCTTCATACGCAATAATTCGTTGAATTTTTGGAATTCCAGTTGTCAATGTTCCTGTTTTATCAAAAACAAAAGTATCGACTTGCGCATATTCATCTAACGAATTAGATCCTTTAATGACAATCCCTTGATTAGAAGCTGCTTTAATGGCTGTTAAATAAGTAGCTGGTGAAGATAATTTTAACGCACATGAATAATCTACTAATAGGAAAGTGAGTGCTTTAGAGACTGAGCGTGTGAATAAATAAGTCAGCGCCATCCCGATGAAATTATATTTCACTAATCCATCAGCTTTTTCCATTAATTGCTTTTGTTGTTTTGATTGATGAAATTCACTAGATTTGATAAGTTGAACAATTTGCTGCAAGCGTAAGTTTTGTTGCTTATTCGTCACTTCTACTAGCAGTTCGCCATGCTCTACAACTGTATTGGCATAGACAATATCTCCAATCTTCTTAGAGACAGGGAAAGACTCGCCTGTTAATGAACTTTCATTTAAGTATCCTCTTCCATTGACAACTCTTCCGTCAAAGTAAATTTCTTGGCCTTCTGTTGCAACGAAGATATCTCCTACTTCAACATGATTACTCATTTTCTTGAAGCGCTCGCCCTCTTTTTCAATCCATATCTCGTAAATATTATTCGTTAAATTCTTTTCAAGTTCTTCAATGGATTTCTTTTGGGACCAGTCATCTAAATCGTCTCCTAAATTCAATAAGAACATAATCATATCAGCAGTTTTATGGTCTCCCATCGCTGCAGAAGTCGCTATAGCCACAAAATCGAGTAAACTCATAGAAAGTTTTTTCTCACAAATTGATTGGAAAGCAGCCTTTCCAAACTTCACCATTTTCAGAAGTATCCATCCCACACGAATAGGTGTTGGAAGAAGGACTTTTGAAAGCATTCTTCTATAGAGATGCGTTGAAATAATATCATATGGCGAAGAAGGGACTAGCCACTCGACTTCGTTTTGTTTTTCAATTACTTTCTCCATTTGAATCAAAGATAAAAAACTTTGAACCTGTTGATCTTTCCCTTGAGAAAAATACACTCCTACATGCTTTAAATCTTTATAAAAGTGCAACTTTTCAATCCCAGGAACTGTGCAAGCTAATTCCTCTAAATACATTTGTACCGAATACGGACAGGTAAAAGGGAGCTCTAGTCGCACTCTAGAGTTCGATTGATGCTTAATAATAAACTTCATTATTTTTCACTAGTTTCTACTACTAATTGTGCATTTTTTTCTTCAGCATATAAGTCTTTTGCTTCTTCTAAAACATCATCTGTATGTTGTTTTACAGTAGAAACGGTTGCATCAATACCATCTTTTAATTTATAAGAAGTAGCGACTGCTTTAGCATATACATGTTTTGCTTCTTTGCTCGCTAATAGTTTTAATCCTAACGATCCAAATAAAACTCCTCCCGCAAATACACTTGATTTTTTAGCAAGCTTTCCTAAACTTACAAGTTCTTTAATCATTATTATTACCTCCATTTTTTCTAATTAGAATTATTCAATTCTAACTATAGTATACGGATTTAATCCCCAACTTTCAATAATGAAACAATTAAGATTCTCTTGATCTCTTTCGCTTTCAAACTAAAAGCTACCTTGGAAATCCAAGGTAGCTTATTCCATTATTCTAACCAAAAGAAAGCTTGAGGTAACTTTTCCTCTGCATCCCCTATAAAGCACTTTCCGTGCGCAAAAAGAACATTGATTGGCTTCCAACCCTTGATTCTTTGATAACACTTTCTAGCTATTTCTTTGTGAAACAAAAAGGTCATTCGTAAATCTCTTGGCGTATGTCCATTGGGGTAAGTATTATCTCCTATTTTGAATAATAAACGGTGCCAACAAGAGCACTCTTCCGAAAGTTCAATATTCTCAATCAAATCTGTTAAAATTAATGTACGACTCTTTTGGTGGAAGAATACAGACTCCTCGATGAGTGCACTTCCTTCAAACGGGAGATAATCTATTTCTGATTGCCAACTAATAGCAACGGTTTTATCTAGTACGGTGTAGGTCTGGATACCCTTTGATTCTTCAAAAATTTTCTCCAGCCCTTTTGTTGCCCACACTTTTGCAGTCGGATACGTTTGGCTCCACTCTTCCATATAGACATAATGCAATTTATTGGGAGCTACTATGTGTGCCACATTTCCCAGAGCTTCGATTTCACTTTTCAACTCTTGAGTCAAATGAATCGGAGAATGAATCCACAAGTCGCGATTGTTTAATCGTACCACTGTCATCCGCGTGCTAAAGGGAACTTGAGTCAGTTTGAAGTTCATTTCGACAATGTCTCCATCGACAATCCAAATATCTTCATCAATTGCCTTTAATGTATATAGTGGTCCATATAATTTCACTGAAGATTTCATTGCGTATTTCTCCATTTACGCTTAGTACACTTCATAATGGGTGATTAACGGCGAGTTTTTCTTCAAGAGTTTTTGAAGACGTTTATGATATTGGGCAGGGAAAACCATATTTTTAGCCCGCAATGTTTTTTCATGTAGCACTTTTGCAGCGTGGTCCGCAAAACTCAAGCAATTTCTAGTCCAACCATTATATGTCATGAATTTGGAACGATTGAATTTATAAAACACGGTATCCATCTGCTGTGCCATGAAGTACACATACATTTCTTCAAAACGATCAAAGGTTGGATTATAGTAAATGGCTTCACTTGTTGGCTCCCAAGTCTTTGTTGGTGCTAATATTTTTTCTAAGTAGGCATGAATGTCATCCATTTGCTCAGAAGTGACCGCAATCGAATAAATATGTAACGCTTTTTGATAATGGTTCTTACAAAATAGCATATACTCTTCTCGCGGTGCTTTAATAAGCACTCCTTCTGCTATCCAGCCGCCTAATTTCAAATCTCGTTCATCATAGTTCCCATACGAATAGACATAGCCATCAATACATATATCTACATGTCCAAGAGGTCCATTTCCTCGCTCTGCCACATGCACAAAGACTTCAAAGCGACTCTTGGCTAGTGGTGGGTATGGAATTGGATATGGAACATATTCCATCGGCATATTTACTTTTGGAAAGGTACGCACCACTTGATGCAACACTTTCTCCATTAATTTCTTTTCAGCCATTACAAACTCCTCAAAATTTCAGATAGGTTCATTTTAGCATAAAAACCTCTTCTAAACAGTCTTTTTTAGAAAATCTAATACTTTCAAATACTTTTCAATCAAAAGTTCCACAAAAAAACCTCTCACCAAAGATGAGAGGAAAAGGATAGAGTTTTATTTACTATTAGTAAATAATTCTTATTTGTGAATAGAGAAACTATACCTGAACTCTATGAATATTTTATGATCTTTCTTGCCTAAAACAGAGAAATTTAATAGCCAAAAGCGGCGTGCATGCCCGCCACATAGCCTGTTACAAAAGCGGCGGTGATATTATACCCACCTGTATAGCCATGAATATCTAGCAGTTCGCCGCAGAAATATAACCCTTGTGTTAATTTCGATTGCAATGTTTTCGGATTTACTTCTTTCAGATGCACTCCTCCACCCGTTACAAATCCTTTCTCAATTGGGAGGGAACCATTCACCGTAAAGCGGAAATTCGTCAGCCCTTCTTTTATCGCCGTCCAGTTGGCCTCCGTCATGCGACTGACAGCCATTTGGTCATCAATCCCCACTTTTGCTAGTAAAAATTCTACATATCGTTCGGGAAGCAGTGTTTTCAAATGATTTTTAATTGATTTTAGAGGAGCTTCCTCCACAAAGCCTTTCAACTTTGCATCTAGTTCTGACGAGTTGAGGTCTGGTAAAACATTTAAACTCAGCACAACTTCTTTCTTATTTTCCTTTTCTTGTACTTGATGCACAAAGCTTGAACAACGTAATACTGCTGGACCGCTGATGCCAAAATGGGTGAAAATCATATCCATCTGATGAGTGACAACCGCTTTTCCTTTCCCATTGAGAACACTGAGTGCCACATTTCGTAAGGATAGTGCTCGAAGCTCTCCTTTTTGAATAAACGCTTCGTTACTTGTCAATGGAACTTCTGTCGCAAAGAGAGGCGTAATCGTATGCCCTGCAACACGAGCAATTCCGTACCCATCTCCAGTCGAACCTGTCTTCGGATACGATTTACCACCGGTCGCCAAAATCACCGCATCGGCCTGTAGTTGCTCACCATTATCAAGCTCCACGACTTGCACGGCTCCCTCGCCCATACGAATTGTCTTGACTTTGACATTCGTACGCACTTGCACGCCTAGCTTCTTGATTTCTTGAATAAAGGTCTCTAAAATCGTCTTTGCAGAATCTGTCACAGGAAACATGCGTCCATGATCTTCTTCCTTCAAACGAACTCCACGCGATTCGAAAAATTGGATAATATCTTGATTATCAAATTGAGAAAAGGCACTGTATAAAAAGCGTCCATTCCCCGGAATATGTTTCACGATTTCCTCAGGAGAACGTCGATTGGTAACATTACAACGTGTACCTCCTGTGTGCAATAATTTTTTCCCTAAAGTTGGATTTTTCTCCAATAAGACCACTTCCGCACCATGCATCGCTGCACTGACTGAAGCCATTAATCCACTCGTCCCACCACCGATTACAATAACTTTCATACTTGCCTCCAATTCTAGTTGTCCCAATTATTATAAAGCATGCAAAATAAAAAAGCCTAGAGAAACTCTCTAGACCTTTTCCACTTACTCTTTCCATTCTCTCAGTGAAGCCAAATAGAACGCTCCACAGACGATTAATAGACTCCCCCCTGCAAAATACGGAAGAATCTCTAACGTTCCGAAACTCATCCAGTACAGAATTGTAAGGATGAGTTGGAAAATTGGAATGGCTGGCAAAATTTGTTGCAACGTCGGCATAAAAATCAGAATACCTGCGACCAAATAGAAAATCCGCACTCCGTTTTTGATTCTTGAGTCGCCTTTAAATGTTTGAAACCCTTTGATTCCAAAGTAAATAACAATTAAATTCAGCATCAACAAAATCCAAAAGAATTGCGAGGAAACATCTACTGTGTTCACAAAAGATAGTTTTAAAGCGACAATTGGCGCTAACCAGAACAACACTCCAGAACCAACCCCAACAATCCCACAAAAACGAGCTAAATTTTTTCGATCCATACAACTCCTCCTTCTCTCTTGTCATCAGAGAATGATTTCCTCTTTGTTACCTTTGAATTGAATCTTTAAATTTCTTTAACGAAAGCAAATATCCCACCCCTGAAATCCCACCAAGGATTCCTGAAAGACAAACCATCGCTAGTAGAAGTACTGGATATCCACCTACTGGGGTGAATTTTTCAACGAAAGTATCCCATCTTCGCAAAATCGTAAAAGTATAAGGTAGCGTAGAAGCAACACCAAGGATTCCTGCAGTGAGAAGTATTTTTGACACCCAACCAGGTACACGTTTATCCTTACGATAATAAATCGAACTCATCCACGAAATCAAAAATATTACCCATATCATTGCTATCGCTATTGACAGAATTTGTTGTTGATAAAGCAACTCCCCTTGGAATCCATCTTTGACAACTGCCAGTGGATAAACTAAAAGAAAAATAGTCCCCCAAAGAGTTTTTGGATTCATCACAATTGGAGAAAGGCCAACAAAAAGTCCCCAAATAACTCCTAAAATACCACTGATGAGCGCCCAAGATTTTGTTTTTTCAAATGTATCGTTTTGCAATGTCCAATCCCTCTTTTCTACTTTTTGTATTTATTTTACCATATCCTTTTTTCTCTTAGAAGAAAACACCCATAAAAAGGTACCCACGCCTATGACGCAAGTACCTATATTTTTAGTAGATATTATCCTTTCACAGCTGTCACTTGAATTTCCACTAGGGCATTCTTTGGTAAAGCTGCTGCTTGGAACGCCATGCGCGCTGGGTAAGGAGAAGCAAAATACTCTCCATACACTTCATTCATTTGTGCAAAATCGTTGATGTCAGCTAGCAGCACTGTAGTCGATACTACCGCATCCATTCCGACCCCTGCTTCTTTTAAAATCGCACGGATATTTTTCAATGATTGATGGGTTTGGCTTGTAATATCACTTCCTGCAAACTCCCCTGTTTCAGGAACGATAGGTAATTGTCCAGAGACGACAATCGTTTCTCCTGTGTAAGCTACTCCTTGTGAGTAAGGTCCAATTGCTTTTGGAGCCTGTTCTGTTTGAAGTACTTTTTTTGCCATGGATATCCTCCTAGTCTAATGGTGGCACAGTGTCCACGAATACATATTTTTTCATACGGTTAAATGCTTCTACAAGACGCGCATACGGCAAAGCGAGGTTGATACGGATACAGCCTTCGCCAAAGAACATCTTGCCGTCTTGCCAAGCCACGCCGACATCCCAGCCGCGTTTTTCAAGCTGCTCCAGCGTTAGATTGTGTTTTTTTAAGAACTCTGTACAGTCGATAAAGAGCATGTACGTGCCTTCAGGTTTTGTGACTTCTATGCCGTCCAATTCACGGTGAATAAAGTCGCACGCGTAATCTGCATTCGTTTCAATCACTTCACGCAACTCTTCCAGCCACTCGTATCCCTCTTCTTGATACGCACCGATTAACGCATGCATCGACATTACATTCATCGCATTATAGTGCGGTTTCATTCCTTTTGATTCCACACGGTCTCTTAACACATCATTGTAAATCACATGATAACTGCCCACGAGCCCTGCTAAGTTAAACGTCTTACTTGGTGCATACATGGCTACGGTGCGATTCTTCGCATCCTCTGAAATCGATTGTGTTGGAATATGTTTATGGCCTTTAAAAATAATATCTGACCAAATTTCGTCCGACACGACAATCATATCGTACTTGCGGTAAATTTCCATCGCGCATTCGATTTCTTCTTTCTCCCATACACGACCACTTGGGTTATGCGGTGAACAGAAAATCGCCACATGAATCTTATGCGCTTTGATTTTTCGTTCCATATCCTCAAAGTCCATACGATAAACGCCCTGTTCATCTTTCACAAGCGGGCTATGCACGGCCTTCAAACCATTATCTTTTAACGACTGCGTAAAGCCGACATAGGTTGGACTATGCACTAACACCGCATCCCCAGGAGCAGCGTATGATGTTAAAGTCGATACGACTCCTCCAAGCACGCCATTTTCATGACCGATATGCTTACGCGTTAATCCTGTCACTTGATGGTGGCGCGCATGCCACTGGATAATGCTCTCGTAGTACTCTTTAGAAGGCATAAAGTACCCGAAAATCGGATGTTCCAACCGTTTTTTCATAGCTTCAATAACCGTTGGTACCGTCGCAAAACTCATATCCGCGATCCACATCGGAATCACATCGAAACCTTTCTTCGGTCTATCTGGCGACTTCCCTGGAATCAACCCCAGCCCATCAACAGCCAGCGCGTCCATTCCATGTCGATCAAATTCCGTCGTAAAATCATATTTCATCCGCATAACCTCCTAGAATCTCACTTTCATTATACACCGTACCTTGCGTCCACTCAACGCCCGACGAAGGCTCAGCCCAGTGCCTGTTCTCCATAAAAGCGTAAATCCTAGTGAATCAACACACCCTAGGTTAGCGTTGCAAAAAAATCCTTGGACTCTATAGTCATAGAAATGGGAGCAAGACAGAAGAAACTTGTTTCTTCGTTGTCTTGCCCCCGCAAAGACAAATAGGATTGACCTAGCCTAAAAAGGCGAAGGTCAATCCATTTGTCTACTGCGTCTAACTCTATGCAGTTTTTTCATAATGTTCACCAGTCCGGTGCAGTTGTTTCTATCACTTTTAAATACTAGTCCCGTTTCTTGCCAAAGAAGAAGTTTGGACTCCGCAAAACGACACCGCGTGATTAACGCAGTTCACACAATAAGTTAAAAAAACGAAGTCTCCCTAGGACTCTATAGTATGAACAATAGAGAGATGCAACCGATGTGAATTACTGCCACTAAGAAATATATTTCTTAGTGGCAGTTTGAAGCTCGGTAGGAACCAAGACGTTGGCTTGGCCCGGTGCCTCTATTGTCAATACTATGAAGACGTCCTAGGGAGACGCAGTTTTAACTTATTTCTTCAACGCCGAAATCACGCGATATCCTTTTTGCGCAATAAAATCCGCCACTTCATCCGGATTCGTTGAATCCACATGAAGCACCACTTGCACTTTCCCATCACGGTGATATACCGAAATCGTCGAAACGTTCACGTTGTTTTCACGCAACACATCCGAAATTTCTTCCAGAGGACCTGGTTTATCTTCATTGATTTCAATGAATAAACGAGAACCTGGAGTGTTGTATCCAGAAATTTCGATGAACGCATCAAAAATATCTTTATCGGTAATAATCCCTTCCACGTGGCCACGCGCATCTACTACTGGTAGGACGCCGACTTTTTGTTGACGCATAAGGGACGCAGCTTCTTCTAATAGTGTATGAGCCTTCACGGTTAAAACTTGCTTTTGCATAATTTCGCTTGCAGTTGTCTTATTCAATAAATAGTTCAACTCATGCATTGATAAGCTTGTCGCCATTGAAGGTGAATGCCCCGCAACAAGTTCTTCTGTTAGTAAGCCAACTAACTTGCCATCTTCTACAACTGGCAAGCGGTGAATGTCGTGTTCCTTCATTAAGTCTAGAGCTTTCATAACCGTCGTTTCAGGTGTGACTGTAATGACGTTGGTTGACATATAATCTTTAACTTCCATGATTACCCTCCTAGATATGCTTTCTGAATTTCATCACTTTCTAACAACTCTTGTCCTGTACCACTTAATACTACTGATCCAGTTTCCAGTACATATGCACGATTTGAAATCGATAGGGCCATTTTCGCATTTTGCTCGATGAGTAAAACCGTTGTCCCTGTTTTTTGGATTTCTTGAATGATTTTGAAAATCTCGCGGATAAAAATCGGTGCTAACCCCATTGAAGGTTCATCCAGTAGCAATAGTTTTGGTCGGCTCATCAACGCACGGCCCATCGCTAGCATTTGTTGTTCCCCTCCAGAGAGAGTTTGCGCATCTTGGTCTTTACGTTCTTTTAAGATTGGGAAACGCTCGAAGACGTCTTCCATATCTTTTTGAATCGCTTCTTTATCCTTACGTAGAAAAGCCCCTAGTTCAAGGTTTTCTTTAACCGTTAATCCTGGGAATACGTGACGTCCTTCTGGCACTTGCACGAGTCCTTTCTCAACGATTTTCTTCGCAGATGTCGAAGTAATGTTTTCACCTAAATAGACGATTTCACCTTCTGAAGGATGGATAAGTCCTGATAAAGTCTTCAAGATTGTTGATTTCCCAGCACCGTTTGCCCCGATTAGAGATACGATTTCGCCTTCATTTACCTTAAAATCCACATTACGTACGGCTTGAATCATTCCATAATGAACTGATAAATTTTTAACTTCTAACATCTACTCACCTCCTAAGTACGCTTTAATAACCGCAGGATTTTGTTTAATTTCTTCTGGAGTTCCTTCTGCAAGAAGTCTTCCATATTCCAACACGTAAATGCGTTGGCAAATTTTCATCACAAGTGACATATCATGTTCGATTAACACCACTGTCAAATCAAATTCTTTTTGAATTTTCGCAATTAGTTCTGTTAATTGAGCCGTCTCTTGAGGGTTCATCCCCGCTGCAGGCTCATCCAAGAATAAGATTTTTGGTTTTGTCGCTAAGGCACGAACGATCTCGAGCTCACGTTGTTGTCCGTAAGCTAAGTTTTTCGCCTTTTCATCTTTAAGTGTATCCAACTCAAAAATCTTTAGCAACTCAATCGCTTCTTCGCGCATTTTTGCTTCTGTATCATAGTATTTTTTCGTACGGAACAAAGTTGAGAATAATGAGTCACTTGAGTGTGCATGCATCGCAATCATTACATTTTCTAGTACCGTTAAATCTTTAAAGAGACGAATATTTTGGAAGGTACGCGCCATTCCGAGGTTTGTACGTTTGAATGGCGGAAGACCGTTCAAATTTTTCAACTGTCCGTCTACTTCCAAACTTACGGTTCCTTCTGTTGGTTCATACACCCCTGTTAACAAGTTGAAGAATGTCGTTTTCCCCGCACCATTTGGCCCGATGAGTCCGATAAGTTCTCCCTTGTTTACTTTCATAGAAACATTAGATACCGCGGAAAGTCCACCAAAGTTTTTAGTTAGTCCATTTACTTCTAATAACATTACTTCCCACTCTCCTTTGCCTCTTTTTTCTTAGAAAACTTCAAATTCCCTAGTTTGAATTCCCATGTTCCAAGTAATCCACCCGGGCGGAAAATCATGATTAAAATTAATGCTACTGCATAGATAATCATCCGTAATTGCCCAAATGGTTGTAGGACAAGGTTGATAATACCAAGCAATACAGCTGCTACAAACGAACCTGTGAAACTTCCAATCCCTCCGAATACGACAATAATTAATACATCGATGGATTTCATGAACGTGAAGTCACCAGGTGTTACCGCTCCTAACGTTGTCGCAGAAAGAGTTCCACCGATACTTGCAGTAGCTGCTCCTAATACGAAGGCCAAGATTTTGTACTTCGTTACTTGAACCCCCATGGACTCCGCTGCGATTTCATCTTGTAACACCCCATAAGTTGCACGACCGGCACTACTGAAAGTGTAGTTCAAGATTAAGATAGTTGTCACCACTAGGAAAATATAAGTAATCGTCCATGTATTGGTTAAAGGTACCCCACTAATTCCGGCAGCCCCATTTGTGATTTTCATATTGGTCACGGCTACACGAATGATTTCAGCAACCCCTAAAGTCGCAATGGCAAGATAGTCTCCTTTTAAACGAAGCGTTGGTAATCCAACAAGAAATGCCACGATAATAGAAATAACAACACCAACCGCCATTCCAGCAAATAGTCCTGGCAGACCGTTTATCATTTTCCCAAGAATAGCTCCACTATAAGAACCAATGGCGATAAATCCAGCATGTCCAAGTGAGAACTGTCCAGCAACCCCTAGAATCAAGTTTAATCCAACCGCATAGATAATATTGATCATGATATTAATGAAGGTACTTTCGTAGTAGAAGTTGATTACTCCTGTTTGTACAAGCACGAAAAGAAGAGCGTACATTCCCAACGCGAACAATGTCCAACGAATATTCTTTTTATGAAATCTTTGCATCTTCTTCACCTACACTTTCTCTCTGACATTTTTACCAAACAATCCAGCTGGTAATACGATTAAAATAATGAATAATAGGAAGTAAACCACTCCATCACGGTACGGTGAGTACCCGAAGAAGCTTACCATTGTTTCTAATAGACCGATGAGATAACCACCGACCATCGCTCCAGGAATACTTCCGATACCCCCAAGTACAGCTGCAACGAAGGCTTTTAATCCGACTGTAATTCCCATTGTTGTAGAAATTGTATTGTAATAAACGCCAACAAGGACACCTGCAATCCCAGCAAGTGCTGAACCAAGCGCAAATGTAAATGAAATCACTCCATCTACGTCAATCCCCATGAGTTGAGCTGCTTGCTCATCAACAGCAACGGCACGCATGGCTTTCCCCATTTTTGTATAACGAACGATAAATTGTAATAACGCCATTAATAATACTGTAATCCCGAAAATCAGGATTTGCTTTCCATTCACTGAAACGTCTCCGAATAAAGTGAATGTCTCTGTTCCAAAATCTGAAGGAAACGGACGAGACTCCGCTCCAAAGAAATAACTCATTGCATTTTCCAATAAGTATGAAACCCCAATAGCTGTAATTAATGCAGCCACACGAGTCGATTTACGAAGCGGCTTATACGCCACACGCTCAATCACAACCCCTAAAATGGCACAAGCAACCATCGCTACCAGTAAAGCGAGGAATACATTCAATTTCAAGACCATTACCGCAAAATAGCCAATGAATGCCCCCATCATATACACATCTCCATGTGCGAAGTTAATCAGTTTAATCGTCCCATAAACCATGGTATATCCAAGCGCAATTAAGGCATAAATACTTCCGACTGCGAGCCCGTTTACCAATTGTTGAATTAACAACTCCATATATTTTCTCCTTTCATTTCTATCCTTTATCTAGTGGAAAAGAGAGGCGGAAGAAACTCTCCGTGCCTCTCTTCAAAATATGCTTATTCTAAAATTACTCAGCAGAGTACTCTTGAGCACTTACTTCTTGTCCGTTTTGGAACTCGATCACAACCGCTGATTTCACTGGTGTGTGATCAGCACCCATTGAGAATGTTCCTGTAACACCGTCAAAGTCTGTTGTTTCTGCTAAAGCTTTTGTGATTGCTTGAGGATCTGTTGACCCTGCTTTTTCGATAGCTTTCATTAACAATTGAGTAGCATCATAACTTAAAGCTGCAAAAGTATCTGGATTTGCACCAAATTTTTCTTTATAGGCTTTTACGAACTCTTGAACATCACTATCTTTACTCAATGTTGAGAAGTGAGATGTGTAGTAAACGTTTGAAAGGTTTGAGCTGTTTCCAGCTAATGCTGCTAACTTATCACTTGAAAGACCGTCACCACCAACGATCGGTTGAGTGATTCCCATTTCACGAGCTTGTTTGATGATTAGACCAACTTCTTCATAGTAACCAGGTACGTATAATACATCGAAGTCTTTAGATTTCAATGTTGTTAATACCGCTTGGAAGTCTGTATCTTTAGATTGATAGTATTCACGTGCTACAACTGAACCACCGATTTTGCTATCAGTATAAGTTTTTTCAAAGGCATCTGCTAACCCTTTAGAGTAGTCATTACCTGTATCTTGTAAGATCGCTACTTTAGCTTTTCCGAATTTCTTGTTAACGAAGTTTGCTCCTACAACCCCTTGGTAGCTGTCAGAGAAACATACACGGTAGATGTATTCATATACTGAAGATGCATCTCCTGCATTTTTCAATGTTACACCGTCTCCTGTTGTTGCTGGGAATACTGTTGGGATTTTAGCTTGTTCGTTTACAGGGATTGATACTGCTGCATCCCCTGTTGTTGCTGGTCCAACTACACCGACTACTTTTTCAGAAGCTAATTTTTTCGCAACAGAAGCTACCTCTGTCTTATCTGATTTGTTGTCATATGAAACGTATTTTAATTCCTTATCAAGTAACTTCCCTTTTTGTTCAACCGCTAATTGTGCTGCATTGTTCATTGAAGTTCCGTAAGTTGCTACGTTTCCTGTTAATTCGAAGTTCCCTCCGATTTTTACTGTGTTGCTATCTGCTGCACTTCCACAACCTGCTAAAATAGCTGCAACCACAGCTCCTAATGTGAATTGTTTTAATTTCATAAGATCCCTCTTTTCATACTTTAAATTTCTAAGATGAGAGTAGTATATAATATTCTGACAATTCTCGCAACTATTTTCTATTAAATTATAAAAATTTTTTCATAAAAATGAAAAAGTTCTCTTATTTACAGAAAAAGAGACCACCATTACATAAGGCAGTCTCTCTCCAATCGCTTATTTTACTTCTGTATATCCAATCGCTTCTAATTTTTGAGCAGCAGTTGCAAAATCGTCAAAATATTTATCAACTAGCTGAGCATCTTTCAATTCAATATTCCCCTCAGCGTTCGTTACTAAATTTGTAAGACCAATTGCGAGCGTACGTTTTCCAGCATATTTATACTCTACTCGAACAAGCATAACAAGGTTTCCGTTTCCTTCGATTAAACCGTCGCCATATCCGCTTTCACCTATACCACTGGATAATCCACGATAATAAGTTTTATCAAATGTAACTGTCGCATCTGTGTACTTTTTATTGATTTCTTCTTTTAATTTTTTAACCACTTCATCTTTGTTTTTTGCATCCTCAAACTTGTCAGCAACGGTTTTTAAACCTTTTACAGAAAGTGTGAAGCTTCCATCCCCTTCTAAAATATAGCCATTTGATTCTAAAATTCTATCAAAGTTCCCGTCAATTTTAATTTTAGCATCTTTTCCATTTTCTAATTGACCATTATTTTCAACTACAAAACGAATCGAAGCTACACGAGGATCGTTTACACGAACTGTCGCTTTCCCTTTTTTGTTGAAACCTGTTGCTTCTAATGTCACTAATTTTGCTAATTCTTCAGAATTTAATTTCTTAACAGCCGTTAATCCCGTTACTTTAACTTTTTTCTCAGAAGGAATTGTCACAAATTTTTCTATATTCTTTGTGTTTGCGAACGTTAAAGTAACTTCTTCGTCATTTGATAAATTTTCACTCTTGCTTGGAGTTATTTTAACTTCAGCAACAGCCGCTCTTAATTCTGATTCCGTTTTGGCATCTGCTTTAGGATTTTCTACTAAGAAAGCGGTGATTAACTCCTCTGTATTAAATTGATACGCGATACGTCCTTTTGTATCAAGGCCACTAAAAGCCGTTTTAAGGTAGTCTCCGGCATCTACTTTTTTAAATCCACAGGCAGCTAATACAACCGTTGCCATTAAGCATAAAAATGTTAATAACTTCTTTTTCATTTTAGTCCTCCTAAAGTTTAAAAAAATCTTAAATATGTTTTATTATATTAAATCGGTTCAATAAGTGTCAATCTTATTAAGATTCCACAATTCAACTTGATAGAAGCTTTTGTTCATGCTATGTTGATAGAAAGAAATTTATTGGAGGTACCATGAAAACCAAGATTCCAGTCTGGAAAACGATTCGCTTTACTTTCAGCAATTTAACCAAGCATAGTTGGATGTATTTACGCAATTCCTTATTCTTACAGCTATTTATCTCCGTCTTTGGATTTGGATTATTATCGCTTATTTTTAAAGGAATGCTTTTTTTTGCGGGTCAAGCGAATTTAAACTTTACAAACTTTAAACATGTTTTATTAAACCCTTGGATGATTCCTTTCATCCTTATATACTTGCTCGCGTTTGCCTTTATTCTGTTTTTGGAATTCTCGATTCTGATTTTTATGATCTATGGAACGATTCGAAAAACGCATTTTTCTTGGCGAACCAGTGTAAAAAATGCCTTTATTGAATTAAGGCAACTTCTAAACGGACATTTTATTACCTTTTTACTTTATTTTGTAACGCTTCTTCCGATTATCAATTTAGGAGATTTAACCTTTATTTCCAAAAACATTTATATTCCTAGTTTCATAACGGGAGAAATCACTAAAACTGGGAGCGGCGTCCTAATCTACACGATATTGATTGTATTGCTCCTTTATCTTCACGCTAGAAGTTCCTTTGCAATTCCATTGCAAATTCTCACAGATCAACCTTTTACAAAAAATATTTTACAAAGTTGGAAGATTACAAAAGGAAATACATGGAGACTGCTCTTCATCATTGGCGTCGTTGAAGCTGTTTTATTCATCTTTGTTGTAGCTATTTCCTTTTTGAGTGTTGCTTTGGTATCTCTTATCAATCCCGAAGGAGACAATGTTTTTCTACTGAGCAGTGTCCTCACGATCGCTAAACTCATTCAAGAGTTCATTATCATTTATACAAAAATGGCTACCTTCATTGTGATGACAAAAGTGATTCACGACCGAAAATTAGTATCTCTTAATTTATATCAACATCTTCCTGAAGTGAAACATAAGAGAAAAATCGTTACAGCAGTCGCTCTAATTTTTGTGATTGGAAATGCCGCCTCCACAACGCTATCCACTTATGCCAAAGACGCAATACCTAAACAGGCGATTATCGGCCACCGTGGATATACCTCAAAAGCGGTCGAAAATTCCCTTGAAGGAATCAACGCTGCTAAAGAGGCCGGAGCGACAATGGTAGAAATGGATATTCTTCTAACCAAAGATCATCAATTCGTGGTGATGCATGATTACAATCTCAAACGACTCGCTCGTCTGAATAAACGGGTTCAAGATATGACCTTAGATGAAATAAGGGGATTGCCGATTTATCAATCGAAATTTGCTAGCCATATCCCAACCTTCGAGGAATTTTACCGAGAAGCGAAAGATTTGAACATCCCACTCATTATTGAATTAAAACCTCATGGAGGCGAACCTGAAAATTATGTAGATCTCTTTATTCAAAAATATAAAGAGTTAGGCATCGATTCTTCTAATAAAGTCATGTCTCTTGATTTGAAAGTAATGGAAGAAATAGAAGAAAAAGCTCCAGAAATCAATACTGGCTATGTCATTCCTTTCCAATTCGGAGGATTTGGCAATCCAAAAGTGGATTTCTTCGTCATAGAAGACTTTTCTTATCAAGAATTACTCGTTCTAAACGCGCAGCAACAAGGACATGAAGTGTATGTTTGGACCATCAATAGTGAAGATGTCATTCAAAAATACTTGAACAGTCCTGTGAATGGGATTATTACCGACGAAGTTCAACTAGTAAAAGATTTTCAAGACGATTATAAAAAGTATAATACATTGATGGATCAATTTTTACGAGCACTCGGAATTACTTTAGTCTTCAGCAAATAATTGACAAAAGCAAGAGCCTCTGTGGGTTTCCACAGAGGCTCTTTTCTATTTCAAATCGAATGATTTATCCAATTTTTGTAACGCCACCCATGTATGGTACAAGCACTTCTGGAATAGTCACACTACCGTCTTCATTTTGGTAGTTTTCAAGGATTGCTGCGACTGTACGTCCAACTGCAAGTCCTGAACCGTTCAATGTATGCACTAATTCAATCTTGCCACTCTCTTCACGACGGAAACGAATTTTCGCACGACGCGCTTGGAAGTCCACACAGTTTGAGCAAGAACTAATTTCACGGTACGTATCTTGCGCTGGAATCCATACTTCTACATCGTATGTTTTCGCTGCTGAGAATCCCATGTCTCCTGTACATAACACAATCGTACGGAATGGTAAGCCTAATCCGCGTAATACATCTTCCGCGTTGTCTGTCATTTTTTCTAATTCATCAAATGAATCTTCTGGTTTCGCGAATTTCACCATTTCTACTTTATTAAATTGGTGAAGACGAATTAAACCACGAGTGTCTCGACCCGCACTACCTGCTTCAGAACGGAATGAAGGGCTAAGCGCTGTGAAGTAAATCGGCAATTGCGCTTCGTCTAAGATTTCGTTTGCGTAGTAGTTTGTTAATGGCACTTCCGCTGTTGGGATTAAAGTTAAGTTGCGTTCATCTGTTAATTGGAACACATCTTCTTTGAATTTAGGGAATTGCCCTGTACCGTACATTGATTGTTCGTTGACCATGTATGGTGTGATCATTTCTGTATAGCCATGTTTTTCAACGTGTAAATCAAGCATATAGTTGTAAATCGCACGTTCTAGGCGAGCGCCAAGGCCTTTATAGTATAAGAAACGGCTTCCTGATACTTTAGCTCCGCGTTCGAAGTCTAAGATATCTAGCGCTTCTGCTACTTCCCAGTGAGGTTTTGGTTCAAAATCGAATACGCGAGGAGTTCCTTCGCGACGAACTTCTACGTTTTCCGTTTCATCTGCTCCTACTGGTACACCTTCTGCAGCAGTATTTGGTAAGCGAGATGCGATATATTCGACCTTTTCTTCTACTTGGGCTAACTCTGCATCTGTTGCTTTAATGTCTTCGCCGACTTGTTTCATTTCAGCGATTTTAGCGCTAGCATCTTCCTTATTTCGTTTAAGAAGAGAAATCTCTTCTGTTACTGTATTACGGTATTGTTTTAATTGTTCTGTTTTCGTGATGAGTGCGCGACGTTTTTCATCCAAGTTGCGTAACTCTTCGACTGTTGTACGGTCTACTCCACGGTTTTCTAGAGCCGTAACCACTTCTTCAAAATTCTCACGAATGCGTTTCATATCTAACATCTGTTTTCCCTCCATTTTCTGTATAAAAAAATACTCCGCCCCCGACTATTTCTAGTCTTAGGGACGAAGTAGAGTAATTTTCTTCGCGGTACCACCCGGTTTCAATGTTTCCATTGCGCTCATTTATGGGATAACGGTTTTCTCCGGATAGCTTAATCAATGTTTTCGCTCTCGCACCGTATGTGGATTCGCTGGTCTCTCTTTACTAGTTTTCACCAACCACTAGTTCTCTACAAAAGGATCACAGGTACTATTCATACTGTATCATTTGTCTAAGATTGTACACGTCCTAAGCAAAAAGTGCAAGACTTTTACTGTATTTTTATTTAGAGGCTGTTGGCGTAAATAAGTTTTGAATTTCACTCCATACATTTCCAAAGAAGTTTTGAACTTTTTGAATAACTTGTCCAATAAAACCTTTTGCCCCACGAACACTTTCTGTGACAACATTCGATTGATCCACATCGTAAGCGGCTAATGCTTCTACCGTTCCGTGGTCCTTGCCATCTACGTATCCTAAATTTTCGCCTGGCATTTCAAAGGTCAATGTTCCAACTGTTTGCCCTGCTTGAATAGGTGCTTTTACTTTTCCATCTTCTGTTTTCAACTCATCTAAAGGAACAAAGCCTATTTTAATTTGGCTAAAGGATGTCCCTTTTGGAACGGCTGCAACAAAAGGTTTTCCATAGTCAACACTCAACGTTTCTTCCGTTCCACCTTCTAGAGGAATTGGCGCTAAATTTTGCACGGATTTCCCTGGAGAACCAACAATAAGTCCTTCGTACTTTTTAAACAGTTCATCCAAAAGATGTCTTGTGACTTTAAATCGGTTTAGTGGCTCTTTAGAACCCATGCTCACCACGATTACAGAAAATCCATTTCTTGTTGCCGTTGTCGTAATTGAAGCCCCTCCGGATTCACTCGTTCCAGTCTTCAATCCTGTTACCCCTTCATACTCAAATAAGAGCCCGGGCAGTAAGTAATTGAAGTTATCCATTTTAGTGGTTCCCGATCCATTTGGACGGAAAGTTTGAGTTGGAATCGACGACACCTTCAAAATCTCAGGGAAATCATTGACTAAATTTTTAGCAATAATCGCAACAGAGCGAGCGGACATACTATTTTCATCTTCATCTCCAAAAGTTGGATTTTTCTCATTGCCGCCATATTTATTCGGTAATCCTGTTACATTAATAATGGTCGCATCCTTAATGCCCCACTCGTTTAATTTTGCTTTCATACGTTCAATCCAATTTGCTTCGGAACCACCAATATATTCTGCAATTGCAAGAGTGGCTGCATTGGCTGAATAGATTGAAATCGCATCAAATAGTTCTTTAATCGTATATTTTTCATTTGGCCACAGTGGCACATTGGATAAATTATAATTGGCACTTAATTGATTTGCTCTGGCACTAATTGGGATTTTTGTTTCCCAAGTGATTTCTCCTTTTTTTATCGCTTCTAAAATTAAATATTGTGAAATCATTTTACTCATTGAAGCAATTCCACGAACTTCATCTTGATTTTTTTGCATCAAAATTTTTCCGCTCGTTTGCTCGATTGCAATGTAGCTTTGTACATCTTGAATCGCAGCTGCTTCTTCTTTTTCTTTTGCGGCATCTTGCGCATAAATAACGGGAGTAAAACTCGCAGCACTCATAGCAAAAACGCTAAGGGCACACACGAATTTTTTCATCCATTTACGAGGACCTTTCATGTTTTTATATCTCCTAAATCTCTCAAATCTGCTTACTCATGTTACCGAAAAAATAAAGGAAAAACAATGGTAATCTGATTAATCTTTTATTACAAAATTGCAGTTTTTTTTAATCTCATATTCGCTTGCTGTTCGAGAAGAAAATAGTAATGTATCCATACCAACAATGGATACCCTTCCATCTTCTAACATGAAAAAACACAAAAAGAAATGAGCCCTTTTCTTTTTGTGTTTTCTTTAAAATCCTTTATGTTTTTGCCAAAAATTGTTCTTCTTCTAACGTCGATTTTCTTCCTAGAATTTGATTTCGATGGGGATATCTACTAAATTGTTCAATAATCGCACGATGTGACGATTCATATTTTTTCTTCGCTCAAGCCCGGATTCATCAAACTATTTAGCCGCCCAATTATAAATCCACAAGGACTCGAATGTATGAAAGGCATCACAAGAAATCCTCACTCTTCCACCGTAAATTCTTTACATAAGGTAAAGCTTCCTGTGCAAACACTAGCACTAAAGAGTCCTCAGCAAGTACTTTTGTATTCTTACGAAACCTATTTCTTGAGAATTGATCCAGACCAATTATTTTGGCTAAACGATGTGGAGCCTTGCGTCAGTGAACTATTTCTCCTGAAACGATAGCCTCATGAGCTGGAAGAAATCTCGTTAGAATTTTTTCGTCAAACTCCTCCCATTTTTTAAATCAATCTGAGGGGCCACATTCTTTAAACCAGAACTCTAACACTTCTTGGGTAGAAATAATCACTAGCCTTCCACTTCTTTCTAATTTAAAAGTTCTCTCGGCCTGTAAATTCCTCTAAATAGGCTGTATCTAAAATTAATAATTTCTGATTATGAATCGCTACGACACCTTCTTCTTTTAAATCATGAATAATGCGGTTTACGCTATTACGAGTAGAGATTCCACAAAAGCCAGCAATATCTTCATTTGTAACGTTAAAATCGATGAGAATTCCATCCTCTACTTCCACGCCAAATTGATTCATCAATTTATATAGGAAGGAACAGACCGCCCCTTTCTTCCCATTCATCGTCATATATTGCAATGATTCAATTGTTTCAGACAATTTATTTCGGTAATATTCCCGAATATAATCTTGTAAGTGTTTATCATCTCTTACGTATTCCCAGAACTTAATTCGTGGAATACGGTAGAAAGTTGCCTCATCGCTCTCAATGCGTACGTTAAAAGGTGCTGATGTATAATTAGAAACCTCATCACGAACAAGCGAAACGATATCCACGGGCGTAACGTACTCTAAATTGAACTCTCGGCCATCTTTCATAATGATACTAGTCTTCACTACTCCATCAATCAGTACATAAGTATAGGCCTGTTCCAATCCACGGTATGCCAGATACATGTGTTTTTTCTTCTTTATAATAGGGGTATTTTCTTTTTCTAAAAAATCGATCAAATATTTTTCACTGTTCAAATTGAACACTCCTCCAAAACAGTTCCTTATATATACTATTATTTTATGATAAGATACGTCAATAAATATTACTATTCTTTCAAGACTCCTCTAGTTTCGTTTAATAAGATAACGGGCAAAATATTACTCTCATATTAAAAATAGAATCATTAAACCCGTGTGGATGTCTTCTACGTCATCCACACGGGTTTTTGATTGTTATCAATACTATTCTGTTTTTGTCTTCTCATACGCTTTTTGCGACGTTGGTTTGATTTTAAATTCTGGGAAAACAAATGTATTAGTTTCCACTTTACCAGTTTAATAGCCCTCCGAACCAATCTTATCCTTATCCTTAGAAATCGTAACAGCTCCTTTCGTACGTGACTGACCTCCAATTAACGTGATAAAAACACGATTCGTTGCTCCAGCACTATCAGAATTCCGAAACTCTCCAATAATCATTTCCTCAATTTCCTTATCCGTGTTATTAATAACTTCATAGCTAAATTCCGCATTGGCATTCTCATTCGTAAAAAGACACGAACAGCTAACCATGAACAGACTGCCATTAGCAGAATGATTGCTGCGCTTGTGGCCAATTTCCTTACGGACCATTCTTTTAGATTGTATGCCATTTTTTATCTTCCCTTCCAAATCAGGTGCTTTCAATTCGAATTATACCTCTCTTTTTTTAAATACAATCCCCTTTTATTAATTTTTACAAATACAAAAACAGCCGACTATTTCTAGTCAGCTGTGTCTTGTTTACTTGCATCTATAATTCTCTTGCGGTAATCCTTGTTCCGTCTTAGCGTGAAATAGTCTGGAACGGGATCTTGGCCACCTCTTATAAATGGATGGCATCTGCAAATGCGTCCGCACCCCATCAACACGCCTTTTAGCGCACCATATTTTTCAACTGCCTGAATCATATAGCTCGAGCAAGTGGGTCTATAAATACACGAAGGCGGGAATAATGGAGAAATCCACTTTTGATATCCTCGCACGAGTACAATCATGATTTTTTTCATCTCTATACTGCTTTCTTAATTGAATAATTTGAAGAAGGCTTGTACTCCTTCTGCTGCAATTACTGTATAAACGTATAATGTGACTGGTTTTGCGATTAAACAAATCGCCACGAATTTCTTAAAGGTCATATGACTAAGTCCAGCTACCATACATAGGAAATCATCTGGGAATCCAGGAAGGACCAGCGCCCAAAAGAAGATGCGTTCGAAATGCTTCCCTTTGTCCAAATAACCGATGTATTTATTGTACGTATCATCATCCACGAACGCCTTCGCTAACGTCTCCCCGTAGCGACGCGCTAACCAGAAGTTGATACAAGAACCAATCATGATTCCTACAAAGTTATACACCCATCCGTAGAACGGACCAAATACAATATGTCCAATCACACACGTTAGGCCCCCAGGAATAATCGGGTAAACCACTTGCGTAATTTGAATCAAGATAAAAATCAAAATCCCTACCCATCCGGAGTGGGCAATGCTCTCACGGAACGGTCCGTCTATAGCAAAATAATCATTCTTGGCCACGAGCCATCCTAAAATAATGGTTAAAATAATCCCAATAATGGTCACGATTCGTATAATTTTACGATTTAATTCGATTGCTTTTGATGTATCCACAATGAACTCCTTAAACTATTGATAGTTGCATTATAACAGACAAACTTAAAAAATCCTTCGAAAGTTTCTTACGTTTTGCTTAAGATTCGTGATTTTCTAGATTCCAAGGTTTTACAACGGTAATATGATCCATTAATGCTTCTTGACGTCCTAGTTGTTCTAGACGTGCCTTACGACGTTCTTCGTAGCCACTGCAGATGAATTTCTCTTCATCCGTTTCTGGAACAATGGCATCCACTGTAAAATCCGTTTCACCTTCGCGAGGAAGTGCCACAAATGTCCAGAAGCTTGTCGCCGCTAAATAGCGTTCACCGTTTAACACATCTTCTCCGACAACCTTACAGAAGACTTCCACACTCTTCTTCCCTGTTCCTGAGATATACGTTTCTACGCAGACAGAATGTCCTAATGGAAGTGGTTTTAAATAATTCATCGCGTCCACCGATGCTGTGACCGCAAGACGACGGCAATGACGGGATACCGTAATCGATGCACAGTCATCAATGATTCGCGTTAAATTCCCTCCGAATAGTGTGTTATGCATATTCACATCGAACGGGAAAATTCTACGCGCTTGAATCGCACGTGTTTGGCTACATGTTTTAGATTGGGTACTCATTTTCTTAGCTCCTTGGTTATTTTACTGTTCTATTCTAACATGAAACCAAAACGTGTTCAAAGACACTAGATTAAATGAGATTTCGGAGAATCCTTCGGATTAAATTATAATAGCCGTAACGTTACACCGGTTCGAGCCTTAAGTCTCTCACCTTCAAAGCCTCAAAGAGGGCGTAAGACCAAAGACAAAACAGGACTCACAGTGTGAGTCCTGTTTGCTTTGTAGTCTTCCCCCCGCAAGGATGATTAGGATTAAGCGAATCACGAGTGATGAAGCTTAATTCAATCATCTACTGCGTCTAACTTTATAAAGTACTTTAAGTAAGGAATAAATTCCTACTCCCTCTTATTCGTTTTGATGCATATTCACGTTACTGCTATTATAAAATCCGAGGATTCTCCAAAATCAGATTATAAGTGTTCTTCTCACTTCCACCCACTAAAGCACTAAGCACATTTATTATTTTTTCTTTGAACGTTTTGCTTCGTGAATCAGCTTTAACGCTCTCTTTCTTGTTTTGATGTTTGGGCTCTTCATTTGACGATAGGCCGTTGCTAAATCTTGTTTCATTGACAGTACCTCCTCTTTCTACCAGCTTGCTTTTTTAATGCCAGGAATCAATCCTTGATGCGCTAATTCTCTAAATTTGATCCTTGATAATCCAAATTTACGCATATATCCTCTGGGACGGCCATCCGTTTGATCACGAAACTTTAAGCGGTTTGGATTTGAACTTTTAGGCAGTTTTCTTAGTCCGTCAACGTCTCCAGCTTGCTTTAATTCATAGCGTTTTTCAGCGTAACGTTCGATTAATGCTTGTTGTTTTTGATACTTTGTAATTTTAGATTTCTTTGCCATTTTCTCCTTTTCTTTCTAAATCGAAATAATTACGTTTTACATTGTATCAATTGTTTCCTTTAAAATCAAGTAGTTTCCCCCAATAAAAAAAGAGAGTCTTTTTCAAAACTCTCCTTCAAATCGCATTTATTTAAATTAGTCAATTCCGACTTCTTTGCGAACAACATCGGCAATACGTGTTACGTAATCATGAACGAGTTCATCTGTTGGTGCTTCAACCATGACACGAACAAGCGGCTCAGTACCACTTGGACGAACAAGCACACGTCCGTTTCCATCCATCTCAGCCTCTACAGCATCGATGACTTCTTTAATCGCTGGAACTTCCATCACACCATTTTTATCACTCACACGAATGTTCACTAATTCTTGTGGGTATGTTGGCACTTCACTTGCTAATTCGCTTAAAGATTTGCCGGTTTGTTTCATGACATTCATTAACTGAATTCCTGAAAGCAAACCGTCGCCTGTAGTGTTTAAATCAAGGATAATGATATGTCCTGATTGTTCTCCACCAAAGTTGTAGTTGTCTTTACGCATTTCTTCAACCACATAACGGTCACCAACTGCTGTTTGAAGAGCAACCATTCCTTCTGCTTCTACTGCTTTATGGAATCCTAAATTACTCATAACTGTTGATACAATCGTATCTTTGCTTAAAGTTCCTTGGTCCTTGAAGTGTTTACCAAGGATAAACATGATTTTATCGCCATCAACGATTGTTCCATTTTCATCCACTGCGATACACCGGTCACCATCTCCATCAAAACTCAAACCGATATCTGCTCCCGTTTCTTTTACGAACTCCACTAAGGCTTCTGGATGTGTTGACCCTACGCCATCATTGATATTTACACCATTTGGTTTGTCACCCATTGTGTGGAAGTCGGTATCTAAGTCAGCGAATAAACGAGTTAACATGGAAGCAGTAGCTCCGTTTGCGCCATCTAAAGCCACTTTCATTCCTGATAGAGAATCTACTGTATTTTGTAGGAATTGGCTGTATTTCAATGTTCCTTCTAAATACTCATCCACTGTTCCTAATGCGTCTGTAGATGGACGTGGTAATGTGTCTTCTTCGGCATCTAATAATGCTTCGATTTGCGCTTCCGTTTCATCTGTTAATTTAAATCCATCTGCACCAAAGAACTTAATTCCGTTATCTTGAGCAGGATTGTGGGATGCTGAAATCATAACCCCAGCTACAGCACCTTGCACTCGTGTTAAATAAGCTACCCCTGGAGTAGGAATCACTCCAAGTTGCATGACTTCAATCCCAACAGAGAGTAATCCAGCAATTAAAGCATGCTCTAATAATTGCCCCGAAATACGAGTGTCACGCCCCACTAATACACGTGGATGTGCATTTCCTTCTGCTTGTTGTAATAATACATAACCACCATAACGGCCTAGTTTAAATGCTAATTCCGGTGTTAATTCTGCGTTGGCTACACCACGAACACCGTCTGTTCCAAAATATTTGCCCATAAAATTCTCCTTTAGCCTTATCTGGCTTGTGTCGTTGTTTGCTCTTGTGTTGTTTCGGACTCTTTAGTTGTTTCTCGCGAATCCAAAATACCATAATCTACCACCGTAATAGTAACTTCAACTGCTTCTGGGGTAATACTATTGACACCAGATGGTAGTGTTAATGTTACTGTTTTTTTCGTGGTTTGAGTCACATTGCTCACATCTACCACCACTGGAATAGCAGTTATTTGATTTAAAATCGATTGAGCTCCTAAGATTGTAACTTGCTTAGTAGTAGAATTCAATGAATATGAATAACGTGAAGTGCCACCAGTTGTCGTAAAGACAAGAGGTACTGTTTTGGAGCTAGAAGAAATTGGCACTCGAACTTGTACACGTTCTGGCTCAATTTTCACTGCAACAGGTTTTCCTGTGGCATCCAAAGCTTGTAGTTGTGCTGTAGTCGTATAGTCTGATTTTGTCCCTTCAGGAATCGTAACTTTTGCGACTACTTTTTCCACTTGATTTAAAATCGAATCTGCAGCTTTTACTGTAACTGTTCCAGGAGAGGTCAAGCCATCTCCAACTTGATAGCCATTGCCAATACTTGAAGAATCAACCGTTACATTAACAGGGAACTCTTTAGCATTCTTCTTCTCAATGGTAATTTCAACACTTTCTGGTGAAACAATACCTGTCACTCCCGTTGGAAGTCCTGATACTGAAAGAGAAATCGTATGCTTTCCTTCCCCTAACTCTGTTAAATTTGGCGTAGTCACTTTGTACGAACCATTGCTAGATGTGCTTAAAATCAAACTACTTGGCCCTTCAAGACGTAAAGCAACAGAGTCTGGCAAGCCTGTTACTGAGTACTCTTCACTGTTGATATCCACATAAATTGGCACATTTGTAATCGTATTTGAACTTGATTGTGGATTTAATGTGCTGGAACGCAATCCGGAATTAGAGTCTTTAGCTAAAATAAATAGAAAGATACTTAGAATTAAAGACATCAACATGAGAAATGATTTTTTATTCATCCAATTAGCCATTCGAACGCCCCCCTTTAAAGAGTGCACGTATCCAACGAACGACTGCTGGATCCATCTCATCGTCTCCTTCTACCACTAAATGTTGCGACAAAACGTGAATTAATTCTTCAGAAGAAAGTTCTCGGTGTAATTTTTCTCGAATCGCGACACTCACTTTCCCTGTTTCTTCAGAGATGATAATCGTAATCGCATCACTCACTTCACTTAGACCAATCGCAGCACGGTGACGTGTTCCTAACTCCTTTGGAATCATCATGTTCTCAGACAGTGGTAAATAGCAGGCCGCTGCAGCAATATGATAATCACGAATAATCATGGCCCCATCATGTAATGGTGTATTTGGAATAAAAATATTCGTAATCAATTGATTAGAGATTTCAGAGTGAATCGGAATCCCGGTATTAATAAATTCTTCTAGAGAATTCCCTTGTTCAATCGAAATTAGAGCTCCAATTCTTCGTTTTGCCATATATTGAATGGCTGTATTCAACTCATTAATCATAATTTCTGCTTCATTGGCACTTTCAGATTTGCGTGAGAAGAAATTCGAACGTCCGATATGTTCCAATCCACGACGAATCTCTGGTTGGAACACAATCAAGGCAGCCACAACCCCCCACTGAATCACGAAGTTCATAATCCAGTCTAAAGTAGTTAGCCCAAGGAAAAAACTAATAAATTTCATTGCGGCAATTGCAGCAATTCCTTTCATTAAATGAATCGCCCTTGTTCCTTTAATAATCACTAGAATATTATAGAGAATGTACCAAACAATCAAAATATCAATCAGATTGCGAAAACTCCCCCATGAAAATAAACTATTCCAATTTATTTGCATAAAGTTAACCTCTCTTCCACCAATATGTACCTTTCTATTATAGCACAGATAAGAGCTAAACGAAAAAAAGCGTGGATTTTAATGAAGACATTCGTTAACTTCTTCTGATTTTCCTTAGGGGACAAAATAAAAAACGTTCTACCATGTTGGATGATAGAACGTTTTATGATTTTTATTCCCCTTCTGTCTCTGTATTTGCAATGTAGTAAGAATATCCCCCGGTCACCGCTACCACCACTACTAGAATCATCGTAGCTACCAAAATTGCAATATTATTTGCCATAAAGATTGCTGTTAAAATCATTAACAGTCCAGCAATAATAGAAGCAAAGCCAAAGAAGCGTTGTGTTTTTCGGAAAGCTACATCATTATTTTTTAGCCATGATGCACGGAATCCAAAGTGTTTTGTATTGTCTTTAATCTTAGGAGAGAGATTTCCAATCAGGATAAAGAAAATCCCAAGGATAAATGTCAAAAAACGTCCTATTTGTGTTCCAATCGTCACTCCATTTAAATACAACCAAAATTGGAAATAAGCAACAGCATTCAGTAATAGTAGAACTAACCAACTAATAGAACGAGCGGTCTTCACATTCCCTCCTGTTAATTTAGGAGAAGTGCTAGCAATACGAATAATAAACCCAACAATGGCCACAATCACTGGATAAATTAAAATTACAAATCGATTGGCGGTGCCGGTAACATTTCCAGAAAAGTCGAAATTAGAAACAATAGTCTCCGGTAAGAACCACACCACCACTAGAGCCACAACGAGTGGTGCGAACATTAATGCAAGATAGGCATATTTTTTAAATTGTTTTACTTGTTCCATATTATTTTCCCCCAATAATTTGATTGATCCATACAATGGCTTCGTCCAGTACGGTCAAATTCAATTCATAATAAATAAAGTTTTTATAACGTGTTTCGTAGATTAAATCAGCTTGTTTTAATTTTCTAAGATGATAAGACAAAGCTTGCGGCGTCATCCCAATTAACTCCGCTAAATCACCTGTATTAGTCTTCCCTTTACGCAGGATTTCCAATATTTGGCGGCGCGTTTCGTCCGAAAGAGCAGACATTACTTCATTAACAGCCATCTCCTCAACTTCTTTCTATTTAAATTTATCTTTAATTAGATTATACTCCTGAGGGATGTAAAATGCAACATCTATTTAAAATATTTTTTAATAGATTTAAAACAAGAAGATGATACCTTCGGTTTCTTATGGATTCCTTCAGTATCATCTTTTACATTCGTTCTTCTTCTGAGTGTATTTCCACTATTAAAGTTTATCACTTAAACGTGCGAACTCTTCAATCGTCAGTGTTTCTGCACGTCTGGATGGGTCAATACCTGCAGCTTCTAATGCAGCGGCTAAACTTTCTTTTGTATGGCTCTCCCCCACATAGGCTTTAGCTAAATTATTCCATAGCGTTTTACGACGTTGCACGAAACTGTTTTTCACGAGTGCGAAAAATTTCGCTTCGTCTTTCACTTCCACAAGTGGTTTTTCGCGACGTTTTAACACCAAAATCGCAGAATCCACATTCGGAGCTGGATTGAACACCGTCTTAGGTACGATAAATCCAATGCTCGCTTCGCAGAAATATTGAATCGCAATCGTGAGCGATCCATACGCCTTCGAATTTGGCTCAGCCGTCATTCGTTGCGCCACTTCTTTTTGCATCATCATCGCAAAACCATCGATTGGTAATTTCGATTCCAATAAATTCATAATGATTGGAGTTGTAATATAGTACGGCAAGTTGGCCACGACTAATAACGGCTCATTAATGTCGAAATGTTCTCCGATGACTTGCTCTAAGTCGACGTCCAAAATGTCGCTATGAACCACCGTTACATTATCATAGGGTGCCAATGTTTCATCGAGCACCGGCAACAAACGACCATCGATTTCAAACGCCAGCACTTGTTTGGCTTCTCTTGCTAGACGTTCGGTCAACGCACCAATCCCTGGTCCGATTTCAATGACGTTTGTTGTTTTGTCAACTCCCGCCACCTCTAGCATACGCGTTAAAATATTCGGTTCAATCAGGAAGTTTTGCCCTAGACTCTTCTTTACCGTTAGCCCATGACGTTCCATAATCTCGCGCGTTCTTTTTGGCGTCGCGATATCCTTTATTTCATTCATGTTTGTCCTCATTTTCTAAGACAGCCTCAAGTGCCGCCCTTAATTGTTCTTCTGTAATACCAAATAATTGTAATCTTTTCGCGAACTGTTTTCCATTCGTATGGCCAATTTTTAGAAAATCCGCTACCTTTTGACGTCTTGTTGCTGAATCTGGTCGTCCGATAAACCCAAGCGCCATCAGTGTTGCCTGCGAAATCACTGGCTTTCCGGGTTCTGTTGAAATCTCATGTACCGATTCAAGTGCTCGCTGAATCGCTGCAGTACTCGCATGTTCCACCCCAAGACTCTTATGATTGTCCTTTCTGACGGCTTCTTCTCGTTCGATAAAGGCATGCTTCACACCAGGTACGCGATCTTGAATGATGTTACGAATACGAGTCCCCGGATAATCAGGGTCCGTAAACACAATCACTTCACGCGTTTGCAGCGCCTTTTGAATGAGCGCAATCGTTTCTTCGTCAATCGCCGAACCGTTTGTTTCAATCGTTTCGATATCCGGATAGATTTCTCTTAAGCGTCTTGTATCGTCTCGCCCTTCTACGACAATGACTGGATTCATAGCAAGCCTCTTTCTTCCATGCGGAATAGCTTGATGGCATTTTGTGTCGTTTGATGGGCCACTTCTTCCCAAGCAAGGCCGCGTTCTTTGGCAATCGTTTCAACGACATAGCGCGTATAGCCAGGTTCGTTTCTCTTTCCACGGTATGGCACGGGCGCTAAATACGGCGCATCAGTTTCCACTAACATACGGTCGAATGGAACTAATTTTGCACATTCTCGAACTTGTGGCGCATTTTTGAAGGTCGTCACACCGCTAAAGGAAATATGCATGCCTAAATCTAAGAAATGCTTCATATATTCCACGTCGCCATTATAACTATGCATAATGCCCCCGATGTCTTGAATACCTTCTTCTTTTAGAATCTTGTAGCAATCTTCTGTCGCATCGCGGTTATGAATCACAATTGGTAATTTCATTTCTTTGGCAATCGCGATTTGGCGTCGGAACACCTTGTCTTGTTCCTCGGGCGTTGAATCTTTCCAATAGTAATCCAGCCCCATTTCCCCCATCGCTACCACTTGTGGATGCGTCAAACGTTCCTGAAGCCAACTTTCGATTTCTTTATTGTATTGATAGGCTTCAGTTGGATGCCATCCGATAATCGAAACCACTTCTTTGAACTCTTCACTGAGCTCCAGACTTCGCGTAATCGTATCCGTATCAAAACCCACCACCGCAAAGCGCGTCACTGCCAGTTCTTTTGCACGCTCAATAACCTCTTTTTCTTCTCCTTTAAACGCGGATACATTTAAGTGCGTATGCGTATCAAAAATCATCATTTCGCCTCTTATCTTGTTGCCCCATTTAAGAATGGGTTTGTCGCAATTTCATCTTTTAAGGTTGTTGGTTCCCCGTGCCCTGGGAAAATCACCGTTTCAGCAGGTAATGGCAATAAGTATTTGTGGATCCCTTCCATTAACTCTTTATGGCTTCCATATGGGAAATCACTACGTCCAACGCTGCCTTTAAACATCACATCTCCACCGATGACGAATCCATTTTCTCTGAAAATGAAGATCGTTCCACCAGGTGAGTGTCCAGGAATATGTGCTAATTCCGGTTCAAAACTTCCAACTTTCCATTTTCCCATTTCTTTAGGGAAATAACCGTCCGCTGGCTTCACTGTAATATTTTCACCAGAGTAGTATGAACGGTTCAATTCTGGATCGTGTAAAAATACTTTCTCCAACTCATTCATATACATTGGAATATGGTATTCCTCACGAAGCTCATCTACTGCTCCGATATGGTCTCCGTGCGCATGTGTTAACACAATCGCTACTGGCTTCAACCCTTCTTCTTTAATTAATTGTTTAATATCCTCGGCTTGTGCTCCTGGATCAAAAATCACGGTTTCTTTATTCTCATCAATTAAAAAATAGACATTTTCTTCTAAACGTCCTACTGGAATGCTTAATAACTCCATTTGGTTTCCTCCTTTAGGTCTCCTCTTAACTCTACATAAAATAATGAGTTCTTGCAATCAAAAAACGCCCAAGCCTAGAGCCCAAGCGTCTGTTGATTAATCATTGATTAATTTTTTCAAATCGATGGCTTTGTTCAATGCCGTCATCAACGGAATACCCGCTAATAATACGACGATTTCACCAAAGAATGTTTGCGCGTAACTTAACCAGAATGGTAAACCTAATGCTAAGTTCAATTCAATCGCTACTAAGAAAATCATCACACTGAAGACGCCTGCTAAAACAAACATACGTGTTTTAACGTCTTTCACTGATTTGAAGATTAGTGCGCTAATAGCGAATGAAACAATTGTATGTCCTAATCCGAATACTAAGTCGTACAAACCTAGACCAGACGCTGACATAAATACTGAGTTGACAAGTAATACACCGGCAACCACACCGATTCCATATTTTTTGTCAAAAGCGAATAAGTGGTTCAACATTTCCGCAATACGAAATTGAACATCTCCGAATGCCATAAATGCTGTTAATGATGTAACAACCACATAAAGCGCTGCGATGATTGCGTTAATCACAATCAATTTTGATTTTTTATTTTGCATGTTACTGCCTCCTAGTTTTTTATTGAGGGATGGTTTCGAACCTCATCGGCAAAAACGCCATGTGCTATTGTACTATAAACAGCGTAAGATTGGTAGTCTTAAGTTGAATTTCTTTATCCTCTACAAATTTGTTCTTTTAATTTCTTCTTACACCGTTTGTGAGCCCCTTTTACAGAGGTAACCGACTTATCGAAGTGATCCGCCATCTCTTCAAACGTCTGTCCATCTAATACCCCTAGAAACACTTCTCTTTCAAATCGAGATAAGTGATGGAAGTATTCCTCCGCATCCTCATGTAAAAAGACTTGTTTCTCGCAAGATTCTACGGAAGCTGACATCAACGCTAGCTCCCCTTTATCCCCGTGTATTAGGAGATTATGAGGAATCACTCTTTGTCGATGCTCCCTTCTCAAACACTCCACTGCTAAGTTTTTTAGGCACCGTTGATAATAACCCGCAAATGAAACAGCATGCTCCTCATTATATTTATCTAATGCTCGTAACATCATGACTCTAGCTTCTTGAGCAAAATCTTCTTGATCCATCTCATGAAAGAAATAATGATGATTCATACTGGCAATTAAAGGCTCAAATCTCTTTAACAACTCGGTAATTGCTTCCTCATTATTTGCTTTAGCTAAGTGAACTACTTCCGACAACTCTTTCTTTTCCATAAAATAACCTCCCTATAAATTCCTCCCTCATTCCTTCTCCACTTCAGTATATTGATTAACAAACATAAAAAGCCCTAGTTTTATCGGATAAAACCAAGACTTCTTAAGAATTAAATTCATTTGTCTTCTTGAAAATAAAAGATAGGATTATTTCCTAACCTTCTTAATTTCTTTTGGAAGAATTTCTACTGTTCTCTTTTCTCTTGAAATAATGCACACCATAAGTTTGATAGAAATCGACTTTCAGCCGTATGAATCGTTTCAAGTCTCTTAATAATTGATATAATTGCGCTCTTTTTTCAAATTCGCGTCTTGTTTGCGGCAAAGGTCTTTCTCGAAAATGTTCTAACATGGCTTCAATCTCATCAATGAGCTGACTCGCTGTATTTTGTTCCGCTAATTGCTCTGCTGTCTGTTTAAACATTTCAGACAAGATGGCCATTTCTTCCCCATCCCAGCGAAATTCATTTAAATTGAGCGCCATAATTTCTAATAACTTTGTTTGATCGCGTCGCATTTCAAAGTACTGTTCATCGTAGGTGATTTCACTTGTTAGATGGTTCTCTGATTCTAAGCGAACATATTCTCTAGCTGCTTTCAATTTTTCTTTCACAATTTGAAGAACTTCGCCATCATTTTTTCCATTTCCAACCGATAAAAATCCAGACATTTTCAAAAGAACTTCTCGCATTTTTAATTCAATTTCTTCACGAATCTCAATAATATGTTCACGGTACGATGGCATATACCAATTGAATAAAATGGCAACTCCCGCTCCAATCGTCACAAGAAGCATTTCATTCACAAACAAGGAGAACGTTAATTGTTGCTGCGTCCAAAGATGAATGACTAAAACGGTACTCGGCGCAACCCCAATATCTACTTTTAATAAATAAGCCATTGGAATATAACATAATAAGTAAATTCCAAAACTCATCGCATCAAAACCAAAAGCCCAAAAGACGATTCCACCCACCAAAAGTGCCAATAGGGCTGCAGCTAATCGTTGACTAGTGGCCGCTAAAGAGATTTTCTTCGTATCCATTACACTTAAAATCGCAATAATGGCAGCTGCAGAGGGAGTCGATAAATTGAATGCTTGTGCAATCATTAAAGCAGTAAATGCTGAAACGATTACCTTCATTATTTTAAGCTTCATGATGGATTACTGTATCTCCTTGTATTTGATGCCCTTCCAACTCTAGAAGGGTACTTTTTCTGTTTAACCCTCCCGCAAATCCTGTTAATTTTCCTGTTGTCGCAACGACTCTATGACATGGGACGAGAAGCGCAATTGGATTTTTCCCAATAGCGTTTGCGACAGCACGAGGGGAGGTTTTTCTACCTATCTTCTCACTGACTCGGTGAGTAACTTCATTATAAGTCCATACTTCTCCAAACGGAATTTCTAGCAATGTATTCCAAACACTTTGTTGAAAAGGAGTTCCTCCTTCATAAGCAATCGAAAACAAAGGAGTTCCTGGAGTTTTCTCATGATAATACTGATTAATCCATGTTTTTACAGGTTCCCAAAGTGCTAAAGAATTATCCCATTTTGGATTTTTCACAAAGGCACACTCATATTTTTGTCCTTCAAACCACAAACCGGTTAATGCCACCTTATCAGTTGCTGCAATCATTACTCCTAGTGGTGTATCTATCTTCGTTAAAATCGTCATGGGCCACTCTCCTCTTTTTTCATTACAAATCTATTTTTCTATTATATAATATTTTCTATCGAATGAAATAGGAAAGGAGCACTTTCATGCTCATTAACGAAGCCGTTTTACATATTTTAGATAAAAATTCGGGAAACTTACTCTTATCACAGGCCCCACTGCAACTGGGTGATTCATTTTTCATTGAATACATTACAAAACTCGTGGATAAAATCAAAAAAGGCGACCCGCATATCGGTCAATTAGCTTCTAGCGAACCGCTTCTTGGGTATCTTTCAGACGAAGGGATTTCCTTCTTAGAAAAGACGCAACAGTTATCCGATAAGCTCTTTGCTCTTATTGCTCCAGCAGAAGAAATCGGACCAGCAGACTACCTATTCTTTACGGGAACAAGCGATACAGGCGGCACACTCTTTGGAATGATTCGTCTTGATTACAGTTCAAAAGTTACACACTTTGTCGACTACGAAGGCGAAGCCGTTAGCAATACCATCTTGCAAAATCACGCCATTTTACCAAACGCGACTCAAAAACCGTCGGAAGCGTTCATCGTAGATTTATCCAACGGAAACTACCACTTAATCGAGAAAAAAGTAGTGATTGAAGGTCAAAAGACTGCCTATTTCTCTGAAAAATTCTTAGAAATCACAGTTCCCGTCACAACGAAAGAACAAATCAAGGAAATCAAAAAAACGGTCACTCATATCGCGAAAAAACACGACGAGGAACCATACAAAGCGCTAGCAACAACGCAACAAGCCATCTTCCACCAGCTGGAAGAACAGGACGAAATCGACGCCGCAGCCATCTTCGACAAGGTGTTCGAGGAAAAACCGCTCGCACGTGAAGCCGCACAGTTGGCCATCACCGAAGAACGCGTTCCAGAAAAAATCGCTGTAACGAACGTGCCAAAATACGAACGCAAATATAGCAAGCAAAAATTCAAACTCGACAACGGCATCGAAATTACCATTCCAAGTGAAATCTACGAAAACAAGGAAATGGTCGAATTCATCAACAATCCAGATGGTTCTGTTTCGGTACTGATCAAAAATATCGAAAGTATCTTAAATAAATTTAATGCGTAGTACTATCTATCTAATCTAAAACAAGAAACCTCCTAGAAAATTTCTAGGAGGTTTTCGTTTATAAAGGCTTCTTCAATGGAATACCCGGTTTTCTTGGATATTTATTCGGCGTTTCCTTCGTCTTTAAAATCGTAACCACATGACGGTTTCCGCCTTCAAATGGCAAGTCGAAAGAGACATCCCCTTCTACTTTCCCGCCAAGAATCGCGATCGCTTTTTTAGCTTCTTCCAACTCGACTTCCGTATGCGCTGCTTTTAACGCGAGGAAATAGCCCTGCTTTTTCACGAGCGGCATACAAAATTCGCTCAATACGCTGAGTTTGGCAACGGCACGAGCAGTTACCACATCAAACGATGCACGGAAATCCTTGTTTTGCCCAAAGGTCTCAGCGCGGTCATGGAAACACTGCACGTCTTTTAACCCAAGTGTCTCCACTAATGTATTCAAGAAAGTAATGCGTTTATTCAACGAATCCACAATCGTCACCTTCAAGTCTGGGAAGACGATTTTTAGCGGAATACTTGGAAATCCTGCGCCCGCACCCACGTCGCAAAGCGTTTGATCCGTCAATTCATGATGGAATCCAAGCGCCAATGAATCATAGAAATGCTTCAAATACACGCCTTCTTCATCCGTAATCGCCGTCAAGTTCATCTTCTCATTCCATTCCACTAATAGATGGAAATATTGGTCGAACTGCTTCTTTTGCATATCTGATAATGGAATCCCATGCACTTCTTGGAGTCTTTGATAAAATTCTTCTGGTTTCATACGCGCCTCCTTATTCTTGCACTTTCGCGATCTTTCCTTGTTCGATATAGACCATCAAAATCGATACGTCGGCTGGGTTCACCCCGCTAATACGGCTCGCTTGCGCAATTGTTTCTGGTTGAATTAATTTCAAACGTTGACGCGCTTCGGTCGCAAGTCCATTAATCGCATCATAGTCGATGTTGGCAGGAATACGCTTGGCTTCCATGCGTTTTAATTTCTCCACTTTTTCAATTGCTTTTGCAATATAGCCTTCGTATTTAATCGAGATTTCTACTTGTTCTTTCACTTCACGAGAGACTTCTACCGTTTCACCGGAAAAGCCTACTAATTCGTCATAGCTTAATTCTGGACGTTTCAACAAGTCGCTTAAAAGAATACCGTCTTTCAATTCCGCAGATCCTTTTTCGGCCAAGAACGCTTGTAATTCAGCAGTTGGCTTCAAGCGAATCGATTGCATGCGTTTGATTTCGGCTTCAATCGCTTCTTGTTTTGCTTGGAACTCGGCATAACGTTCGTCGTCAATCAGTCCCAGTTCGCGTCCTTTTTCTGTTAAACGTAAATCGGCATTGTCATGACGAAGTAAAAGACGATATTCCGCACGAGAGGTCAATAGACGGTAAGGTTCTGTCGTTCCTTTTGTGACCAAGTCGTCCACCAATACACCGATATACGCATCGCTTCGACCAAGAATAAATGGCTCTTCTCCGCGAATCTTACGCACGGCATTAATCCCAGCGTAGAGCCCTTGCCCCGCTGCTTCTTCATATCCACTCGTCCCGTTCATTTGTCCGGCAGTAAATAAGTTTTGGACAAGTTTTGTTTCAAAAGTATTCTTCAATTGGTGAGGCACGACCACATCGTACTCGATGGCATAACCCGTACGCATCATCTCCGCATTTTCCAACCCTTCCACGCTACGAATCATCTTGATTTGCACGTCTTCTGGAAGAGAAGTCGATAACCCTTGAATGTACACTTCTTCCGTATTTTCCCCTTCTGGCTCTAGGAAAATTTGGTGACGAGGCTTGTCGCTGAAACGAACGATTTTATCTTCAATCGATGGACAGTAACGCGCTCCGACTCCTTCTACAATTCCTGTAAACATCGGTGCACGGTGTAAGTTCTCTCGAATCGTTTCGTGCGTTTGTTCATTCGTATATGTTAACCAGCAAGGAATTTGGTCGTAACGGTAGTCTTCGTCTTTGGATGTAAAACTAAATAAGTTTGGCGTGTCATCACCTGGTTGAATTTCTGTTTTACTATAATCAATCGATGAGCCTTTGATACGTGGCGGAGTTCCTGTTTTGAAACGCGCCAATTCAAAGCCTAATTCGAGTAGGTTCTCTGATAATTTAATCGATGGTTGAGAGTTGTTGGCCCCAGATGAATATTTCAATTCACCGATAATAATTTGACCACGAGAAGACGTTCCAGCCGTTAATACAACTGCTTGTGAACGGTAGATAGCACCAGTATTCGTGATAACCCCTTTACATACGCCATCTTCAACAATCAATTCTTCCGCAATCCCTTGGCGTAAGTCTAAGTTTTCTTGCTTCTCGATTGTCTTCTTCATTTCTTGCGCATATAAATGCTTATCCGCTTGCGCACGTAAGGCACGTACTGCAGGGCCTTTCCCTGTATTTAGCATACGCATTTGAATATACGTTTTGTCGATGTTGCGCCCCATCTCGCCCCCAAGAGCGTCGATTTCACGCACAACAACCCCTTTGGCAGGTCCGCCAACAGATGGGTTACATGGCATGAAGGCCACCATTTCTAAATTCATTGTGAGTAATAATGTTTTTGCGCCCATACGTGCACTTGCTAGCGCCGCTTCACTGCCGGCATGACCTGCACCGACGACAACGACATCATAATTTCCAGCTTCGTAAGTTGTTACCATAGTCTCTCCTTTACTTTCTTTCTCCATAAAATTCTACATTGTGACTGATATATTCTCCCGCTTCATAGATGAATTTTGCAGAAAAGAACGGCTTCTGTCCTAAAATCCACTCTAGGAAAATGCGGTCCCCTTCCCAAGAAGGTTTCTGGAGGATTTCATCATAAGGCACCCATTCTAGCGTCCCTTCTGGCGAATCAATCAGCTCTCCTGAAAACTCCGTCACACGAAAAACATACGTATACCAATCGTGCCCTGGGGTGAATTCTGGGAAGGTGATGATTCCTTTCATTTCCATCTTCGTAGCCGTCAGTCCTGTTTCTTCAAAAATCTCACGCACGGCACATTCTTCCGGAGTTTCTGCTGCTTCGAGCTTACCACCAACGCCAATGTACTTGCCCTCATGGACATCGTTTGGCTTCTTGTTGCGTAATAACAGTAAAAATTCTTTTCCATTATCGATATAACAAATCGTCGCTAGCTTCGTCATCAGCTCGTCCTCCTTGTACCATTTACTTCTATCGATGCTCTCTCCCGATCCTTTGGGAACATCACACGCTCAAATGAGGAGCGTTCACTCATTTCATTCTGTCTTAACCAAGAGCTAAAACTTCAATTCTTTACGGATATCTTCATAGTAGCGATAATGGGGCATCGGATTGAGCCTTACGTCTCAATTCCTACCAAGCTTCAAACTGACTCTACGGGGTACAACCCTAGAGTCAGTAATTCACATTGGTTGCTATTCCCCATTACGAATCCTTCGCACTGTGAAGGATTCCTATAGAATCCGTAAGAATTGAAGTTTTAGCTCTTATTTTCCTAAACAGAACTGGCTGAACAATTGTGTTAACAGCTCGTCTTGAACAGTGTCGCCTGTGATTTCACCCAAGAGATCCCAAGCGCGGGTAAAATCAATTTGGATTAAATCAACAGGTATGCCCATGTCGACACCGTTCGCTACTTCTTGCAGCGCTTGTTCTGCTTTTTCAAGAAGCGCAATGTGACGCGTATTCGATAAGTACGTAGCGTCACGCTCGTTCATTTGCCCTTGGAAGAAGTAATTGGCAATCTTTTCTTCCAATTGGTCAATGCCCTCTTTCTTCAGCATTGACGTTGTGACAATCTCGCTGTCTGTCGCGAATTCTTTCACCTTGTTCATGTCAATTTTCGTTGGTAGGTCTGTCTTGTTTAATAAAATAATGCGTTTGAAGTCTTTCGTTTGTTCTAATAAACGGAGGTCTTCGTCCATCAACTCTTCGCTTTGGTTTAAAATCAAGAGCACGAAATCCGCTTCATTTAACGCTTTACGGCTTCGTTCCACCCCGATACGTTCAACAACGTCATCCGTTTCCCGAATTCCTGCCGTATCAATCAGCTGGAGCGGCACACCTCGAACATTCACGTACTCTTCGATTGTGTCACGAGTCGTTCCAGCGATATCCGTTACGATGGCTTTTTCTTCGCGTAATAACACGTTCAATAGACTCGATTTTCCTACATTAGGGCGTCCAACGATGGCTGTCTTCAATCCGTCACGTAAAATTTTTCCTTGGCTTGCAGTATTTAGCAATGCACGAATCCCTTGTGAGACTTGCTGCGTCTTTTCGCGCAACAGTTGCAAGGTCATCTCTTCCACGTCGTCGTATTCCGGATAGTCGATATTCACTTCCACTTGCGCTAATGTATTTAAGATTTCTTGGCGTAAATTCTGAATTAACTTCGAGAGTTCTCCGTCGAGTTGGCGCATCGCCATTTGCATCGATTTATCCGTTTTAGCACGAATCAAATCCATCACGGCTTCTGCTTGCGATAAGTCGATACGTCCATTCAAGAAGGCGCGTTTTGTAAATTCACCCGGCTCCGCCAGGCGTGCTCCCATGCGAAGAACCAGTTGCAAGATGCGGTTAATCGCCACAATCCCACCGTGACAGTTGATTTCCACAACATCTTCACGAGTAAACGTCTTTGGCGCACGGAGTACTGTCACCATCACTTCATCAATGACTTCATCGTTCTTTGGATCCACGATATGCCCATAATGAATCGTATGACTTGGTTGTTCTTTCAATCGTTTCTCTTTCAATCGATACACTTCATCGGCAATGCGAATCGCATCGTCTCCACTGATACGAACAATCCCGATAGCCCCTTCGCCAGGCGCCGTTGAAATCGCCGCAATGGTATCAAATTCTGTCTGCATACTATCCCTCACTTCCGTTTCATTGCACAAAAAAAGTGCACACTCCACCCCTTCGTCCTCTAGGGTGGCTCGCACTTTGACTGCTAACCGATATTCTCAAAGAGATTATACACTATTTTACTTAGAATTCATAGGCAGAAAGCCAATATTAGATTTTTTCTGAGTGAGTTGTATTTTTATTTTTAAATTTTATACTTGTCATTGCACTCCTTTACAAAACAAGCTACAATCAAACTATGAATCTAAAGGAGGATTTCCTATGACCGTAGAACATCCATTTAACAAAATCGTAGAAGGGATTGCCGTTTCTGATATTCGTCAATTCGATGCAGAAGTATCTACAATTCCTGGCATTATCAAATTAACTCTTGGAGAGCCAAACTTTGACACACCTGAGCATATAAAAAAAGCGGCTATCCAAGCGATTAAAGACAATCATTCACACTACACACCAAACTCAGGGATTCCTGAACTACGACAAGCTGCAGCTGAGTATTACAACAAAAAATTTAACTTTAATTACACCGCTGACCAAGTCATTACAACGATTGGGGCTACTGAAGGGATTAACGCAAGCTTACAAGCCATCTTAAACCCTGGTGACACCGTTATCGTACCAACACCAGTCTTCCCACTATACTTACCAATCACATTAGTAAACCAAGGGAACTTCATTACGGTGGACACAAGTGAAGATAGCTTCGTACTTACAGCAGATAAATTACGCGAAACTATCGAAGCAAACCCAGATAAAAACTTCAAAGCGGTTGTTCTTGTATACCCAAGTAACCCAACAGGTGTAACTTATTCTAAAGAACAATTGGAAGATTTAGCAAAAGTTATTAAAGAGCACCAACTATGGGCGCTGTGCGATGAAGTATATGCAGAATTAACATACGACAAGACTCACTACTCTCTTGCAAATATCTTACTGGACCAAACGATTGTCATCACTGGTTTATCAAAATCACACGCGATGACAGGATGGCGTATCGGATTCATCTTAGGACCAACACACTTCATGAACGAAGTCGTAAAAACACACCAATACATGGTGACTGCTCCAACAAGCTTTGCGCAATATGGAGCGCTTGCGGCGATGTTACATGGCCAAGATGACTGTGCGAAAATGATGGTTGAATATAGCGAGCGTCGTGACTACCTTGCTTGTGAGTTAGAGAAACTTGGCTTCGAAGTAGCAAGTCCTGACGGTGCGTTCTACTTATTCGCTAAAATTCCTGCTAAATGCGGTACAGACTCATGGGCTTTCGTTCGTGACCTTGCTCCAAAAGCAAAAGTAGCGCTCATTCCAGGGGTATCTTTCGGACCTGGTGGCGAAAGCTATGTTCGTTTCAGTTACGCTGCTTCAATGGAAAACTTAAAAGAAGTCATTGCTCGTTTAACAACTTACTTAGCAAACATCTAAAATTTGAAAAGCAAAAAAGACCATATATGGTCTTTTTTTGCTTTACAGCTTTAAACGATATAGCTTATAACCTATATCGTTTTTATGTTTAAGTCCTCAACAGAATATTGTAACCAATACTTCTTTTTGATAGAATATGAGCAAATAACGTAAAATTACGTAAAAAAAGAAAGTTGGGAAAAATAATGGGTAATAAATCAGATGATTTCAATCAGTTGTTACTAACAACCTTATCAAAAACGACAAAACTACCTTTCGTAAAGGTTAGCCGTGAGGAATTTCTTAGACAGGAATTCAAGGGAAGTGAATATTTAGATGCTATTTTAAAAAATGGACCTCAATCCGTTTTTACACCAGAGGCTTTAAGAAAAAGAGCTACAAAAATTATCAATAATACTACGAAGAAAACAGCCTTCACCTCTTTCGTTACTGGATTGCCTTCTAATCCGATTACAGCAACTCTTTCTGGAGGAGCAGATATCGTTCAGTACTTTGGATTTTCACTTAATTTAGCACAGCAATTGGCTTATCTTTTTGGGGAAGATGAGTTATTTACAGGTGAATTTGACGAATTACCAGAAGAAGCAAAAGCCAGAATGATTGGCTATTTAGGAATCATGCTTGGTGCAGGTGGGGCTGCTGCATTGATTACCAAAGTTTCTAAAAATATCGCAGAAAAAGTAGGTAAAAAAGTGGGTACAACGGCCCTTACAAAAACAATGTGGTATCCGATTGTGAAGAAGATTGCTGCTTTTCTTGGCTGGAAGATTACGAAGATGTCTGCCCAAAAGACCGTTACAAAGGTCATTCCAATCATAGGTGGCGTTTTCTCAGGAGGATTGACTTATTACACGTTCAAACCTTCCGCAGAGCGCTTAGCAAATACCTTCGAAAAATTATTAAAAGGAGAATTCATTGAAGATGAGGTCTCTATCAATGATCTATCCGATGACTTTAAAGAGTACTTAGAATCTGATGAAGCCATCATCGACGGTGAATACACTGAGGTAGAATAAACAATAAAAGAACTAAAATTATCATATATGATAATTTTAGTTCTTTTTCTTATTTCCAAATACTATCGATAAAAGTGTCACGACCTGAAAGTCCGCGGTAACGCTTGTAATGTTCTGGATCCTTCTTGTAGAAATCTTGGTGATATTCTTCTGCTGGATAAAACGTACTTGCAGGTTCGATTTTTGTCACGATGTCTTTTTTGAATCGACCACTTGCTTGTAAGGCCGCTTTAGAAGCCTCCGCAATCTTCTTTTGTTCCTGCGAATGATAGAAAATCACCGGTCTATATGAATCTCCACGGTCCACGAATTGTCCCATTGCATCCGTTGGGTCCGTTTGTTGCCAGTAGACTTCTACTAGTTTTTCATAAGGGAATACTTCTGGGTCGAACGTGATTTGTACAGCCTCTGTATGTCCTGTTGTTCCGCTACAAACTTCCTTGTACGTTGGATTTTCTTTATGGCCGCCTGTGTATCCCGAGATAACAGACTCGATTCCTGGTTGGCTATCAAATGGTTTCACCATGCACCAGAAACAACCTCCTGCAAATGTTGCAATTTCTTTTGCCATATGTGCTCCTCCTACTCTTGTTCCGGGTTCAATGAAACATCTTCCCCGAAAATTCTCATCTTAATAGCGACGCCCGTTCTAGTTCCTGCTGTTCCACCAATTCCGGTTTCACGCAACTCTCGTGGCATCCTGACCCCGATACTGCGCATCGCTTCAATCGTTTCATCCGCTGGAATCACATTTGTGATCCCCGCAAGCGCCATATCCGCAGCAATCAACGCATTCCCTGCCCCAATAGCATTTCGCTTCACGCAGGGCACTTCTACCAGCCCCGCTACAGGGTCACATACAAGTCCTAATAAATTCCCTAACGCAGTCGCAAAGGCCTCTGAACTCTCTTGCGGTGTTCCTCCTGCCGCTTCAACGGCTGCAGCTGCGGCCATCGCACTGGCACTTCCAACTTCCGCTTGGCATCCGCCCATCGCTCCAGAAATCATTGCGTTATTGGCAACGACCATCCCAAAGGCTGCAGATGTAAAGAGAAACCGCACTTGCTGTTCATGGTTCAAATTCATTGTATCTGCAATTGAAAACACAACTCCTGGCAAAGTTCCACTGGCTCCAGCAGTAGGTGTCGCGCAGACCAAACCCATTGCGGCATTGACTTCATTTGTTCCTAGAGCATATTGCACACCCGCTAGAACACTATCGCCCGATAACGTCTTTCCACGTTCACGATATTTCTTCATCTTCAACGCATCGCCACCGGTTAACCCTGTTGGAGAAAACACCCCTTCTCCTTCCACGCTTCGTTCAACGGCATTCTTCATCGTTTGTAAGTTTTTTTCCATTTTTTCCCAGATGTACTCACGACTTTGCTGGGTCATGTCCATTTCTTGTTCAATCATGATTTCAGAAATGGGTTTCTTTTGTTCTGTTGCTAATGCTACCAATTCTTTAATGGTCGAAAACATTGCAAACTTCCTTCCTTATCATCACGCAAACATATAGATGTTATGCGTTTTTCTTAATGTTTGTATTTGTTCTTTTAATTCTGGGGATAATAAATCAACAAGCTCATATCCCATCATTTGGCTATCTTCTGTCATTTCCACTCGTTGTTTTGAAATGGTAACGCCATGTTCGTGTAGTAAATTGTAGAGAACAGGCATTTCCCCGAGAGAAACCACTTCAAGTAACACCGGAAGCGGACCTGATAGATCCATCTTAAAGCCATCCACCTCGATGTACTTCACTTCCACTGCTCCGCCACCAACAGAGGTTCCAATGAGGCGAATCGTACGCTTCTCATCGCTCAAGGTCAAATCTGCAGTATTGGCGTGATTTACAGGGCTTGGTTCTTTTCGCTCGACAAATTCAATATGCATCCCTTCGGATTCCGCAATCTCAACGGCACGCGGCACGCGAACATCATCTGTCGCAAACCCTAAAATTCCGCTAATAATCGCAAAATCCGTTCCGTGTCCCTTATGCGTTTCAGAGAATGACTCATAATAGTCGCATCTCACATTCTTTGGTGTGCCTCCGAATAATTGTCTCGCAAGAGCACCAATCGCAATCGCCCCAGCGGTATGTGAAGAAGAAGGGCCCACCATAATCGGACCAATAATATCAAAACAGCTCTTATAATTTTGTACTTTATTTCCTTCCATGTCGGC
>ERZ773076.37-NODE-37-length-80007-cov-32.341743_pt1 | contig 80007 bp, 76 predicted proteins | sample MGYA00580613_ERZ773076 | MGnify/ENA primary metagenome ERZ773076 (study PRJEB29015, sample SAMEA2738005) | human oral metagenome | biome: human oral; feature: human-associated habitat; material: dental | place: China | collected 2057 ...
GAGCATCTGCCTTACAAGCAGGGGGTCACAGGTTCGAACCCTGTATCCTCCATATGAGTCGTTAGCTCAGTCGGTAGAGCATCTGACTTTTAATCAGAGGGTCGACAGTTCGAGCCTGTCACGACTCATTCAAGAAAAAAAGTTCTTGACTTTATAATTTAATTTAGTTACAATAACTAAGTACTGTTATTGATGCCGACTTAGCTCAGCTGGCAGAGCATCTGTCTTGTAAACAGGGGGTCGGAGGTTCGAATCCTCTAGTCGGCATAATGCGGAAGTAGTTCAGTGGTAGAACACCACCTTGCCATGGTGGGGGTCGCGGGTTCGAATCCCGTCTTCCGCTTTTAATTTTGCCGGGGTGGCGGAACTGGCAGACGCACAGGACTTAAAATCCTGCGGTGAGTGATCACCGTACCGGTTCGATTCCGGTCCTCGGCATTATTAATGCACCCATAGCGCAACTGGATAGAGTGTCTGACTACGAATCAGAAGGTTGCAGGTTCGACTCCTGCTGGGTGCATTGCGTTAACTGAATATATTTCAGTTTTTTTATTTTGTATAGTTTTTGCATCCATAGCGCAACTGGATAGAGTGTCTGACTACGAATCAGAAGGTTGCAGGTTCGACTCCTGCTGGGTGCATATTAGCGGGAAGTAGCTCAGTTTGGTAGAGCACCTGGTTTGGGACCAGGGGGTCGCAGGTTCGAATCCTGTCTTCCCGATTTTTTTAATTTCTGATATAGCTAAAATGAGAGATTCTTCAATCTCTCATTTTTTGTCTTGACATTAACTTTGTTTTAAAGTATCCTTAGTTACAGCAATAAACCTTTAAGAATAGTCCAGAGAGGCTAAGAAGGAAGCGTCTTTTTTAAGAGCTCGGATAAAGTATACTGATTGAAGCATAGTTAATTACTGTGATCTTCTATTTATACCTACGCTTAGTTTGGACAATTCTAAACTAAGTGTTTTTTTATAGGTTATTGCATAATAAACCATTTAATTGTTTCCAGAGAGTGCAAAAAGGTTTTATAAGATGCGATATAATTGTATACAAATGGATGTCGTATAAACTTTTACCCCGGAAATGATTATTTCCGGGGTATTTTTTATTAAGGAGAAAAAAGATGGATAAATTATTAAGTCTAAATAATTTCGTTTCAGTTGAAAATTTAGAAAATGAAGATGTTGAAAAATTAATTAAAAGAGCAGAATATTTTAAGAATGGTGGGGAAGCTCCTCATTTGAACAAAGAAGTATATGTTGCTAATTTATTCTTCGAAAATTCAACTAGAACACATACAAGTTTTGAAATGGCAGAAAGAAAATTAGGATTAACAGTTATTCCTTTTGATCCAGATCATTCTTCTGTAAATAAAGGAGAAACTTTATATGATACATTATTAACACTTGGGGCTCTTGGAGTAGATTTATCCGTTATTAGACATTCAGAAAATAATTATTATGAAAAATTGATTAATTTAAATCCCGATCAACATTTAAACATGGGAATTATAAATGGTGGTGATGGAAGTGGACAACATCCATCACAATGCATGTTAGATATTATGACTATTCACGAACAGTTTGGAACTTTTAAAGGATTAAAAGTTGTGATTGTTGGAGATTTAAAGAATTCAAGAGTAGCAAGAAGTAATATGCAATTACTAACTAGATTAGGTGCAAAAGTATACTTCTCAGGACCTGAATATTGGTATAGTTCAGAATTTGATAAATATGGGGAATATGCACCACTAGATGAATTAATTGAAAATATGGATGTTGTGATGTTATTAAGAGTTCAACACGAACGTCATGACGGTGATAAAAATGAAAAATTATTTTCAGAAACTGAGTACCATAAATTGTATGGACTTGATGAAAAGCGTTACAATAAATTAAAGAAGGATGCAATTATTATGCATCCAGGTCCTGTAAACCGTGGTGTAGAATGGGCAGATGAATTAGTTGAAGCATCTAAGTCAAGATACGTAACACAAATGAAAAATGGTGTATTTATGCGTATGGCAATGATTGAAGCTGTAATGAGGGGCCGAAAGTTAGGGGGACTAGAATAATGGCAACATTAATTAAAAATGGAAATCTTTACCAAGCTGGAAGAATTTATCAAGCTGATGTCTTAATTGAAGATGGAAAAATTAAGGCAATTGGCAAGAATTTATCAGATGTAGTAAAAGAAAATTTAGTAGAAATTGACGCAACTAATAAGCTAGTTGCACCAGGGTTAGTTGATGTTCATGTTCATTACAGAGATCCAGGATTTACATATAAAGAAACTATTCATACTGGAAGTTTAGCAGCTGCACATGGTGGATATACTACAGTTTGTGCAATGCCTAATCTTGATCCAGTACCTGATACACCCGAATTGGTAGAGAAAATGTGTTCCCGTAATCAAGAAGATGGTGTTGTTAAAGTTAAACAATACGGTTCGATAACTCATGGTCTAAAAAGTGAGGAATTAGTTGATTTTGATGGAATGAAAAAAGCTGGTGCATTTGCTTTTAGTAATGATGGATCTGGTGTTCAAACTGCAGGAACAATGTATCAAGCAATGAAATCAGCAGCTGCTTTAAATATGGCGATTGTAGCACATGTGGAAGATAATTCATTATTATTCGGTGGTGTTATGAATGCAGGAAAGAGAGCTGAAGAATTAGGATTACCAGGTATCCTAGGAATTAGCGAATCTTCACAAATTGCTCGTGACTTACTTTTAGCCAAAGAGACTGGAGTTCATTACCATGTATGTCATGTGTCTACTAAAGAAAGTGTTGAATTAGTTAGATTGGCTAAACAACATAAAATTAATGTAACATGTGAAGTATCGCCACATCATTTACTACTAGCAGATGTCGATATTCCTGGAAATGATCCTTATTATAAGATGAATCCACCATTAAGAGGTGTAGAAGATAGACAAGCTTTAATTGATGGTTTGTTAGACGGAACAATTGATATGATTGCTACAGATCATGCTCCACATAGCATTGACGAAAAAACTGGTGATATGCGAGAGGCATCATTTGGTATTACTGGTAGTGAAACAGCATTTGCAATGTTGTATACCAAATTTGTCAAGACAGGAATCTTCACACTAGAACAATTATTACAATGGATGAGTATCAATCCTGCTGAAAAATTTGGAATGGAAGATGCCGGAGAATTATTACCAGGAAAGAGTGCAGACTTAGCAATCTTTGATTTAAATAAAGAATATGTCATAAAAGAGGAAGATTATTTATCTAAGGGAATAAATACACCTTTTACAGGTGAAAAAGTGTATGGTCAAACAGTTTTAACCATGGTAGATGGGCAAAAAGTATACCAAAGGGAGGAAAAATAATGAAACGCTATTTGATTTTAGACGATGGCTCTGTTTTTGAAGGTGAAGGATTTGGAGCAAAAAGAACTTCTTTTGGTGAAGTAGTTTTTACTACCGGTATGACAGGATATCAAGAAGCTGTTACTGATCAGTCATATGCCAATCAGATTTTAGTTTTCACTAACCCATTAATTGGTAACTATGGGGTGAACTTAGATGATTTTGAATCCTTAGAACCAAATTGTCAGGGTGTTGTTTGTCGCGAAGTTGCTAGAGTTTCAACTAATTGGCGCAAGCAAGAGAGTTTTCCAGAATTTTTAGAAGAAATGAATATTCCAGGAATTAGTGGTGTTGATACACGTGCATTAACTAAGCTCTTACGTTCACATGGAACAATGAAAGGTATGTTAGTTGATGCTGGAGTTGATATAGAAGAAGCAAAACAAAGATTACATAATACAGAAATAACTAGTCAAATGGTAGCTGAAGTATCTACAAGTAAAGCATATCCAAATCCTGGTAATAAGCGAAATATTGTTTTAGTAGACTACGGAGTTAAGCATAGTATTTTACGTGAGTTGGCTGCACGTGATTGTAACACAATTGTTTTACCTTATACGGCTACAGCTAAAGATATTCTAAGACTTAAACCAGATGGTGTACTACTATCTAATGGACCTGGTGATCCAATTATGATGGAAAATGCAGTTGAAATGGTCAAAGAAATTGAACAAAAATTGCCAGTATTTGGTATCTGCTTAGGTCATCAAATCTTATCATTAGCAAATGGAGCCAAAACATTTAAGATGAAATTTGGTCATAGAGGCTTTAACCATCCAGTAAAAGAAATTGCTACAGGTAAGATAATGTTTACCTCACAAAATCATGGGTATGCAGTAGATCCAGATTCCATTGAAGGAACAGATTTAATTGTTACACATACAGAAATTAACGACGGAACCGTAGAAGGTGTTAAGCACAAGTATTATCCAGCATTCTCCGTGCAATTCCATCCAGATGCAGCACCTGGACCACTTGATGCAATAGATATTTTTGATGATTTTATGCAAATTATTGATCAAAGAAAGGAAGAGAGAAACAATGCCTAAAAGAACAGATGTCCACAAAATAATGGTGATTGGTTCAGGTCCAATTATTATCGGTCAAGCAGCAGAATTTGATTATTCTGGAACACAAGCTTGTTTGGCTTTACGTGAAGAAGGATATGAAGTAGTTTTAGTAAACTCCAATCCTGCTACTATCATGACAGATACAGAAATTGCCGACAAGGTATATATTGAGCCATTAACAGTTGAATCAGTTTCTCGAATCATTCGTCAAGAATTTCCAGATGCAATTTTACCTACTTTAGGTGGTCAAATTGGTTTGAATTTAGCAATCGCATTGGCTAAAACTGGAATTTTAGAAGAATTAGGAATAAAGCTTCTAGGAACGCAATTAGATGCAATTGATCAAGCTGAAGACAGACAAAGATTTAAGGACTTAATGCAAGAATTAAATGAACCAGTTCCAGACTCAAAGACTGTTGAAACTGTGCAAGAAGCTTTAGATTTTGCAGCTGAAATTGGATATCCTGTTATTGTTCGTCCTGCATTTACGATGGGAGGAACTGGTGGCGGATTGTGTGATAATCCTGAACAATTAAAGGAAATAGTAGCCAATGGTCTAGAACTTTCACCAGCAACTCAATGTTTAATTGAAAAATCAATTATGGGCTACAAAGAAATTGAATTTGAAGTAATGAGAGACGCTGACAATAATGCGATGGTAGTATGTTCAATGGAAAACTTTGATCCAGTTGGTATACATACAGGTGATTCTATCGTGTTTGCTCCAACTCAAACTTTATCAGATAGAGAATATCAAATGTTGCGTAATTGCTCTTTGAAATTAATAAGAGCATTGAAAATTGAAGGTGGATGTAATGTTCAATTAGCTTTGGATCCTAATAGTTATAGATACTATGTTATTGAAGTAAATCCTCGTGTATCACGCTCATCAGCATTAGCTTCTAAAGCAACAGGTTATCCTATTGCTAAATTAGCAGCTAAGATTGCTGTAGGATTGACACTGGATGAAATTAAAAATCCTGTTACAGGAACAACATTTGCTGAATTTGAACCTGCTCTTGACTATGTTGTTGCTAAGATTCCACGTTGGCCATTTGATAAATTTACTCGTGCAAATCGTCGTTTAGGTACTCAAATGAAAGCAACTGGGGAAGTAATGGCTATTGGACGTAGTGCTCAAGAAGCTTTACAAAAAGCAGTTCGCTCATTAGAAATTGACGAAAAAGATTTAATTTCTGCTAAAGCACAATCTGCAACTGATGATGAAGTAGAAGAAAAATTATTCCACGCACAAGATGACAGACTATTTTATATAGCAGAAGCATTTCGTAGAGGTTACACAATTGAAGAAGTACACGAATTAACCAAGATTAATTTGTATTACTTAGATATTGTAAAGCAAATTGTAGAGTTAGAAAGTGAACTTTCTCAAAATAAAGAAGATTTGGATGTTTTAAAACGTGCAAAACGCTACGGATATAGTGACTATACAATTGCTAAGTTATGGGGCACTACAGAAGATGAAGTAAGAAATTTACGTAAAGAACATAAATTGCTACCTGTTTACAAGATGGTAGATACTTGTGCGGCAGAGTTTGATTCAAGTACACCTTATTTCTATAGCTCATATGACTTGGAAAACGAAAGTAAAAAATCTGATAAAAAGTCAGTGCTTGTAATAGGTTCAGGTCCTATTAGAATTGGCCAAGGTGTAGAATTTGACTATGCAACTGTACACAGTGTTAAGGCTATCCAAAAATTAGGATATGAAGCCATTGTAATGAATTCTAATCCTGAAACAGTATCAACAGATTTCTCGATTTCTGATAAATTGTATTTTGAACCTTTAACACTTGAAGATGTTTTAAACGTGATTGATTTAGAACAACCAATGGGAGTAATTGTACAATTTGGTGGACAAACAGCGATTAACTTAGCTGCTGGATTAGAAGCACACGGTGTAAAGATTTTAGGTACAACAGTTGAAGATCTAGATAGAGCTGAAGATAGAGAATTGTTTGACCAAACAATTAAGAGTTTAGGATTGAAACAACCAATTGGTAAAACAGCAACTACTCAAGAACAAGTTATTGCTTGTGCAGAAGAAATTGGCTATCCAGTATTGGTTCGTCCAAGCTATGTTTTAGGTGGTCGTGCTATGGAAATTGTTAATAATGAACAAGAGTTATTAGATTATTTAGCACAAAATGCTCCTGCAGAAATTGATCACCCAATTCTCGTAGATGCTTACTTATCAGGTCTAGAATGTGAAGTAGATGCGATTTGTGATGGCAAAGATGTATTACTTCCAGGTATTATGGAACATATTGAACATGCTGGCGTCCACAGTGGTGATTCTATGGCTGTTTATCCACCTCAAAGCTTTGATGAAAATATAAAGCAACAAATTGTGGATGCAACTGAAAAGTTAGCTGTCGCATTAAAGTGTGTTGGTATTATGAATATTCAATTTATTATCCATAACAACGAAGCATATGTGTTAGAAGTAAATCCTCGTGCTAGTCGAACTGTACCATTCTTAAGTAAGATTACTGGAATTGAAATGGCACAAGTTGCAACAAGAGTAATTCTAGGAGAATCATTAGCAGAACAAGGATATCAAAGTGGTTTATATCGTGAAAGTGATATGGTACATGTTAAAGCACCAGTATTCTCATTTAGTAAGTTAGCAGATGTTGATAGTTTCTTAGGACCTGAAATGAAGTCTACAGGTGAAGTTATGGGTAGTGACTACACCTTTGAAAAAGCACTGTATAAAGCATTTACAGGTGCTAAGATGGAATTGCCAGATAATGGGAATGTACTATTGACAATTGAAGATAAAGATAAGGATGCTGTATTACCACTTGCTAAGAGATTTAGTAAGATAGGTTATCGTATGTTTGCAACTGAAGGAACAAGTCAATTTTTACGTGAAAATGGTTTGTTTGTACAAACTGTAGATAAGTTAGGTAAAGATACTGGTAATGAAACTTCATTACATGATTTGATTGTTAACGATGGTGTTGATTTAGTAATCAATACTATGAGTCATGATCAAGAAGTAGCATCGGATGGATTTGTAATCCGTCAATTAGCTATCGAGCATAATATTGCATTGCTAACATCATTGAATACAGCAGATGCATTATTAAAAGCACTTGAAAATCGTTCATTTGCTACTAACTCACTTTAATCAATGGAGGAATTTATCATGGAAACAAAAAAATTGGCAGTATCATTGCCTGGACTAGAATTAAAAAATCCTATCATGCCTGCTAGTGGGACTTTTGGCTTCGGCGATGTTCCAAGTGCTAATAAATATTCTTTGGATACATTAGGGGCATTGGTTATAAAAACTACTACTCCAGAAGCTAGAACCGGGAATCCTGATCCTAAAATTTCAGTAATTGAAGATGGAGTCTTAAATGCAGTTGGTCTTACTAATCCTGGTGTAGATGTAGTAGTGTCTGAAAAGTTACCAGCTTTAAGAGAAAAATATCCCGAACTACCAATAATTGGAAGTGTTGGTGGAGCAACAGAAGATGATTATGTTGAAGTAGCTACTAAATTGTCACAATCAGGAATGGTTAATGCATTAGAGTTGAATATATCTTGTCCTAATGTTCATGAAGGTGGTATGGCATTTGGAACTGTTCCAGAAGTTGCTGAAAGATTAACAAAGAAAGTTAAGGAAGTTTCAACAGTTCCTGTTTATGTAAAACTCTCACCTAATGTAACAGATATAGTGGCTATCGCCAAAGCTGTAGAGCGTGGTGGAGCAGATGGAATAAGCATGATTAATACAGTTTTAGGAATGCATATAGATGTAGCTTCAGGTAAACCAGTACTTGGTAACATTATGGGTGGTTTATCTGGAAAAGCTGTAAAAGCAATTGCAATTAGAATGATCTATCAAGTCTCTCAAAACACTGATTTGCCAATTATTGGAATGGGCGGAGTAGAAACAGTAGATGATGTCTTAGAGATGTATATGGCTGGTGCTTCAGCTGTTGCTGTTGGAACTGCACATTTCCATGATTCTATGATTTGTCCACATTTAATTGAAGAACTTCCAAAAAGAATGGAAGAATTGGGAATTGAAAGCCTTGAGGAATTACGTTTAAATGTGAAAAAACGTGGAGCGTTCAAGCTTTAATAAGTAAAAATAAAGTAATATAATGGAATCTGTACTCGGAAAATAGCTCAGCTTGGTAGAGCACATCGTTCGGGACGATGGGGTCGCAAGTTCGAATCTTGTTTTTCCGATAGGATTCTAAAAAATACAATACTGTTAAACTCTCTTTGAGTAAAGTAGGGATTAAAAAAATTCTTGCACTACTTTAAAGAGAGTTTTTTGATTGTTAATAGATACTAAATTTTTGCATTTGTTGCCGAAATTCATTTATAATAGACTAAAAGTCAATGTAGGTCAAACCTACAAGAGAGGATGGAGAATTATGCAGAACCGTAACATTTCAGATATTATTGAACAATATTTGAAAGATATATTGGCTGATTCAAGAAGAATTGAAATAAAGCGGTCTGAGATTGCACAGCAATTTGACTGTGTTCCATCACAAATTAATTATGTAATAAAAACTCGTTTTACTTTGAAAAATGGCTATGTTGTTAAAAGTAAACGTGGCGGTGGCGGCTATATTCGGATTGTAAAAGTAGATTTGGCAGAGAATCAGTCTGTTTTAGATGATTTGATTTCTGCAATTGGCACTGAAATTACAGAAAACCAGGCTTACCAATTAATTAGTAGTTTATACGAGGATGGCGTCTTTTCTAGAAAAGAAGCAAATTATGTCTTAGCTGCTATTAGCCGACAAGCTTTGGATTTGCCGACTGCTGAAATGGAAAATATGATTCGCGCAAAGATTTTGGTAAGTATCTTAAATCAATTGAGATGCGAAGAATAGAAGGGAGTAATGGTTATGGCTATGGAAGAAAGGTATACACCGAGTGCTAAACAAGTATTAGTTCTTGCACAACAACAAGCTAATTACTTCAAGCATCAAGCAATAGGAACAGAGCATTTGCTTTTAGCACTAACAATGGAGAAAAATGGCGTAGCTGCTAAAGTATTACAAAGTTTTGTAGTAACTGAAGTAGATGTGCGAGAAGAAATTGAACATATCGTAGGATACGGTAATTTACAACGTAGAGGCGCTGATACTTATTTACCATATTCCCCAAGAACTCGTTATGTATTAGAGCGTGCTAGAGAACATGCTAAACTTTTTAATGTTGAAAAGGTAGGAACAGAACATATTTTGTTAGCACTATTAGAAGATGATAAAACTATTTCTTCACGTATTCTAGCAGCTCTGAATATTGATTTACGTAAGGTGAAAAATATTACCTATCGTACAATGGGTGTAGATGCAACAACAGCTAATAGAACACGTAAGAAATTAGCGTTATCAGAAAAGAAACAGGATAATGGTACACCTACGTTAGATGAATTAGCACGTGATTTGACAGAAATGGTGCGTAAAGATCAAATTGATCCAGTAGTTGGTAGAGATAATGAAATTAAGCGTGTTGTTCAAATTTTAAGTAGAAGGACAAAGAATAATCCAGTTCTTTTGGGAGAACCAGGTGTAGGTAAAACAGCTGTTGCAGAAGGATTTTCACAAAAGATTGTAAATGGTGAAGTTCCTGATAATTTAAAGAATAAGCGTGTAATGATGCTTGATATGGGATCTTTGGTTGCTGGAACAAAATATCGTGGTGAATTTGAAGATCGATTAAAGAAGATTATTGAAGAAATTCGTGAAGATGGCAATGTTATTTTATTCATTGATGAAATGCATACTCTAATAGGCGCGGGTGGTGCTGAAGGCGCGATAGATGCTTCCAATATTTTAAAACCAGCATTAGCGCGTGGTGAAGTACAAGTAATAGGTGCAACAACTTTAAATGAATATCAAAAATATGTTGAAGCTGATGCAGCTTTGGAAAGACGCTTTGCTAGTGTGACAATTAATGAACCCACTCCAGAAGTAGCGTTGACAATTCTAAAAGGATTACGTCCTAAATATGAAAAACACCATCAACTTCAAATTACAGATGAGGCATTAGAGAGTGCAGTTAAGTTAAGTAAAAGATATATTGCTTCAAGATTTTTACCTGACAAGGCAATTGATTTAATGGATGAGGCTGCTGCTAGAGTAAGAATTAATAATGCACAAAAAGTGGACAAAGTTTCTGCAATAAAGAAGAAATTATCAGAGCTTTCCCAAGAGAAGACAGAAGCGTTGTTAAAAGAAGATTTTGAAAAAGCTGCAGAAATCAGAAATGAAGAATTAAAGATTCAAGAAAAGCTTGAAAAGCAAATCCAACGTGACAAAGATGAAGAGGATAGCAATAACTATCGTGTAAAAGTTACGGCTGAAGATATTGCAGAAGTTGTTTCTGAATGGACTGGTGTTCCAGTAACTCAAATTAATCGTTCTGAAGGAGACCGACTAATTAGATTAGAAAAGATATTGCATAATCGAGTTATAGGACAAGATGAAGCTGTTAAAGCAGTAAGTAAAGCGATAAGAAGAGCAAGAAGTGGTTTGAAGGATCCTACAAGACCAATTGGCTCATTTATGTTCTTAGGTCCTACAGGTGTAGGTAAAACTGAATTAGCTAAAGCTTTAGCAGAAGCTATGTTTGGCTCAGAGGATTCAATGATTAGAATTGATATGAGTGAATATATGGAGAAATACACAACTAGTCGTTTAATTGGATCTCCTCCTGGATACGTAGGATATGATGAAGGCGGACAATTAACTGAAAAGGTTAGAAATAATCCTTATTCAGTAGTATTATTAGATGAAGTTGAAAAAGCTCATAATGATGTTTTCAATATTTTGTTACAAGTATTAGATGATGGATTTTTAACTGATTCTAAAGGTAGAAAGGTAGACTTCAGAAATACAATTATCATTATGACATCTAACTTAGGTGCTACAGCCTTACGCGATGAAAAATCAGTAGGTTTTGGTGCAAAAGATGTCAGCGATGATTATGAAGCAATGGCAGCAAAAGTTAGAGAAACATTGAAGAAGACTTTTAGACCAGAGTTCTTGAATCGTCTTGACGAAACTGTTGTATTCCATTCACTTAATAAAGAAGAAATTCATCAAATTGTTAAATTGATGGCTAAGAATATTATAGATAGGATTAAAGAACAAAATATTAATCTGAAAATTACCCCTGCAGCAATAGATATAGTTGCAGAAACTGGATTTGATGCTGAATATGGTGCTCGTCCTATTAGACGTGTCCTTCAAGATAAGATAGAGGACTTACTAAGTGAAGAATTATTAGCAGGTAATATCGAAACTGGAGCAACAGTAACAATAGGTGCTAAAAAAGGTGAAATAACGATAAAAGTTAAGAATCCAGTAGCTGCAGAAAAAATAAATAGTTAATAGTTATATTTAGTATTGACAAATACTGAATATCCATTTAGAATATATAAATGCGAAAAACTGTGAATTGATTGTTTGTTATGATATATTGTCCATAGCAGACTTGATAAAAGCAAAAATAGTATGAAGCAAATTTAATTTGTCTCTGTCTGTTTTTGCTTTTTTTTGCCAAAAAACCGGTAAAAATAAAAATTGTAATAAAATTGTAATAAATTAATCGAGTCACAGCAAATTTTTTGAGAGGTGAACAACTTGGCAGGACACTTAGTAAAATACGGTAAACACCGTGTACGTAGAAGTTACTCGCGAATTAAAGAAGTTCTTGATCTACCTAACTTGATTGAAGTTCAAACTGATTCTTACAAGTGGTTTTTAGATGAAGGTCTTCGTGAAATGTTTGATGACATTATGCCAATTGAAGATTTTCAAGGTAAATTATCACTTGAATTTGTAGATTATCAACTTTTAGAACCAAAGTATACAGTTGAAGAAGCACGTCAACATGATGCTAATTATTCAGCACCATTACATGTTACTTTACGCTTAATCAACCATGAAACTGGTGAAATTAAGTCACAAGATGTATTCTTTGGTGATTTCCCATTGATGACTAAGCAAGGTACATTCATTATTAACGGGGCAGAACGTGTTATTGTTTCACAATTAGTTCGTTCTCCAGGTGTATACTTCAATTCCGAATTAGATAAGAATGGTCGTACTAACTATGGTACAACTGTAATTCCTAATCGTGGGGCTTGGTTAGAATATGAAACAGATGCAAAGAATGTAGCATATGTACGTATTGATCGTACTCGTAAAATTCCATTAACAGAACTTATCCGTGCTTTGGGATACGGTTCTGATAATGAAATTGTAGAAATTTTAGGATCTAATAGCGATAGCTTGATGCTTACTTTGGAAAAAGATGTACATAAGAATATGGATGATTCTCGTGTAGAAGAATCTTTGAAAGATATTTATGAACGTCTACGTCCAGGTGAACCAAAGACTGCTGATTCATCACGTAGTTTGTTAACAGCTCGTTTCTTTGATCCAAAGCGCTATGATTTAGCACCTGTTGGTCGTTATAAGATTAACAAGAAGTTAGATTTAAAGACACGCTTATTGAATTTAACTGTTGCAGAAACATTAGCTGATCCTGATACAGGCGAAATTATTGTAAATAAGGATGAAGTTATTGATAAGCAAGTTATGGATAAATTAGCTCCATACTTAGCAAGAGATAACTTCAAGACATTTACTTTCCATCCATCTGAAGAAGGTGTTGTTCAAGAACCAATGACTCTTCAAATTGTGAAAGTATATTCACCAAAGGATCCAGAAAAGGTAGTAAATGTTATTGGTAATGCAAATGTTGATATCCAATTCAAGCACATTACACCAGCTGATATAGTAGCTTCCATGAACTACTTCTTCAATTTACAAGAAGGTATGGGTTCAACAGATGATATTGACCACTTGGGTAACCGTCGTACTCGCTCTGTAGGTGAATTATTACAAAACCAATTTAGAATTGGTTTATCACGTATGGAACGTGTTGTACGTGAACGTATGTCAATTCAAGATACATCAACTGTTACACCACAACAATTGATTAATATTCGTCCAGTTGTTGCTTCAATTAAAGAATTCTTCGGAAGTTCTCAATTGTCCCAATTCATGGACCAAACTAATCCATTGGGTGAATTGTCTCATAAGCGTCGTTTCTCTGCTTTGGGACCTGGTGGTTTGACTCGTGATCGTGCTGGATACGAAGTTCGTGACGTTCACTATACACACTATGGTCGTATGTGTCCTATCGAAACTCCTGAAGGTCCTAACATCGGTTTGATCAACAGTTTATCTTCTTATGCTCGTATTAATAAGTATGGTTTTGTTGAAACACCATATCGTCGTGTATCTTGGGAAACACATAAAGTTACAGACAAAATTGACTACTTAACAGCCGATGAAGAAGATAATTACGTTATCGCACAAGCTAACTCACCATTAAATGATGATGGTTCCTTTGTTGATGATGTAGTTATGGCTCGTAAGAAAGATGATGACGTTGAAATTTCAACTGAAAAAGTTGACTACATGGACGTTTCACCTAAACAAGTAGTTGCTGTTGCTACAGCATGTATTCCTTTCTTGGAAAACGATGACTCTAACCGTGCTTTGATGGGTGCTAACATGCAACGTCAGGCTGTTCCTTTGATTAAGCCACATGCACCATTAGTTGGTACAGGTATTGAATACAAAGCTGCACATGACTCTGGGGTAGCATTGATTTCTGAACATGAAGGTACAGTTGAATATGTAGATGCTCGTGAAATTAGAGTTCGCCGTGACGATGGTTCTTTGGACAAGTATAAATTGATGAAATTCCATCGTTCTAATGGTGGTAAGAACTATAACCAAACACCAATTGTACGTGTTGGAGACAGAGTAGATGCTGATGAAGTATTAGCTGACGGACCAGCTATGGAAAATGGAGAATTGGCTTTAGGTCAAAATCCATTGATTGCATTTATGACATGGGATGGTTATAACTTCGAAGATGCTATCGCAATTAACGAACGTTTAGTTAAAGAAGATGTTTATACATCTATTCATATTGAAGAACATGAATCTGAAGCTCGTGATACTAAATTAGGACCTGAAGAAATCACACGTGAAATTCCTAATGTTGGTGAAGATGCTCTTAAGAACCTTGACGAATTTGGTATTATCCGTATTGGTGCTGAAGTAAAAGATGGAGATATTTTAGTTGGTAAAGTAACTCCTAAAGGTGTAACAGAATTATCTGCAGAAGAAAGATTGTTACATGCTATCTTCGGTGAAAAAGCACGTGAAGTTCGTGATACATCATTACGTGTTCCTCACGGTGCAGGTGGTATTGTTCAAGACGTTAAAATCTTTACTCGTGAAGGTGGAGATGAATTATCCCCAGGTGTAAATATGATGGTTCGTGTTTACATTGCTCAAAAACGTAAGTTACAAGTTGGGGATAAGATGGCTGGACGTCACGGTAATAAAGGTACTGTTTCTGTTGTTATTCCAGAAGAAGATATGCCATTTATGCCTGATGGTACTCCAATCGATATCATGCTTTCTCCAATGGGTGTGCCTTCCCGTATGAACATCGGACAAGTTTTGGATCTTCACTTAGGTATGGCTGCTCGTAAATTAGGTATTCACGTAGCTTCACCAGTTTTCGATGGTGCTCGTGATGAAGATATTTGGAGTGCATTACAAGAAGCTGGATTACCTGGCGATGGTAAGACTGTTTTATATGATGGACGTACAGGTGAAGCATTCGATAACCGTATAGCAGTTGGTGTTATGTACTACCTTAAACTTGCACATATGGTTGACGATAAGATTCATGCTCGTTCAATTGGACCTTACTCATTAGTTACACAACAACCACTTGGTGGTAAGGCACAATTTGGTGGACAACGTTTTGGTGAAATGGAAGTTTGGGCATTAGAAGCTTATGGTGCTGCTTACACATTGCAAGAAATTTTGACTTACAAATCTGACGATGTTGTTGGACGTGTTAAGACTTATGAAGCTATCGTTAAGGGCGAACCAATTCCAAAACCAGGTGTTCCTGAATCATTCCGTGTTCTTGTTAAAGAATTACAAGCATTAGGTATGGATATGAAAGTTCTTGATGCTGATAAGAATGAAATTGAATTACGTGATATGGATGACGAAGACGATGATATTGTTAACGTTGATGCATTGAAGAAATTCGCAAAGGAACAAGAAGAAAAGAAAGCTAAAGAAGCAGAACAAGAAACTGCTGAAAAAGAAGAAACTAAGACAGAATAGACAATTATAAGAAAGGGAGGTCGGTCCTTTGATCGATGTCAATAAATTCGATAGTATGCAGATCGGTCTTGCTTCTTCCGATAAGATCCGTAGCTGGTCTTATGGTGAAGTAAAGAAACCTGAAACTATTAACTACCGTACATTGAAACCAGAAAAAGATGGCTTGTTTGATGAACGTATTTTTGGACCTACTAAGGACTGGGAATGTGCCTGTGGTAAGTACAAACGTATCCGTTATAAAGGTGTTGTTTGTGATCGCTGTGGGGTTGAAGTTACTCGTTCAAAAGTACGTCGTGAACGTATGGGTCATATCGAATTAGCAGCTCCTGTTACACATATTTGGTACTTTAAAGGTATTCCAAGTCGTATGGGTCTTGTCTTAGATATGAGTCCACGTGCATTGGAAGAAATTATCTACTTTGCATCTTATGTAGTTACAGATGCAGGTGATACAGCACTTGAAAAGAAACAACTCTTAACTGAAGGCGAATATCGTGAAAAACGTGAAGAATATGGTGATGGCTTTAAGGCAGCAATGGGTGCTGAAGCTATTAGAACTTTACTAAGAGATGTAGATCTTGAAAAAGAATGTGCTGAATTAAAAGAAGAATTACGCGAAGCTACAGGTCAAAAACGTACTCGTGCAGTTCGTCGCTTAGATATTTTAGAAGCATTTTTGAACTCTGGAAATCGTCCTGATTGGATGGTTATGGATGCAATCCCAGTTATTCCACCTGATCTTCGTCCAATGGTTCAATTAGAAGGTGGACGCTTTGCAACTTCTGACTTGAATGATTTATATCGTCGAGTTATCAACCGTAACAATCGTTTGAAGCGTTTATTAGATTTGAATGCTCCTGGAATTATTGTTCAAAACGAAAAGCGTATGTTGCAAGAAGCTGTTGATGCTTTAATTGATAACGGTCGTCGTGGTCGCCCAGTTACTGGTCCTGGTAACCGTCCACTTAAGTCATTGTCACACATGTTGAAAGGTAAGCAAGGTCGTTTCCGTCAAAACTTACTTGGTAAGCGTGTTGACTATTCTGGTCGTTCAGTTATTGATGTAGGTCCTAAGTTGAAGTTAAACCAAATGGGTATTCCTCATGAAATGGCTTTGGAATTGTTCAAACCATTCATGATGAGAGAATTGGTTAAGCGTGAAATGGCATCTAACATTAAGAATGCTAAGCGTAAGATTGAACGCCGCGATGAAGATATTTGGGATGTTTTAGATGATGTTATCAAGGAACACCCAGTTCTACTAAACCGTGCCCCTACGCTTCACCGTTTAGGTATCCAAGCTTTCGAACCAGTATTGGTTAACGGTAAAGCTATGCGTCTCCATCCATTGGCTTGTGAAGCTTACAACGCCGACTTTGACGGGGACCAAATGGCTATTCACGTTCCTTTATCAGATGAAGCTCAAGCTGAAGCTCGTTTATTGATGTTAGCAGCTCATCATATCTTAGCTCCAAAAGATGGTAAACCAATCATTTCACCATCTCAAGATATGACAATCGGTAATTACTACATCACACTTGAAGAAGCTGGTCGTGAAGGCGAAGGTATGGTATTTAAGGATGTTAACGAAGTAAGAACAGCTTACCAAAACGGGTATGTACATTTGCATACAAGAATTGGTTTGCAAGCTTCTTCATTAGCTAAGTTAGGTACACCATTTACTGATTGGCAAAAAGAACGTATTTTAATAACTACAGCTGGTAAAGCAATCTTTAATGAAATTCTACCTGCTGATTTTCCATTCTTAAACGAGCCTACACAAGAAAACTTAACAGGAATGACTCCTGATAAGTACTTTGTAGAACCAGGAACAGATATTAAGGAATTCATTAAGAATCAACCTTTAGTAGGACCATTTAAATCTGGATTCTTATCAGATATTATCGCTCAAGTTTATAAAGAGTATAAAGTAACTGCAACTGCAGAATTACTTGACCGCATGAAAGATTTAGGTTATTACGAATCTACTAAATCAGGTTTAACTGTTGGTATCGCTGACGTTACTGTTTTGAAAGAAAAGCCAGAAATTATTGAACAAGCACACAAAAATGTTGCAACTGTTGCTAAGCAATTCCGTCGTGGTTTGATTACAGATGAAGAACGCTACAATCGTGTTATCTCTATCTGGAACAAAGCAAAAGATGATATTCAAGCTAAATTGGTTGAAAACATGGATCCATCTAACCCAATTCAAATGATGAGTGATTCAGGTGCTCGTGGTAATATTTCTAACTTTACACAGTTATCTGGTATGCGTGGTTTGATGGCTGCTCCTAACGGTAAGACAATGGAATTACCTGTTATTTCAAACTTCCGTGAAGGACTTTCTGTTTTGGAAATGTTCTTGTCCTCTCACGGTGCTCGTAAAGGTATGACGGATACAGCTTTGAAGACTGCTAACTCTGGTTACTTGACTCGTCGTTTAGTAGACGTTGCTCAAGATGTTATCATTCGTGAAGAAGACTGTCATACAGATAGAGGTTTGGATGTTACTGCTATTACTGAAGGTAATGAAATGATTGAACCATTATATGATCGTATTTTGGGTCGTTATACTATGAAAGAAGTTAAAGATCCTAATACTGGTGAAATTATTGTTCCAGCTAATGTATTAGTAGAAGAATCCGAAGCTCGTAAGATTGTTGATGCTGGTGTACAAAAAGTTACTATTCGTTCTGCATTCACATGTAACACACGTCACGGTGTTTGTGAACGTTGTTATGGACGTAACTTAGCTACTGGTGATGAAGTTGAAGTTGGTGAAGCAGTAGGTACCGTTGCTGCTCAATCAATTGGTGAACCAGGTACACAGTTAACAATGAGAAACTTCCACCAAGGTGGGGTTGCTGGTGGCGACGATATTACTCAAGGTCTTCCTCGTGTTCAAGAATTATTTGAAGCACGTAATCCTAAAGGTCGTGCAGTAATTACAGAAGTTACTGGTGTTGTTGATACAGTTGAAGAAAATCCTGCTGAACGTACAAAAGAAGTTACTGTTAAAGGTGAAACAGATACTAGAACATATAGCTTGCCATTTACTTCCGTTCTTAAAGTTAAGGAAGGCGATCAAGTTCATCGTGGTGATGCATTGACTGTAGGTTCTATTGATCCTAAGGAACTTATCAAGGTTCGTGATGTTTTATCTACAGAAAATTACATTTTACGTGAAGTTCAAAAAGTATACCGTATGCAAGGTGTAGATATTTCAGATAAGCATATTGAAATCATGACTCGTCAAATGTTACGTAAAGTACGTATTATGGATCCAGGTGATACAGATATGCTTCCAGGAACTCTATTGGATATTAGCCAATTCAAAGATCGCAATACAAGTGCAATCATTGAAGGTAGAATTCCTGCTACTGCACGTCCAGTTCTTCTTGGTATTACTAAAGCTGCTCTTGAAACAAACAGTTTCTTATCTGCTGCTTCATTCCAAGAAACAACACGTGTATTGACAGATGCTGCAATTCGCGGTAAGAACGATCCACTTGTTGGTTTGAAAGAAAATGTTATTATTGGTAAGACAATTCCTGCAGGTACAGGTATGAAGAAGTATCATGATATCGAACCAGAAGTTGTTAATAGCAATGTAACAGATGGTGTTTATTCAATCTCTGAATTAGAAGAAAAGATTAATGAACAACAAAATAATGTTGAATCTTCAAACTAGAATATAGAAGTAAAAAAATCAGGTAGATTTTCTACCTGATTTTTTTTATATTATTGGAATTTTAAATATATTTATTGCGTAAAAAATAATTAAAATACTCAAACTTAAATATGGAATAAAGGGGTGAGAAGCAGAAAAATCCCTTTTGATTAAATATGAAATAATTCCTAAAATACATGATAAAAGAATTACTACTAGAGTATTGTAAAATCCTAGTAATAAAAAACTAAAAACAATCAAGATAGTATCTGCAGTACCAAATTTATTTAGAAGATTACAACTGATTAAAATAATTATGAAAAGAATGATTATGAGGAAATTAGCTTTTAGATTAGTAATTACGGTATGAAATCTAAAAATGAGCAATATTAATCCTCCATATTCAAGAGTAATTGAATCAACGCTCAATGTGTAATAATCTTCTAAAGAGACTAAAGTAAGCCAGACTACTAGTAATGATGTAAAAATTAAATTAGTATTCGCTATTATGATCGTATTAAAAATAAATATGACACCAATAGCTAATTCAATAACAGTACTACTTAAAGGAATTTTTTGCTTACAGAAATGACATTTTCCTTTTTGAAGTATAAAACCAATAATAGGTATCAATTGCCAATGCTGCAAAGTTTGTGAGCAGTTATCGCAGAAAGACCTAGGATATATAATGCTTATTCCTAATTTATATCGGTAAGCAACGCACGAAATAAATGAACCTAAGCAAGTTCCTAATATAAATAATAGAAAAAATATGTAAATCATAATAATTTCACCTCTTAATTATAAATTACGCTGAAAATAAATAAAATTAGCACAAAAAATATAAAAATTAAATTGACATCAGTGTATTAAGCGTGATATTCTATTAAAGGTGCTTTATGTGAACAGTTCTCTTGAGTTATCTCAAGATCGTGCTGGCTGTGAGCAGGTTAGCACATTTATTCTGACGTACATTGAGGCGTTATTTTTTTAAACTCAAAAAAGAAACTCCTGGATGTGTGTACTTAATTAATATTCTTAAAATAAGGAAGGAGGAAGCTTTAGAGATGCCTACAATTAACCAATTAATTCGTAAAGGTCGTAAATCTAAAGGTTCAAAATCTAATTCCCCAGCTTTAAACTTTGGGTACAATAGTTATAAGAAAGTACAAACAAATAACTCAGCTCCACAAAAACGTGGTGTTGCAACTCGTGTTGGTACAATGACACCTAAGAAGCCTAACTCAGCTTTACGTAAGTATGCTCGTGTTCGTTTATCTAACTTAATTGAAGTTACAGCTTATATTCCAGGTATCGGACACAACTTACAAGAACATAGTGTTGTTCTTATTCGTGGTGGTCGTGTAAAAGACTTACCTGGTGTTCGTTACCATATCGTTCGTGGTGCTTTAGATACAGCAGGTGTTGAAGGCCGTATGCAAAGCCGTTCTAAGTACGGTGCTAAGAAGCCTAAGAAATAATTTTAGTAACTAGTATTTGAGGAGGTTATTTTAAATGCCAAGAAAAGGTGCCGTTGCAAAACGCGAAGTGCTCCCAGATCCAATTTATAACTCAAAATTGGTTACTCGCTTAATCAACCGTTTGATGTTAGATGGTAAGCGTGGGACTGCATCAAAGATTTTATACCAAGCATTTGATATTATTAAGGAACAAACAGGAAATGAACCATTGGATGTTTTTGAAGAAGCAATGAAGAACATCATGCCTGTACTTGAAGTTAAGGCACGTCGTGTTGGTGGTTCTAACTACCAAGTTCCTATTGAAGTTCGTCCAGATCGTCGTACAACTTTAGGTTTACGTTGGTTAGTTCAATACTCACGTCTTCGTGGTGAACACACAATGTCCGAACGTTTAGCTAAAGAAATCATGGACGCAGCAAACAATACAGGTGCAGCTGTTAAGAAACGTGAAGATACACATAAGATGGCTGACGCTAACCGTGCATTCGCACATTATCGCTGGTAATTTTCACAAATGGCTGTTATATGGTTTGTTTAGTAAAGCCTATAATAGTCATTTTTTTGAAGGTTTACTTATTAATTCGATTAGTTATAATTTTTAATTTTGGAAGGAGAGAAATTCTCAATGGCAAACAAACGTGAATTCCCATTGGAAAAAACACGTAATATCGGTATTGTTGCTCATATCGACGCTGGTAAGACAACAACAACTGAACGTATCTTGTACTACACAGGTAAGATTCACAAAATTGGTGAAACACACGATGGTGCTTCTCAAATGGACTGGATGGAACAAGAACAAGAACGTGGTATTACAATCACATCTGCTGCTACAACAGCTCAATGGAAAGAAAACCGTATTAACATTATCGATACCCCAGGACACGTTGACTTTACAGTTGAAGTAGAACGTTCATTACGTGTTCTTGATGGTGCGGTAGTTGTTTTAGATGCTCAATCTGGTGTAGAACCACAAACAGAAAACGTTTGGCGTCAAGCTACAACATACGGTGTTCCTCGTATTGTTTTTGTTAACAAGATGGATAAGATTGGTGCTAACTTTGATTACTCTGTAAGCACAATTAAAGATCGTTTACAAGCAAATCCATTGCCTGTACAAATGCCTATCGGTGCAGAAGATAGCTTTGAAGGTGTTATCGACTTAATCGAAATGAAGGCTGACTTGTATGATGAAGACGAATTAGGTTCAAAATGGGATACAGTTGATGTTCCAGATGAATACAAAGAAGATGCACAAGCTCGTCGTGATGAAATGATCGAAGCTTTAGCTGACGTTAATGAAGATATCATGGACAAGTATCTTGAAGGCGAAGAAATCAGCAACGATGAAATTCGTGCTGCAATTCGTCAAGCTACATTGAACTTAGACGTATTCCCTGTATTTGCAGGTTCTGCTTTCAAGAACAAAGGTGTTCAAATGATGTTAGATGGTGTTAATGATTACTTACCATCTCCATTAGATGTTAAGCCATACAAGGCAACAGATCCTGAAACAGGTGAAGAAATTGAATTGAAAGCTGACGACTCTGCTCCATTCGCAGGTTTAGCATTTAAGATTGCTACAGACCCATTCGTAGGTCGTTTAACATTCTTCCGTGTTTACCGTGGTACTCTTGAAGCTGGTTCATACGTATTGAACGCTACAAAGGGTAAACGTGAACGTGTAGGTCGTTTACTACAAATGCACTCTAACCACCGTAACGAAATTCCAGAAGTATTCTCTGGTGATATCGCTGCTGCTATTGGTTTGAAGAACACAACAACAGGTGACTCCTTAACAGATCCTAAGACACCATTGATTCTTGAATCTATGGAATTCCCAGATCCAGTTATCCAAGTTTCTGTTGAACCTAAATCAAAAGCAGACCAAGATAAGATGGACGTTGCTTTACAAAAACTTGCTGAAGAAGATCCTACATTCAAGGCTGAAACAAACCCTGAAACAGGTGAAACATTGATCGCCGGAATGGGTGAATTACACTTGGATATCATCGTTGATCGTATGAAGCGTGAATTTAACGTTGAAGCTACTGTTGGTGAACCTCAAGTTGCTTACCGTGAAACATTTACAAAACAAGTATCTGCACAAGGTAAGTTTGTTCGTCAATCTGGTGGTAAAGGTCAATACGGTGACGTTTGGATTGAATTTACACCAAATGAAGAAGGTAAAGGTTTCGAATTTGAAGATGCTATCGTTGGTGGTGTAGTTCCTCGTGAATACATTCCTTCAGTAGAACAAGGTTTGAAGGAAGCTATGCAAAACGGTGTATTGGCTGGTTACCCATTAATCGACGTTAAGGCTAAGTTATATGATGGTAGTTACCACGATGTTGACTCCAGTGAAGCTGCATTTAAGGTTGCTGCATCCTTAGCATTGCGTAACGCTGCTCCTAAGGGTGGTGCTGTAATTCTTGAACCAATTATGAAGGTTGAAATCATTGCACCAGAAGATAACTTAGGTGATGTTATGGGTCATGTTACAGCTCGTCGTGGACGTGTTGAAGGTATGGAAGCACGTGGTAACGCACAAGTTGTTAACGCATTTGTTCCATTGGCTGAAATGTTCGGTTACGCAACTGTATTACGTTCCGCAACACAAGGTCGTGGTACATTTACAATGACAATGGATCACTACGAACCAGTTCCAAAGAGCATCCAAGATGAAATTATTAAGAAAAATGGCGGTAACGCTGAATAATTCTTAGTAAATTAAGATAAAGAACTCAGACGAAGTCTGGGTTCTTTTTTTTTACATATAGGGTAAAATAAGATGTAGATATATTATAGAATGGAGGGATTTTCATGGATGAAAATATACTAAAATTAAAAAAATTAGTTTCAGAGAGTAGCAACATTGTCTTTTTTGGTGGAGCAGGAGTATCTACTGAAAGTGGAATTCCAGATTTTAGAAGTGAACAAGGGATTTATAATACAGTAAAGAATTTTGGTTATCCTCCTGAGCAAATTTTATCGCATTCATTTTTTATGAAAAATCCAGAAAAATTTTATGATTTTTATCGTTCTACTATGATATATGAAAATGCCAAGCCTAATTTAGCACATTTAGGATTAGCTAAATTAGAGAAACAAGGGAAGTTAAAAGCCATCGTTACTCAAAATATAGATGGACTACATCAATTAGCAGGAAGCAAAACTGTTTACGAATTGCATGGATCAATTCATAGAAATTATTGTATGAAATGTGGCAAATTTTACCCATTAAGTACAATTACAGAAAGTAAGGGTGTACCACAATGTAAAGAGTGTGGTGGTACAATCAAACCAGATGTTGTTTTATATGAAGAAGGATTAGATGAAGAAATTATTAATAATAGTATTAAGGCAATAAAAAAAGCTGACATGTTAATTGTAGGTGGAACTTCTCTAAATGTTTATCCAGCTGCAAGTTTTGTTAATTATTATGATGGGAATAAACTAATTTTAATAAATAAAAGTAAGACACCTTATGATAGATATGCAGATTTATTAATCCATGATAGTATAGGAAAAGTTTTTAATGAAATAATAGAGTAAAGTTGAGAGGTAGTAGAATGTACAATTTTGATAAGGTGGCAAAGTTTCAAAATTCACTTAAGTGGCATGTAAATGATAGCGAATTACCAATGACACTTGGTGATATGGATTTTGAAGTAGCACCTGAAATAATTACTGAATTACACAAAAGAATAGAAAATAAGAATTTTGGATACGAATATATTCCGCACGAATATTATGCAAGTGTAGCTAAATGGTATAAAGAAATGCATAATTGTACCCTTGATATTTCCTGGATGTCTTTTTCTCAAGGAGTAGTAGCTACTTTATCAGCTATTATTACTAATTTAATGAATGAAGATAGTGTAATAACAGTTTTAACTCCAGGATTTGATAAATTTAAGAAAGTTGGAGAAGGAAAACAAAAAGTATTAGTAAGTGAACTTATTTACGATAAAGAAAAACGCGATTATGACATTAATTGGCTAGATTTAGAAGATAAATTAAAAAAGACTAATCTATTTGTTCTTTGTAATCCGCATAGTCCAGTTGGAAAAATATGGTCTCAAAAAGATTTGGAAAAGATACTAAAACTAAGTTTAAAGTATGATTTTAAAATTTTTAGTGATGAAATTCATGGGGAAATAACATTTGAGAAGAAATATACTCCATTATTTAGTTTAGACGAAAAATTATTAAAGAATACGATTATAGCTGTTTCACCAAGTAAAGCATTTAATATTGCTGGAATTCAAACAGCAACAATAATAACGCCAAATAAAGAGTTGAAAGAGCAAGTAGATAACGCAATAAAAAGTTTCCATCTTAATGAAGCTAATAGTTTAGCAGTTCCGGCAACAATTGCAGCATATACAGAAGGAAGAGTTTGGCTTGAAGAATTGAAAGATTATCTAAGAGAAAATCGAAATTTCATTGAACGTTTTTTAGAGCATAATGTTCCAGATGTGAAACCAAGTTTAAATGAAGCATCATATTTTCTTTGGTTAGATATATCATCATTAAATGTTGATGCACAAGAATTAACAAAATTTATTCGTAAAAAGACAGGGTTAATTTTAACTGCTGGAGATAAATTTGATGGAAATGGAAAACAATTCTTACGTATGAATATAGCAACTTCAACAGATTTAATTGAAGATGCATTGAGGAGATTGCAGCGAGCTGTTGTACTATTTAAGCGAAAAGATGACGATTTAATGAGCTTGATACTAAATAAATAATTAGGTTGTTACTTTAATAATTATTTAAGACATACTTCAAAAAAATATCAAGAATATTTATAGAAAACTTCAGTTGCGATAGCGCTTAACTTTGATACAATAGTATTATAAATCGTACACTATAATCTAAGTAGTGTACCTAAGGAGATAGGAAATGAAAATTTTAATTGTTGATGATGATAAAGATATTGTTGAATTATTAAGTATATATGTTGAAAATGAAGGATATGAAGTAGAAAAAGCATATAATGGTAAAGAAGCTTTGTCTAAGTTGAACATGAATCCTGACATTGCATTGATGATCTTAGATGTGATGATGCCACAAATGGATGGAATGGAAGTAATTCGTGAAGTAAGAAAAGAATCACAAATTCCAGTATTAATTTTATCTGCTAAAACGGATGACTTGGATAAAATTCAAGGTTTAGTACAAGGTGCGGATGATTATGTTACAAAGCCATTTAATCCTTTGGAAGTTATGGCACGTGTAAAATCATTATTGCGTAGAGCTGAACATAATGTTAAAAATAATGAACCAGATCAAATCGAAATTGGGCCACTCATTATAAAGAAAGATTCTCATGAGGTAAAAACTTTAGAAGGTAAGGAAATCAAATTAACTGCACTAGAATTTGGAATTTTACACTTACTTGCTAGTCATCCTAATCGAGTTTTCTCAGCTGATGAAATCTTTGAAAGAGTTTGGCAACAAGAATCTGTTGTATCAGCTAAGACCGTAATGGTTCATGTTAGTCATTTGCGTGATAAGATTGAAGATGCAACTAATGGAGAACAAGTTATCCAAACTGTTTGGGGTGTTGGATATAAGATAGAGTCACACTAATTTAGTAAGCTAAAGGGGAAAAGAACTGTGAAATTTCACATAACTGGTCGAGAAAAGAGTGAGCTATTAGGCGAAGGTATTTTAACAATTATATTGTTAATTCTGTTAAATATGTCGCTTTATGTGATTTTGAATCAATTGTTAGTATCTAATCCTGATTTAGCTTCAGGAATATTCCTAATCAAAACTTCCTTAGATTTTAAGTATGCACATATTCAATTATGGAGTTGGGGTTGGATATTCATTATACTTATGGCGGTAGTTGATGTTATCGTAGTTTATTGGAGATTAGTTCGAAGATATCACCAGATGCAATTGAGACATATTATTAATGAGCTTCACTATATTGCAGATGGTCACTTTAATCACCGTATTCCTTTTCAATTAAAGGGACAAATGCAAAGAGTAGTAGCAAGTGTCAATGCACTTGTTGATAGTACGATTAAAGCGATGGAAGATGAAAGAGAGATCGAACGCTCTAAAGATGAATTAATAACGAATGTCAGTCATGATATACGTACACCCCTGACATCTATTATTGGATATTTGGGCCTTATTGAAGATAAACAATATCGATCTGAAGAAGATATTTTAAAATATACGCATACAGCATATTTAAAATCTAAGCAGATGAAATCATTAGTGGATGACTTATTTGAATATACGAAAGTACGTCAAACTGATGCACCATTACAAATACAATCTCTAGAATTGAATGCGATGCTAGAACAAATAGGAGCTAGTTTTGAATTGGAAGCAAATAAAAAGGGTATGGAAATTAATACAATTTTACCCGACAGTCCAGTAAAAATTGAAGCTGATCCAGAAAAGCTTGCTCGAGTATTTAATAATTTAATCACGAATGCCTTGAAGTATGGTAGTGATGGTAAAAACATTTACTTGCAATTAACAAAAGTAGATGAAAAAGAAATAGAAATAAGAATTTCTAATGATGGAGAACCTATTCCAGAAAAATCATTGCGACAGGTATTTGATAGATTTTATCGAGTAGAAAGTTCACGTTCTAAAGAAACAGGTGGGACAGGACTGGGATTGGCAATAGCTCAAAGTATTATAGAATTACATCATGGATATATTTATGTAGAATCTAATAAAAATTTGACTAGTTTTATTATGAGATTACCTATTAAACATGATAATGTAGTAAAAAAATCTTAGCTTTAAATGGAAGTTAAGATTTTTTATTTTAATCATAAGTGTAAAGAATTTTGATATAATAAATTTGAATTTTAAAGTAGGGGGAATAAAGATGGCTGTAAAAATTGAAAACGAAAAATTATTTGTTACGATTAATGAACATGGTGCTGAATTAGCTAGTTTAATTAATAAAAGCAATGGTATAAACTATCTTTGGAGTGGCGATAGTAAATATTGGGGAAGAAAGTCTCCGGTACTATTTCCAATTGAGGGTGCACTAAAAGATGGAAAAATGTTTGTTGATGGAAAAGAATATCATATGGGGCAGCATGGATTTGCTAGAGATATGGATTTTGAAGTTAAAAAACTTACTAAGGAATCTGTATGTTTTGAATTAAAATCCAATACAGAGACACTAGAAAAATATCCTTATGAATTTATTTTCCGTTTAGTCTACGAACTAAAAGAAGAAACTTTAGTTGTAAGGTATGAAGTAGAAAATCCTAGTGATAGTGAAATGTTTTTTGGACTAGGAGCTCATCCAGCATTTAGTGTTCCTTTAGGTGAAGCTGCTTATGATGACTATTATCTTGAAATTACACCGGAAAAAACGCGAAAAGTTTTGCCTTTAAAAGGTGGATTAGTTGATAACATTAATACTATTGATGGAGAATCCAGATTAGAAATTAGTCATGACGTATTTGCTAAGGATGCAATTATTTATGACTTGGGTGAAGAACCTACAAAATTTAGTTTGAAAAATACTAAAAATAATTACGGAGTAGAAGTTTTCACTCCAAATTCTAAGTTTGCAGGAATTTGGTCGTCTTATCCAGCTAAAGGACAATTTGTATGTATTGAACCTTGGTGGAGTTTAGCAGATACTGTATATACAGATGGTAATTTTAAAGAGAAATTTGCAACTAATAAATTAAATGGAAAAGAAAGTTTCGATGCGTATTTTGAAATTACAGTATTTTAAAATACTAATCATTCGATTTATAAGAATATAATTATTCATTTTATTATTAATAGCAATGAGCTATAATGTTTATTGGTTAATTTCAATAAATTATTTTATAAGTGAGAGGAAATGAATTTAATGAAAAAATCAATAAAACCAATAGTCTCATTAATCTTACTATATATAGGTTACATGCTTCTATTTGCTGATAGAACTGTAATGAATATCTCTATGGCATACATAGGAAAGGAATTTCAAATTAGTCCAGCCGCATTGGGTGCGACAGCTAGTGCCTTCTTTCTAGGATATACCTTAATGCAAATTCCAGGAGGTATAGTCACTGATATATTAGGTAGTAAAAAAACGGTTATAATATCTTTGATACTATGGTCTTTATTAACTGCTTTTACAGGCTTAGCTACATCATTAATGACATTAGTTGTGATCAGATTTTTATTTGGTTTAGCTGAAGGTCCTTATCCATCAGCAGCTCTAAAGCAAATTTCTGAAGAGTATGATAAGAGTGATCGTTCACAAGCTACATCAGTTACAATTTCATCAAACTATGCTGGTGCAGCTATTGCTCCATTAATTATTGTTCCAATTATTGCTAGTCATGGTTGGAGAGTATCATTTTATTTCTTGGGAATTCTAGGCTTGATATTAGTTGGTCTATATTATTTAATTGAGCGACCAATTAAATCTAAGAAGGAAATAACAACTGCTAAAAAAATTAATTGGCGTGAAATCGATAAGAGAATATGGATCTTTGTAATAATAGGTTTAGTATTGAATGTTATTACAAAAGGTTTAGAGACCTGGATGCCAATATATTTCTTACAAGCTCAACATATTAATTTAAAGAACTTAGCATGGTTGGTTCCATTGCCAGTAATAGCTGGTGGTATTGCAGCATTTATTAGTGGCTTTGTAATGGTTCATATTTTCCGTAAACGTGAACGTTGGATGATCTTTATTTCTTCATTGCTAACACTAATATTTATGTTTGGAATGTATAAATCAACTACACTAGTATGGATTGTCATTTTTGAAATTTTAGTATATTTCACAAAATCTCTAGCATTTACAGGAATTTTTAGTTTTGTCGCTCAGATCTTAGATGAAAAGACTTATGGATCTTCAATTGGAGTTGTAAACTTCGGTGGTCAATTAGGTGGATTTATAGGGCCTTTATTGATCGGATGGTTAGTTCAATTGTCAGGCTCATATAGCGTTGCCTTTGTAGGTTTAGTAGTATGTGCTCTAATCGCAGCAATAACAAGTACATTTGTAAAAAATATTAAATAACAAAAAAATCATTGACTATCGGAGACGAGGTCAATGATTTTTTTATAATGCTTATTCCTTGACTTAAAGTTAACTTTAAGGTGTATGATATTTTTATCATTATTGAGAGGTGAAATTTTAAATGAATCAACATCCAGATTATATTTTAAATCAAATTAATAGTCCTAAAGATGTAAAGAATTTAACAATTGATGATTTAAAAAAAGTAGCTACTGAAATTAGACAATTAGTTGTAGAAAAAGATGCCGCTATTGGTGGACATGTTGGCCCTAATTTGGGCATCGTTGAAACAACTATTGCTTTTCATTATGTATTTGACTCTCCTAAGGATAAGGTAGTGTGGGATATTTCACATCAATCATATCCTCATAAAATGTTAACTGGACGTAAAGAGGCATTTTTAGATCCAGATCATTATCGCGATGTTACAGGATATAGTAATCAAGATGAAAGTGAACATGATTACTTTAAAGTTGGTCACACTTCTACATCTATTGCATTGGCTACAGGAATGGCTAAAGCAAGAGACATGAAGAATGAAAATGGAAATATTGTAGCTGTTATTGGTGATGGCTCTATGAGTGGAGGTTTAGCTTTAGAAGGGCTAAATAATGCTGCTAAGCTTAAATCTAACTTAATAATTATCTTCAATGATAATCAAATGTCCATTGATGATGTAAATGGTGGTATGTATAAGATGTTCGCCGAATTACGTGAAACAAATGGACAAAGTTCTAATAACCTCTTTAAGGCTATGGGCTTGGATTATCGTTATGTTGATAATGGAAATGATTTAGAAACAATGATTTCTGTTTTAGAAGAAGTAAAAGATATTGACCATCCTATTGTTGTTCATATCAACACTTTGAAGGGTGAAGGATATCAACCAGCAATAGAAAGAAAACGTGAATTCCATTGGCATGTACCATTTAATGTTGAAGATGGTTCAACTAAAAATGTGGCAACAGGGGAATCATATAATAAATTAATTCTTGATGAGTTAGGTAGACAAATTGATGATGGTAAACCAATTATGGCTATTAATGCTGCAATACCAGGTGCATTTGACTTAGTACCATTTAAGGAAAAATATCCTGATAATTATGATGATGTTGATATTGCTGAACAATATTCTATCACATATGCAACAGGATTAGCTGCTAATGGCGCAAGACCAGTAGTCTTCCATAATAGTACATTCCTTCAAAGAGCATACGATCAATTAGAACATGACATGGCATTAAATGGTTATCCAGTTGTTATGCTCGTAAAAGGTGGGCACATTACTGAAAACTCCAATACACACCAAGGAATTTTTGATATAGGTATGATTTCTAGCATTCCTAATTTGGAATATTTAGCTCCAACTAATGCAGAAGAATTAATTTCGATGTTGCGTTGGGCATTAACACAAACTGATAAACCGGTTGTTATTCGTGAACCAATTACTGAAGTACGACATGGAGAAGCAGATGATGATTATACAGAGATAAATTATCGTGTAGCAAACCAAGGAGAAAAAGTAGCAATCTTAGGATTAGGTGCGTTCTATAAATTAGGTGAAGATGTTCAAAGAAAGTTGAAAGAAGATTTGAATGTTGATGCTACATTGATTAATCCGATTTCTGCTACAACATTAGATGTTGAAACTTTAAATAATTTAAAGAAGGATCATGAATTAGTTGTAACACTTGAAGATGCAAGCATGGTTGGTGGCTTTGGAGAAAAGGTAGATCACTTCTATGCTAATTCTGAAATGAAAGTTTTAAACTTTGGTGCTCAAAAAGAATTAACTGATATGGTTCCAGTTGAAGAATTGTATGATCGATATCATTTAAACCCTGAACAAATTGTAGATGATATAAAAAGAGTTATAGATTAATTGTGAAAATAGATCTCTATATAGAGGTCTATTTTTATTGCAATTATAATTTCAAAATGATATTATGACAATGTGTCATATAACAACTTGTCATAATAAATCTGAAGGGATTGAAAAAAATGCCAGTAATGGAATTAAAAAATGTTACTAAGACATATAAGATGGCTGGTGGAGGAACCTTTGAAGCCTTGCGAGGAATTAGTGCAAGTTTTGAAGCTGGAGAACTGGTAGCGATCGTTGGTGAATCAGGGTCAGGTAAATCTACCTTAATGAATGCAATTGGTGGATTAGATTCTGATTTTGGCGGAGAAATTATTTATGAAGGAAAGAATTTACGTAATTTTTCAACTCAAGAATTAGTTGACTATCATAAAAAGAGTATAGGATTTATTTTTCAGAACTTTAATTTGATCTCACATTTAAATCTAATAGATAATGTTTCAATGGCGATGACATTATCAAATGTAAGTGAAGATTTCAGAAAAAAACGTGCAAAAGAATTATTACGTAAAGTAGGATTAGAAAAACATATGTATAAAAAACCAGATCAGATTTCTGGTGGACAAAAACAGCGTGTAGCTATTGCGCGTGCATTGGTTAATGATCCTGATGTAATTATTGCTGATGAACCTACAGGAGCTTTGGATGCGGAAACGACAGATACCATTCTCGATATGATTAGGGGAATTGCAGAAGAAGGTAAATTAGTTTTAATGGTAACACATTCTGACAAGGTAGCCTCTCATTGTAGTCGAGTTTTGAGAATAGATAATGGTGAGTTAATCTCAGATGAGCACCAATTAGATTTGGAATACACAGAAAATACTCGTGAAGATATTAAAGTAAAGAATATGAGTATGTGGAAAGCAATTAAGCTAGCATTTCTAAATATGAAAGCCAAGTTAGGAAGAAATTTACTAGTAGCACTTGGGTCTAGTATAGGGATCATGTCAGTAGTATTGATGTTAGCCTTAGGTAAAGGTGTAACAAGCTATGTAAGTAGTACTATGAAGTCGTATACTAACCCTAATATTACTGAAGTTCATAAGAAGAGTAGTACTCAACAAACGACAAAAAATCCACAAAATATGAGTCGTGAAGAGATAGCTAAGCAACAGCAAGAGAATATGGCTGCCTTAACGGGGTCAGGAACTAATACAGGTTTTACAAAAAAGGATATAGAAAAGTTAAGTAAGATAAAACATGTAGATAGATATCAAAAAGGTTATAGTTCATTTTCACTAGGAACTAATACAGTTAAATATAATAATAAGCAAGCTAGTTTAATGATGTTGCAGACAATGTCTGATAGTATTTCTAAATCAAGCATTGTGGAAGGAAAAGCTCCTAAGAATAATCATGAAATAATGTTAGATAGAGCTACTGCAGATTTACTAGGAAAGAATATTTTAGATAAAGAGGTTACTTTGACTTTGAAGATAGGTGAAAAGACAATTACACAAAACTTTAAAGTAATAGGTTTATATGAATCACAAAGTCAAAGTTCAAGTACAGTTTTCTTTACTTATGCAGGTTTACAAGACCTATATAAGACAAACCAAGAAAAATTATTGCCAAATGTAGTATATCTACATACAGCTAACAAAGACAACACTAAGATGATTAAGGACAAAGTAAAAGATCTTGGTTATACAGGTTCAATGCAAGAACAAATGACGGAAATGTTTACGAAAATGTTGAATATTATTACTTGGGTATTAACTGCTATCGCTGCTGTTTCATTAGTGGTTTCAGCAATTATGATATTGGTAGTTTTAAATATTTCTGTAGTTGAACGTACAAAAGAAATAGGTGTACTTAAAGCTCTAGGTGCTAGAAGAAAAGATATTAGAAGAATATTTGCTTCTGAGGCATTTTTAATTGGAATTACATCAGGAGCAATTGGCGTAGTTGTAACTTATGTTCTAGGTTTCTTCATTAATAACTTTACGAAAGCGGCTTTCGAAGTAAATGTTGTTTCCATGACTACTAAATATGCAATAGCTGGAATAGTTATTAGTGTTGTTATCAGTATGATTGCCGGAATTTTACCATCCAATAGAGCATCTAAGCTAGATCCAGTAGAAGCTTTACGCAAGGAATAGGGGAGATTTTATGCCAAAAGAAACATTTTTTGGAATTGATAAAGAAAAGCAGAATCGCATAATTCAAGCGGCAATTAAGGTATTCTCGAGTCATAACTATAACGATTCTTCAATTAATGAAGTTATAAAATTAGCCAAAATCCCTCGGGGAAGTTTTTATCAATATTTTGAAGATAAAAGAGATCTATATCTCTATATTACTCAAAAAATTATGCAAAACTTTAGAGATGACTTTTTTAAAGAATTAGATGAACAAAATGGAGATATTTTTGCGACTGTAAAAATAGTCTTTCCAAAACAGATTCATGAAGTACTAGGAGGAGAATATTCTAATTTTTATTACTATCTATTACAAGCAAGTTTTATGAAGGATTTTAGACAAAAGGAAGTTAAATCCAAGGATAATAGTAAGCATGGTTGGAATGTGAAACAAGATTTTGATGTTATATATAAAATGATAGATAAAGAAAAATTAAAAATAAAAAGTCGAAGTGACTTTGATATGTTTATCAGAATTTTAATTACCCCATTTATCATAGTAATAACCGATACATTCTTGCAAATGAAGCATGAATCAGACATTCCTAAAATAGATATTGAAGAAAAAAAGCAAGAATATTTACACAAATTAGAATTTATTGAGTATGGTTTTTCTAAATAATAAATAGAAAAGAGGAACAAAATGGTAAAGTTGATGCGACGAAATTTAGATTGGTGGGCAGTTATTACTGCTACTATCTTTTTAGGATTTCAAGTGGTTTGTGATTTAAGCTTACCTAATTTGACATCTAACTTAATAAATAACGGAGTAGCTAAAGGAAATGTAGGATATATTTGGCAAATAGGTCTTCAAATGCTGGGGCTGACTTTAGTTGGTATTTTTGCAGCAGCAGGAAATGTATATTTTGCTTCTACTCAAGCACAAAAAATGGGTGCCAGATTGAGAGAAAAGATATTTAAAAAAGTTTTATCCTTTGGAAATTATGAAATGGATAAATTTGGTTCTTCATCATTAATTACCAGAACGACGAATGATGTTATGCAAATTCAAAACGTTACAATAATGATGTTAAGAATGATGATTATGGCTCCTTTAATGCTAATTGGTGCAAGTGTAATGGCATATTTTAATGAAAAACGTCTAACTAGCATATTCTTAGTATCTATTCCAATATTACTAATCGCTATTGGATGTGCTATGTATTTTGCAGTGCCATTATTTCAAAAATTACAAAAACAAATCGATAGAATTAATTTAATCTTTCGTGAAGGATTAACTGGTGTAAGAGTAATTAGAGCTTTTAGACAAGATAAGTTTGAACAGGAAAGATTTGATAGAGCTAATAAAGATTATACAGAAACAGGGATTAAAGTTTTCAGCATTGTTTCCTTAATGTTTCCTATTATGACCTTAGTTTTGAATGTAACAAATATGGGAATTATTTGGTTTGGAGCTAAGTTAATAGCTAACCATGAAATGCAAGTAGGTAATTTAGTAGCTTTCATGACTTATGCCTCAATGATTTTATTTAGCTTTATGATGCTATCAATGATTTTTGTATTGGTACCAAGAGCGGAAGCAGCTGCTAAACGTATTAATGCTGTTTTAGAGATAGAAAATTCAATTAATGACGTAGAATCAGAAATAGGTAGTGACAGTGATAAACTACAAGCAAGTCTAGAATTTAAGAATGTATCATTTAGATATCGTGGTGCAGAAGATTTAGCATTGGATAATTTATCTGTAGATGTAAAGGCTGGAGAAACATTGGCTATTATTGGTGGGACAGGATCTGGTAAATCTACATTAATTAATCTTATTCCTCGACTATACGATGTAAATTCAGGAGAAGTATTGGTTGATGGAAATGATGTCCGAAAATATAGCTTACATGATTTGCATGATAAGGTAGCGTTCGTTCAACAAAAAGCAGTACTTTTTAAGGGAACTATTCGTTCAAACTTACTAATTGGAAATCCTGAAGCAACTGAAGAAGACATGTGGAAAGCTCTAGAAATAGCTCAAGCTAAAGATTTCATTTCAGACTTACCAGATGGATTAGATGCTGTTGTTGAACAAGGTGGGGATAATTTTTCTGGTGGTCAAAAGCAGAGATTAGCAATTGCACGTGCAATTATCAAACCTGCTTCAATTTATGTATTTGATGATTCTTTTTCTGCATTAGACTTTAAAACAGATGCTAAATTACGTTTAGCACTACGTCAAGATGAGAGAATTAGCAAAGCAATTATAGTTATTGTAGCTCAAAGAATTTCAACAGTTACTGGTGCAGATCATATTGTTGTTTTAGATGAAGGCAAGGTAGTAGGACAAGGCACACATAAGGAATTATTAGCTGATAATACTACTTACCAAGAAATTGTTGAATCACAGATGAAAGGAGCTGCAATCTAATGCAAGGACATGGCGGTAGAATGAAAGGACCAAAAGCGGAAGGTGCAAAGGATTTTTGGGGAACCGTAAAACGCTTAGTAGGATTTATGGGGCCTTGGAAATGGGCTTTTGTATTAGTATTTATATTTGCGATTGGGTCTGTAATTTTTCAAATTATAACTCCTAAGATCTTAGGTGGAGCGACGACTGAAATCTATATTGGAATAAAAAAAGGCTTAGCAAGTGGACAAAGTATCGGAAAATATCCAATTGATTTTGCAGCCATTAAACGAATTTTAATGACGGTAGCAGTTTTATACCTAGCTTCAGCAGCTTTATCTTTTATACAGCAGCTAATGATGGCTAATATTTCTCAGAAGGTAGTTTATCGACTTAGAAAGGCAATGAAATCTAAGATGCAGTATCTGCCAGTTTCATACTACGATACTCATTCTAATGGAGATATCATGTCTAGAGCTGTTAATGATATGGATAACATAGCGGGAACTTTGCAACAAAATTTGGCCCAACTTGTAACAAGTACAGTAACATTTGTAGGTGTCTTCTTCATGATGCTATCTATTAGTTGGAAACTAACTTTAATTGCTTGTATTACAATTCCACTAGGCTTAATCGTTGTTTCATTGGTAGCTCCCCGTTCACAAAAATATTTTGTTGCACAACAAAAGAGTTTAGGATTGTTAAATAATTATGTAGAAGAAAATTATGCTGGACACACAGTTGTTAAAACTTTTAATAAAGAAAAAAGTACAATTGAAGAATTTGAAGCTGAAAATGAAAGATATTATAAAAGTTCATGGAAGGCTCAATTTATCTCTGGTTTAATAATGCCATTGATGAATATGGTAAAAAATATTGGATATGTTTTTGTTGCAATAGTAGGTGGAATACAAGTCGCTAATGGAACTGTTACATTAGGAAATGTTCAAGCATTTTTGCAATATGTAAACCAATTTACTCAACCAATTACACAAATTGCCAATATAGCCAACACAATTCAGGCAACAGTAGCTTCTGCAGAAAGAATCTTTGAAATTTTAGATGAAGCTGAAATGGACACTAATCTAAAAGATAACAATGATAATAGTCAAAATAAGTATAAAATTAGTTTTAATCATGTGAACTTTGGATATACTTCTGATAAACAATTGATGAAAGATTTTAACTTGAATGTTAGTCCAGGTGAAAAAGTAGCAATTGTTGGTCCTACAGGTGCAGGGAAGACAACGTTAATTAATTTGTTGGAACGTTTCTATGATATCAATAGTGGTAGCATTAAGCTTGACGGACGTGATACTAGAAGTATGTCGAGAGAAGAAATTAGATCTCATTTTTCAATGGTATTACAAGATACTTGGTTATTTACAGGTACAATTTATGACAATATAAAATATGGAAATGAGCAGGCTACGGAAGAAGAAATTATTGCGGCAGCTAAGGCAGCTCATGTTGATACATTTGTTAGACAATTACCAGATGGATACCAAACTATACTAAATGAAGAAGCGTCTAATATATCACAAGGACAAAGACAATTGATAACAATAGCTAGAGCGTTTTTAGCTAATCCAGAAATTTTGATTTTAGATGAAGCAACTAGTTCTGTTGATACGCGTACAGAAATTCTAATTCAACAAGCAATGGAAAAATTGTTAGCTGGAAGAACAAGTTTTGTAGTTGCACATAGACTTTCAACAATTAGAGATGCAGATAATATTATTGTAATGAATCATGGGTCTATTGTAGAAACAGGAAATCATGATACCTTAATGGACAAAGATGGATTTTATGCAGACCTATATAATAGTCAATTTGCGAGATAATAAAAAAGATGGGCGAATCGCTCATCTTTTTTGTTTGCAATCGTAATAAGATTAATTAATCGCGCAAGCTTTTAGCATCAGCGTCGATCTTAGCAAAGCCAGAACCATGTGATGACTTGTTAGGATTCTTAGCACGGGCTTCCATAGCCTTACGAGCCATAGCTTTACGTTCTTCCTTACTCAACTTTTGAGCCATACTTGTCGCCTCTTTTCACGATAGCTAAGTTAGTGTAATATATTATATATCTAACTACACGTTCATTATAGTTTTTATAATAAGTAAATTCAAGAATAATCAGAGGTAAATTATGTTTGAAGTAAAAAATTCTAATAAGTTAGATTCACAAGTTTATCGAGATAGTTTAATTATTAGAGAAGATGTTTTTGTTAAGGAACAAGGTGTTTCTATCGAAATAGAAATTGAAGGTGAAGAAGGTCCAAAGTATTATTGTGGATATGCAGATGGTAATTTTGTGACTTGTGCGAGAGTGAAAATAGAAGATGGTGGAGTTTGGCATATTCAAAGAGTAGCAACCTTAAAAGATAGTCGTGGAAAAGGATATAGTTCAAGTTTACTTCGTAGTATTGAGGAAGATGCGAGAAAAGCAAAGGTGCCATATTTAACATTAGGTGCTCAGGATACAGCGCAGGATTTTTATAAAAAGCTTGGATATGAGGTTGTAGGTGAAGGATTTCTAGATGCAGAAATGCCACATCATCGAATGGATAAGAAGCTAGTTTAAATTTGATTTTTAGTCTAATATAGGTTAGTATAAAGTAGATGCGATGAGTCGAGAAGAATCAGACAACATTTTGTTGTTTCGCTGCGGCGACTAGTGATTATTTTCATTAAGGCAGAGTACAGATGTTACCGGATTGTAACGTACTTGCTTGATGTAGATGTGAACTGCATCAACTTATTCATATGAATACTGCCGCATAAGTCAGAGAAAGTAATTCTCTGGCTTTTTTTGTATAATCGAGGGTTTGGGGTGATTATTGTGAGTGAAACAATAGAAAATTGTATTTATTGTCGTGTCGTTTTTGAAGAAAATGGAAAAAGCTATTACTATCTAACAGATGATGAAGAAATAAAGCCTTTAGATTTAGTAGTTGTGCCTGTTGGTATTGATGGGCATGAAAAAATAGCACAGGTGATAAAAGTAGAAAAATATACCATACATACTGTTCCGTATCCTTTAGATAGAATAAAAAAGATTATTCGTAAATGTAAATTAACAGATTTTAGAAAATTAGAAAATAAATTAGCTGAAGATAAGTTAAAGCGTGAATCGGTAGATGATGAAGAGTTATCAATTAATTTATTGAACTTAGGAGTACAAGCTTATCGTCGTGGAGATTATGAAATAGCTAAAGAATATTATGAGGATGCGGCACAACTAGGAAATAGTCAGGCAGCCTGTAATTTAGGTTATATTTATGCTTATGGAAGAACTGGTGTAAAAGATAGTGAAAGAGCATTTTATTATTTTGTCCAAGCATCATTAGATGGAAATAGTAATGGTAGTTATAAAGTAGGCGATGCATATTTTTATGGTGATTTTGTAGAAAAAATAAATTACTAGCATTTAAATATTATCAAATATCAGAAGAACAATTAGGGCCAGAAGATCTTGATATTCGTTCGGATATTTATTATAGATTGGCACTCTGTTACCACCAAGGCGCAGGGGTTGTTCCTGATGATATGGGTGCCTTAACTTATATTAATTTGGCTCAAACAAGTGCTTATTATGATAGGTTAATTGGAAAGTATAATTATGAAGAGTTAAAAAGAAAAATTGAAAATTTGCGTGAAAAAATTCTATTAAATTTAAATCATGTAGATAATAAAACAAAGATTAGATTATTGAAAGCAGACATAACAAAAGTTGATAATGTTGATGCAATTGTTAATGCTGCTAATACTAGTTTATTAGGTGGTGGAGGTGTTGACGGTGCTATTCATCGCGTAGCCGGGCCATTATTATTAAAAGAATGTCGCCAACTAAATGGTTGTGAAGTTGGACAAGCTAAAATTACATCAGGATATAATTTACCTGTGGAATATGTTATTCATACCGTTGGGCCTATTTGGAAAGGTGGTAATGCTGATGAATCCCAACTTCTAGCCGCTTGTTATAGAAATAGTCTACATTTAGCCCAAAAATGCAATATTAGAAAAATTGCATTTCCAGCTATTTCAACAGGAATTTATGGATATCCAGTTGTTGAGGCCACTAAAATTGCATTTCAAGTTGTTAAAGAATATGTCCAAGATAATCCTGGAGACTTTGATTTAGTAGAATTTGTTTTGTTTGATGATAGTACTTATAATGTTTATCTGAAAGAAACAGGAAGTAATTTGGTAGAATTGTAATATTTTTGTAAAAAAGTACTAAGCTTAGTTAAAATTATTTGATGGGAATATATTTTTTGTTAAAATAATAGTTAAATAATATGATATGGAGGAATTTAAATGGGCATAATAATCGTAATAGCATTGATTGTAATTGTTGTTGCTGTATATATATCAATGTACAACGGATTACAACGTGCAAAAGTAAATACTGATGAATCGTGGAGTCAAATTGATGTTCAATTGAAGAGAAGAAATGATTTGATTCCTAATCTTGTAGAAACTACAAAAGGATATGCAAAACATGAAAGAGAAACATTATCCAAAGTTGTGGAATTGAGAAACCAAATGGTGGCACTGCCAGCAGATGTTGATCCACAAAAGAAAATGGAATTATCTAATCAGTTGACAGACTCTTTAAAATCTATTTTTGCTTTAGCTGAAAATTATCCTGATTTAAAAGCTAGCCAAAACTTCACTCAATTACAAGAAGAGTTAACAAATACTGAAAATAAAATTGCTTATTCACGACAATTATTTAATAGTAGTGCAGCTGTATACAATCAAAAGTTACTTACTTTCCCTTCTAATGTAGTTGCGAAGATGCATCATTTTACAAAAGTAAATTACTTGGAAATTCCTGCTGAAGAAAAGGAAGCACCAAAGGTATCTTTTTAAGAGGTAGTTAAATGTTATATCAACAGATAGCAAAAAATAAACGCAAAACTGTTCTAGTAATGGCTGGCTTTGTATTTTTAGCTGGACTAATAGGAGCAGCGATTGGATACGCCTTTATGGGAAGTGCTCAAACGGGGATTATTATTGCAGTTGTTGTCGGCATAGTTTATATGTTCGTGATTTTAGGTCAATCAACAGATGTAGTAATGAGTATGAATAATGCTCAGGAAATAACCGAGCAGCAAGCTCCTGAATTATGGCATATTGTAGAAGATATGGCGATGGTTGGCAAAGTACCGATGCCTAGGGTATTTATCATTGACGATCCTAGTCCTAATGCTTTTGCTACGGGGCCTGATCCTGAGCATGCAGCAGTAGCGGCAACAACCGGGATTCTACAAAGACTTAATCGTGAGGAACTAGAGGGTGTAATGGCACATGAAGTTTCTCATATTAGAAATTATGATATTAGATTACAAACATATGCTTTGGCTCTCGCCTCTGTAATTTCATTCTTAGCAAATATGGGAATGAACGCGATGTGGTGGGGTGGAGGTAGACGTGATGATAGAGATAATGGTAATGCTGGTCAAGTTATAATGCTATTATTATCAGTTTTAGCAATTATCTTAGGACCGTTAGCGGCATCTATGGCTCAAATGGCACTCTCAAGAAATAGAGAATATTTAGCTGATGCATCGGCAGTCGAACTTACTAGAAATCCTCAAGGTTTGATAAATGCTTTAAGAAAGATTTCTATGAGTGAACCAATGCAAAATGCAGATCCAAGTAGTGCTTCGATGTATATCGCTAATCCGTTTAAAGATGGCTCATGGACACATCTTTTTGATACACATCCACCAATTGAAAAGCGAATTGATAGGTTAGAACATATGTAAAAATAGTTAAGTGCAGTAGTTCAATTGTGAGCTACTGTATTTTTTTGTAAAAAAGAGGCTGGGAAAAAACTATATTTTCAGATGAATTTTAGAAAATAGTTATATTAAAAACCGCTAGGAATCAACGTTTTTAGTAACGTGATTTCTAACGGTTTTTAAGTCTTGAGACTTTTTTCCCAGCCTCTATTGTCATATTCAATTAATTATAAGAGCCACTTACCGGGCTTGAACCGGTGACCCCCACCTTACCATGGTGATGCTCTACCTACTGAGCTAAAGTGGCATCAGACTTACCAAAATAGTATATTATATTATACTATTTTTGGCAAGCATAATTTGTTACAGTAAAGATTATAAAGTAACGGTTGACTTAGTAGTGTATAAATCAGATGGAATACTCATAATTAAAGATGATGGCTTTCCACATGAAATTAAAGTTAGTCTGTGCATCGCACGAGAACAAATTGTGTATAAAATTCCAGTATCATTTATTCCAGAATAATTATCATGTGAAATATCATAAGCTATAACATCATCAAATTCCAATCCTTTAGCAAGATAAATTGGTAGAATAACGATACCCTTAGGCAATGAACGGTCTTTATCTTCTAGTAAGGTGACAGAATCGAAACTTTTACGAAGTTTTTGATATAAGAAGTCACTTTCAGATTGGTTTTTAGTTATTAAAGCAACCGGGGAACTAAAATCACGTTGCTTTAATTCAAGTTTTAATGCATGTAATCCATTTTCTTTAGAAGCGATAATTAATTCAGGTTTTTTACCTTGGCGTGTAAAAGCTTGAATTTCATTGCCATCTGGTAATAAAGCTTTCATAAAATTGGTTATTTGTTGTGTTGAACGATAACTTTTATTTAACTTGATGATACGCGATTTTTTGACATTGAGATGTTTGTTAAAGTAATCTAGTAACTCTTGTGGTGTTCTAAACTCATTGAACAATGCTTGTTCACTATCACCTAAAAGAGTGAGTTTAGCATTAGGAAAAATATACTTTAAATACATTAATTGTGGCAATGTGTAATCTTGCATCTCATCAATGAATAGATGTGCAATAGCTTGATTACGTCCACTACCTGTTAGTAAATCACGTAAATATAACAGAGGAGCAGCATCGACTAAATCTATTTTATGAAACTCCAAATTTTGATTAAAAAGGTCAACAGCTTCTGGTAATTTATTGGCTAAAAAATCAGAATATTGAGCATAGTAGTCAATAAAATAATTGTTATATAAAGCGTCATATACGGGAGCAAAGCGTTTTTTTACGATTTTTCTACCAATGTAAAATTCTTCATCATCAATTGCTTGAAAGGCATGACGTCTTTTAGTACCAAGTAAATCATAGTATTCTTCATCTGATAAGTTTTCAATTTCACTACGAACCCAATCAGCTTGAGCATTTTCTTTAATTTTTCTATTTAATTGTTTAATGAGTAAGTTTTTAGTTTCAGCAAATTTTTGACTAGGTTTCATAGCCTGTGGAAGTTGAGAATAGATATCATGAATTTCATTATGACTAAAGAAAATCTCTGAGTCTAGCATAATGTCAGTAAATCTTAGTTGGGATGAGCTAACATTTTGGACATATTCTTCAACTGTATGCATAAATTTTGGATCTTCTTTAATACTTTCAATTGAATTTGTTTTTTTAGAAGAAGTGATCTTCTTTTCGTATTTATCAAAGAGACTTTCAACTTGTAACCCTTCAAAACGATTATTAAGAAATTCTGCTAAAGTAATTTGGCGCATGTTTTTCTCACCTAAACTAGGCAACACTTCAGAAATATAGTGACTAAATAAAAGATTAGGTGAAAAAAGCACAATTTGTTCAGCGTTAAGTTTGTCACGACTGTGATATAAGAGAAAAGCAATTCTTTGTAAGATAGCAGAAGTTTTTCCAGAACCAGCTACTCCTTGAACTAGAAGCAAGTCATGTTTAACATCGCGGATAATATCATTTTGTTCAGCTTGAATAGTAGCAACGATATTACGCATGTATTCGTCAGAATGTTCTCCTAAAACACTCTGTAAAATTTCATCACCAATTGTTTCATTAGTATCAAACATGTTGGTAATGATACCTTTTTTTATAGTAAATTGACGTTTCTTTTTTAATTCAGCAAATTGTTCTCCCATAGGTGTTTCATAGGATACAGGTCCAAGTGTACCATTGTAGTAAATAGAAGAAATAGGGGCACGCCAATCATAGATGAGAAAATCTTGATCTTCATCTACTAATGAAGATGTTCCGATATAAAGAGTTTCGGAATCCTCTTCTCCATTCTCATGAATATCAATTCTACCAAAGTAAGCAGAATCTTGTAGAATTTTTAGAGTGGATAATTGTTTCTTTAAAATTGTTTCGTTTTCAATCGTTTTTGCAACTAAGTTCTTTTGTTGTTGAATTTCGGCGTTTGTTTCCATCTGATCATCAACTTCATATGTATTGACTCTAGCATTTTGAACATAATTTCTTTCAACCGAAGTAGTTTCTTTATGAGCTTTATCATATTCAATTTGAGTAGCATCTAATTGCTTTTGAATTTCATTCATTACATCGTCTACTCTTTTTTGTTCCAGAGCTTTTTCATTATCCAATTTTAATCACACCTTTTACTAAAGAATAATGCACATTATCTTAACATGTAGATAAGATTAGTAGCAAGTATTTGCCACCTAAAGAAAAAAAGTTCAAATTGAATTAATCAATTTAAACTCTTTTTAAAATTTATCCTTAATTTCATCGTCATCAATTGAACTCGGATCAGGAATAAAAGCAACATCAGTATCCATAATCCCAAATCTATGATGCATAATTCTTTCAATATTTTCTGCAATACGATAACTATCTAAAACGGACATTTTAGCATCAACCATAACAACAATATCCAAACTAACAATATTACCATTATAGTGCGCCTTCAGTTCAGAAAGATGAGCTACACCTGGAACACTTAAAACAACATTTCGATATTCTTCTTCAACTTCCGGATCAAAATAATCTACTAAATTAAGACTGCTATCCATAAAGATTTTAAACCCAGAATATAAAATGAATAAACCAACTAAAATACTAGTAGCACCATCAAGCCAGGTGATCTTAAATATTAAAGCACCGGAAATAGAGATTAGAGTACCAATACTAGTAAAAGCATCGCTTAAACTATCTTGAGCAGAAGCACTTAAAGCTGCATTTTGCAATTTTCTACCAGCTCTGCGATTAAGATACCAAACAATTAACATGATTACAGTAGCGATACCAGCCCCAACAAGAGCAATTGGTTCAGGAATGACACGTTTATCTGGTTTCCAAAGATTAATGATACCAGTGGAGATAACACTGATGGCAATCCCAATCATAACAACTCCAGTTACAAGGGTAAAGACTGTTTCATATCGGAAACGTGTAAATTGAACTCTTTGATCATTTTCTCTTTGCGACATATTCAATTTAGGCAAGGGAGCCATTCCAGCAATGTCATCGTCATCAATGTCTCTAGCAATGTGAATTCCTATCATTAATAACATTGTAGATACGATTCCAGAAATATTATTAAAAGCATCAGCACGTAAAGTTTGAGAGTTACTAATTTCAGCTAAAAAATATTCAATGATAGAAATTGAAAGATATGCTAAAACATTCAGAATTAAATGACGCCAGGCAGTATTTAAACTGTGTAGCTGTTTCAGTTGTTCTCTTTCCCAATCTTCAAATTCTTCTTGTAAATGTTTCTTAATTTTACTCATGTATATCTTCCCTCGATTAAGAAAAGTAAATATATTTCTATTATAAAGCATTTTCATTTTACTGTTAATAATCCTTTACTTTAGTTGAATAGTAAATTAGAATGGAAGAGTAATCTTCATTGAACAAGTAAAGTAGATGAGCAATGACAGAGAGCTTAGGTAGCTGAAAATAAGCAAGTAAATCGAAGTGGGGCTTGGGAGAAGAAAGTAAATTTGATATCTAATTAAGTGGCATTTTATGCAAATTAGGTGGTACCACGGCTTTGTTCGTCCTATTCATATTTATGAATAGGACTTTTTTATTAAGGAGGATTTTTATGGCAAAAGAAATTATTTTAACAGGTGATAGACCTACTGGAAAATTACATGTGGGACATTATATTGGTTCGTTGAAAAAACGTGTTTCTATGCAAAATTCAGGAAAGTATGATTCATACATTATGATTGCTGATCAACAAGCTTTGACTGATAATGCACGTGATCCTGAAAAAATAAAAAATTCATTAATACAAGTAGCATTAGACTATTTAGCAGTGGGACTAGATCCTAAAAAATCAACAATCTTTGTACAATCACAAATTCCAGCATTAGCAGAATTGAATTTGTATTACTTAAACTTAGTAACTGTTTCACGTCTTGAACGTAATCCAACTGTAAAAGCTGAAATTCAACAAAAGCATTTTGAACGTTCAATTCCAGCTGGATTTTTCACTTACCCTGTTAGCCAAGCTGCTGATATTACAGCTTTTAAAGCTAATTTAGTTCCAGTTGGTGACGATCAAGAACCTATGTTGGAACAAACTCGTGAAATTGTAAGAACCTTCAATTCAATTTATGGCGAAGTATTAGTTGAACCTCAAGGTGTATTTGCACCTAAGGGATCTGGACGTTTACCAGGTTTAGATGGAAATGCAAAGATGAGTAAATCTTTAAATAATGCTATCTACTTATCTGATGATGCTGATACATTACGTAAAAAAGTAATGTCAATGTACACAGATCCTAACCACATTCACGTAGAAGATCCAGGAAAAGTAGAAGGTAATATGGTCTTCACATATCTTGATATTTTTGATAAAGACAAAGACAAGGTGGCAGAATTAAAAGAACAATATCGTGCTGGTGGATTAGGTGACGTTAAAATTAAGCGTTACTTGAATGAAGTCTTAGAAGCTGAATTAGGACCTATCCGTGCTAGACGTGAAGAATTTGCAAAAGATATTCCAGCTGTATATGCAATGCTTAAGGAAGGTAGCGAAAAAGCAAACGAAGTCGCTAATAAAACTTTAGAAGAAGTACGTAGAGCGATTGGTGTAAACTACTTCGATAATATTTAAGTAGAATTATCATATTTATTAAATTAAAATGAAATTACTATTATAAAATGTGTTACAATATGTGTATCTTAAATATGGGGTGGCAGAGATGCAGAATTTAGTAATTTTGGACTTTGGTTCTAATTCTACAAGGTTGTCGATTAATGAAGTTAGTGATGAAGGTAAGTACCAAGAAGTTTTCCGCGCTAAGGAAATGACGCGTATGGCAGAAGGTATGGGAAATTCTGAAAAGAAAGTGTTGCAAGCTGACGCAATTGAAAGAACGCTGGATGCTGTTAGAAAATTTCAGAAGCATTATGAGAATTTACCTAATTTAAAGATTAAAGGAATTGCAACAGCGGCAGTTAGAGTAGCTGAGAATAAAGAAGAATTTTTAGAGAAAATAAAGTCTTTGACAGGTGTAGAAGTAGAAATTTTATCTGGTTCTGCTGAGGCTTACTATGATTATGTAGGAGTAGCTAATTGTTTAGATGTTAAGGATGCTGTCATCTGTGATATGGGTGGGGGTAGCTTTGAGGTTATTTTAATGAAAAATAAAAAGGCCTTGAACCTAATCAGTATTCAGTATGGAGCAGTTAGTTTAACTGAGAAATTCCAAACACAAGATAAAATAAATGCTGGAAATTTATTTGAGTTTGAAGTTTTTCTCCGAGAATTATTTACTAAAAAACTACCTTGGCTATCTGAAGCTAAAGATTTACCATTGGTGCTTTTAGGTGGGGCTAATCGTACTGTTGCACGTAAAAAATTAGGTAAGTTAGATGAAAAAGATACTACTAATATTCATAACTTCCGTGTATATAAAGAAGAATTTCAAAGAATATATCGTAAGTGGTTAGATATGGACAAAACTGAGAGAGCTACAGATTTAGGGGATGAAAGTAGCCGTGCAGACATCATAATAGGTGGACTTACTCCTGTTATGCAGTTAATGTTACAATGCGAAAGTCCATATGTGATGTTTTCTGAGAGTGGAGTCCGCGAAGGTATCATCTTTGAATTGTTAGCTGAGAAATAGTTACTTGAAGAGCTTTAAAAGAGTTTTCACTCTTTTAAAGTTCTTTTTTATTGACAAGTGAGTAAACACTTACTATAATTCGAAGTGAATTGGTGAGTGAATACTTACTTTTGGAGGTGAGAAAATGAAAATAAATAACCAGAGAATACAATTACAAAATATAAAGAAGAAATTTGGAAATGATAATGTCTTAAATTCTGTTAATTTAACAGTAAATTCAGGAGAAATAGTAGGTTTGATTGGTCCGTCTGGCTCAGGAAAATCAACAACTATCAAAATTCTATTGGGTATGGAAAAAGCTGACGAAGGTGAGGCTTTAATTTTAGAAAAGAGAATGCCCAATCGAAAATTATTAGCAGATATTGGTTATATGGCTCAATCAGATGCGCTTTATGAATCAATGACAGCTAGGGAAAATTTAAGGTTTTTCGGTTATATGAAAGACGTTGCGAAGAAAGAATTGCCAAAAGAAATAGAATATGTTGCTGAAGTTGTTGATTTAACTAATTATTTGGATAAGAAGGTTTCAGGATATTCTGGTGGAATGAAACGAAGATTATCACTAGCAATAGCTTTACTAGCAAAACCTAAAATAATTATTTTAGATGAACCAACAGTTGGAATTGACCCTGCTCTGAGACTTAAAATATGGAAAGAATTAGCTAAATTAAGAGATGAGGGAAGAAGTATTCTTGTAACAACACATGTCATGTCTGAAGCTGAGCTGACAGATAGGGTAGCACTTCTTTTTGAGGGAAAAATCATAGCCTTTGATAAACCTAAGAAATTAGAAGATGAATATGAAGTTAATAATATTGAAGAAGTATTTTTGAAAGTCGAGGGTGAGTAGCGATGAAGACTTTAGTGATTGCAAAAAAAGTTGTTATAGAATTAATTAGAGATAAGCGTACAGTATTGCTGATGTTTGTTGCACCATTATTAATCTTGTGTTTGTTAAATTTGATGTTTTCTGCAAGTGCAAAAACTAAAGTAACAATAGGAACAGTAGATGTTAACAATCAAATTAATCGAAAAATGGATCAAGTAGATGGGACTACCGTAAAAAAATATGAAAGTGAAAAACATGCTAAAAAAGATTTAGATGCTAATAGCTTAGACGGAGTAATCAGTTATAAAAGTAAGCAGTATGATGTAACTTATGCCAATCTAGATGTTTCTAAAACTGTGATGACAAAGAAAGTATTAGAAAGTGCCCTTATGAAGGATAATGTTTCCAAATTACAATCAATGGTGGTTAAACAAGGACAAGTAATAGCGAAATTAACTGGGCAACAAGAGTCTGTTAAAATGAATAAATCAAAAATAAGTATAAAAAATCATTATAATTATGGAAATAGTAAAACTAATTTTTTTGATAAGATGGTCCCAATACTAATAGGATTTTTTGTGTTTTTCTTTGTATTTTTAATTTCAGGAATGGCGCTATTAAAAGAACGAATAAGTGGTACTCTAGAAAGATTATTAGCTACACCTGTAAAGAGAAGCGAAATAGTTTATGGATATATGCTAGGTTATGGCTTAATGGCATTGGCGCAAGCAAGTCTGATAACAGTTGTAGGAATTAAATTATTAGACATTGAAATAATAGGCTCAATATTTAGTGTAATAATTATTGCAGTTTTATTGGGATTTGTCGCGCTAGCCTTTGGTATTTTGCTATCAACATTTGCTTCATCAGAATTTCAAATGATGCAATTCATTCCATTAGTAGTTGTTCCTCAGATTTTCTTTTCAGGTATCATTCCATTGGATTCAATGGCTGATTGGGCACAAAGAATTGGGAAAATTTTACCATTAACTTATGCTGGTGAAGCCTTATCTGCAATCATAATGCAAGGAGCTGGCTTAATAGATGTAGGAAAAGATATACTAGTATTGATGATCTTTTTAGTAGTTCTATTAATTTTGAATATTTTAGGCCTAAAAAGATACAGAAAAGTTTAATGGGTGAGAGTTATGGAAAATAAGACTATTTTAGAAGATTATGAAGAAATTTTAGGTAACAAGAAATTAACGAATGGACAGGAAAAAGCCTTATTATCGGCGATTAATTTGTTTGCTAAGCAGGGGTATGATGCAACATCAACAGCACAAATTGCAAAAAATGCAGGTATCAGTGAAGCAACCATTTTTAAATATTATTCAACTAAGGAAAAGTTACTGTTAGAAATCATAAACCTAATTACGACTGAACTTTTTCCAAAATTCCAACGTAAATTTTTTAGTGAAGTAAATGAGGTAAGTGATAAATCATTAAAAGAAATTATAACTTTTATCGTGATTAATCGATTTGAATTCATGAAGAAAAATCATCAGATACTAAGAATCTTTATCCAAGAAAGTCTAACAAAAATTAAAATTAGACAAATGGTATTAGAAGGATTTGTTGAAGCTATAAAAAGTAATCAGGAAATATTTACGGAATTTAGGAAACTAGTAGGTAGCAAACATCCAGATTATGATGCAATAGTATTGGTTAGAATAATAACGGGGCCAATGATAGCATACTTTTTACAACGATTTATTTTTGCCCCTAATGCCCCCTGTGATGAAAAAAGAGATCTAGATCTGATTATAACTCAAATATTAAGTGGTTTAGAATAAAAAAAGATTGAAGTAATGAGGCTTCAATCTTTTTTATCATGGTTTGGTTAAATCCTGTGAAAAGTATTTTTGCGATAAGTCTATAATGTCATTACCCTCTTTTAACTTATCTAAAGCTTGGTTTAGTTTAGTATTCCTCTTATCAGTAATTCCCACTAATTGTTGTGAGGTGATTTGAGGATCTTTTATGCGTGTCAAAGTCAGCTTAGGTAAATCAGATTTCTTGGTAGAATTAAGTGCTTGTAAATAAGCAGAAGTCAATTCAGGATGTTTATTAAGATAAGCTGTATATTCATAGTCTGTGAGGATACCAGCTTTTATTTTTTTATTTTCCAATGCCTTCATTAATGAAGATATACTGTTATAGACTTTAGGTTTCATTTGTAGGTTTGTTAAAAGTTGATGTTGGTTACCATTAGCTAGAATACCTACTTTTTTATTTTGTAAATCTTCAATAGATGAGATATGGCGATGTGTGCCAGTAAACAAGACATTTTGTGGATATAAATAGGTGTTAGTTGTGATCAATTTAGACGAAAGTGTAGTCTTATCAAATTGTCCTAAAGCAAGATCAATTTTATGATCACTAACTAGTTTTTGTAATTTTTTGCGATCTGAAACCTTAACGAATTTGATATTAGTATCCATTTCTTGAGCGATTTTTTTACTTAGCTCTACTTCAAAACCAGTTACTTTTTTATTAGTCAGATAGCTATAAGGTTTATTATCAGCTAAAATACCGACTTTTAAAGTATCAGCAGAAATATGTGTAGGTGCTGAAATTAACATAATCAGAGAGAGAATGATCCCTGATAATATAGAAATAATAACTTTTTTCAAATTTATACCCCTTAATCGAATATTTTATTTATCTATTATATAATAGATAATGTCTAATGTTTAGAAAGGTGCGAAAAATATGGAAGGTTTTAAAAAATATTATAAAAAAAGTTGGTCTGAACGGCTTGAGATACTTAAAAAACAAGAAATTTTATCACAGGAAGATATTGATAGATTAAAGTCACAAGCAATAGATGTTAGTCTAGGGGAAACTCAAATTGAGAATTTTATAACACAGTATTTATTACCAGAAGGGTTAGCTTTAAATTATGTGATTAATGGTAAAGAATATTTGATTCCTATGGTAACTGAAGAACCTTCCGTGATAGCAGCAAGTAGCCATGGGGCAGGTATTGTAAAAAAGTCGGGAGGATTTAAAGCATCTGTAAAGCAAAGATTGATGCTAGGACAAGTCATTGTTGAAAAAATTGAAGATGTTGATAAATTCGAAGATGATATCTTAAAAAACGAAGATGAATTGTTAGAAATTGCCAACCAAGCTCATCCATCTATTGTTAGACGTGGTGGAGGAGCAAGATGGATAAGAGTACGTAAATTAGATAAGAGTATTGTCTCGATAGATTTAGCAGTAGATGTTCAAGAAGCTATGGGAGCTAACATGTTAAATACAATGCTTGAAGCAATTGCAGCTACGATTAGAGAGAAGTACGAACAAGATGTAGTTATGAGTATCCTATCTAATTATGCAACTGAATGTCTAGCAACGGCTATATGTGATATTCCAGTTGCTTCATTGACTAAAAATGGAATGTCAGGAGAAAAGATTGCTGAAAAAATTGTTCAAGCAAGCTACATTGCACAAATTGATCCGTATCGTGCTACAACACATAATAAGGGAATCATGAATGGAATTGATGGAGTAGTTATTGCAAGTGGCAATGATTGGCGCGCAATTGAAGCTGGAGCTCATGCATTTGCTGCCAAAGATGGTAGTTATCGTGGTTTAAGCACTTGGAAAGTTATTGGAGACACATTGCATGGTGAAATTACTTTACCACTACCACTTGGATCTGTTGGGGGATCAATAGGGATCGTTCCTTTAGTAAAGGTCAACCATAAATTGTTAGAAATAGAGAATGCAATTGAATTAGAAAAAGTTGTTGCATCAGTAGGGTTAGGTCAAAATTTGGCTGCATTATATGCTTTGGTAACAGAAGGAATTCAAAAGGGACATATGCGTCTACAGTTGAAATCATTGGTAAGTTCAATTGGGGCAACTGAAGAAGAAATACCATTGGTTGTATCTGAATTAGAGAAGTTAAATAAGCGAGATATGAGTACAGCTAAAGAAATTTTGGATAATTTAAGAAATGAGGGGAAATAATGACAGAAGAAATTAACTTCAGTGAAGCTACTAAAAGTTTAATGAAGAAAATTGAGGAAATTTTTCCTGAAGGTGTAGGAATTAATGTAAAAAAAGATTCTAAATTAGGATATGTTCGCCATGACCAGGCTCAACAATATTTACGTGGTGGACAGTTGATGATTGATATATATGATATGACACGTCCTGACTATACTGTAGCCCATGAATTACTTCACTTTTTACACATGTTTAATGGAGCACCACAAATTTCATTTAATTTAACAACTAAAAAGAAAGACTTAGATACTAAGTTCATGGCAACAGGATTGGAATTGTACGATATTGTAATGCACGACTATGTCTATCGTGAACAAGCAGAACTCGGAATGATGACAGATGAAATTAAAGAATTATATTTTAAAGGTGTTCTTTCAGTTTTAAAACCAGAACAAGGAGAGCGCGATCAGTGGATGGTTTTAAGAATTTTAACCTTACTTGATATCTTATTATTCTTTAAAGATGAGCAAGACTCTGTTAAGGATAAATTAATGGAACTTTATCCAATTTCATTTGAGGCTGCGCAAAGACTATACGAAATTTTAATTGAAAGAAGTTTGGATTCTGCTTTTGCAATTCGAAGAACAGTTGTTAAGTTATTTAAAGCATTTGATGATGAATTGAGTAAGTTGGGAATGGTACCGATGAATATGACAGAATTCGCTACTTTATCAGTTGTTTTAAGTGAAAGACAAATGAGATTGCAAGTTCGCCAATTATTTAATATTGTTCATTCTCCATTAGATGATAATTTAACATTTAAGTCAGCTTACGTTGGTCAATGGAAAAATGATGGGCAAAATTCATTTGTCTTGGCTGATCCAGGCAAAGATTCCGCTAAGAAATTTGTTGAATATTATAATATGAAAGTAACAGACTTCTTAGATTCAATTGGGATTGAATATTTAAAGCGTTAATTAAGATTAACTAACTAAAATCAAGGGTTTATATGCTATACTAAATCTAGCAAATATTTTTAGATCTAATTGAGATAAATTAATAAGGAGAGTTGATTCGTCTATGGGTGAAAAACCAACATTTTATATTACAACTCCAATTTACTATCCATCTGGTAAATTGCACATCGGAAATTCATATACAACAATCGCTTGTGATGTGTTAGCACGTTACAAACGACTTCAAGGTTACGACGTATTCTTTTTAACAGGTACAGATGAACATGGGTTGAAAATTGAGCAAAAGGCTCAAGCATTAGGAATGCAACCACAAGAATACGTAGATAAGATGGCTGCTGATATTAAAGAACTTTGGAAAAAGCTAGAAATAACAAATGATAAGTTTATCCGTACAACTGATGATTATCATGAAAAAGCTGTTCAAAATATCTTTGAAAAATTATTGGCAAAAGGTGATATCTACTTAGGTAAATATCGTGGATGGTATTCAGTATCTGATGAAGAATATTTCACAGAATCACAATTAGCAGAAGTTTACCGTGATGAAGATGGAAACATGATTGGCGGTAAGGCTCCATCTGGACATGAAGTGCAACTTGTTGAAGAAGATTGCTACTTCTTTAAGATGAGTAAATATGCTGATAGATTAGTAAAATACTATGAAGAACATCCAGATTTTATAATTCCTGATACTAGAAAGAATGAAATGTTAAATAACTTCATTAAACCAGGACTTGAAGACTTGGCTCTAACTCGTACAAGTTTCAATTGGGGTGTTAAAGTTCCTTCTAATCCAGAGCACGTAGTTTATGTATGGATTGATGCTTTATGTAACTATATTACTGCTTTAGGATATGAAACTGGTGACGATGATAGTCTATTTAAGAAATACTGGCCTGCAGATGTCCACATGGTAGGTAAAGAAATCGTTCGTTTCCACACTATTTACTGGCCAATCATTTTAATGGCTTTAGATTTACCTTTACCAAAACATATTATTGGTCATGGTTGGTTATTAATGCGTGACGGCAAGATGTCAAAATCTAAGGGAAATGTTGTCTATCCAGAAATGATAGTTGAACGTTATGGTTTAGATGCATTGCGCTACTACTTAATGAGAGCCGTTCCTTTTGGAAATGATGGTGTATTTACACCTGAAGACTTTATCGGTAAGATTAATTTTGATTTGGCTAATGACTTAGGTAACTTATTAAATCGTACAGTTGCGATGATTAACAAGTACCGTGGTGGTCAAATTCCTGAATTGAAATCTGGAGTAACTGCTTTTGATAAAGATTTAGAAGACGTGGCTGCTAATACTATCAAGAATTTTGAAGAACAAATGGATAGTGTTCATTTCTCCAATGCTTTAGATGAAGTTTGGAAATTAGTTGCTCGTTCTAATAAATATATTGATGAAACAGAACCTTGGATTTTAGCTAAAGATGAAACTAAGAAGGATGAATTAGATAGTGTGTTAGCTCACTTAGCAGCTTCATTACGTTTAGTTGCAATCTTGATTCAACCTGTCATGACTCACACACCTAAGGAAATTTTTGCACAATTAGGCTTAAATAGTGATGATATGGCAATTCAAGGTGTTTCATACTTTGACCTACCTGCAGGTACACAAGTAGTAGCTAAAGGGACTCCTATCTTCCCACGTTTAGATGTAGAAGAAGAACAAGAATATATTAAGTCTAAGATGACTAAGAATGAAAAAGCTAAGGGTCGTAAAGCTATGGCTGAAAAAGCTAAAGAAAACTGGGATCCTGAAAATACAACTTTAGTTTTGACTAAGGACGAAATCAAATTTGATAAGTTTGATAAAGTTGAATTGAAAGTTGCTGAAATTAAAGAAGTGTCTAAAGTTGAAGGTGCTGATAAGCTTTTGAAATTCAGATTGGATGCAGGCGATGAAGGTGACCGACAAGTTCTTTCTGGAATTGCTCAATGGTATCCAAATCCAGAAGAACTAGTTGGAAAGAAAGTTATTGCTGTAACTAACTTGAAACCTCGTAAGATGAGAGGCGAAGTTAGCCAAGGAATGTTGTTGTCAGCAGAATTTGGTGAAACAGTCCAATTAATTACAGTTTCAGAAAATATTCCAAATGGTTCATTAGTAGGATAATGATTCAAGAAACACTAATTTGTAATTTAATTTACAAGTTAGTGTTTTTTTGTTTGGTGAAAATAATGCTAGTAAATAAAAAAGTGTGTTAAGATTGTAGAAGTAAAATAGAAGATTATGAGAGGAATTTACAGTGGAAATATTTGATTCGCATACACATATTAATTCGCATGAATTTGATAATGATATTCCTGACGTAATAGAAAGAGCCAAGGCACTTGATGTCACTGAAATGTTGGTTATTGGATATGATGATGACAGTAGAAAAAAATTACAAGAAATTATTCAAGAATATCCTCATATTTATGGTGCGGTAGGGTGTCATCCTGAAGATGCATTAAATTACAATGCAGAGTATGAACAAGAATTAAGAAAATATTTGGAATTAGAAAAGTTTGTTGCTGTGGGAGAAATAGGTTTGGATTATTACCATGATTCCCCTAAAAAAGTACAACATGAAGTATTTGAAAAGCAAATAGCTTTGGCCCAAGAACTTAATTTACCAATAAGTGTGCACAATCGCGATGCATTTGAAGATTGTTATGCAATTTTAAAGAATATGAATATTCAAAAAAATGGCGGAATTATGCACAGCTTTAATGGTGATGCCATTTGGGCTGAGAAATTTTTGGACTTAGGCATGGAATTGTCATATAGTGGAGTAGTGACTTTCAAGAGTGCCAAGGACGTTCAAGAATCAATGATGATGACACCATTGGAGCATATGTTAGTTGAAACTGATGCACCTTACTTAACTCCAATGCCATATAGAAATAGAATGAATGAACCAGCAATGACAAGATATACACTTGAATTTATTGCAGAAAAAAGAGGAATTTCAAGTGAAGAATTAGCTGAAATAACAAGAAAAAATACAGAAAGAGTTTTAAAGATTAATGAATGAGAACGACAAAATGAAGATAAAAGAAGTAATTGTTGTTGAAGGAAAAGATGATACAAAACGAATTCAAATGGCAGTTAATGCTGATACTCTAGAAACAAGAGGATCGGCAATAAGCGACGAAACTTTAGATCAAATTGAAGATTTATATGATAAACGTGGAGTAATTGTTTTTACAGATCCTGATTTTTCTGGAGAAAAGATACGTAAGATAATTACAGAAGCTGTTCCAGGAGTAAAACATGCATTTTTGACAAAGCATGATGCAGCTCCTAGTCATAAAGGTAGTTTAGGTGTAGAACATGCTAGTCCTGAAGCAATAAGAGAGGCTCTTGCTCATCTATATACAGAAGTACCTGATGGAGAGCCACTAATCTCAAGAGAAGATTTAGCAGTAGCAGGATTAACATCTGGACCACAAGCTAAAGAATATCGCAGAAGATTAGGTGAATATTTAAGAATAGGCTATACAAACGGGAAACAATTGTATAAGCGCTTGGAATTATTCCAAATAACACCAGATGAGTTTAAAAAAGCACTAGAATATATAAAGAATGAAGATAACTATTAAGAGGTGAAATGATGGCAAACGAATTACCTGAAATTGCTAATCCAACACGTACAAGAGCAATTATGGAAACATATGGATTGACGTTTAAAAAGAGTTTAGGTCAGAACTTTCTAACAGATATTAATATTTTAAAAAATATTGTAGCTGCAGCAGAAGTCAGTGAGGAAGATAATGTAATTGAAATTGGACCAGGAATTGGGGCTTTAACAGAGCAATTAGCAAAAAGAGCTAACAAAGTTATGGCATTGGAAATTGATGATAGATTACTACCAGTTTTGGCAGATACTTTATCGCCATATGAAAATGTTGAAGTGGTCCATCAAGATATTTTAAAAGCAGACTTGAAGTCTTTGATAGCTGAACATTTTGAACCTGGTCATAAGTTGAAATTGGTTGCTAATTTACCATATTACATTACTACACCTATTTTGATGCACTTATTAGATTCGGGAATTGAATTTGAAACAATTGTAGTAATGATGCAAAAAGAAGTAGCTGAAAGATTAGCTGCAAACCCTGGGACAAAGGCATATGGTTCTTTATCTGTTGTGGTTCAATATGAAATGGATTCAGAAATTGCTTTTATTGTTCCTAAGACAGTCTTTGTGCCACAACCTAATGTGGATTCTGCAATTATTGTTTTGAATAAAAAGAAAGTTAAACCTAAAGAACCACAAGATGAGAAGCATTTTAAGAAATTAGTTAAGGGCAGCTTTATGCATAGAAGAAAGAGCTTATGGAATAATCTTCAAAGCCTTTACGGAAAAGATCCTGAAACTAAAGAGAAAATGTTACAAGCTTTGGAAGTTGCAGATATTAAGCAATCTATAAGAGCTGAAAAATTAACAGTAGCTGACTTTATAAATTTATCAGATGCTCTAGTAAAAATGGGGATTAATTAAAATAATAGCTTGAGTCTAAAACTAAAATGTGATAAAATTGATTATTTTGATTGACTATGGTATACTATCTCTCAAAGAGGTGGACATATGCCAATTACAATAACAAGCATTAAGGCTAAGTTGGATGGCAAAATTGGTGAACCACTAACTATAACCTCACGACTTGGACGTAAGAAGTCAAAAACTAGACATGGTGTCTTGCGTGAAACTTTTCCTTCGGTTTTTATAATCGAGTTAAATCATGATGAAAATGCAGTTGAAAGAGTATCTTATAGTTATACCGATATTTTGACTAAGAACATTGAGTTGAATTTTGGTTAAGATGACATCCAAAAAAGAGATAGAGAATATTGATAAATAATAGGGTTGGGATTTTATCCCAGCCTTTTTTACAGAACAAATGCGGGTGATGGGGTGTGAAAAAAATAATTTTAAAGATAATAGTGATTATTCTACTTGTATTAGTAGGATTTCAAATTACAAGTCTATTACCTAGTAAAAACAAACCATTGAGAGAAGATAAGTTACTCAATGATATAAATTATAGTAATACACCAACTTTATTGATTCCAGGATGGGCAGGAAATAAGTGGACATATAATCGTATGATAGATACGTATCAAGATGAAAATGTTGCACAAAAAACAATGACAATTCATGTTAGCCCAACAGGAAAAGTAAAAGTACATGGAACTGTAAAAAATAAGAAAAATGCGATGATACAAGTTTTGTTTGATTGGAATTATACTGCTAGTTACCGACCACAAACAAAATGGTTAACTAATGTAATGCTGATTTTACATGATAAATATCATATAAATAAAATGAATGTAATAGCCCATTCTTGGGGTGGTAGTGCTTGGTTGCATGCCTTAGCTGGATCTAGTAAACTTCAAAAAGAGATAAAGTTTTCTCGAGTAATATTATTAGGTGTTCCAGTAGAGGAGAGCTTTGATGATATTAGTTATAAAAAAGCTAAGAAAATTCACTCAACTGATGGAAATTATCAAAAATTAGTAGCGCAAACTAAGTATTTGAGACTTAGAGCGAAAATAAAGTTCTATAATTTCCTAGGTGAGATAAAAAATGAGAATACTGATGGTTCGGTACCACATGTACAATCAGAATTTCTTCAGAAAATAGTAAATCCTAAATGGGCCTATTATAGCCAGATGACTTTTGAAGATACAAGTCATTCAGGTTTGCATAGCGATGAGAAAGTTTTAAAGGAAATAGAACAAATATTGTGGGAAAAAGAAAAATAAGGGGGATGTAAGATGAACCTTCCTGAATTTGGTGTAGAAGCCTGGTTAAATAAGTGGGAAAAAAGTGCTAAATATGATATATCTCAAAGTTCAATTGATTCTTTAACATTAGAAGAATTAATTGGTTTAGATGGTACAAAGGTGGAGGATTTTTTTGCTCAACATAGTACTGATAAATTAAATTATGGTTGGATTGAAGGATCACCTGAATTTAAAGAATTAGTAGCAGAACTATATCAAAATATGCCCGCCGATAATATTTTGCAGACTAATGGTGCAACTGGTGCTAACATGTTAGCAATCTATGCTTTGGTTGAGGCTGGGGATGAAGTGATTTCGATGATTCCTTCATATCAACAATTATATGATATTCCTCGTTCTTTAGGAGTTAAGGTAAAATTGTTGAACTTGGATGAGAAACAAGACTGGAGTTTTAAAATAGATGAATTAAAGGAATTGGTAACTCCTAAAACTAAATTAATCTGCTTAAACAATGCCAATAATCCGACTGGAACAGTGTTTGACACTGATTTTATGGAAGAAGTTGTTAAAATCGCTAAAGAAGTGGATTCATATATATTAGTTGATGAAGTATATATGCCTTTAAATAAAGATAGAAAATTTGTTTCGATAGTTGATATGTATGATAAAGGGATTGCTACAAATTCTTTATCAAAGACATTTTCTTTACCTGGATTAAGAATAGGGTGGACAGCATCAAATAAAGAAGTAGCGGATATATTTAGAAAGTTCCGTGATTACACAGTTATTTGTGGTGGTGTATTAAATGATGCTTTGGCAGTCCATGCACTGAAAAATAGAGATAAAATTCTACAAAGAAATGAAGAAATCGTCAAGAATAACTTGGAAATAGTAGAAAATTGGTTAAAAACAGAGCCTCGAGTAAGTTGGTGTACACCACATTCAGTTTCTACATCATTTATAAAGCTAGATATTCCTCAAGATGATTATTCATTTTGTGAAGATTTGCTGAGAGAAAAAGGTGTTTTGTTAGTTCCGGGAACTGCATTTGATAGACCACAACATGCAAGATTAGGATACTGTTGTAATCCTAAGATTCTACAACAAGGTTTAGAAAAGTTATCAGAATATTTGAGAAAATTTGACTAATAATTACTATCACTTAATTTGCAGGAAGGAAAGTGGTGTCAAAGTGAATAGAATAGCTAGAAGAGAATTAATGGAGCAACTTTTTGCTGATAATAAGATAACAACTCAAGAGCAATTGCAACAATTATTGCGTGCTGAAGGAGTTGAGGTTACACAAGCTACAATTTCAAGAGATATGAGAATTTTGAATATTGTAAAAGTAAGTGACCAAAATGGAAATACATATTATAAGCAAATGAAGGTAGAGGGAGAAAAAAATTACGAACGTCTATTTCAAGAAATAAATGATAATGTATTAGGAATTCAACGAATAAACTTTATTAATTTAATTAGAACAACTGTAAATTCAAGTTACGCAAATATTTTAGCTGCGAAATTAGATGACCTAGAGTTAGCTGAGATTGCAGGAACTTTGGCAGGAAATGATACAGTAGTTGTATTCAGCAAAAATGAAGAAGATGCAGAAATTGTTTATAAAATGATCTATGAACATATGGATGATGACTTGAAATAACAGCAAATAAATAGGTTTGGCGAAGATGCCAAACCTATTTATTTTGTCGTTAACGAATCTAATGCTCTAACAAGATAAACTTCTTTACAAAAACCACGTAAACTATTGTAAATGTGAGTAGCACGAGATTTTTTTTGAGAAATACCAAAGACAGTTGGGCCAGAACCGCTCATCTGAGCAGCATCAGCTCCAAATTGTAACATTTTATCTTTGATTTTAATAATGTCAGGGCACTTTTTCATAGTAATGGGTTCTAATGCATTCCCCATATGGCGACACATTTTATCGAAATCTTGTTGCTTAATTGCGGACACAACATTTTGAACTTCTTGATGATTTAAGTGTTGTTCATGAATTTGTCGCAATATTGTAGGAGTTGAAACACTAGCTTGAGGTTTAGCAATGACTAACCACATTGGTGGAAGTGGACCTATTGGAGTGATTTTTTCACCACGTCCAGTTACTAAGGCAGGTTCGCTATATACACAAAATGGAACATCAGAGTCGATTGTAAGAGCTAATTTTGCTAACTCCTCACGTGACATATTTAAATTCCAAATTTTATTTAAACCTCTTAAAACTGCAGCCGCATCAGCAGATCCACCACCCATACCTGCAGAAACAGGGATATGTTTATCAATCTCTATTTCCACGCCTTCTGGTTTGTCCAATTTAGATTGCAGAAGCTTTGCTGCTTGGTAAGCTAAATTTCGTTGATCACAAGGTAAAAAGCCGGTATTAGTTTGTACAGTTATCTCTTTGCTGTTAGGAATAGTTTTAATATGAATATAATCAGATAAATCGATTGCTGTCATAACCATACGCCATTCGGGCTCGCCATCTTGATGACGGAAAGGGGTATCAAGACTTAGATTAAGTTTGGCAGGGGCTTTTTCCGAAATTTCCATAGTCTCACCTAATTTCTAATCAGTAATTATTACTTTATATTATACTTAGGAAAAGTGAATTTTAAAAGTTAAATTACTTAGACAGAAAATAAAGAAAAGAATAGAATAATTTTAATATTTTATGTCATAAAAAGTTACATATATCTAAAAATAAAGTTGATTTTATTTGTTTTGATGTTATAATTTTTGACATCAAAGGCATAGGAGGGCTTTTTATGATTAATCAGGCAAACACAGCTTTTGTTCTCATTTCGACAATATTGGTATTTTTTATGACCCCCGGTTTGGCATTTTTCTATGGAGGATTGGTTTCTAAAAAGAATGTTGTTAATACCATGTTTTCTGTTTTTGTTATTAGTGGTTTAGCGATTCTACTCTTTGTTTCTGTAGGTTATGTAATTTGTTTTGGTAAAGATGTATCTGGGATATTTGGTTGGGGACATAGTTTCTTTCTAAGTAGATATGAATTAACGAAGATGTATTCTAAAAGTTTAGGTATTGATAATGGTACATATCTAGTATTTCAAATGATGTTTTCGATTATTACCCCAGCACTTTTTGTTGGAGCTGTTGTTGGGAGGATGAGATTTAACTTTTTGATCTTGTTTGTATCATTATGGTCAATTTTTGTATATTATCCAATGGTACATATGGTTTGGAGTCCTGATGGTTTATTAGGGAAAATTGGGATGCTAGATTTTGCTGGTGGAACAGTTGTACATATTAATGCAGGTATAACTGCATTGGTGCTATCTATATTTTTAGGACCTAGAATTAAATATAATATTGAAAACAGCGAACACTACAATTTACCTTGGGTATTACTTGGAACAAGTATACTTTGGATAGGGTGGTATGGTTTTAATGTTGGTTCAGCTTTAGGAATAGATAAAGTGGCAATTCAAGCTTTCTTAACAACTACGGTTTCCACTGGTGCTTCCTTAATAGCGTGGATGATATTGGATCTTAAATTTCATTCCAAACCATCGTTAGTGGGGATTTGTACAGGAGCATTATGTGGTTTAGTTGGGATAACTCCGGCAGCAGCATATGTTTCAACTTTAGGAGCAATCATAATAGGAGTTTTGTGTAGTATTGTAAGTTTTATTTTTGTAGAAAAAATAAAGCCCAAACTAAAATATGATGATCCTCTAGATGCTTTTGGATGTCATGGAATTTCGGGGATTTTAGGTTCGATTTTAACAGGCGTGTTTGCAAATAAAGCAATAAACTCAAACATTTCTGAGAGTGGATTATTATATGGTGGGGTGCACTTGTTTTTAATTCAAGTTTTAGGAACTGTTTGTACAATTATTTTTGTAATCATTTTATCTACGATTTTAGTAGTTTGTTGTAAAAAATTAGTTAAAATGAGAGTTACAAGTGAAGAAGAATTGATTGGTTTAGATAAAGTTGAACATAATGAAAAAGTAGATTCTTATGTGAAGAGCGATGCCTCTGATGTTAGAAAATATCGTGCTGAATTTAGAGGACAACTATCTAAGTTTGAAAAAAGAAGATAACCATAATAAAAAGCAGCAAGTTCGTCTTGCTGCTTTTTTCATGAAAAAAGATTATAAATTAAGTTGTTTTTTGAAATGGTATTTCACAGTATTCCACAACATTTCACAACCGTTGATTTAATAATGTTTTTGCGATATTTGAAATATTTAAATGCGATTATATATTTCTCAAAATAACAAAAAAGTATGCATCAAGTATGCACATTTTTTGTTAGAAATTAACAAAGGAAGTATATTGATTGGCAGTATCTTTACGTTGCTCATCAGTAATTGAAGTATAAACATCTAACGTAATTTCAACTTTAGAATGTCCTAATTGGGCTTGAAGTTGCTTAACTGACATTCCACCCTGTGCAGCTAAAGTCGCATAAGTATGTCTTAAACCATGAACTGTTATATGGTGTAAATTACTACCTTCTGAAACTCTATTCATCATCTTACTAATTGTGGTAGGAATAATGTAATGGTTATTTTTGTCAGGAAAAATAAGCTGATTAGGAGATAAAGCATTGAACCCTTTTTGTAGTAGTTCTTTCTTTTGTCTCAGTCTCCATTCACTCAAAATAGATAATGTCTTTTTATCAATAAAAACAGTTCTATTACTACTTTTTGTTTTTGGGGTTGTAACTTTAACTTTAGATACCAGTATTATAGTTTTGTTGATTGTAATTTGTGCCTTATCAAAATTAATATCATTCCATGTTAAAGCTAAAGCCTCACTTTTACGTATACCAGAGAAAACTAATAATCTAAAAAGTACGTAGATTTTATATTTTTCATGTTTCTCAGCGTATTCGAGAAACGTTTTTAGTTCATCTCTGGTATAATAATTTCTAGAATGTTCTAAGTTACTAAATTGCCTGCTAGCTTTAGGAATAATAACTGATGACGTGGGATCATCTGTTACTATTTTTAACTGTTTAGCGTATTTGAAAATTCTAGTTATTAAATTGAATATAGCTTTATAGTTCTTCAAGGGAATAGAGTACCAATGATTAATCAAGTCCTGACATTCAATTGTTGTGATTTGGTTAATTTTTTTATTTCCTAAAATAGGAAGTATCTTAGATTTATACTGTAGTTCAACAGTATAAAAAGAAGACTCTTTAACAGTTAATTTATAGTTGTCTATCCAACGTTTGTATACTTCACCAAAAGTTATATTCTCATTATCTAGAAAGTTAGGATTATTTATTTTTTTCTCAACTTCATCAGCTGCTAATTTAGCCTCTTTCTTTGTGTAGAAACCACCCTTAGTCTTATACTTACGTTTACCAGTTACTGTATCAGTACCAACTAAAATTTGATAACGCCACAACATACCTTTCTTTGTTTTGTATTTTCTAAATGTTGCCATAATATTTACCTCCAAAATTAAATTGAAAGTAAAAAGAAGATGTTAGCAACACACAGCTTTTAATGACTTCAGTGTATTGGTCAATATGCTATAATAAGGATAAAAAGTAGGTGATAACATGTATATTAATCAAGCAGTAAAAAAAGCTTTAAAATCAAGAAAAGGAATGACTAGAGAGAATATGGATTTGATACTTTTTCCAACGTCATCAGATTTTGGATGTATATTAGTAGTACCGTATGAAAAAAGCGATATTCCGATAACTAGCGTAAGATGGAATCCAAAAGCTGAAGATTTGCTAGCTGACGATTGGAAAGCATTATAGACCAATTCTTTTATTAATTTCATGTATGGCGATAGCTTTTAATAACACTATCGAAAGTGCTTTAGAGTTTCTAAATCACAACTAATCTAATAATATTCTTGACTTTATTAGGTAATATTGTAATAATATAGACAAAGATAACTTGTGAAGGATTAACGCTGGGTTCCCTAAAGGGGAGTAAGACAATGGTCGAGAATTCCTATGTGCCTGGGGTTATCTTATTTTTTTAGTTCTGATTTCAATGTTTCAATAATTGTGTCAGGACGTTTTTTTATTTCACCAACAATAAAATCAATTACTTTTATAGAATATCCGTATCTGTTACCAATAGTGTATAAGTATGAATATTTAGAATTCCCCTTAATACCATAAAATTTAATGAATAATTGAAAATCGTTTGTTGTAAATACGCTTTTTATTTTTTCACCATTTTTTATTTTTGAAAGTAATATATTATCTTTTTTAAGTCTTTTATTTACAAGTTTAATTACTTTTTTTGTAGTGTAAATATAAACGGAACTAGGATCTTTTATATCATGTAAAATGGTTACTGAATTATTTGATTCTTTAGCATATCTAAAAGTAATATCTGCATCTTTTTTATTCTTTGTAAGAGTAAAACGTGTTTCAACTGGGATAGCAAAGCCACTACCTTCATTTGCTATATCATTACTTATTTCGTCACGACTTTTAATTAATCGTTCTGCTAATATATTTGAATATTTAGCTCGGATATTATTGTCTGATAAATCTTCTATTTTCATGTTTAAAGTCAAAAAGTTTGATGAAATACTATCTGTAATATCGATATTATGAAATTCAATTAATTTTTCATTAAAGTTGATAACAGCTGCTTGAAATAGTGGTGCATAAATCATTTCATAGTCTTCAGTTATGAAATGTGTACTTGTATTTCTTAATACGATTATACGTTCAATGTTTAGCCGTATTGGATCATGTTTATTGGTAAATACTTTTTTGAGTACATTTTCTAAAGATAGCGTTCTTTCCGACTTATCTTTGAAATAAATTGCAGGTTCTCCCTCTTTGTTAATTAAATAAGCTTTCAACATTAATTCCCATGCATTACAAATAAAGAAACTAAAGCCTTCAACTCTATAGCGAATAGTAGGTTTATTATAAATTTCTAGTCCCATAATAAAAGCCTCAACACTTTTATCCACCAATTTCTTAGATAAATTTTCCATCAAATCACGTCCTTTCAACGATAAATTTTGTACTGGGCGCCGTCGCACGCAAGGGGGACGGCGCCCCCCTTTAACGCTTAGTCCTTGTCAGATTTTAGTAAATATAGTAAAATTAAAATCAAAATGATTTCTTGCATGGTATTCACCTTCTTTCGCGACCATAAAGACACATTTTCAATGTAGTAAAATGGGCGTGGAAGGTAGGGGAATACCTTTTTTATATTTTGTAGGACTAAGCGTTAAAAATTTGTTATAGCGGCGCGATGTACATTAAATATGTTATATAATATATTTAATTTAAAAAGAGGTGCTAGTTATGAATGATGAAGTATACAAATTAGTATATTCAATGATAACAATTTTAATAACTTCTGGTTGTTTTGGATATATTAATTATAATATCCTTGAAAAACTCAATGTAGTAGTTGATAGACCTAATAAAGAAACTGATAAAAAACAAAAAATAATGATATTTACAGGTATTAACATCAGTTTGTACTGGGTACTAACAACCGTATTAAATTATGAAATAACCTTATCAATTATGCTTATACTATTGTTTGACGTTATTGGTACAATTTTAATTATTGCACCGTTAATTAAATTAATAGATTTCCTAATCAATAAAATTAGACGTACTTCAGGCCAAAGTTATACAGAGAATAGGAATACTAGAGATTACATATTTAATACAAATAAGATACAAACATTATTTGTTTTTGACTTTGATAATAATCTTATAACGTGTGGATATCTTGATTATCAACAATCTGGAGATAATAATTACTTTGATTTAGCATTAATGCCTCTAGACCATCCAGAAAATCAATATAGTTTTGAATATATAGTGGAAGAGGTATCTAAACATGAAAATTCCAGAACTTTGGTAGATTTTGAAAAACAAATCAAAATATATATTCTTAGGGACTAGCTATCTTTCTTAACAGGTTGTTTAGGAGCAGGAGCTGGTCCTTTTCCGCGTTCTGGAATTATTCCTTTATTACCACTATTTCTATAATCTGTGTTAATATTTTTATCTGTCATTTAAAAATTCTCCTTTATTTTTAAAATTTAATATATTGATTTTATAGTCGTACATGAGTTGGATGTACGACTTTTGCTAATATGTTAATGATTGTCTGACATGTTAAAAATTCTTCTTTGCAAATTTTTATCGAGATATCATTTGAATAAATTCTTTTTCGTCAATAGCTTCAATGTTATTTGTTTTAGAATTAATATGTTCTGCTTTTTTTATTTTATTAGATTTACCATCAGGACCAACAACTCTAGGATCTTCTAAACCAACTACCAAAATATTAGTACTTAGAGTAACCGTTCTTTGAAAATTACCACCTAGATCAGAAACAATAACTTCAGCTTCACTTCTTGTCATGCTTTGTAGTTTGCCAGTAAATGCAATATTTTTATCTTTTATGCGTGTCTCATTAATATTAATTTTGTGTAGATTTTTCTTTGATAATATATCATCTGCATTTAGAAATTTAATGGGTGTAGAACCGTGTCTAGATAGGGTAAAAGGTATATATTCAGTTGATGTAATTTTTCCAAATGATTTATATCCTGCGTTATTAACCAATTCGAATATGGTTGAATAATCGGAAGCTTCTAACATGGCAATTGCTAGTAACCCGCAAGCTTTAGCATCTTCTAAAGCATTATGAAACTCAGTTATGTTTTCAATTTTGTAATGTCGAATCATCTGAGATAATCCATGATGTACACCAGGTAATAATCTTCTAGATAAAGTTAGAGTATCAATAAACTCAACATTTATGAAATCAACATCATAATAGTTTGAAGATTTTGTTAGAACATTTCTATCAAATGCAGAGTGGGATACTATCAAATTATTAGAAATGTAGCTTTGTATTTTAGGATAAATTTCTTTGTATGTAGGAGCGCTTTCTACATCTTCGGGATGTATCCCATGAACAAAAATATTCATAGGACTAAATTCTTGTTCTGGATTAATGAGACTATAAAAACTATCTACTAATTTACCATTTTCAAACTTAGCAATACCAACTGAACAAGGCGAATATGTATTTTCATTAGCAGTTTCAAAATCTATTGCGACAAAATTTTCCATAATTAAAGTTCCTTTCTATAGTTATTTTTTAAATATTCTTTATCATTTTTATCTAATTTTTCATTATTGGATAATTTATTAAAGATAGTAAGTTCACTAGAATTAGCTAAACGCCTATTGATGACGTTAGATAAATTAAATAATTTAACTGGATCAGTACAGAAACAACTATATTGCCAGCTACTTGTTTTTTCGGTAGTAATATAGTTAGCATATAGTGATACACCATTACCGTATACTATACCTAAATCATTACTGAATTTATTTTTAATTTCTTTAAATATAATGTTATTACCACTCTTTAAGGTAATTACTTCTAATTCTGAATCCATCAAATATCCCCCCTTTTTTTCGAAATATGCGTGTGTCTAAAAAGTGATAAATTCTGACAATTCTTCTGAAATCCCTAAATAGCTAGGGATTTGATATTTAGTTAAACTAGCAACTACATCTTTATCTTGCATAGCTAGTAATATTTTCATAGCTAAAATATTAGCTTCACGTTCCATTTTTGGAATATTTATATCCGTTCCAGTATGTCGATAGAATGGAGTACTTGAACCATCATGTAATCTAATATGCGCATATTCGTGTAATATAACGAAATCCAAGTAATTTTCGTCCCAATCAGAATTGATAACAATGGTAGAACATCTATTATTTGTTACAGTAAAACCACCAGTTGCATCATCAAGTTCAAGTTGCAGAAGTTGAATGCCAGCATCGCTTACTAATTGTTTAGGACTGTGTAAATCATATCTATGTTTTACTTTATTAAATTCATTATCAATAAAAAGACTCATATTACACACCCCTAGTCACGATGCTTTTTAGGCGTAAATTTTCTTTTGGCCTCCATTTTATTCATTTCCATAGCGGTTTTTACTGCAATCAAAATTCTATCTTTTTGTTCTTTTGTAGCAGGTTCACCATAGAAATTAAGATTATGGCCACTCTCAATACCTTCCATCAATCGTTCCGCTTGGATAGCAATATCATTCTTTTCTTTATCTGAAAGTTCATAATATTTTTGTGATTTCTTTTCATCTGAATTTCCTAATAAATAATCAGTAGTAACACCAAAAATTGTTGCTAACTTATTTATAGATTCAATATTAGGTTGTCTAGAATCTCTTTCCCACGTTCCAATAGTTTTTCCAGAAACGTTTAATAACTTTCCAAGATCATCTTGTGTAAGTTTTCTTTCGTTTCTTAAATCTTTTAATCTTGAACCAAACATAAAATTCGCCTCCCTAATTGTAGTTTTATACCATTATAATACTACTTTAAGTAGCATTTTAAAATAAAAACTATGTGAAGTTACAAAAAGTAGCAACTTATACTTTACAAACTACATTTAGTAGTGTATATTAAAAATATCAAATAACTACATAACGTAGTTTTTAAAAAGGAGGATAAACATGACTGAATTAGCAGTGTTGAGAAAGAAAACAGGATTGACACAGAAACAGATAGCTAATCAAATAGGAATTTCACCTAAAGCATGGCAATCTTACGAAACTGGATTTAGAACACCTAAACCAGCCGTTATGCAAAAGATAGAAGATTATTTTGATGTACCTAAAGAAATTATTTTTGCTACAGCTTTTAACTACAAAATGTAGCAAAGAAAGAGAGTGGAAAAATGAATGAATTAATTAAAATCACAATAAAAAATGATGCACAAGTCGTATCGGCAAGAGATTTATATAAAGAATTGAATGTTAAAACTCGTTTTAGTTTATGGATTAAGCAGAATTTCAAACATTTTAGAAAAGATATAGATTTTACAAGCGTAGTTACAACTACACTTGTTAATAACGGAGCAGAGCGCGAATTACAAGACTATGCTTTAACCATTGAAATGGCTAAGCACATCGCCATGATGAGTGGAACTGATAAAGGATATGAAATCAGAGATTACTTTATCAAGGTGGAACAAGCTTGGAATAGCCCTGAGATGGTTATGAAACGAGCTTTAGAAATTGCCAACAAGAAAGTAGAAAAATTGAAGCTTGAAAATCAAGAAATGCAACCTAAAGCATTATTTGCTGATAGTGTTGCAGCAAGCCACACAACAATCTTGATTGGTGAATTGGCTAAAATCTTACGTGGCAATGGAATTAACATTGGTGCTAACAGACTGTTCCAATGGATGAGAGATCAAGGCTATCTCATCAGTAGAAAAGGAACAGACTATAACACGCCAACTCAGAGAAGCATGAACTTGGGGTTGTTCAAAATCAAAGAATCAACTATTACACATAGTAATGGTTCAGTATCAATCAGTAAGACAACAAAAGTTACTGGTAAAGGACAACAATATTTCATTAACAAATTTATGAAGATGAATGAGACAGCAATTGGTTGAGATTAATAAATTTAAGGTAGGTGGTATAGATGATTGTAACAGCTACTTATAAATATGATCTTTCAGATGATGATATTGAAAGAATTGCTGAAAGGGTGGTTAGAAAGCTTGAAAGAAAAAGCAACAAGCAGAAGTTGTTAAACATAACAGAAGCAGCTAAACACTGTGGCGTATCTCCACAAACATTTTGGAGATGGAGAAAAAGGAATAAAAATCTTCAGGATATCGAACTAACAGCTGGTGGGGTTGTTCAGTTTAGAGCTGAAGATTTAGACAAGTTTTTAAAGAATAAATAGAGAAAGTAAAGAAGATGTTAGCGAAAATATAAAAGGAGAGATTTATGGAACCAGTTTTAGCAGTATTAATGGGATGCCTAATTTATATAGCAGTATTCATATTGGTTAGTTGGCTCAAGGATATTTTTACATGGAGGAAATGATATGTGGTGTATTTATGGAATCCTAGCGTGCATAGCGTACGCAGGGAGCGTTGATTTGTATAGGTGGAATAAGAAACGTAAAGGAGGTAAGGAATAATGAAAGAAATTTATGAGGTAACACAAATAGCAGCAATACCAATAGTAATGACATTGCTGTGTGTGTATATGGGTAGACAAGATTTATTAGACGATACAACAAATAAAAGTACGATTGCTATTTGTATAGCGATTATTCTTTATATCTTGTTGGGTGTGGCTCTAATACACGGGAAAGTGTTGGGATAATTTCATCATCCATTGTTTCTAATAGATCAGATTTAAATTTATAGCGATCATTATTAACTTGATGAAATTTTTTAATAGGTTCTTGCATTTCGGGACAATAAATAGAGATAGCCATTTCTAAGTTTTGCTGATTTTCAGAAAATCTAACAGGTAAGGTATGTATGTATATTTCATGCCTAGTAACAGAAATATATTTGAAAGCAAGTTCTTGAAGCTTAGGCAATAGATCGCGTTGAATGTAGATTAAATTATCTTGTTCAACTCTATCGAATTTAAATTTTTGTTCTAACTTCTTAAGTTTCAAAGAATGTTCTCTATCTTTTTCTTTATTGTCTCTTTCAAAACCTAATCGTTTCAAATTTAAGTGATATTCTTGCCTTTGCTTGCATATAGCTTGTATTAATTGAAGAGCATTTAGAACTAAAGAAATGATGAGTGGCAAAAGATTATAAAATTTATCCATGAAAATCACCTCTAGAAATAAATTATATATACATTATACCAGAAAGGATGATTAAGATGATCGAATTGACGAATGCAGCTTATTTTACATTGATTGGGCTATCTGTACTTGCTGGATATGCATTACATGGAATTGTTATAGCGATTAAAAAAGGAGAATTCTTTGATTAAGGAGGCAAACAAAATGGAAGATGAACCAAGTTTAGAGTATGACACTGGTGGACGTTGGCAGTGTGATGACTGTGAGTTAGTCTTTGAGGTTTATGGGATGCAAGATGTAGATGACGTTAAACGTTGTCCAATTTGTGGAAGTTATAACATCTGGATAGTTGAAGAGATGGACCTTTAAAGGAGGTGATAAAAGGTGCTAGATACAAAAAATTCAGTGGCTGCAACCACTGAACGACAAAAAAATATTAACAACATTAATCTTAACACATTATTCAATTTCACGAAATCACTAGATAGTGATGTTGAGAAATTTCTAGTAATAAGAGCTTTCTATCAACTTAATTATTTCGATTTAGAACCTAATGACAGAGATGTACTAGAAGAACTATTAAAACCAATAGGAGGAACCAAGTAATGAACTTATTTGAATTGAATCAAACATATAGAGACCTAGAAGAACGTGAAGACTTAGATTCAGAAGTGTTAGCTGACACTTTAGATTCAATAAATGATGCTAGAGAAATTAAACTAGATAATATTGCTTACTGGATTGAGAAAAACAAAATGCAACTCGATTGGTTGTCTGAAAAACTCAAAGATTTAAGAGCAAAGCAAACATCACTCAATAACTTAAATCTATCTTTACAAGACTATATGACACGAGCATTAGATGATGCTGGTATCAAAGAGTTGCAAACCAAAAACCACATTTTAAAGCCTAGAAATTATAAGGCATCAGTTATTGTAGATAGTCTAGATAATTTACCAGAAGAATTTAAACAAACTAAAACAGAAGTTACTGCTGATAAGAAAGAACTATATAAGGTTTTAAAGAGTGGTCAAGAAGTGCCAGGTGTTCATCTTAAACCAAACAGAGGAACAGTGATTAAGTAATGTTCAAGTTGAGAGATTATCAATTGGAATCAATTAATAACATATACGATTCCGTTAAAAAAGGACATCACTCCATAATCGTTCAGTCACCACCTAGAACAGGTAAAACTGTGATTATGTCCGAGATTGCTAGACGTGCTACTAAAAAAGGTAATCGAGTGATGTTCGTGGTTCACAGAAAAGAAATTGTGGATCAAGTTATTAAAACTTTCAAAGCTAATGAAGTTGATATGTCTTTAGCTCAAGTAGGCATGGTTCAAACATTTACTAGACGTGTAGATAAGCTTTCTAAGCCTACTATCATTTTCGTAGACGAGGCTCATCACGTTCTAGCTAGAAGTTATCGTAGAATACTTGAAACGTTCCCAGACGCTTTAAAGTTACTCTTTACAGCTACACCAGTAAGACTAAATGGAGAAGGGTTTGAAGATGTAGCAGATGACTTAATTATTGGCAAACCTATTTCGTGGCTGATTGATAATCAATTTTTAGCTCCAGTTGATTACTATGCACCAGTTGCTTTAGATTCTTCAAAACTAAAAACTAAGCGTACTGGTGATTATGATGAACAATCAATTAAAGATGCCTTTAAACCTAAGATTTATGGTCGAACAGTTGACCAGTATCTTAAGTTGGCCAAAGGTAAGCAGGCAATAGCTTATACCTACAATGTTGAATCAGCTGAGAGATTAGCTAAGCAGTTCTGTCAACAAGGTATCTTGGCCAAAGCAGTATCTGGTACTACTCCAAAAGCAGAAAGGAATCAGATTATCAAAGACTATCGAGCCGGGAAGGTAAGGATAGTTACAAATGCTGAACTATTTACTGAAGGGCTAGATTTACCAAACGTTGACTGTGTAATCATGCTGAGACCTACCAAATCATTGTCTTTGTATCTGCAATTTGCAATGCGATCAATGAATCCTAGAGCAGGTAAAACTGCTATTATTATTGATCAAGTTGGAAATGTTCAAAGGTTTGGTTTACCTACTCAAGATAGATATTGGAGTTTGGAAGGAACTAAGAAACAGAAAGAAAGTAATAGACCTAAGATTCAACCAGTATCAACGTGTCCTAGTTGTTTTGCAGCGTTCTATAGAAACGGTAATACATGTCCGTTTTGTGGAGCTGACTTAGTTGAAGAAAGAGAAATTGAAGTAGTTGATAAAGCAGAATTGAAAAAGATTGTAGCACGTAGGAAAGAAATTTTTAAAAAGATTATAAATGATAAAGTTGCTAATAACGTAGTAGACAAGAAACCTTCAGATTTAAAGAATTACGCTGAAGTTAAAGCTTATGCAGAGTTGAAAGGCTACAAGCCAGGTTGGGCTTACTTTTACGCTAAGCAACGTGGCTTTATCAAATGAAAGGAATGATTAAAGTGTCGATTTTACCACCACTTAATAGACAGAAAAAGGTTAGAAGAATTCCTAGAAACTTCTTCATTTTCGGGGATACCATGTCAGGTAAATCTTATCTGGCTGAGAGATTTCCAGTACCACTATTTTTAAATACAGATGGAAACTCAGAAATGATTCCAGCTCAAGATATTCAATTATCAAACGTTAGAGATGCACAAGGGAAACTCAAACGTTCTGTAATTGATCAATTAGACGAGATTATCTTAGAGCTTAAAACTAGGAATCCTGGTTATAAAACAATTGTAATTGATGTTATTGATGATTTAACAGTCATGATTGAACAAGCTATTTGTTACGAGAATGACGTTCAAAGTTTAGCTGACATTCCATATGGTAAAGGTTACTCAGCGTTTAACAGTGTACTACAAAGCTTTGTAGTAGAACTAAAATCACTACCTATGAATGTTGTTTATATCTCAAGAGTGGCAAAAGAAGGAGACAGTGATGTTGAAGTGCCTAGTCTCAAAACTAAGTACTACAACATTGTCAATGGTAACTGTGATTTAGTTATTCAAACTAAACGCAGAGGAAAAAACTACATCAGACGAGTTACTGATAGACGTACACATTACGTACGTGAAGAAATTGATGATAAGGATATATTAAGAATCCTAGATAACGTTGTAGGAGTATTTGACAAACCTGTTAAGACTCCAATTAAAGAACAAAAGAAAATTGTAGACAAAATCGAAACAGAAAAAGAAGTAAAGGAAGGTAAAGAATAATGGGATTAAGAGACGCAGCAGCAAAGGCTTTAGAAGGATTTGATACAAAAAAAGGTAATGTAAATGGTTTTGAAGGACTACCTTCAGGAGATTATATCGTAATGATTGATAATATCAAGAACCAAGATACTCCATGGGGTTCTGAACAATTGTCAATCAGAGTTCAAGTTTTAGATGGTGAACATGCTGGCCAAAAAGAATTTGTTAATTTGAGTTTAGACGAAACTACTGCTAAAGGTAATTCTAATCCAATGCTTGGAAGAAACATTAAGTTGATTGCTAAATTAGCATCTAATTCAGGAATTGAACTTCAAGATGAAGATTGGGAAGATATTGAAACTTTAGCTAATGCATTGGCTTTAGCTGAAGGTAGAACTGTTTTAATGCATTTAACAGTTAGCGAAAACAAGAAGAACCCACAATATCCATATCGTAATTATGATTTTGATGAAGCAGAAGAACCAGATGAAATCGTTATTGATGATGACGACGTTCCATTCTAAAGGTTAATTAGAGCAGTAACTCTAGACTACCGAATGGGTGAGATGCCCGTTAGAAAGGATTTGCTATGAAGAATTTAGTAAATGTAGCACTGGCATATCAAGCTAAAGGAATGAGTGTGCTACCACTTTTAAATAAAAAGCCATTGATTAAATTTGCTGATAGACCAGCTTTAACAGCAGATGAAATCAAGGAATTGTGGAGAAAATATCCAACTGCAAGCATAGCTTTAAAAACTGATAAATTCTTTGTAGTGGATATTGATAGACATGAGAATGGAGCAGATGGTTTTAATTCGTTTGATCAACTGCCTAAAGACTGGTTTCCAGAAACACTATCTCAAACCACTAAACATGATGGTAAGCAGTTATTTTATCTTAAAAGAGACGAGATGACACTACATCAGATGATAGGTTGGCAACCTGGAATTGATATTAAAGCACATCCTAATAATTATGTAGTAGTTGCACCTAGTGAAGGATATTCTTGGGAAAATAAAAATCCAATTGTCAAAGCTCCATTAAATTTGATTAGAACTATTAATCAATCTAGAGCTACTAAGGGTCATCCTAATAGAGTTAGTGAAGATTTAAATTTAACTAGAGAACGTAATTCAACTACAGATGTATTAGAAACAATAGCAAGTGGTCTAGGTGATCAGGGTCAAAGAAATAAAGCTTTGGCTGCTTTATGTGGAGCATTATTTTTTAGATCAGTTAAACCACGATTAGCTTACAAGTTAGTGAATATAGCAAATGAAAATTCAAATGATCCTTTACCACAAAAGGAGCTAGATAGGACGTTTGAATCAATCTTAAATAGAGAAATTAAGAATGGAGGCGGATAGATATGAGTGTTGATGATACAATCAAAAAAGCAGAGAACCAAGAGTCAACAAACGTTGTAAAGATGCCAATTCCATTCACAATGACGCAAAGTGGAACTATCAAAGCTAACTCTTTGCGTAATATAGGATTGATTTTAGAACAAGATGAGATTCTTAAAGGAACATTTGCATATAACGAATTTTCGTTTGCTGATGAAGTTATAAAAAGTATTCCACAACTACACATAAAATGTGGATATGTTGAGGATAACTATATCTCAAGTATTCTTAGATATATTGAAGATAAGTATGGAGTTTTGTTTACTGAAAGACTACTGCAGATGGCAGTTAGTAACGACGCTCAAAGTAACTCATACAACCCGGTTAAAAAGTACTTAGAAGAAGCTGAAAAAGAATGGGACGGAGAACAACGTGTAGCGTTATTGTTACCAGAATTTTTAGGGGTTGAAATCAGTGAAGTAACAACACTACAAACCAAGATATTTTTTGTGGGAGCTGTAGCCAAAGTTTTTAATCCTAATTCCAAATTTGACTATGTGTTGGATTTAGTTGGTGGTCAAGGTGTAGGTAAGACCACTTTTTTAAAGAAAATTTCAAATGGTTGGTATACAGACCAGTTTACAGACTTTAAAGACAAAGATAGTTATATGAACATGCAAAGAGCTTTAATTGTCAATGATGATGAAATGACAGCTACTAACAATTCAGATTTTGAAACTTTAAAGAAATTCATTTCATCTGAGGAATTGGAATACAGACCACCTTATGGCAGAAGTGCAGTTAGAAGACCTAAGAATTTTGTCATTGCCAGAACAACTAACGAATCAACGTATTTAAAGGACAAAACTGGGGAGCGTAGATTCATGCCAAACATGGCCAACAAACGCAGACAGATTAAAAGTCCTATTACAGATTTAACACCAGAGATCATCAAACAATTCTGGGGTGAATGTGTTCACTACTACAAGGAAGGTTTTAATTTTATGTTATCAGACGAAGAAAATGAACTGCTTGAAGAAAATAGAAAGTCGTTTATGTACATTGATGAAGCTGAAACTCAAATAGAAGAAGTACTAGCAGGGTGGCCAGGGGCTTTCATAACATCATCTCAAATAGCTAAGGAGCTTGGAGAAGAGAACTTAATCAAGAATCGAAAGTTGGCCAAAAAGATTAAGTACATTATGGATAATCATAGAGAATGGGAGCCAGCTCATAAAAAAATAAATGGAATATCTAAGAGAGGATACAAAAAGGTTTAGACTAGTTGTCACTAGGTTTACACTAAAAATCTACTTAGTGTAAACCTTAAAATGTTGATATACAGGGCTTTATATATATAAGTTTACACTACTACACTAATTTATATATAAAGTATATATATTCTATATAAAAGAAGAGACAAAGAGAAAAAATAACGGTGGAATTGTAAAAAGTTTAAATTTAGTGTAAACCTGTAAACCTGCTTATAAATGTTGATATATCAATGTTTGTACTGTAAACCTATGTGTAAACTTAGTGTAAACCTTGAGAAAGGATTTTACGATTGACTTTAGAACAAAAAATTCAAAACGATATTATGGTTGCAGTTGCTAGACACGGATGCACTGTGTTTAGAAGTAACGCTGGAACTGTACAAACAAAATTTGGAACAGTAATTAAATTGGCACCTAAAGGCTGGCCAGATATCACAGGATTCAGACATAGTGATGGAAAGATGATTTTGATTGAGGTGAAGAATGAAACTGGAAAACTTAGAGAAGATCAGATTAAATTTCAGAAATTCATTGAAGATAAACCTGTTTTATATGGAGTGTGTAGAAGTGTTGAAGATGCAATTGAATTGATTGAGAGCAATTAGGTTTCGCAGTGCAAGAATGGTCTGAAATGAGGTATATGTGATGAATGAGAACTTTATAAATATGTATACAGAATTAAACAGAAAATACCCAGATATTTACGGTCGAGATTTGAGAATTGATGCTATTGATCGTAAAGACCGTTATGATGACGATAAATTGTTTGATGAAACAATTTTAGATAAAGTGATCCTTTACTATAAACAACAAACTATATCTATTGAAAGATACTATGAAAATAACTGGGAAATTGAAGATGAAGATTATATTAAATTTGAAGATTTTAGAGAAATCGGAAAGATTTTAAGTATTGTTATGAAGCATATAAGCAGAATTGAGTTAGATTGATTTGCCACGATTTTAAGAATCGAATCAGGCTTAGTATCTGTCGCAGGATGCTAAGTCATAGGTGGTATTTTGCTGATGAGCTACAACAACAAAACTTATTAAAAAGGTAGGTGGAATTCTCCCTCTTAATTAAGTACACATTAATTCATACGTAGCAACTTAGCAGATTTACTACCGAAACCAGACTTTCTTTTAAATACACAATAGTTACAGTCACAAATAAATTTTGGAAGGAGTAAAATCCTCCGTGCATTATATTCTTCGTGTATGGCTGTAACACTGCCTTGCATCCACATGATTTGAGATGGTCGTATGTGTTGAGAGCATAGCAAGGCTTTAGCTAGTTATAAATATGAGAAAGGATTGATTATATGAAATTATATTTAGTTGAGTATACCACTGGTAGCACTGTTAAAAATATGATTGTGCGAGCAAAGAATCACATAGAAGCAGAAACACAGGTTAAGGTGTCTGTTATAGCAAACATTTATGATGATAATTTTTAGGAGAACACTATGGGAAAAGTTTATTTTAATGTTAAGGATATTTTTGGAAATAATCATAAAGAAGTAGAGATTATTAGAGTTTATGAGAATACAGCGTCAATTCGAGATGTGAGTACAGGTTTAACTTGGATAGTTAGAAAACGTGAATTAGGACTAGAGGAAACAAACCCAAATAATAAGTATCCAGGTCATTTTGATTATCGAAAAACTAAACGCCAATGGAAAGGTAAAGAACAGCAATTGGTCGATATGGTTAGAAGCTATAACTAATAAAAAAGCACGCTCCCTTGGAAACGTGCCACTTAAATCAACTAAAATAATTATACCACAGGGAGAGTGTAGAAATGGACTATATGGAACTTTTTGAGCCAGTCGACGAAGTCC
>ERZ773076.38-NODE-38-length-79843-cov-14.029403_pt1 | contig 79843 bp, 80 predicted proteins | sample MGYA00580613_ERZ773076 | MGnify/ENA primary metagenome ERZ773076 (study PRJEB29015, sample SAMEA2738005) | human oral metagenome | biome: human oral; feature: human-associated habitat; material: dental | place: China | collected 2057 ...
CGATATTCAGTTACAGTTTGAAAAAGGAAGTTTCAATGCTATTTTGGGTCCCAACAGTGCAGGAAAATCAACAACTGTTTCCATGTTAATCGGTTTGAAAAAGCCGACAAAAGGTCAGATTCGATATACACCAAATACGAAAATTGAAGTTGTTTTTCAAGCTAGTGTACTGGACGATATGTTGACCGTTAGGGAAAATCTCACTAGCTCTTGCCCTCCTTGTCTCGCAGGGAGTTGGGAGCTTGGCCAATATGATTGTTTCACATCTCTACCCAAGTGTCAGCAAGGTATTTGACCTTGCCCTGACATAGATTCTCATTATGTTTGTCTTCTCACTCTTAATGGGATATGTGTCGGCCTACCTTCCAGCTCGCAAAATCAGTAAAATGGATCCCGTCGAGTCCTTAAGATATGAGTAGAAATGAAGAGTAGTTCACCAATACTACTCTTTTTTAATATACAAACATTTGAAGAATTGGAAAATCCAAATAATAATTAACTTTCTGAAAAGTGGAGACAATTGCTTAAAAATGCTATAATAGTCGCATATAAAAGCTGTTGACAACAAATTGAAGCACCGATTAGATTGGAGAAATTCCATGTATAAAGATGATAGTTTAACCTTGCATACCGACTTGTACCAAATCAATATGATGCAGGTTTACTTTAACCAAGGCATTCATAATAAGAAAGCTGTTTTCGAAGTCTTTTTCCGTCAGCTCCCTTTCAAGAATGGTTTCGCCGTTTTTGCCGGTTTGGAACGTATTGTTAATTATCTTGAAAATCTGACGTTTTCAGAAACCGATATTGCCTATTTGAAGGACCTTGGTTACCCTGCTGATTTTCTAGATTACCTAGCTAATTTAAAACTTGAATTGACCATAAATTCGTCACTTGAGGGAGATTTAGTGTTCGCTAATGAACCGATTTTCCAGGTGGAAGGTCCCTTGGCCCAGTGTCAACTCGTAGAGACTGCTTTGCTTAACATTATCAATTATCAGACGCTGATTGCGACCAAGGCGGCTCGAATTCGCTCAGTAATTGGCGATGCCCCTCTTTTAGAGTTTGGGACACGTCGTGCACAAGAGATGGATGCAGCAATATGGGGGACGCGTGCAGCCGTGATTGGTGGTGCTGACGCAACTTCAAATGTACGTGCTGGCAAGATTTTCGGCATTCCAGTTTCAGGTACTCATGCCCATGCCCTTGTTCAAGCCTATGGCAACGATTATGATGCCTTTAAAGCCTATGCCTCTACTCATAAAGACTGCGTATTTCTTGTGGATACCTATGATACCCTTAAGATTGGTGTTCCCAATGCTATCCGTGTGGCTAAAGAGCTAGGTGATAAGATCAATTTCTTGGGTGTTCGTCTTGATTCAGGTGACTTGGCTTATCTATCTAAGCAGGTCCGTAAGCAACTAGATGCAGCTGGTTTCCCTGATGCCAAGATTTACGCTTCAAATGATCTTGATGAAAATACCATTCTTAACTTGAAGATGCAGAAGGCCAAGATTGATGTTTGGGGTGTTGGTACTAAGCTTATCACAGCCTATGATCAACCAGCATTGGGTGCGGTCTACAAGATTGTCTCAATCGAGGATGATCAGGGTGTCATGTATGATACTATCAAATTATCCAACAATGCTGAGAAGGTTTCGACACCAGGTAAGAAGCAAGTGTGGCGTATTACGAGTCGTGCTAAGGGTAAATCAGAGGGTGACTATATTACCTTTGCGGGCACAGATGTTAATGCTTTAGAAGAAATTAACATGTTCCACCCGACTTACACCTACATCAACAAGACTGTCCGTGATTTTGATGCGGTGCCACTCTTGGTTCCAATCTACGACAAGGGGCAACTAATCTATGATTTGCCAAGTCTTGATGAAATCAAGAACTATGCGACTAAGGAATTGGATGAGCTTTGGAATGAGTACAAGCGCGTGCTTAACCCGCAAGATTATCCAGTTGACTTGGCCAAAGACGTATGGGATAACAAGATGACCCTCATTGACAATGTACGAAAGAAAGCCTATAACTTTCTAGAGTAAAAGGAGACATTATGACTTTGCAAGAAACAATTATTGATCAACTAGGGGTTAAACCTAACATTGATCCAAAAGAAGAAATTCGAAAATCTGTTGATTTTTTAAAGGTTTATATGCTTAAACATCCATTCCTTAAGTCTTATGTTTTAGGAATTTCCGGAGGTCAGGACTCTACCTTGGCTGGTCGTCTTGCGCAACTTGCGGTTGAAGAGCTTCGTGCAGAGACAGGAAAAGACTATCAGTTTATCGCCATTCGCTTGCCTTATGGGGTCCAAGCAGATGAAGACGATGCCCAACGTGCCCTAGCTTTTATCAAGCCAGATGTAAGTCTTACAATTAACATTAAAGAAGCTGTTGATGGTCAGGTTGCTGAGCTTGCCAAGGCAGGTGTAAGTATTTCTGACTTTAACAAGGGAAATATTAAGGCTCGTCAACGCATGATTACTCAATATGCAGTTGCTGGTGAAAATAGTGGTGCAGTCATTGGTACAGACCATGCTGCTGAAAATCTTACAGGCTTTTTCACAAAATTTGGTGATGGTGGTGCCGATATCTTGCCACTTTTTCGTCTGAACAAGCGTCAAGGTGCAACCCTTCTTGCGAAACTTGGTGCTGAAAAAGCCCTTTATGAAAAAGTCCCAACAGCTGACCTGGAAGAAGATAAGCCAGGAATTGCCGATGAAGTGGCACTAGGAGTGACCTATCGTGAAATTGATGACTACCTTGAAGGCAAGGAAGTATCAGCCAAAGCTCAGGAAACGATTGAGACTTGGTGGCGTAAAGGTCAACACAAACGTCACTTGCCAATCACGATTTTTGACGATTTTTGGAAATAAGAGGAGAAATGATTTATGATTAAAGCTTATATTGATTTTTGGAAGCGTGCCTTTGATTTTAGTGGACGTTCGACACGCCCAGACTACTGGTGGGTTTACTTGATTAATGTCATCATTAATACTATCCTTGTAGTAAGTTTTGTTCTCATTCCTTTCTTCAGTAATGTGTCTAATGATCCAGCTATATTAAATGATTCAGCTGAAATACAAAAAATGATTTTGAAATATATGTCACCAATAATAATTTTTGGGTTAATCGTACTAATCCCACAACTGTCCCTTCAATTTCGTCGTTTGCGAGATGCAGGTATTCATCCGGCTTGGGGGCTTCTAAGTTGTATAGGGCTTGTACCATTCTTGGTTTTCTTCTCATTCATTGGGAGTATTGTACTCATTATCATGTCGTGTCAGCCAACTAAACCAGCACCTGAAACGCTTTTTGATAAAGTTGAATAAGATTGTCGTAACCCTAGGTTTAACCTAGGGTTATTTTTAAATTGAATTTTCAGAAATTAGTGATAAAATAGTAAGAAATAAGGCTTAAAAGGAGGAATCTTATGACTTCACTATCAAGAGATTTCACAGATAAACTATTTGCGGATTATGAGGCCAATGCCAAGTACGGTGCTATTGAAAACGCAGTAACTCATAACGGCTTGCTTAAATCTATCGAAACACGTCAATCAGAAGTGGAAAATGATTATGTTTTCTCAATTGATTTGACTAAAGATGAGGTGTCTAATCAAAAAGCTTCAGGTCGTTGCTGGATGTTTGCGGCCCTTAATACTTTCCGCCATAAATTGATTTCAGACTTCAAATTGGAAAGTTTCGAGCTTTCTCAAGCCCACACATTTTTCTGGGATAAATATGAAAAATCAAACTGGTTCTTGGAACAAATCATTGCTACAGCAGATCAAGAAATTGGTAGTCGTAAGGTTAAATTCCTTTTGGATACCCCTCAACAAGATGGTGGACAATGGGATATGGTCGTATCGCTCTTTGAAAAATATGGGGTTGTACCAAAATCAGTATATCCAGAATCTGTAGCTTCAAGCAATAGTCGTGAGCTTAACCAATACCTTAATAAGCTCCTTCGCCAAGATGCTCAGATTTTGCGTGATTTGATTGCTAGTGGTGCTGATCAAGCTGCAGTTCAAGATAAGAAAGAAGAACTTCTGCAAGAAATCTTCAATTATCTTGCTATGACCCTTGGCTTACCACCACGTCAGTTTGATTTTGCCTACCGAGATAAAGATGACAACTATCAATCTGAGAAGAATATCACGCCACAGGCCTTCTTTGAAAAATATGTTGGCCTTAAACTCAGCGACTATGTATCAGTCATCAATGCTCCAACAGATGATAAACCTTATGGAAAATCATACACTGTTGAGATGTTGGGAAATGTTGTAGGAGCACCAAGTGTTCGTTATCTTAACCTTCCAATGGATCGTTTCAAAGAGCTTGCTATTGCACAAATGAAAGCAGGAGAAACTGTTTGGTTTGGTTCAGATGTTGGTCAAGTCTCAGATCGTCAAAAAGGTATTCTTGCAACTAATGTATATGATTTTACAGCAAGCATGGATATTAACTTGACGCAAGACAAGGCAGGACGTTTGGATTACAGTGAATCCCTCATGACTCATGCCATGGTATTGACCGGAGTAGATTTGGATGCCGATGGTAAATCAGTTAAGTGGAAGGTTGAAAATTCTTGGGGAGATAAGGTCGGACAAAAAGGTTACTTTGTTGCTTCCGATGCTTGGATGGATGAATACACCTATCAAATTGTTGTCCGCAAAGACTTCCTTACAGCTGAAGAATTAGCTGCTTATGAAGCAGAGCCACAAGTGCTTGCGCCTTGGGACCCAATGGGAGCCCTTGCTTCAAAATAAGAGGATACTTAAAAAATACTGGATTTTTATCCAGTGTTTTTAGTTGGCTTCATTAGAATTTATGGTTGTAAAAAGAGCTATCCAATGGATAACTCTTTTCAATTGCTTTTACTCATCAGCTGCAGAGGTGTTTGAATTTGAATGTTCAGAACCGTTAGAACCCGATGTTGAAGGATTTGTCGATGCATCAGGGCCATACTGTTGACCATCTTGTGAGCTTGATGAATCACTGCTTTGACTTGAACCTAGGCTCGATGAAGAACTAGAAGTTCCAAGTGAACCTGTATAGACGTTTGATGTCGAAGAACCAGTAAGGAAGACATAGCTACCGTTGTTATAAACACCGCTAGGCATATCAAAATCTTCAGAACCGGCACCATACATTTGGTTCAGATAGCTACTTGTGATACCGTAGATTTGTTTAGCGATATCAAGGTCTGAGCCATAAAGTGGAGTTTTACGGTTTTTATAACCTGTCCAAATGGCCATTGCATATTTAGTATTATAACCGACGAACGTTTCGTCAGGAACCATAAGGTCAGCATAGACACCACTTGATTGTTGTACTTGGTAGTACTCATCATCACCGTAGTTAGATGTACCTGTTTTACCGGCATTGATGGTGCCAGGTACATAAGCTTCAGTCGCCGTACCACCTGTCAAAACCTGTTTCAACATGCTATTCATCATATAAGCTGTTTGTGGCGACATGGCCTTGGTACCTTTAGAATCGAATGATTTCGTTGAACCGTCTTCAAATTTAATTGATTTAATGTAAGAAGGTTTATAGTAAGTACCGCCATTTGCAAATGCTGCATAGGCTGCGGCCATTTTCTCACTTGATGCACCATACTTAGAATCTGATGATGATGTAGATGATGAGATGGCATTTGAGTAGAACATCTCTGGGTATTCAATACCCAAATCTTTCAAGAAGGATTGAGCATACTCCAAACCAGCCGCTTGAAGGGCTTTAACTGCGGTGACGTTACGTGATTGTTGAAGTGCATAAGTCAGAGAGATGCTTCCGTAATACTTGCGGTCCCAGTTGTAAACTGGTGTTGAAGAACCTGGGAAATTGTATGGATTATCACTAACAGTAGTACCAGTGTTAGTGTATACCCCTTTTTCAATAGCAGGTGCGTAATCGGTGATAGGTTTCATTGTAGATCCCCAGTCACGGTCTGTTTGAACAGCTTGGTTAGTACCAAGGGCAATATTTTCATCTTGATGACGTGATCCCAATTGAGCAACAACATGTCCATTGGTAACATCAATGATAGTAGAAGCTACTTGAAGTTTATCGTCAGGATAAGCAATATAATCGTTTGAGTTGTAGACATTCCAAATGTATTTTTGGATGTCAGGGTTAAGATTAGTGTAGACATCCAATCCAGCTGAGTAGATGTCAGCATTAGCATCGTCTGAAACCTGTTCAATAACTTGCTTAATATAGTTATCTAAATAAGGTTCATAGCTAGCTTTTTTCGTAAGTGGGAGAAGGCCATCTGATACACTTGTTGCCTTTGCCTTCTCATACTCATCTTTAGAAATGTTTTTATCGTCATACATTTCTTTAAGAACAGTATTACGACGTTCTGTTGCCGCATCAGGATTAGCATACGGATCGTATTGGGATGGTGCCTGTGGGATACCAGCAAGCAAGGCAGCTTGAGCTACAGATAAATCACTCAAATCTTTACCGAAGTAAGATTTTGCAGCAGTCTTCATACCATAGTAACCGTTACCCATGTACACCTTGTTAACGTAGAAAGTCAAGATTTCTTGTTTAGTGAATTGACGCTCCATTTGAAGAGACAACCAGATTTCTTGAGATTTACGTTTAAGAGTTTGGTCTGAGGTATTTGTAGAGAAGTAAGCCAATTTAATCAACTGTTGGTCAAGTGTAGATCCCCCTTGGGTGCTACTACGACGAAGGTTATTAACGGCAGCTCCCATGATACGGTAAACGTCAATACCACGGTGAGTAAAGAACCGCTTGTCTTCAATAGAAGTAATGGCATTAACGAGAGTTGTTGGAATTTCATCTGTTGATGCACTTTCACGTTTTTCAGAACCCAAGTCAGCAATAAGACTGCCATTGGTATCGTAAATCTTACTTGAGTTTGTGGATTGAAGTTTGTTTTCGGTGAGTTTAGGGACACTGCTAACATAGTAAGCAAAGAGCCCACCACCTGCGATGACACAGATTACAAAGAAAGTTAGTAGTCCAATGAATCCGTATTTTGCAATACGCCAACCGAGACTTTGATCAGACGAAGTTGAACGCTTTCCTTTACTATAGCGAGAAGAATCCGAACGATTGATCTTTGTGTTTTTAGCACGTTTAGTCAAACCGTTAAGTGATTCTTTAAAGTTGCTGAAATTAAATTTAGCCATTATGTGTTACCACCTAATAATTTTTCAATGATTTCTAAATAAGGAACTTGAGGGTAAGCTGCCTCTGCAATTGCATAGCCTCTTTTTTTGATATAATTAAGAGGCATTGATTTTGTTCCCTTATCAATCTGATAAAAGGCAATCAGGTCTTTAGCGGGCAGAAGGTAGGTTTCCTTAAGCGTTGAGAAATGAAGTAGCACAAAGCAAATCCCATCTTGATTGATAACCTGAGACATGTGTTCAATTTGATGCGCATGAAAATTTTTCATAGGCATCGATGTCTTTTGTCGTGTCTCTTTGGCTTCAAAATCAATGTAGTATCCTTTATAAACACCAGAGTAATCGGTAGTGGAGGCTTGTCTAAAGTAAGCCTCTACAATCTTTGCTCTTGAACGCTTTGGATAATCAACCTTGACAATCTGAACAGGAGTGGGTTTTTTGTGAATAATAGCTAAACCACGTGACAAATAATAATCATTAGTCGCATTAATAGCAGATTCAAAGCTCATTCCCCGATTGGCAAAGTCAACACTATTGGATTTTTTAGGACGTGCTTGTGCAATCTTACGAGATATCTGATGGGGATAGTTTACCATTTCTTTCCCTTCTTCTTTATAAGATATGCATAAATACTATTTTATTATACCATAACATGAACGAGGAAAACAAGGAATGACATCACTACTGGTAACTGGCTATAAGAGCTTTGAACTTGGTGTTTTTAAAGATAATGATCCCAAGGTAACTATCATAAAAAAAGCTATTAAGCGTGATTTTAAGCGTTTTTTGGATAAAGGGGTAGACTGGATAATTTTTACTGGAAATCTTGGTTTTGAATTTTGGGCGTTGGAGGTGGCTAAGGAACTTCAAGAAGATTACTCTTTGAAATTAGCCACCCTTTTTCCATTTGAAACGCATGGGCAGAATTGGAATGAAGCGAATCAGGCCAAACTAGCAGCTTTTAAGCAGGTTGATTTTGTTAAGTATAGTTTTCCTGCCTACCAATCACCAGCTCAATTCAAACAGTTTAACCAGTTTCTCATCGACAATACCGATCAGGCCTATGTGTTTTTTGAACCTGAAAATGAAACAAATCTGAAATATTTTTACGATATGATGTTAGAAGCAAAGGACTATCCTCTATCTAGGCTGACTTTTGATGACCTCAATGAGCTGATGTCAGAATAGGATATAATTGAGTTTTAAGCTTGCAATTTTATTATTTTTTCTGTATTATAAAAATATTAGACAGTAAAGTATTAGTAAGTTAGATAAGACAAGTATTGGAGAATATCATGGCTAAAATTAATTTAACGCCCAAGAAAATCTACGAACAAGAATTTAAAACGAGTATGCGTGGGTACGATAAAAAAGAAGTTGATGAATTTCTAGATGATGTCATCAAAGACTATGGTGTTTATATTGCACTGGTTAAGGAACTGCAAGAGGAAAATGCAAAATTGAAGGCTAAAGCCTCAGCTGCCCTTGCGAGTCGTCCAGCTTATGCAAGTGCAACAAGTGAACCATCACGTGTCACTGCCAATGTAGCTTCATCTTCAAACTACGATATTTTAAAACGGATCAGTCGTTTGGAAAAAGAGGTCTTTGGAAAACAAATTGTCGAATAACTCTGGTTTTGTGCAATTTTTGGATAATCGCATGGTTGTTAGTCTTCCATGAGGAAAGTCCATGCTAGCACTGGCTGTGATGCCAGTAGTGTTTGTGCTAGGTGAATCAATAAGCCTAGGGACTTGATTCTCAAGTTACGGCGAGTGAACCGGCTAAGTCGTTGGATAGGTCTTAGTAGCTCTGAAAGTGCCACAGTGACGGAGTTTTTAGGGAAACCTAAAAAGTGGAACGCGGTAAACCCCTCAAGCTAGCAACCCAAACTTTGGTAGGGGCATGGGATGGCTGGAAACGAACGGACCATCCTGACTGCTTTGCAGTAGACAGATGATTATCGAAGGAAGTGGTGCCTAGTCACTTCTGGAACAAAACATGGCTTATAGAAAATTGCATATAGGTGAGGCTGAGACGCATGTCTCAGCCTTCTTTTAGCAAGAATTTCCTCATTTCAAATTTTTGAAGGATACAGAGGAAAAAGATAAGCGAGAGGTTAATGACATTTAGACTTGTAATGATTAGATAAAAGGGTAACAATGAAAGAAACATTTACATTAGTAGCAACGGCTGCGGCAGGCCTTGAAGCAGTGGTTGGACGTGAATTGCGTGAGTTAGGGTATGATACTCAGGTTGAAAATGGTAAGGTACGTTTTCAGGGTGATGTTCGTGCTATTGCTGAAACCAATCTTTGGTTGAGAGCTGCAGATCGCATTAAGATTGTGGTGGGTGAATTTCCAGCACGCACCTTTGAGGAACTTTTTCAGGGGATCTTTGCCTTAGATTGGGAGAATTACCTTCCCCTTGGAGCGAAGTTTCCGATTTCAAAGGCCAAATGTGTCAAATCAAAACTCCATAATGAACCATCTGTTCAGGCAATCTCCAAGAAAGCCGTCGTTAAGAAACTACAGAAGTATTTCCACCGTCCTGAAGGCGTACCCCTCCAAGAAACGGGTGCGGAATTTAAGATTGAAGTGTCTATCTTAAAGGATAAGGCTATGGTATTGATTGATACCACAGGTGCTAGTCTCTTTAAACGTGGTTACCGTACCGATAAGGGTGGAGCACCGATTAAAGAAAATATGGCGGCCGCCATTCTTGAACTGAGTAATTGGTATCCCGATAAACCCCTGATTGACCCGACTTGTGGTTCAGGAACCTTCTGTATTGAGGCGGCGCTAATTGGTATGACTATTGCTCCTGGATTTAATCGTGATTTTGCCTTTGAAGCCTGGAATTGGGTGGATAAAGATTTAGTACAGTCAGTACGTGATGAAGCAGAAGGTAAGGCGAATTATGATGCTGAATTGGATATCATGGGTTGTGATATTGATGGCCGTATGGTTGAGATTGCTAAAGCTAACGCACGTGAGGCTGGTCTTGAAGATGTTATTAAATTGAAACAAATGCGTTTACAAGACTTAAAAACGGATAAAATCAATGGTGTTATCATCTCAAATCCTCCTTATGGGGAGCGCTTGTTGGATGACAAGGCTGTGGATATCTTATATAATGAAATGGGCAAAACTTTTGCGCCACTTAAAACTTGGAGCAAGTTTATCTTGACCAGTGATGAACAATTTGAAAGTAAATACGGTATGAAAGCCGACAAAAAACGTAAGCTATATAACGGTACCCTTCGAGTTGATTTATATCAATATTTTGGAGAACGTGTTCGCCGTTTAGAGGCTAGAAAGGTAAATTAAACGTGTCAGAAGATAAAACACAAAATGGCTATGAAGGTAGCCAAAAACTAGATTTTCAAGAAGCTAAGGAAATGACAGTTGGTGAGGCTGTCCGCAAAGAAGCTGAGATTAATGCTGGTGTAACAGAAATGGATAGCATTTTGGATAAGTATATTAAGCAACACCGTGAAGAAGTTGCTTCTCAAAAATTCTCCAAAACAATTGAAGCTGATGGTGATACCTCACCTTTGGACGCCTTTATTCAAAAGCAACGTCAAGAATTTGCGGATTCAGGTTTGATTAGTCAATCAATGGCTAATGAGACAATCAACTCAACAACAGCTACTGAAGAGGTTGCACCGGTCACATTTGGTTTTGATGTCACTGATGCTAAGGAAGAAGAGACTTCGCCTGCTGTTGATAGACAGTTGCCAGATGCTCCTGTGGAACCTGAGGTGATTGTTCAGCCTGAAAGTCAAAGCTCTGAAACGGTTATCACTTCATTGAATGCAGACCGTTTTATCACATCAGAAGCGGAAAAATTTGATCTTGGCGATGCTATCGCAGAACCAGCTACTTCAGTTGAGAAACCGGTCTATAGTGAAGTAACTGTAGATAATATTGATGATAACAATCCTTTGATTGCTAACATTGACGATCCGCTACCTCGAGGCCCTGAAGTAGCTAATAGCAATACTCCTGAGCCTCAAGAATCTAAGCCTTTGTTGGATGATGTTGCTATTTCGCAAACAATTGATTTATCAGCCATTGCTGCATCGGTTGCAGGGGTAACAGATGCTAAAGCTGATGATGAAACAGTGATACCAAAGGTATCAATGAGTGTCAATCGTCCTTCAGCAGAAGAAAGAATCTCCTCAGAGTCTGTTTCACCATCTCATAAGGGTGCTTTTGATGATGATATTCCAGTTTACCACCGTAAGGGAGTTATCATCGGTGCTTTAACGGTTTTGGCTTTAGCTATAATTGGTGGGGGCTATGCTCTTTATCACGGCACTCATAGTCAATCTGCTAAAAGTGCTAGTACGGCTTCTTCAGCAACGTCGTCATCATCAAGCAAGGATACAGCAGCTGCGGATAATAAGGCCTTCGAAGAAATGTATAAGAATTTCTTCACAGATGATGGGCAAACAAAACTTGCTAATGATCAATTTGGCAAGTTACCAGATTTGGAAAAACTGCTTAAAAAGTTGGAAAAAACCAAGTATTATGAGTCAGCTAAAACCAAATACGATAATTTAAAGAAACAAATTGAAGCAGTTCAAAAGATTAATAGTAAGTATGAATCAGATGCTCTTGTAGATGGTAGCTACAATGGATCTATCTCTGTTAAATCTGACGCTAATTTCAATGATCTTCCAGAAAGTGTGACTACCACTGGTAACGCTAGTCTTGATAGTACCATTCAAGAAGCAATCAAGGGTGGTAAAACACAGCTTGAAGAAAAAGCTAAGGTTGCTAGTGCAACATCTGCGGCTACAGCTTCTGCCAGCGACAATACCGCTAGTCCTGCTGCACCATCAGGTGGTAACACATCTGGAGTTGCTTCTAATACTGGTGATGCCACTGCGTCAAATACTTCTGGGGCTCAAAGTGATTCAGCTAACTCAGCTTCAACAATTGTGACACGAGGGATTACTAATTACAATCCATCTATCCTCCAACGTGATCGCTCACGAGTACCATACAACGCAAACGTCGTAGTAGACACAAGTAACCCAGCTTGGACTTGGGGAGATGGTATTCTTGATAAGGTTATCAGTACTTCACACTCACGTGGTTACTTCTCAGGAGATAACTTCATCCTTGAACCAGTTAACATCATCAATGGTAATGGTTACTACAACTTGTACCTTCCTGATGGAACTTACCTCTTTAGTATCAACTGTAAGACAGGTTACTTTGTTGGTAATGGTTCAGGACATTCAGACAAACTTGATTACTAATAAAAGTTGAGAACACTCCTTGAGGGGGTGTTTTTGATTTATCGTGATACAGGCCTGGTTTATAAGGAATTTGTGCTATAATAGAGGGATAGGATAGGGGTGAATACTATGGCAAAATTGATGCCGGGTAGAGTCCGCAATGAGGGTATTAAACTATTCGAAAAGGGCGTAATTACCATTCATCAGGTCTCAGAAACTCAGTTGGACACAACAGTGGACCAACATCATTTAATTTATGCACTCGATGATTCTGAAATTACGTGTGACTGTGATGCTTTCGCTCAAAAAGACTATTGTCCGCATTTAGCTGCAGTTGAATATTATCTCAAAAATGATAAGGAAGGTCAGCAACTCTTAGCAGAACTGAAAGAGAAGCAAGAATCCGCTCAGGGACAGGAACGAGGCCATTCTTTTGGTAGTCTATTTTTAGAAGGGCTTTCTCTGAATGAAGATGATACAGTTAGGTATAGCTTGACTGTAGAAGGTGAGGAGTCTACCTATGGTTCAGAAATTTGGTGGAGTTTACGTTTAAGACGTCTACCAGATGAATGTTCCTATGTCATTCGTGATATTCCTGCCTTTCTTAAGCTGGTAGAGACTGAAGGGTATTATCAGATAGGTAAAAACTACTATGAACCCCTATCGCTTATCCAGTTTGATCAGGCTTCACAATCATTTTTGAATTTTTTAGGGCGGATGCTTCCGGATGAGTCAAAGACTAATTTGGACTTCATGTTGCCAAACAATGCTCGCCACCTGCGACTCTCTTACGGTTTTTTCGAGGAGGGTTTGAAATTAATGCAAGAACTGGACGGCTTTAGTTTTGAATGGGAGGGCTTGGAATACCATCAGCTTCTGGTTGAAGATTTGACTGCTGAAGCCAACCTTTTCTCATTTGAGATTTGTGTTGAACCTAAAATAATTGAATTGACTGTTGCTGAAAAGAATAGCCAGGCGTTCTTTAATAATCGCATCCTCTTTTATCAAGGTGTTTTTTACCGTCTCAATCGCAAGCAACAAAAGCTTTTGGTTGGTTTACGCTCACTGCCTATCGGGAGTGATTTGAATAAGCATGTCAGTTTTAATTTGGATGAGCAATCCATTTTAGCTGCTAGTCTCTTTGATTTTAAAACTATGGGACCAGTTAAGGCTCCTAAGGCCTTTGATATCAAGGATTTCACGGCCAGATTTCATTTCGATTTGAAGTCTGAAAATGAGATTACCTTGGCACTGGCCTTTGATTTTGATGGTCCCCTTGTGAATAATCATCATGAGTTGAGCTATTTAGGCTTTACGAGTAATTATCGGCATGAACAGGCTGTTTTTCGTTTGATGGACAAGTATGGTTTCACCCCCGATTTTCAATCGAACAAATTGTTAAATAGCAGCCAGGAACTCTATGATTTCTTCACCAACACTATTCCAGCTTTTGAAAATGCAGGTAAGGTCCTGATTGGGGAGACTTTGCGTGACTTACGTGTTGAGCAGAGTCCACAAGTTCAGGTAGAGCGACAAGGAAATCTATTAGATATTTCTTTTGATTTTTCAAGTCTTGATGACGAGGACGTGGATCATGCTTTGGAAGCTTTGATGGAAAGCGCACCTTATTTCATCAATCGTAGTGGTCAATTGATTGTCTTTGATGAGGCGACACATCGTGTTAGCGAGAGTCTAAAAAACTTGAGGGCTTGTTATTCAGGACAGGGGCATCTGGAGCTGACTCAATTAGCTGCCTACCAATTAATGGATGCTCTTTCAGAGAATCATTCGGTTAGTTTTTCGAAGGATTTTCAACTGTTGACGCAACATTTGAGACATCCTGAAACCTTTGTCTTACCGGCCTATCAGGTAGAAGTTGCGCTTCGTCCCTATCAGGAACGAGGTGTTCAGTGGCTGTCCATGTTGCACCACTATGGATTTGGTGGTATTTTAGCCGATGATATGGGGTTGGGGAAAACTTTACAGACCATTGCTTATCTTTCTGCACATTTAGAGGAAGGACAACGAGTCTTGGTTCTATCGCCCTCGAGTTTGATTTACAATTGGCAGGATGAGTTTAAAAAATTTACTCCTCAGTTGGATGTTGCAGTTTCCTATGGACTTAAGCCAAAACGTGATGAAATTATTGCAGAAGACCATCAGATTATTATTACTAGCTATGCTTCCTTCCGTCAGGATTTTGATGCTTATAAGGCTGGTCAGTATGATTATCTCATTCTAGATGAGGCTCAAGTCATGAAGAATACGCAAACAAAGATTGCGAAGTATCTTCGTGATTTCTCTGTTCCGCATTGTTTAGCCTTGTCTGGAACCCCTATTGAAAATCATTTATTGGAAATTTGGTCTATTTTTCAAATTATACTTCCGGGACTTTTGCCTGCTAAAAAAGCCTTTCTTAAGTTGACTCCTAAGGAAGTAGCCCGTTATATTTCACCCTTTATACTCAGACGTAAGAAGGAAGAGGTTCTTCCTGATTTACCAGATTTAATTGAAGTGACTCACCAAAGTGAATTGTCGGATGATCAAAAGGCGATTTATTTGGCGCAATTGCAACAGATGCAGCAAGGTTTAATCTTGGCCAGTGACCAGGAAATCAAACGACGTAAGGTGGAAATCCTATCAGGTATTACCCGTCTTCGTCAAATCTGTGATACACCTGCTTTATTTATGGATTATACTGGAGATAGCGGAAAAATAGATAGTCTGAGGGATCTCCTTAGTCAAATTAAAGAATCCGACCATCGAGTGCTTATCTTTTCACAATTTCGTGGCATGTTGGATATTATAGAAGGTCTTTTGGAAGAATTAGGCATTTCCTCTTATAAATTAACGGGGTCTACACCATCTGATAGTCGTCAGGAGATGACCAGAGCCTTTAATCAGGGAAGCCGAGATGCCTTCTTGATTTCTTTGAAAGCAGGAGGTGTGGGACTGAACCTAACGGGTGCCGATACTGTTATTCTCATTGACCTTTGGTGGAATCCAGCGGTGGAAATGCAGGCCATTAGTCGAGCCCATCGTATAGGGCAGGAACAAAATGTCGAAGTTTACCGTTTGATTACAAGAGGGACTATCGAAGAGAAAATTCTTGAGCTTCAAGAGGGCAAGAAAAACCTTGTCACGACTGTCTTGGATGGCAATGAAAGCCGTGCAAGCATGACAATTGAAGACATTAAAGAAATTCTTGGTATTGCAATATCTTAAATTGTTATAGATGATATTTCAATACTAAAATACAAAATCCTACTAGGCAAATTTTTTGAATTAGGCTATAATAGAATACTGCAAGACGTATCTACCCATTCTCGATTGTTTTATTAAGATACGCATCATCTCGAAAATGAAAGGAAGTCTTTTATGTATCGACAAAGACGACAATTTCCGCTGATTCCAGACGGGGAATCTTGCTTGCAAGAACCGGTCTCTATGTGCCTATACGAAAATGAAGATTTAATCACAAATATCCGAGGCCCTTACCAAGAAAAGGACTACAATGATTTATTACCTAATTATGATTTCTTGTCAGCTAAGCCTAGTAATCGTAAGAAAGAGTCAAAACGAGTGGAGACGCATGAAGCTGGTATGACTTACGCTGAGGAAGCCCGTGAAAAGGCTAAGCGTGATGTTCGTGAGAAACGCCAAAAATTCTTACGCCAAGAGGTTCAACAAACGAAACATACGTCTAGCCGTCAATTGGCTACTAGGCCTAAGGAAGAAGTTAAACCAAACTTTGAAGCTACAGTTGAACCAGCTGCTATCACGACGGATAAAAAGCCTGTGACAGCATCTATCTTGGGTGCTCCAGTAAGTGCTATCAAGAGAACTTTGGCACCTAATGGTAAACATTCAAAGATTCATCATTTGGCCAATCGTCTGCAACAAGATACTTATATCTTGGCAGAAGTGGCTCCAACTTATCAACAGCCTAGTAACCCTTCTCGTAAGAACGTCAAGAAAAATAGTTATGATTTCTTGAAACGTAGCCAGGTTTACAATTATCCAGAACGTCAAACTTACCGTGAACACCGAATTGCTCAAGAACTAAATTTGACGCATTTAGAAGACGCAAACTAATCGCAGTGCGATTGTAAGGAGAAACTATGTCAAAAACTTATCATTTTATTGGAATTAAAGGATCTGGTATGTCGGCTTTGGCTTTGATGCTCCACCAAATGGGACACAAGGTTCAAGGTTCAGATGTGGAAAAATACTACTTCACTCAACGTGGTCTTGAGCAAGCAGGGATTCCAATTCTTCCTTTCGATGAAAAAAATATCACTGAAGATGTTGAATTGATTGCTGGAAATGCCTTCCGTGAAGACAATAACGTTGAGGTTGCCTTTGCTATCAAGAATGGTTATAGCTTCAAGCGTTATCATGAGTTCTTGGGACACTTCATGGACCAATTCACTAGCTTTGGTGTGGCAGGTGCACATGGCAAGACTTCTACAACAGGTCTTTTGTCACATGTTATGAAAAATATCACAGATACATCATACCTTATTGGTGATGGAACAGGCCGTGGTTCTGCCAATGCGCAATACTTCGTCTTTGAGGCTGATGAATATGAACGTCATTTCATGCCGTACCACCCTGCTTACTCAATTATCACCAACATTGACTTTGACCATCCAGATTACTTTACAAGTATTGATGATGTTTTCTCAGCTTTTGATGATTATGCAAAGCAGGTACAAAAAGGACTCTTTGTTTATGGTGAGGATTCTTACCTCCGTAAAATCACTTCCAATGCACCGATTTACTACTATGGCTTTGAAGAAAATGATGATTTCATGGCTACAGATATCGTTCGTACAACGACAGGGTCTAACTTCAAGGTGAAACACGACGGACAAATCATTGGAGAATTCCATGTGCCAGCTTATGGTCGTCACAATATCTTGAACGCAACTGCGGTTATCGGTAACCTTTATGTAGCTGGTTTTGATATGGCCTTGGTTGCTGGACATCTAAAAACTTTCTCAGGGGTTAAACGCCGTTTCACAGAGAGAATCATCAGCGGGACTGTTATTATTGATGACTTTGCTCATCATCCAACTGAAATCATTGCTACGCTTGATGCGGCACGTCAAAAGTACCCATCCAAAGAGATTGTTGCCATTTTCCAACCACATACCTTTACACGTACCATTGCATTGCTTGATGAATTTGCTGAAGCTTTGAATGAGGCGGATGCGGTTTATTTGGCAAAAATTTATGGTTCAGCGCGTGAAGTGGACCATGGAGATGTTAAGGTTGAAGACCTTGCGGCTAAAATTAAAAAGCCTGCTAAAGTTGTTACAGTTGAAAATGTTTCACCTCTTCTTGACCATGACAATGCTGTCTATGTCTTTATGGGAGCAGGAGATATCCAACTTTATGAACGTTCGTTCGAAGAGCTACTTGCGAGCTTGCAAACACATATGTAATAGATTAAGAGCTGTAGCGATTTTGCTCAGCTTTTTCTCTTGATAGAAAGGAAATTGATATGCTTATTCGACACGCCCGAAAGGAAGACTGGGCCGATGTGGTTCGCATTGAACAGGACAATTTTTCGCCTGAAGAGGCTGCAACACCAGAGGTTATTTTAGAGCGCCTAGAGACTATTTGTGATACCTTCTTAATTGCTGAGATTGATGGTAAGGTGGCTGGTTATATCGAAGGACCTGTAATTGATAAGCGTTACTTAACAGACGACTTGTTTCATAAGGTAACTCCGAATGCCAGTGAAGGTGGTTTTATCGCTGTCACTAGTTTATCTGTCTCAAAAGAGTTTAAAGGGCAGGGTATTGGAACGGCCTTAATTGCAGCACTTAAAGATCTGGCTATTGCACAAAAGTGTCAAGGGATTAGTTTGACTTGTCATGATTATCTTATTGCTTATTATGAAATGAATGGTTTCACTGACGAGAGAGAATCAGAATCAAATCATGGAGGTAGCTCTTGGTATAATATGGTCTGGGAGAACCCAGAAAGCTAGTAATGCCAGTGTTACGTTACTGTGACAAAGAGCTAATTGATTTGCATTAACTGACTTTTTAAGATATAATGGCGTTTGTTACTATAGAGGAGGTATGCCTTGACGGACAAGTTTAATGAACACTCGGAATCTGTTGAAGATAGCTTAAGTTTTAAACATCAGATTCTTCGAGATTTACAAGAAGCAACACGGCTCCGTTCTCTTCGTGAGGAGGAGCATAATAAAAGTGTAACTATGCCCAAGACACCACTTTCAACGTCAGCTAACAGCCAAAATTCTCATACGGAATCAGCATCTAATAAAGTAAGTAACCAAGATTTTAGTTCGCATGCTGTTTCTGACAGTGATACAGCTAAATATATGACTTCTGAGTCGAAACCAGATGTCCAAGGGAGTGTTAGTTTGTCTTCTCAGTCTCAAGCTGAGTCCTTAGGAGCTGACAGTCATTCAAAATCAGTATCTAGCCTAAAAGAACCACTTAATGATGAGGAGATTACCGCTATTCCTCAACCTAAGGTAACTTCTATGCGTCGTTTCCAACGTCCGGTTTGGGAAACAAGTCTTGATGCGACCTCTGAGGAGGAATACATCCCCGCAGATGTAGCTCAGGAGCTTATTGAGGCCAAGTCTAAAGAAGCTATTTACTCAGACCCTAAAGAGTTGGAGGCCAAGATGACCTCAGATCTTAAAAAAGAAGATTTTTTGAAAGAACATCAGGTGACAAGTGATAACGCTGTACCAGAGGAGACTCAGCCAGATGCAGTCACTAAAGACAAAGAGGAGGATGAGAGCATTGCTCTAGCAGCTTCTGATAAACCTGAAAAGAAAAAGCGTAAGAAAACAAAAAAGAAAAAGGCGTCGCAGAAAGATGCCATCCCTGATGAAGTTGACGACGAAGAGCCAATCTCACGTTCTAACCGAAATCAAAAGCGTAATAAGAATAACCACCGTGCTGGGAAGATTGCACGAAATATTATTATCTTCTTGATTCTTATCTTGTCACTAGCAGGTTTCTTTGGTTACCATTACGTTAGTCAAGCTGTAGGGGCAAAGGATGCTAATTCGACTAAGTTTATCAGTGTTGAAATTCCTAAAAATTCAGGTAGTAGTTACATCGGTCAACTCCTAGAATCAGCTGGTGTTATTAAGTCTGGTAAGGTCTTTAATTACTATACCAAGTTTAAGAATGTTTCAAATCTAAAAAGTGGTTACTATAACCTCCAAGCCAGCATGACCATGGATGAAATTATTGAAGCCCTTCAGAAAAAAGGGAGTGATAAACCTCAGGAGCCATCTCTTGGCACAGTCTTGGTTAAAGAAGGATATACGATTGATCAAATTGCCAAGGCAGTAGAAGTTAATTCATCAACTAAAAAGGGTAAAAAATCATCAACTGGACTAAAGGCAAAAGACTTCTTGAAACTTATGAAGGATGATGCTTTCATTGCTAAGATGAAAACTAAGTATCCAACTTTGTTGGCTAATCTTCCGGACTCTAACCAGGCTAAATATGTTCTTGAAGGTTATTTATTCCCAGCAACTTATAATATCCATGATGATACAACGGTGGAATCTTTAGCAGAGGAAATGTTGTCTACGATGAACACTTACCTATCACCTTACTATGCTATGATTTCATCAAGTAATCATAATGTAAATGAGGTTTTGACCCTAGCATCTCTTGTTGAAAAAGAGGGAGCTACGGATGATGACCGTAAAAACATTGCCAGCGTCTTCTATAATCGTCTTAGCTCAGACATGGCCTTGCAAAGTAACATCCCAGTTCTTTATGCCCTTGGAAAACTTGGGCAAGAGACGACCCTAAAGGAAGATGCAAACATTGATACAAGTATTGACTCTCCTTATAATGATTATGTTTATAAGGGGTTGATGCCTGGTCCTGTAGATAGTCCGAGTCTATCAGCGATTGAAGCAGTGATTAATCCATCATCTTCTAAGTACATGTACTTTGTAGCTGATGTGACCAATGGAAATGTCTATTTTGCGGAAAATTATGAAGATCATCAACATAATGTTGAAACTTATATTAATAGCAAAATAAAAGATAAATAGTCTTATTGACTAATCAAAATCGAGGAAACAAGTAGCAATCTTGTTTCCCAAGCCAATCGGCTTAACAATAATAGAAAAGAGATAAACATGGCAGAAAAAACATATGTAATGACCCTAGCAGAGAAAGAACAACTTGAAGCAGAATTGGAGGAGTATAAACTCGTCCGTCGTCCAGAGGTTGTAGAACGTATCAAAGTGGCTCGTTCTTACGGAGACCTTTCAGAAAACTCTGAGTATGAAGCAGCTAAAGATGAGCAAGCTTTTGTTGAAGGTCAAATTCAAATTCTTGAAACAAAAATTCGTTATGCAGAGATTGTTGACAGTGACGCTGTTGCGAATGATGAAGTTGCTATTGGTAAAACAGTAGTCGTTCAAGAAGTTGGTACAAGCGATAAAGATACCTATCATATTGTTGGTGCAGCTGGTGCCGATATCTTCTCGGGTAAGATTTCAAATGAAAGTCCAATTGCTCAAGCCTTGATTGGTAAGAAAGTTGGAGATAAGGTAGCTATTGAGTCACCAGCGGGTAGTTATTCTGTTGAGATTCTTAGCGTTGAAAAAACATACTAAGCAACGTAGCTCTTCCTCGGAAGGGCTTTTTGTTTGCTGTTAATATAGATGTAATCTAAAGAATAGCTAATAAGTTATACCTCAAAATAGCATAAGAAAAACTCTCTCGGAATTTCCAAGAGAGTCTATGCCATTATTTTCGATTTTGCTTACCGGCGTTACGGTTTTTCTTTGGTTTATTAGCAATGGCTTGAGTATTTTTAGGTGTCACATCTTTGCGAGTGCCTGGTGTTGTACGAGGTGCTTTTGGAGGATTCTTTGCAAACTCTTCAGCAACCTTTTCTTTCAAGCGAGGTTTGATGATATAGTTAGTAATCAACTGCTGGATAATAGAGAAGATACCACCAACGAACCAGTAAAGGATTACGGCTGCAGGTGAGCTGATACCAAAGACAATCATCACGATTGGCATACTGTACATAGTCGCTGCCATTTGCTTACGTTGTTCCTCAGGAACTTGTTGAATAGACAACCAAGATTGGAAATAGTAAAGAGCGGCAATGATGATAATCAATGGGAAGTCACGATGACCGAGGTTAAACCAGAGGAAGTCATCCTTGAGTACACCAGGAGTGTAACGAGCAGCATAGTAGAGAGCTGAGAAGAATGGAAGTTGAATCAAGAGAGGAAGACAACCAAAGCCCCCCATCAAGCTGACACCGTTTTCACGTTGGGCTTGCATGAGTTCAGATTGGGCAGCCATCTTTTCTTCTTGAGTTTCAGCATTACGCAAACGTTCGTTGATTGGTTCCAAGATAGGTGCAAGGTATTCACGTTTTGCGGCTTGGTAGGCTGCACCACGAGATTGATGAAGACCAAGTGGCAAGATAATCAAACGAACAATGATAGTTACGAAGATAATGCCAAGACCAAATCCCAGACCAAGATTATCTGCGAAGTAGGTGATGATGTGGCTCATTGGGCGACCAAGAAGGTTCCAGACCCAACCAGTAGGATTACCAGATTTATCAAGGCTCACACATCCTGATAGGAAGAAAAGCATGCTGGTAGCAAGCCCCATGAGGGCTAGTCGTTTTTGATTTTTATTCACAATATCATTCCTTTTGTTTTTTAGTTATACTTGTTTATTTTACCCTTTTTTAGGAAAGAGAACAAGCTAAAAATGGTAGTCCTATCTTAATTGGCCATGCGAAAATCACTGTAATTTGAGAAGTTTGCCATGGTTACATCAACATAGGTTACATTAGACCATTTTGAAGGTCCCTTTCGAACTTCCTGAATAAATTTGGTCAATTTGGCAGGCTGGTCAGATTGTGCTAGAATTTCAACTGTTCCGTCATCATTATTCCAGACTCGACCGTAAATATCTCCAATTTCGAGTGCTAAAGCATAGGTTGAATAACGAAAACCAACACCTTGGACTCTTCCTGAGACTAATAATCTTACTTTTTGCATGGTCTATGACCTCCTTTTGAAAGCTCTTTCTTTTAGTATAATCCTTGTTATAAAGTCGGTCAAGCCCAAGATTTATCAAGGAATTTTTGCTATAATGAAAGTATGGAAATCATTCAATCAAAGCAAAATGCTAGCATTAAGTCTGCTAGAAAATTATTGCAAGGCAAGCACCGTAAAACTAGCTATCTCATAGAAGGATGGCATCTTTTTGAGGAGGCCAAAGCAAGTGGTGCTGAGATTCTTCAAGTTTTCGTGCTTGAGGAGATGGCAGATCGTGTGGTAGACGTGTCTAAGGTCAAGTTAGTTAGCCCCGAGGTACTCAAGGAGCTCTGTGAAACTCAGACGCCTCAGGGTATCGTGGCAGAAGTTGCTAAACAAACCCAAGCTTTGCCAGACTCTCTCTCAGGCAAGTATCTGCTCTTGGAGGATGTTCAGGATCCTGGTAATGTTGGGACAATGATTCGAACAGCGGATGCTGCAGGTTATGATGGGGTCTTTTTATCAGACAAATCCGCTGATATTTATAATCAGAAGACCTTACGTTCTATGCAGGGAAGTCATTTTCATCTACCAATCTACCGTGGACCCATTCTTGAGATGGTTGAAACTTGTAAAAAACAAGATTTACCAGTCTTGGCAACGACTCTCTCAGAGGTTTCTGTTGACTATAAAGGAGTTAAGACAGACGGTATTTTTGCCCTGGTGATGGGAAATGAAGGTCAGGGAATCAGTAAGGAAATGGCTGAGTCCGCTGATCAACTGATACATATTAACATGCCAGGTCGAGCAGAAAGCTTAAATGTTGCTGTAGCAGCAGGAATCCTCATGTTTAGTCTCTAGGTCTCAGGGATGATTTTAGACGAAAAAGGCGCACCTTTTAAAGTAAATTTAAGCTCTAGTGGTATAATGAAGAAGCATTAGAAACGTTAATGAGGTATTATTATGAAACGACCAGAAGACGATAAAGAATTCATGGAAGTTGTAGGACATCTGATCTCACACCCACGTTTTCAAAAATTGGATGGGATTGTCCAACACCATCATTCGACACGTTTGGAACACTCGGTTAATGTTAGTTACACCAGTTACAAGATTGCTAAAAAATTTGGTTGGGATGCTAAGAGTACTGCTCGAGGTGGTCTCTTGCATGACTTTTTCTATTATGATTGGCGAGTAACCAAATTTAATAAGAGTCATGCTTGGGTGCACCCACGGATTGCTGTTCGTAATGCCAGAAAGCTTGTTAATCTAAACAAAAAAGAAGAGGATATCATCCTCAAACATATGTGGGGAGCAACTATTGCACCGCCAAAATATAAGGAATCTTATATCGTTACCTTGGTGGATAAGTACTGGGCTGTTAAAGAAGCAGCGACACCTTTACGAAATCGCATTAAAAATCGTAAGTTTTTCCGTCGCAAGACTCTACAAAGTCACCACCATTAATTTATAAAACTTAGGAGATATCTATGGAATCAAATGCAATTTATACAACTAGTGATGCAGGATTAAATCGCTTTTTCGGGAAAATTTATGGCCTTGTTGGTATGGGAGTAGGGCTATCGGCAGTCATTTCTTATTTAATGTTGGGTCCCTTCTCGCATCTTTTTGTTAATATTCTGATGAACTATTCTTGGGTCTACACGGTAGCCATTTTTTTTGAGTTAGCTCTGGTTTTTTTGGCTAGTGGTGCTGCACGAAAGAATACACCTGTGGCCCTGCCGTTATTCTTAGTGTATTCGGCCTTGAATGGTTTTACATTAAGTTTTATCATTGTCCAATACACGCAGGCTACTGTTTTCCAGGCCTTCATTAGTACTGCGATTGTCTTCTTTACCATGTCACTTATTGGTGTTTCTGTTAAACGTGATTTGTCAGGAATGGCTAAATTCCTTATGGCAGCCTTGATTGGGATTATTGTTGCCAGCTTGGTAAACATCTTTTTAGCAAGTGGTACAATGAGCTTCGTCATTAGTGTTATATCGGTCCTCATTTTCTCAGGATTAATCGCTTATGATAACCAAATGATTAAAAAGGTTTATTACGCTATGAATGGTCAGGTCTCAGATGGCTGGGCAGTTTCAATGGCATTGAGTCTCTACTTAGATTTTATTAATCTATTCTTAAATATCTTACGACTCTTTGCAAGTCGTGACTAGTAAAAAGAATCAGCCAAACGGCTGATTTTTTTGATGCTTAACGATAACTTGTAAGTGTTCCTTGTTGCCCTGTGTATGCATAGAAGAGGGGGTAGTGTTCCCAATTTCCTACATAGTTTTCTTTATCTGGGAAGGCCCATTTATCATCTTTTTTGGTTAGTTCGACTGAATAACCATCAAATACATTGGTTCCTTCAGTTTTTGGCGTTGATGGATTGACTTCTTTGATTGAATTAGGCAAGTAAGTTTCCATGTAGTATTGCTTGGTTAATTGGTCGACATTATCAGCGTTAGCTCCCTTACCTTGTAGATAGTTTTTAAGCTCATCTGTGAGATTTGGATGACTAGCAACATAGGCATCGTCAGCTTCTTTCATGCTAATGGTTGACAAATCAAGGTTAAATTCTCCCTTATCCTTAGTGACAATAATATTGTCAACAGTATAATGACCACGCTCACGGTTAGCAGTTTGAACCCAGTCGAAAACTTTTGGAACGTCATCTCCAGTTGGTTTGATATTGCCAGTTCCTTCATAACTGTATTGAAGGTGATCTGAGAAATATTGGCTGAGTTCGCCTTTAGACTTGTCTAAATCGTTAGAGACGAACTTGCTGTAGTTCTTGCTCTCTCCGCCTAGAAGAACAGCACTAAAATACGCATCTACAGCCTTTTTTATATTAGTAGTTGCGTTACCGTCAAAGCCTTTTAGGTAGGTAGAAACAGTTTGACCCTCGGTTTTTTCATCTTTAGATTCAAAGTATAGTTTATAGGTCTGGTTGTTTTTAACTTCGAAGAAGAGGGATGCAGACTTATAGTCGTCTGATTCAACTTTTCCAAAATCATCCGTAGCGTCCTTGACGTCCTTATTCTTCTTAAAGAGAGAAGGTAGGTCACTCTTGTCAAGCTTACTTGCTGTGACTTTTTTACCATCTTTATCTTTGAGGTAGAATTGTTTAGTAGATGTTTTCAAATCTTTTTCCATATCTTCAGAAGTATTCTCAAGTTTAAAAGATACTTCAATCAGACTTTGGTTATCCTTAAGTTTGAGGTTGCTTCCTGACATCTGAACGACATCATTAACAGATAACTTAGCATCAAGTTTTGGCTTTGCACATGCTGACAATGCCAAGATGGCTGCTAGAGCAAGTGCCCCAGAGTAAAGATATTTTTTCATATATAATCTCCCATTTTTTATTTAAGTGATATGTCTATTGTAACATGAAAACACTGTCAATATGATTAGAATTTTGGTTTTCAAACCTTTTCTTATGCTATAATAAGGTTACTATGCAAAAAAATGGAGAATAATATGACAAAAACACCTTTTCTCACGGCAGATAAACTTGAACAGATTACTGCAGAATTTCCAACACCTTTCCATCTTTACGATGAAAAAGGTATTCGTGAAACAGCACGTGCTGTAAATGCAGCCTTTTCATGGAATCCAGGTTTTAAAGAATTCTTTGCTGTCAAGGCAACACCTAACCCAGCAATCCTCAGAATCTTGAAGGAAGAAGGGTGCGGTGTCGATTGTGCGACTGATACAGAGCTTGTCATGAGTGACAAAATTGGCTTTGATAGCACTGCTATTAGTTTTACGTCTAATGATACACGTGCAGAAGAATTTGTTTACGCGCGTGATATTAATGCGACAATTAACCTTGATGCTTACGAAGATATTTTCTTTTTAGAAGAAGTTGCGGGACTTCCAGAGACCCTTTCTTTGCGTTTTAATCCAGGTGGTGTCTTTTCTCTTGGTACAGACATTATGGATCATCCTGAAGAATCTAAATTTGGGATGACTAAAGAGCAACTTTTCAAAGGTTATGACTACCTTAAAGAAAAAGGGGTGAAATCATTCGGTTTGCACGCCTTTTTAGCATCTAATACCGTTACTAATGAGTACTATCCAACCTTAGCTGCTCAGCTATTTGAATTGGCTGTAGAAATCAAGAACGAATTAGGTGTCAGTCTTGATTTTATTAACTTGTCTGGTGGTGTTGGAGTCGACTATACTCCGACTAACAAACAAAATGATATTGCAGCTATTGGTGAGGGCGTCCACTCTAAATTTGATGAGATTTTGGTTCCAAATGATCTAGGTCACATCAGTATTTATACTGAACTTGGTCGCTACATGACAGCACCTCATGGTCTCGTAGTAACTAAAGTTCTTCATATTAAGGACACTTATCGTCGTTATGTAGGTGTCGATGCGTCTGCGGTTAACCTGCTCCGTCCAGCTATGTATGATGCTTACCACCACATCACTAATATAACCAATCCAAACGGCGAGATTCAAGTAGTTGATGTGACAGGTTCGCTTTGTGAAAATAATGATAAGTTTGCTAAGAACCGTGAATTGCCAGAAGCTCGTATTGGAGATACTTTGGTTATCCATGACACTGGTGCCCACGGCTTCTCAATGGGTTACAACTATAATGGTCGTCTTCGTTCTGCGGAAATCCTCTATCAAGAAGATGGAACAGCTCGCATGATTCGTCGTGCTGAGACTATGAATGATTACTTCGCGACACTTGACGGTTTTGATTTTGAAGTCTAACAAAAAATAAGCTAGCTCTGTAAGGGCTATAGCTTATTTTACTTTAATGATAACAGCTTCAAGAATGATATCTGCTAACTCCTCAGGAGATTCGATACAGTTTTTTTGAGCCAAAGTGTCAGAATGGTAATAATAGTGCTAACGTAAACTTCCAATGAATACTTGGCTGGGATATGCTAGCTTATGTTCCATAAGCTCTGTGACGTTTTCAATATCAGAGTTAAGAATAGTCTTGATAATGAATTCACGAATCGTTTCATTGATGTTGGGAATATGCATCATTAGTGTGAGGCAAAGTTTGCGATTTTCCTTAAGATAAAGTAGCATCACAGTGACAACACCTTCTTGGTAAGACATGTCTTATTGCAGAATACTTGAGATGTTATCTAAAATTTTTGAGAAGGTGGTCTTAACCAAATCCTCTTTACTTGAATAGTAGTAGAAGGTTGGTATGCTAAGATTGGCCTTCTTGATGACGTCTGTGATGCTGATTTGTTCTATTGAACTCTCTTCTAAGAGTTCAATAAATGCATTGACATTTTTTCGTTGGGAAATAGTTGCTTCCTTTAGTATAAATAACTCCCTTTATATAAACATAATAATTCCACAACCTATATAATAACCTATTTTTTTCTAGAAATCTTACAAGTCCTTTACAGTTGTAAGTAAAATAAACTGAAAGTTTCATTTTACTAGTATTTTAGTCGAAAAATTTTTTGGTGGCTTAGAAACCATCGTCTTATTTGTCAGTAAGTCCCATTTTTGCTATAATATAAGGTAAATCAACGTTATAGGAGAATTAATTTATGAACACCGTCCTTTGGATTATTCTTGTTTTTGTAGCCTTTTTGGGTGGCTTTTACGGAGGCGCATATTTTGCCCGCAAACAAATTGAGAAAGAATTAGCTGAAAATCCTCGTTTGAATGTGGACGCTGTTCGTACAATGATGTCTGCAGCAGGCCAAAAGCCTAATGAAGCCAAAGTGCGTCAAACATATAATCAGATTATCAAACAACAAAAACAAGCACTTGCAGATAGCAAGAAAAGGAAAAAATAATGGTGGGGAGCTGGGACGTGAATCTCAGCTTTTTACATGTAATGTAAGGGGATAAGGAGGCAAGATGGATAATCGACCTATAGGATTTTTGGATTCTGGTGTCGGAGGCCTGACGGTAGTACGTGAGCTTAAACGTCAGTTGCCTCACGAGTCTATTGTTTATATTGGTGATTCTGCTAGGGCTCCGTATGGGCCTAGACCAGCAGGACAAATCAGAGAATACACTTGGCAGTTGGTTAAGTTTCTTTTGACCAAAGATGTAAAGATGATTGTTATTGCTTGTAATACGGCGACAGCAGTGGTTTGGGAGGAAATTAAAGAGGCTTTGGACATTCCAGTGCTAGGTGTGGTTTTGCCTGGTTCTAGTGCTGCCATTAAGTCTAGCCAGTCTGGCCATATTGGAGTCATTGGTACTCCTATGACGATTGCATCTAACATCTATGAACAAAAAATCAAACGTTTGGCACCACAGATGACTGTTTTAAGTTTGCCTTGTCCTCGCTTTGCCCCCATTGTTGAATCCAATGAGATTAAATCAAGTGTGGCTAAAAAGATTGTCTACGAAAGCATGGCGCCCTTAGTCGGTAAGGTAGATACCTTGGTCTTGGGTTGTACCCATTACCCACTATTACGCCCTATTATCCAAAATGTCATGGGACCAAGTGTCAAGTTAATTGATAGCGGTGCTGAGACTGTTCGTGATGTATCTGTTTTGCTCAATTATTTTGAGATTAATCGTAGTCGTGAAGTTGAAGATAAGACAGAAGAATATTACACCACAGCCAGTGTGCGAGGTTTTAAAGAAATTGCGGATCAATGGCTGGGTGAAACCGTTACTGTTCAGCACGTAGATCTGGACAAGGAGTTAGAAAATGACTAAATCAATTTTTGAATATAAAGATGAACAAGACTGGTACTTGGCTAGTTTTGGCAGTTACAATCAGTTGACCTGTTTTGGTGGCGATGAGGCTTATGAACAGTATGTTGACTTTTTCCAGGGATTGACAAATGCACTTGCTGTTAGTGGCTTCCAGTTGCATATTGTTAAGCACTCATCAGATCTTCGCTTGGTGTCTTTTATCTTAGACAGTTTGAAGGAGAATACTGGTCGCGATTTGGCTGTTACACAACATCAAGGTGCCTTACTCGTTAGTGAAGGTGAAAAACTTGTCTATGTCCATGTTCCTAAAGAAGGAGTCGCTTTGGAAGATTTCTTTGGTTCTAAGAGTCAGTCCACATTTGGCGACGTTTTGTTGATTGCAACACGCAATGAAGGAAAAACTAAGGAGTTTCGTAAACTTTTTGGAAAATTCGGTATTACGGTAGAAAATTTTAATGATTATCCAGACCTACCTGAAGTTGCTGAAACAGGCACGACCTTTGAGGAAAATGCTCGTTTGAAGGCAGAAACGATTTCTGAGTTAACTGGTAAAATGGTGCTTTCAGATGATTCAGGATTGAAGGTTGATATTCTTGGGGGCTTGCCTGGAGTTTGGTCTGCTCGCTTTGCAGGTCCTGATGCGACCGATGCTGAGAATAATGCTAAGTTATTACATGAGCTCGCCATGGTGCTTGATGATGATAAACGCTCAGCTCAGTTTCATACAACCTTAGTGGTTGCGGCCCCTGGACGTGATAGTCTAGTTGTTGAGGCAGACTGGGAGGGCTACATTGGTCGAGAACCCAAAGGTGATAATGGCTTCGGTTATGACCCTCTCTTTTTAGTAGGTGAGACAGGTAAGACGGCAGCAGAGCTTTTGTCAGAAGAGAAAAATGAACAGTCGCATCGTGGTCAGGCTGTTAAGAAACTTATGGAGGTTTTTCCAGCATGGCAGAACAATCAATAATTGTAATGAGCGACTCTCATGGAGATCGTGATATTGTAGAAGATATTAAGAAACGTTACCAAGGTAAAGTAGACGCTATTTTCCATAATGGGGATTCTGAATTAGAATCAAGTGACCCGGTTTGGGACGGTATTTATGTGGTTCGTGGGAACTGTGATTATGACTCAGGTTATCCAGAACGCTTGGTGGTTGAATTTGGTGATGTGATTATTGCTCAAACGCATGGCCATCTTTACGGCATCAATTTCACCTGGGATAAGTTAGATCTTTGGGCACAACAAGAGGACGCTGATATTTGTCTTTATGGGCATTTGCATGCAGCCACAGTTTGGCGAAACGGTAAAACAGTATTTATCAATCCAGGATCTGTTTCGCAGCCACGAGGGCCTATCAATGTTAAGCTTTATGCTAAGGTGCTTATAGACAATGCTAAGATTCGTGTGGAGTATTACACACGTGATCATGAGCTTTATCCAGAACTGACACAGGAATTTGAACGATGATTGCTAAAGAATTTGAAGATTTTTTGTTGGCTCGTTTGGATAATTATTTGATTCCGTCAGATCAGCTTGCCATTTTTATTGATAGCCATAAGGCTAATCATGTGGTTTTGCTTTTGACAAGTAACGGGTATTCTCGTGTTCCAGTTTTGACCAAAGATAAACACTATCTTGGAACGATTTCTTTGACAGATATAAAACGTTATCAAGAAGAACACAATTTGCAAGAGTGGGAAATGGTTAACCGTAATATCAGACCGATGACATCAGACGTTATGGAAACAGTGGAAGATAATGCTAATCTGAATGAGGTCATGCATAAGTTGGTCAATAATCCTTTTCTTCCAGTCGTTGATAGCCAAGGTATTTTCAAAGGAATTATTACACGAAAATCGATTCTCAAGGCAGTCAATAGCCTTTTACATGACTTTACACATGACTATATCATCATTCCAAAAACAACTGGCAACTCAGATCACTGAGTTTCTGAGTACCAAGACCATCTCCGATAGTTCAAAGCAGGCTTATGCTTATGACCTTAAACAGTTTGCTATGTCACTAGTAGGTCAAATTGATGCAACCAGCCTCAAGGTTTATGAAAACCAATTGAAGGATTGGAAACCGTCAGTGCAAAAGCGTAAGCGGTCCGCAGTTAATCAATTTTTGCGATACCTCTATCACAAAGGCGACTTATCTGAATTTTTAACACTTTCAGAAATAGCAAGGGTGTCTACTCAAGAAGAGGAGCTAGAGAGGCTGGAGCTTTTAGCGCTTTATGAAGGGCAGGAGGGACCCGGTAAACTAGCTTGTTTGTTTATTCTAGAGTTAGGACTTCTACCTTCTGAATTTTTGGAGCTAGACTGGGCTGATATTGACTTAGCATTTGGTATTGTAACTGTGGCCAAGGGAAGTACTAAGCGTGTTCTCAGACTGGATGGCGCTTTGAAGCAATCCTTGTTGATGATTAAGAATGAGAATAGTCAGGGATTACTTCTAGGTAAGCCCTTCACTCGTCAATGGCTGTATAAGCAAATTCAGAATTATGTTACTGCATGTGGATTACCTGAGCTCACCGCACAGATTTTGCGACAGCAGTTTATTCTTAGACAGATTGAAAAGGGAACGGGCGCCTTCGAACTGGCTTATTTGCTAGGACTAAAAAGTCCAGTGACCTTGGAGAAATACTACAAGACCCAATGGATATTAAGTTAAAAGATTTTGAGGGGCCACTGGATTTGTTGCTCCACCTGGTTTCTAAATATGAAGTAGACATTTACGATGTTCCCATTGTTGATGTCATCGAGCAATATTTGGCTTACCTGGCAACCTTGCAGGCAATGAAGCTCGAGGTTGCTGGTGAATATATGCTCATGGCCAGTCAACTCATGCTAATTAAGAGTCGCAAGCTTTTGCCGACAGTTGTAGAGTCTGAACCCGAAGTGGATGATCCGGAGCTTGAGCTCTTGAGTCAATTGGAAGAGTATGCTCGCTTTAAGACGGCTAGCCAAGAGCTTGCCAAGCAACATAAAGAGCGAGCCCAATATTTTTCAAAGCCAAAGGTTGAATTGCTTTATGAAGATGTTACCCTTAATCAGGACAAGACCATTCAAGATATTTTCTTGGCTTTTTCAAAGATTATGGCGGAAAAGCAGGAGGAGATTCGTCGAAATCACACGACCATTGTGCGTGATGATTATAAGATTGAAGACATGATGTTAATCATCGAGGAAGCCTTTAGTGCGAAAAATGAGTTGATTTTAGCGGATCTTTTCATAGATGCTAAGGATATGAATCAAGTGATTACCCTCTTTTTAGCAACCCTTGAATTAATTAAGGTACATCGAATTTCGGTACAGCAGGAAACCATTTTTGGAACAATCACACTAAGAAAGGAATGGACGAATGAGTAGCTACATAGCACGATTAGAAGCTCTACTTTTTGTGGCTGGTGAAGATGGACTCAGTCTACGTACTATGGCACAGCTTTTGGAAATGCCAGTTACGGGACTTACTCAGTCCTTGGAAAAATTGCAGGCAAAGTATGAGGCAGATGAGGATTCGGCTCTTTGTTTATTGGAGTCCTCAAATACCTACAAGCTAGTGACTAAGGCAGACTTTGCAAGTCTTCTTCGTGAGTACTCAAAAACGCCAATTAACCAAAGTCTCTCTCGAGCGAGCCTTGAAGTTCTTTCTATAATTGCTTATAAACAGCCTATTACTCGTGCTGAGGTTGATGCTATTCGGGGTGTTAATTCCAGTGGCGCCATTGCTAAGCTCCAGGCTTTCGATTTGGTACGAGAAGCTGGAAAAAAAGATGCTGTTGGTCGTCCTAACCTTTATGCGACGACGGATTATTTCCTAGACTACATGGGAATTAACGGTTTGGATGAATTGGTGGCCATTGATCAACTAGAACTTGAAGATCAGGAAACCAGTCTCTTTAAGGAAGAAGATGTAGAACTGGACAAGCCAGATTGATCCTTGGTGAAGTTTGATTACCAAAAGCTAAATAAACATAGCAGAGATGCTAGGTAGAAAGGATACAGTGTAAAAGCTGTAGAAAAAGAATGCGAATTAATAAATATATTGCCCACGCAGGTGTGGCCAGCCGTCGTAAGGCTGAGGAACTCATAAAAGAAGGTCGTGTGACCTTAAATGGCAAGACAGTTACAGAATTGGCAACAATTGTCAAAAACGGTGATACTGTTGAAGTCAATGGAAGCCCTATTTACAATGAGGAGAAAGTTTACTATCTTCTGAACAAACCACGTGGCATCATCTCTTCAGTATCTGATGACAAGGATCGTAAGACGGTTATTGATCTTATGTCTCATGTTAAGGAACGTATCTATCCTGTTGGTCGTCTTGACTGGGATACGACGGGTCTGCTTATTTTGACCAATGATGGGGATTTTACCGACAAAATGATCCATCCTCGTAACGAGATTGACAAGGTCTATTTGGCACGTGTGAAAGGCATTGCGACCAAGGAAAATCTCCGTCCTTTGACTCGTGGTGTGGTGATTGATGGCAAGAAAACCAAGCCAGCTCGTTACAATATCATAAGGGTTGATCATGAAAAGAACCGTTCAGTCGTTGAATTAACCATTCATGAAGGTCGTAACCATCAGGTAAAGAAGATGTTTGAGTCAGTGGGCTTACTTGTTGATAAGTTGTCACGTACCCGTTTTGGGACTCTCGATTTGAGTGGTCTTCGTCCAGGTGAATCACGTCGTCTCAATAAAAAAGAAATCAGTCAGCTTCATAATGCTGCTGTTAACAAGTCTAAATGATGAAGAGGTTTCTGATTGCTCTGGTTAAGGCTTATCAGAGATGGGTTTCCCCACTCTTTCCACCGTCTTGTCGTTTTCGTCCAACCTGTTCGGTTTATATGATTCAAGCTATTGAAAAACATGGTTTAAAGGGTGTTCTCATGGGTATTGCTCGTATCTTAAGATGTCACCCCTTTTCAGAAACTGGCGAGGATCCAGTTCCAGAATATTTCAGTCTAAAACGTCATAAAACTCCTTTGGATAAGTAATCTAAAGGAGTTCTTTTATGCTTAAATTTTTGACCAAGTTTTTGGTAGGAATAGGAGCAATACAGGATAAATTTCCAAGCGCCCAGCAATCATAGCAAATCCCATGATAAGCTTAGACAAAGGACTAAAAATAGCGAAGCTATCACTGGTTCCTAGTAATGGTCCAATATTGTTGAAGGTTGAAGCAGCAGCGCTTGTCACGACTAAAAGATTTTGATTATCCAATGACAGAAGGGCTACTAAACCTAGCATAATAAATACATATACAGCTAAGTATTTAAGAACACTGTGTTGTGTTTCTTTATCAAGAACACTTCCATTAATGTGGAGGGAAAGGATTCTGTTAGGGTAAAGGCTTGCTAGGGTCTGATTACGAGCAATTTTAGCAATAATCATTGCACGTATAACCTTGAAACCACCAGCCGTAGAACCTGCTGATCCCCCAATAAACATCAAGAGGAGCAGGAGATACTGGGAAAATAGAGGCCAATTGGTAATATCTGTTAGACCAAAACCAGTGGTTGTGATGATGGTTGACACTTCAAAGAATGAGTATTTAAACGAATCAGCCAAATTGTGGTAAATACCAAAAATATTGAGGACGATTAAACCTGTTGAGATTGCAACAATAGAAAAATAAGTACGTAATTCTTCATCTTGAAAGAAGAATTTGACCTTGCGAAGCAAAATATAGAAATAAAGATTGAAGTTAACCCCAAAGAGAAGGGTACCAACTGTAACCACATAGGTAATCAAGTCGCTATGATAGTGAGCGATAGAGTCATTGTAAACGGCAAAACCACCTGTACCAGCACCTCCCATTGCAATGACAATACTATCAAAGAGTGGCATGCCACAAATCCATAGAATCATAGCAAAGATCACAAACATGACCAGATAGATGATGTACAAAATCTGAGCTGTATTTTTCAACTTGGCAACAACCTTACCAAAGACTGGGCCGGGGACCTCCGCACGCATAACCTCATGATGACCATTTTTACTGTTGTTCATGATAGCTAATGCAAAGACCAATACCCCCATCCCTCCAATTAAGTGGGCAAAGCTTCGCCAGAAGAGGAGGGAGTGTGTCAGGACTCCAGTATCAGTAAGGATTGTAGCTCCTGTGGTTGTGAAACCTGAGCTCATTTCGAAGAAGGCATCAATAACACTTGGAATTTGACCAGCGAAAACAAATGGCAAGCCTCCAAAGAAGGACCAAAATACCCAACAGAGGGCTACAATGAGCATTCCTTCTTTTGTGTAAATGTGGTAGTTCTTAGGTTTAAAGAGAGTACCAAGCACTCCGATAAAAAGTAGAATCCCCATCGTCCCCAGAATACTAGCGAACACCTTGGCATCCTCATGGTAAATAAGGGCAACGATAAGTGGCACAATTAATAGACCAGCTTCTATGAGCAGAAGTTTTGAAATAAGAAAACGGACAATAGATCTATTCATGGCAACTTACCTCTTTAACAAGTCGTAAATGTGAGTCACGTTTTGCAAGAGGGTAACGACCACGATTTTATCACCATAAGCCAGTCTATCCTCTCCAGTAGGGAAAATCGCTTTTCCATTACGGATGATAGCCGCGATAAGAACACCGTTAGCGAAATCAATATCAGAAAGCTTCATACCGGCAATTTGGTTGTTTTCTTTGATTTGAAATTGCAAGGTTTCGATGCGACCATTTGCTACATGGTGAAGAGCATCAAGACTAGAGTCTTTGGCATTGTAGCGTCCACGAACAAAGTGCATGACAGTATCAACGGCAATACTCTTTGGTGTGACAATTGTTGAAGTCTCACGTGTATCGATAATCTCTAAAAGACTGGTACGATTGACCTTGGTAATATTTTTATGAATACCAAGACTCTCAAGGAACATAGAAGTAATGATGTTTTCTTCGTCTACCCCGGTAAGCGTAGCTACCGCATCATAACTAGCAGCACTTTCTTCAAGAAGAAGGTCTTTGACCGTACCATCTCCCAGAATGACAGAAACTTCTGGGAAAACCTGACTAAAGGTTTGTGCTCGATCCATTTTCTGCTCAATCAATTTAACCTTAATACGAGTATTTTTCAAGATATTGAGCAAGTAGTAGGAGATACGTCCAGCACCAATCAGCATAAGATTTTTGATGCTTTTTGATTTGATGTAGCTGTGGAAAAGTGCCATGTCAACACGTCTTCCAGTTACATAGATTTTATCGCCAACTTGAATGGTGGCATTGCCATCTGGAATGATGAGTTCATTCTTGCGGTCAATCGTACAAACCAGAATGTGACTAAATTTCTTCCGGAATTGTTCAAGGGTCATGCCAGATAATTGACTGTTTTCGGTGACTTTAAAGGCCATAAGAATAACACGCCCATTAGCAAACGTCTCAACCGATAAAGCATTCGGGAATTCGACTGTATTGGCAATATACCGAGCTGCTAGCAGTTCGGGGTTAACTACCGCTGAGAATCCAAGGAAGTTTTTGTCTTTGAAATAAGTATTGGAATATTCTGGGTTACGAACACGAACGATGGTTTCTTTAGCACCCATTTGTTTGGCCAGAACCGCTGAAATCATGTTTACTTCATCTTTGTCAGTCATTGCAATAAAAACATCACAATTATTGACCTCGGCTTGTTCTAAAATTTTGAAGTTGGCACCATTACCGGCAAAGCCCATAATATCGTAGCGCTTGATGAGGCGTTTAAGGACATCTTCCTTCTGTTCAATTAAAATAACATCGTGCTTCTCTTCGACAAGAGAACGACAGAGTGCGGTACCGACCTTACCGGCACCTACAACAATAATACGCATGAGTTACCTCCAAATAATCACTTCTATGATACTCTATTTTGGCTGAAAAATCATCCTTTTCAGACCTTTATAAGTGATTCCTATAAAAATTAGATGACAAGATCCTAAATAATAATTTTTTTTCTGTCAATAGTATTGACTTTTATTACAATAGTGCTAAAATGGTGTTTGAAGATTCGTTATTTTAAATCTAACCTGTCATGATTTAAGCTAATGAACGTCCACAACCATGTCGTCTGCTGAGCTTGACTCCGGGCGACATGGTATTTTTTATGTCTAGGAGAATTGCTATGTCACGTAATCACATTGTCTTGTTTGAGCCTCGTATCCCACAAAACACAGGGAATATTGCCCGTACCTGTGCAGCTACCAATAGCCCTCTTCATATTATTCGACCAATGGGTTTTCCAATTGATGACAAGAAAATGAAACGTGCAGGCTTGGATTATTGGGGTAAACTTGATATTACTTATTATGATAATTTAGCTGATTTTATGGCTAAAAATCAGCTGGGACGTTTACATTTAGTTACGAAGTTTGCGGATAAAACTTATTCTGATGAAATCTATGATGATGGCAAGGATCACTACTTTATATTTGGGCGTGAAGACACAGGTCTACCTGAGGGATTTATGCGTGAGCATTCTGAAAAAGCTATCCGTATTCCTATGAATGATGAACATGTACGTAGTTTGAACGTGTCTAACACGGTTTGCATGATTGTTTATGAGGCTCTTCGTCAGCAACAGTTTATTGGTTTAGAATTAAGCCATCACTACCAGTATGACAAATTGAAATAAACACCCCTATTTCCATACCAAGACTATATAGTTAATGGCTATCAATAGATCAGAAATCCTTAATTCCAAAACCTTGTCACCAAGGTTTTTTTATGTTATCCTTAAAAGGTCTTCAGGGCAGGGTGAAACTCCCGACCGGCGGTGATTCTTTGGATAAGTCCGCGAGCGCAAGCTGATGAGGTGTGATTCCTCAACCGACAGTATAGTCTGGATGGAAGAAGACCAGTCTTTTTGCGTAGTCTTTTTTGGCATAGGCAAATCCATTGGGAACTTCTTTCAAATTGTTAAAATTTGGAGGAATTTTTTTATGACAAACACACGTAAATTGGCTTATATCGCCATCTTATCCGCAATTTCATTCTTGTTGCTTTATTTTTCATTTCCATTGATTCCAGCAGCAGACTTTTTGAAGGTTGATTTTTCAATCCTTCCTGTTCTTATCGCCTTGGTTATCTTTGATTATAAGAGTGCCATTGGTGTTCTCTTACTTCGTTCATTGCTGAAGCTTTTGCTAAACAATGGGGGTCCAGGTTCAATAATTGGACTTCCTATGAATTTTATTGCTTTAGGATTCTTTGTTTGGGGACTTAGCTATTTCTGGAAGAAAAACCAAACAAGTAAGAATTATATTCTGGGTTCAGTTGTAGGAACACTAGCTCTTACACTTGCCATGGTTGTCCTCAACTACATTTATGCCGTACCACTCTATGCTAAATTTGCTAATTTTGATATTGGACAATTCATAGGACTTTATAAATACCTTTTTACTATGGTTGTACCTTTTAATTTGCTTCAAGGTTTGATTTTTGCAGTAGTCTTTGCTCTGATTTATGCTCCGCTTAAGTCAATTCTAGTAAAATTATAAATATGAAACACAAACAAATACATTATATTTTTACTTCTTTTGCCCTTTTACTATTTGTTGCTATCGGTTACATGGTCAAGTTCTACCCTGAAGCCTTGACAGGATTTGATAGCAGCATCCAGACCTGGGTTCGAGGAGATTTGCCAACAGGACTGACGCATTTTTTAAGGCGGTTACGGTCCTTGGGAATACACCTGTTCAGGCCATTATTGCAATTGTAGCGGTAATTTGGCTTTATTTAAACCAGTACAAATCTGAAGCTGTCTTTGTAGGAACCAGTGGCGTTCTCGCTAGTATCATGATTGTAAGTCTGAAATATATTTACCAACGCCCACGTCCATCAATTACGCATTTGGTCCATGCTGGTGGTTATTCATTTCCTAGTGGCCACTCCTTGGGAACTTTCATGATTCTTGGTGCAATGGCTATTGTCCTTGCCCAGCGTCTGGCTAAAAAAGGAGCTAAAGTAGTTATTTATATTGTTACGGGGCTTCTAATTGCGCTCGTCGGACTTTCCTGTATCTACTTGGGGGTTCACTATCCTACAGATGTTTTAGCTGGTTTTACCTTGGCATTTGGTTTACTGAATGCTATTTACCCGACTTATGACCGTATTCGCTTTGAATGGCGGTTTCAAAGTAAACAGAAATAGAATCAAGAGGTTGGAGTAGATGGTTCCAACCTCTGACTCATTATTATGGCAACAATACAGGTCTGTATTTCTTAAAGATCATATGAATTATCGATACATTAAAAAATATTAACTATATGTTAAATACATTACAATTGTGATATAATAGCCTTAAGCTTTTGAATTGAATAAAGGAGATTTTATTGAGTATTAAGAACAGTATCGGATTAAGAATAAAAACTGAGCGTGAAAGTCAACAGATGTCACGTGAAGTACTCTGTTTAGATGGTAAGGAGTTGACCGTTCGCCAGTTAATTCGTATTGAAAAAGGAGAATCTCTCCCTTCTTTGGATAAATTATCCTACATAGCAAAACGTCTGGGAAAAAGCATGGCTGACTTATTGGAGCATGACAAGATTGAAATTCCTGACACTTACTATGAGATGAAAAATCGTTTAATAAAGTTCCCAACATATGGAGATCAGGAGAGAGTTAAACAGAAGTTGGATCTTATTGAAGATGTGTATGATCAATTCTTTGATATTCTTCCAGAAGAGGAACTATTGACTCTAGATATTCTCGAAAATATATTGAGTTTTATCAGTTGGGAGGAGAGACCTAAAGTCGAAGAAATCTATGAAGATTTGTTTGAACAAGTCAAAAGAAAGAAGAAGTTTTCAACTAATGATTTGTTAGTTATTTATTATTATTTCTATCATCTTTATGGGAGAAAGCAGTATGATAAAAAGATTTTTGACAGAATAGTAGATAGAGTATTAAAGCAAAACATCCCAACAGATGATGCTTATAATATTGCCTTATTTAATGATTTGATGGCTATAGCTGGGTTAAAGATTTCTCATGAGTCCTTTAAAGATTTCTTAACAGTAATAGATAAACTTTTAGCTGTCATAGAAAAATCACAGTTTCATAGTTATAAACCAGGTGTCTATATTTTAGAAGCTAAGTATGAGCTTATACATAATGGGAACAAGAAAAAAGCTACTGAAAACTATGATAAGGCTATAATGTTTGCGTCGGTTTTAGAAGATTCCGTTTTGGAAGAAAAGACTCGAGCAGAGAAAGCGGCAGATGGTTTGTAAACAACTGCGTAGTGACATTTATGTCACTACTTTTTTTATAGTTAAACGTTTATCATATAGTTAATAAAAATATTAAGGAGTTTAATTTTGAAAAACTTAAAAAAATTTTTAGTTTTACTTATTGCCGCAGTACCATTCTTCATGATTTATTATTAAATAGGAGTCACCATGTCAAAATATCCATATATTTCTCAGGTTGATCAGCGTGATTGTGGGGTAGCTGCTTTGGCCATGATTCTTAAAAACTATGGTTCATCTTATAGTTTGGCTTATTTGAGGGAGTTGGCTCAGACTTCTCGTGAAGGAACTTCTGCGCTTGGCTTGGTTGAAGCAGCCAAGCAGTTGGGTCTTGAAACGCAAGCTATTCGTGCGGATTTAGACTTGTTTAAACAAGATGATCTAACCTATCCTTTTATTGTACATGTGGTTAAGGATGGTGGTCTTCAACATTATTATACGGTGTTTGGTCAAGCCAAGGGTCAGGTCGTCGTTGGTGATCCAGATCCTAGCAAGAAGATCATTAAAATGTCACTTGAGGAGTTTGCTAAGGAATGGACAGGGGTTGCTCTATTTTTTGAACCAGGAGAAACCTACATTAAATATAAGGAAAAGGTACCTGGTCTCCTTTCATTCTTACCAATTATATTTCGTCGTAAGGGATTGATAGCAGTCATTGTCTTGCTGAGTTTTCTAGTGACGCTTGTTAATATTATTGGTTCTTATTATTTGCAATCTATTATTGACCGCTTGATTCCTCACGAAGACTATGCTCTTCTGACCATGATTTCTCTAGGCCTGTGTATCGCTTATCTAGCTCAACAAGTTTTTACTTTCTTCAAAGATTATCTATTGCATCGATTGGGTAATTACTTGTCCATTGCGGTCATCCTGCCTTATATCAAGCATGTGCTTTCTTTGCCCATTAGTTTCTTTAGTTCACGTCGTACTGGGGAAATCACGTCACGTTTTGGAGACGCCAACACCATTATCGATGCTCTGGCTTCAACCATTTTATCAATTTTCTTAGATGTGACCATTGTGATGACTCTAGCTGTGGCTCTCATTTTACAAAATCCTTCGCTTTTTGCGATGACTTTAACTGCAGTACCTCTTTATATTTTGATTATTCTAGCTTTCTATAAGCTTTTTGAAAAGAAAGATTATCAGTTGATGGAGGCAAACAGTCAAGTCAATACCGCCGTTATTGATGATTTGAGAGGCATTGAAACGCTAAAATCTTTAAGAGTTGAAGAGAGATGTTATCGAGAAATTGAGGTGAAATTCCGTGACTACTTGAAGAAGTCCTTATCTAAGGCCAAGTGGAAATTAACACAAGATGGTTTAAAGACCGGAGTTCAGCTAGTTTTTAATGTCTTTATCCTCTGGTATGGAGCGCAATTGGTCATGGAAGGGCAGCTGTCTGCTGGTCAGTTGATTACCTATAATATGTTGTTGAATTATTTTACGACTCCTTTAATTAATATTATCAATCTTCAATCTAAGATTCAGCAGGCCAAGGTAGCCAATAATCGTCTTCAGGAAGTTTATGTTGTGGATAAAGAAGAAAAAGGAAAACTCAAGGATTTATCCTTTAAGCAATTAACTCTTAGAGGTGTTAGTTATCGTTTTAGTTATCAGCAAGAGACTCTTAGTGATGTTGATTTAACCATTAACAAGGGTGAGAAGATTGCTCTCATGGGGCAGAGTGGGTCTGGAAAAACAACTTTGGCTAAAATTTTGTCGGGCTATTACACAAGGTCTGATGGACATGTTAGTCTGGATAAAAGTTCCATTAGCCATGCGGAGTTACGTCAATTGGTGACCTATGTTCCCCAGCAGACCTATGTGTTTACGGGCACCATTTTAGAAAATCTGTTATTAGGATTTGAAGGAGAAGTTGATGAGAAAAAACTTTTTAAAGTTTGCCAACAAGCTGATATTTTAGATGATATTCAAAAAATGCCACTAGGCTTTCAGACTCAAGTATCTGAAGATGGCGGTCTATCTGGTGGTCAAAAACAAAGGTTAGCTATAGCAAGGGCTCTCTTGTCTAAACAACCTATTTTGATTTTTGATGAAGCGACAAGTGGTCTAGATAGTGATACAGAGAACAGGGTGTTGACTAATCTTGCTAAAATGAAACGAACAGTGATTTTCATTGCTCACCGAGCCAGTGTCCGTCAGCATGTTAGTCGCATAGTGACCATGACTAACGGACAGGTCGAAGCAGATAGTCCTATTTTCAATCCGTTTCAGTTTATTTAAAAGATTTTCTTACTTATATAAAAAACTTAAGAAGTCTAACATTTCACATCTTGCACCTATAAAGTTTCTATAGTATACTGTTAACATCATACTAAGAGGTGTAAACATGTTAGAGGTATATAAAAATTTTTGGTTAGGCTATCTTGATTTTTATGGTCGTACAAAACGATCAGACTATTGGTGGGTAGTCTTGATTAATGGTGTTATCGGTAGCTTGATTTTCCTACTGATGGACTTACTTGGGCAAACAAAAGCTGCTGGCTTTACATTGACGGCTTTCATTCTATTTATAGCAGCATCAGCACTTCCTACGATTGCAATCCAGATTCGTCGTCTACGCGATGCGGATTTTAATGTTGCTTGGATAGTTCTAAAGGCAACCCCTTTAACGGTAGTTCTCTGGGTAATGTACGCCTTTCCAACAAGAAATTCAAAATAACTCCAATGAAAAAAGGGGTGAGACTAGGAAATTTAGTTTCACTCCTTTTTCTTATAAAATAAAGCTACCCAAGAGACTAACTAGAGTAAAGCTGATAGTCGCATAGAAGATGGCTAGACGAGTGGCCTGGATAGGCTTATAGATTCTAACAAGTGTGAGGATGCACCAAATAAAGAGCACGGTCACAAAGCAACCTGAGAGTAAGCGACGTGGTGTCATACCATAGAGGGCTATGTAAACTCCAAAAAGTTTCCATCCAGCGATAAGGGCAAAGAGGCTAGCGAAAGTAAAAAGTAGCGTACTAATCCAACGGAGTCCTTTGTGGTTAAAGATATTTTCTTTTGAGTAAAGATAGAGTCCCGCTAAGACACCAAATTCAGAATAGAAGCGCTAACCAGTTACCAGAAGCCCTGAACAGCCATATGTGAGGCTTAATGGGCTGGAATATTGATTTGATTGAGGGAAAGTAGCTCTTCCGCTTGACTTGTGGCAGTGAGTAAAAATAGTATATAGGTGAAGCAGAGACTTCCAATCACAATATAAGCTGCAAGTTTTGGGGAAAGACAGGTCTTTTTGAGACTAACCTCAAGTTGATTTTGGCTGAGTGGCATATCCTTGGCTAAATAGACTGCAGCCAGTTGAGAAAAGTCCCAAAGCTAGAGGAATACTTGAAAGCAAACGGAAGAGGATTAGGCCACTATTTTTGAAGTGAATATTGACGTTAAACAAAGTAGCAAGTGTCTGGAAGACTTGTTTCCCAAGTTGTCCGAAAGCAGGTAATACCTTACTGAGCTGGCTTGCAGCAAACACAGTAAGTATCAAGGCTACAAAAATACTAACCAAAATCATACCCTTATGGAGCAGGCGGTTGTGTCGTTCTTCTTTGGAAAGTTCTTGCTTAGTTGTTGTTTTATAGGGGAGTGTAAAAACTCCAAGGAAAAAATATTTCAGAGGGAAGAGGCAACTAGTATAGATCAGGTCTATCCAAACCATAATTCCCAGTCTATCCTGGGTGCTTTGTCCAGTTCGTGCTATTAGATAAAGTAGAAAACTGGCATGAAGGCAGAGTATTTGAGCACTTTCCCAACTGTCGTGCAGTCCCCAAAGACTTATTTGCAGACCTTGTAGGAGGCTAGTAGCCATAAATATTTCTGATTCAAGACACATTCCTCCCTTTTCTTTTCCTGCCAGTAAACGACAGCCAAGTTCGACAGTCATTATGAGTACAATTATTGCTGGTAAGGCAAAAGAAAGATTGGTAAGGTAAGTAACATAGAGGAAGCAGGCGACAAGTAAACCGATAATCAAGCTCTTGAGTTTCCAGATGTCTCTTGGTGAAACATGTTTCAAGAGTTTTTTTGTTTTGGTTTGCAGACTTTCCTCTTCGTAGGGATACTCCTTAGAGACTATCTGTAAATCGGTATTGCAGTAATTTATTTCCATCATAATTCTCCTTTAGACTTTAAATCCAAAGAAGACTTTATCATAAAAAAATGAAGATAATTGTTACGCAACCGTAAATTACTAAAAATAGGTCTATGAACTTAGGACTAGAGAAGAAGAGAGGAATAAAACGCCACCATAAAAATTTTTCTCACACGAGATGATAGAATCTGGCTGAAGATTGGCAGTATCTTTCTCATTCGAAAAAGTGTTTGCCTAATTTATAAATGGTTTGTCCACCTTCATCCGAAATAGTACAAGGAATCATTTTGCTTGATGGTCAAAAGTGACGCTATTTTTTGACATTTTATGTGAGATTGAGGCTCACATTGATGTTGCAAAAATTCTGAAAATTCGTTGACATGTGTTGTCAAAGTAGTATGATATTAACATAAAAAAATTTAGGAGGTTCTTATGTTAGGTGTCATCCTACTCTATGTTGGCATGGTTTTAATGAGTAATGGATTTCATCGCTTGGAAGGGATTCCCGACAAATCAAATGTTGTCATGAATATCTTTACAGGTGGTTTGGGATTGATTCTCAATATTATTGTCATTGCTTATGGGGCCTGCACAGGAAAAGGTGCTGACTGGTTTTATGGTAGTGCCACAGGTCTTTTGTTTGCTTTTACCTATCTTTATTCAGCTATCAATACGATTTTTGATTTTGATCAACGTTTGTACGGCTGGTTTAGTTTATTTGTGGCAATTAATACGATACCAGCAGGGATTCTTTGCTTAACATCTGGATATGGTGGCAATGCTTGGTATGGTATTATTTGGTTCTTGTGGGGCATTCTATGGCTAACTGCATTTATTGAAATTAACCTTAAGAAGAACCTAGGGAAATTTGTTCCTTACCTAGCTATTTTTGAAGGAATTGTAACAGCTTGGATTCCAGGGCTTTTGATGCTTTGGGGCAAGTGGTAAGCATTGATTTAAGGAGGAAAAACGATGCAATTGACAATGCGTGAGCAGGAAAAAATGATGATTAGTCTTGCGGCTATGATTGCTCAACGACGTAAAGATAAAGGGATCAAATTGAATCACCCAGAAGCAGTCGCTTTGATTACAGATTATGTACTTGAAGGTGCAAGAGAAGGTAAAACGGTTGCTCAATTGATGGATGAAGCTCGTAATCTCTTAACACGTGAAGATGTTATGGAGGGAATTGCGGAAATGATTCCAATGATTCAAGTTGAAGCTACTTTTACAGACAGTACAAAATTGGTTACTGTTCATGATCCTATTCAGTAAGGAGAAAATGTAATGATTCCAGGTGAATACCATGTGGCGAGTGAGCCAATTGATTATAATGGTGGTTATGAGGCCATTAGTCTTGAAGTGAAAAATGTGGGTGACCGTGCTGCCCAAGTAGGGTCTCACTATCATTTTTACGAAGCAAACGAAGCTGGTCTTCAATTTGACCGTGAGAAAGCACGAGGCAAACGTCTTGATATTCCAGCAGGTACAGCCATTCGTTTCGAACCAGGTGAAACGAAAACAGTGCAACTTATTGACTTTGGAGGCAAACGTCGTATTTTTGGTTTTAATAACAAAGTCAATGGTTTCTTAGACTAGAAAGAGGGCAGATAGATGAGTTTTAAAATGGATCGTAAAGAGTATGCTCAACACTATGGACCAACTGTAGGAGATAGCGTACGTCTTGGAGATACCAATCTTTTTGCAGCCATCGAAAAAGATTTCACAGTATATGGACAGGAGTCTAAGTTCGGTGGTGGTAAAGTTTTGCGTGATGGTATGGGAGTCAGTGCTACAGAAACACGTGAAAATCCATCGGTTGTGGACACGATTATTACAGGTGCAACCATTATTGACTATACAGGTATCATTAAAGCGGATATCGGTATTCGTGATGGTAAGATTGTTGCTATCGGTCGTGGTGGTAATCCAGATACAATGGACAATGTGGATTTTGTTGTGGGTGCTAGTACAGAAGCCATTGCAGCAGAAGGCTTGATTGTGACTGCTGGTGGTATTGACCTTCACGTACACTATATTTCTGCTGACCTTCCTGAATTCGGTTTGGATAATGGAATCACAACCCTCTTTGGTGGTGGTACTGGTCCTGCTGACGGAAGTAATGCAACAACATGTACGCCAGGTAAATTCCACATTACTCGTATGTTGCAAGCTGTAGACGATATGCCTGCTAACTTTGGCTTCCTCGCTAAAGGTGTTGGTTCTGAAACTGAAGTGGTTGAAGAACAAATCAAGGCAGGTGCAGCAGGTATTAAGACACATGAAGACTGGGGTGCAACTTACGCAGGAATTGATAATTCTCTTAAAGTTGCGGATAAATATGATGTTTCCTTTGCGGTTCACACTGACTCATTGAATGAAGGTGGATTTATGGAAAACACTCTTGAGTCTTTCCAAGGTCGTACCGTTCACACCTTCCACACCGAAGGTTCAGGTGGTGGACACGCTCCAGATATCATGGTTTTTGCTGGTAAAGAAAATATTTTGCCATCATCAACAAACCCAACCAATCCATACACGACAAATGCTATTGGTGAATTGTTGGATATGGTTATGGTTTGTCACCACTTGGATCCAAAAATTCCAGAAGATGTTTCCTTTGCGGAATCACGTGTTCGTAAGCAAACAGTGGCTGCAGAAGATGTCCTTCACGATATGGGTGCCCTTAGTATCATGACTTCAGATGCCATGGCAATGGGACGTGTCGGTGAAGTTGCTATGCGTTGTTGGCAATTAGCTGATAAGATGAAGGCTCAACGTGGTCCACTTGAAGGGGATTCAGAGTTTAACGACAATAACCGTATCAAACGTTATGTGGCTAAGTATACTATTAACCCTGCTATCACTAATGGTATTGCAGACTATATTGGTTCTGTAGAAGTTGGTAAATTTGCGGACCTCGTTATCTGGGAACCAGCTCAATTTGGTGCAAAACCTAAATTGGTGCTTAAGGGTGGTATGTTAACTTACGGTGTTATGGGTGACGCTGGTTCAAGTCTTCCAACACCTCAACCTCGTATGATGCGTAAATTATATGGTGCTTATGGTCAAGCGGTTCACCAAACAAATCTTACATTTGTTTCTCAATATGCCTATGATCACGGTATCAAGGAAGAAATTGGTTTGAATAAGATTGTTCTTCCGGTTAAGAATACACGTAACTTGACTAAGCGTGATATGAAACTTAATGATTACGCTCCAAAAACAATCCGTATTGATCCACAGACCTTTGATGTCTTTATTGATGATGAATTAGTTACTTGTGAACCAATCCATACGACATCATTGTCTCAACGCTATTTCTTGTTCTAAGAAAGAGTGTCATATAAATGAGGCTGGAATTTTTCCTCCAACCTCTTTTGTATTTTATGGCGAAAACGTTTTTAGTGCTTTCTTAAAGAGCTAAATGACTTTGATGCAATTTTTAAATGTAATAGGAAAGGAAAAAGTATGATTTTTACAAAAGTAGATGCTCTTGTTAAAGATATTGATGTTGATAAATATCATATTGAAACAGTCATTCTTTCAAGTGATGATCTTAATAAAAAAATTATTCGTGTGAAAAGCGACCACGGCAATGAATTTGGTATTCGTCTTGATAAGGGGCAAAAATTGCAAAATGGCTCTGCCTTTTTCATTGATGACCATCATGTTTTGGCGATTGGTGTTGAATCACAGGATTTGATTGTCATTTCTCCTAAAGATATGGATGAAATGGGAATTACAGCTCACATTCTTGGGAATACTCATAAACCAATTGAGGTGAAAGAGGCCAAGATTTATTTGGAAGTTGATCCTGTTGTAGAGCAAGTATTGACTCAAAAAGACATTGCCTACACGATTGAGGAAGTGGTCCTTGACAAACCCCTTCGTCACGTGAATTTGACTGCCCATGAACATTAATCCTTTTGCTAACGTGTCTTTGCGAGACTATCTCGAAATTGTTCAAATTGTTGATTCAACTTTTCCAATTGGATCATTTAACCACTCTTTTGGGATGGAAAATTATCTGCGTGAAGACACTGTAACAGATGATAAGGGCTATGAGGAATGGCAAGAGGCTTATTTAGATAGCCAATTTAAGTATGGTGAAGGACTTGTGATTAAGCTAGTCTATGATGCCATGGCTTCTGATGATTTGGCTCAAGTTTGGCAATATGATAAGACTTTGACTGTTTCGACGCAAGCGCGTGAAACCAGACAAGGAACGAAGATGATTGCTAAGCAAATGTTGCGCCTGATTCAAAGGCTACATGCTATTCCAGTATTAGATGACTATCAGTCCAAAATACGTAAGGGTGAGGTTTATGGCAATCCTGCTATTGTCTTTGCTCTTTATGTCTTCAACAAGGGGATTGGTTGCAGTGAGGCCATAGCACTTTATGGCTATAGCGTTATCTCGACTATGGTTCAAAATGCTGTACGTGCCATTCCACTTGGACAATTTGCTGGACAAGAAATCGTTTTACGTAGCTTTTCACAATTAGAACACATAACACAAGCCATTCAAGAACTTGATGCGTCCTACCTTGGGGCCAATACACCTGGTCTTGAATTAGCTCAGATGAAACATGAAACTCAGGTGTTCCGCCTATTCATGTCTTAAAATATCAACAAGGTTGAGAGGAGAAAACAATGACAAAACGTACTGTAATTATTGGAGTTGGTGGACCTGTTGGTTCAGGGAAGACTCTTTTGCTTGAACGTCTCACACGACGTATGTCTGACCTAAATTTAGCGGTTATTACCAACGATATTTATACCAAAGAAGACGCCCTTTTCTTGGCGAAAAATTCAAGCCTAGATGAAGACCGTATCATTGGTGTAGAAACTGGTGGATGTCCTCATACTGCGATTCGTGAGGATGCTTCTATGAACTTTGAAGCGATTGAAACCCTTCAAGAACGCTTCAACCATGATTTGGATGTTATTTTCCTTGAAAGTGGTGGAGACAACTTGGCTGCGACATTTAGCCCTGACTTGGTTGATTTCACTATTTACATTATTGACGTTGCTCAGGGTGAAAAAATCCCTCGTAAGGCTGGTCAAGGGATGATTAAGAGTGACCTCTTCTTGATTAACAAGACTGACCTTGCACCTTATGTTGGAGCTAACCTCGACCGTATGCGTGAAGATACCCTTCATTTCCGTAACGAGGATTCTTTCATTTTCACAAATCTGAATAATGAAGACAATGTTAAGGAAGTAGAAACATGGATTCGCAAGAATTTCCTACTAGAGGATTTATAAGATGACGCAAACATATGATGGTTTTGTCCATCTTGGTTTTTCGAATCGAAATGGTCGCACAATCTCTCATAAGAAATACCAAGAGGGTAACTCTCGAGTGTCAGCGGATAATTCGGATGCCAATGGTGTGCCTTACTATTTTCTCATTAATATGGGTGGGGGATTTGTCGAGGGTGAGCAGTATCAAGTAACCATTGATGTTAGTAAAGATGCTCATGCCCTAGTGACAACCCAAACACCGACTTATGTCTACAAGTGTGAAAGGGGACAGTTAACGCAACAGAATACGTCCATCACACTTGAAGAAGATAGTTATTTGGAGTACTTGGCTGATGAAGTGATTCCTTATTTAAAATCACGCTATTTTCAAACCAGTCGTATTGATATGGATAAGTCTGCTCACTTGATTTATTCAGATGGTGTGACGGCAGGTTGGTCACACGAGGATTTGCCGTTTCAATACCATTATTTTCGTAATTTGACACAGATTTACCAAAATAATGAGCTTGTTTACAGTGACCAGACCCTTTTGGAGCCTCAAAAACAAGATATGTTTAAGCTTGGTTATTTTGAGGGATGGCGCAATTACAATAGTTTGGTAATGGTGTCTCCAGCTATTGATGAGGCCTTTGTCAAGGCTTTGCAGAAGCACTTAGAAGACTTGAGTCTAGAGTCTGACTTTGCTATCTCAGCCTTGGATATTCCGGGTCTGGTTTTACGTATCTTGGGAAAGACCGCTGAAGATAATCGTCGTGTGATTTATGCTTGTGCTGACTATTTTAGACAAGAAATACATGGATTAAGTCCTTTAAATTTGAGAAAAAATGATATGAGGAGATAAAAATGCATATTCCTGAAAATTATCTAAGTCCTACGACTTGTGCAGCAATGGGAGCAGTGATGTTGCCTATTTGGTATAAGGCTGTCAAAGAAGTGAAGGTAAAGGTGGATACTGATAAGCAAACGATTCCTATGTTGGGAATTGGGACTTCCTTGTCCTTCCTTATCATGATGTTTAATCTTCCAGCACCAGGTGGAACGAGTGCTCACGCCGTTGGTGCGGTATTGATTGCTATCTTATTGGGTCCGTGGGCCTCCTGTTTAGCGGTTAGTGTTGCTCTGGCTATGCAGGCTTTACTCTTTGGTGACGGTGGTATTTTGGCTTTTGGTGCCAATACTTTTTGTATGGCTGTTGTTATGCCATTTGTAGGTTATGCTGTTTATACTCTTTTGAAAAAGTGGACCAAGAACAAGATAATCGCAAGCTTCTTTGGTGGTTATATTGGTATTGTGGTTGCAGCCGTGACAGTTGCTGTCTTACTTGGTATTCAGCCGATTTTTTTTAAAGATAGCAGTGGTAACCCTCTTTACAATCCCTACCCATTGTCAGTGACGATTCCAGTCATGGGTGTAACTCACCTCTTAATTGGTCTGGTAGAAGGTTTCTTCACGGCTGGTGTTCAACAATTCATTGAACGTTTAAATCTTGAGAATAATAAGCAAACGACTGTCAAAAAGCTTCGCCCTTTGTTGTTGTTTATCTTGGCTTTGATTATTTTAACCCCTCTTGGTTTATTGGCCACAGGAACAGCCTTTGCTGAATGGGATGTTCAAGAGTTGGTGGAAAAATTGTCCCACTATCATGTGGAAGCTAAAGCACCAAAAGGTATGCTAAATGGCTTCTCATTCCACGCCATCTTCCCTGACTATAGTATTGCAGGAATTCCTGAAGTCTTGGGTTATATCCTAAGTGCAACATCTGCTGTTCTGATTTCTTTTGTCCTCTACCGCTTGATTTTTGGTAGAAAGGTTGAAAAATGATTCTGCCAGATTGGATGTTAGAAGAACGCCCAGTAGTTACTAAAGTTGGGAAAAATAGCTTTCTTATCCGAAATCGTCACCATTTGGAAGCTCTTATCCAAAAGTTTGAGACACATCCTGTGCCAGTCGCATCCATCTTTCATCCAACGGCTAAGGTTTTACTTCTCCTCTTGTTTCTTTTTTCGGTTGGGATTAGTCGAAATCCCACGGTCTTATGGATTCTAGGATTAGTCTTAGGATTTGGTGTGGCTTTCCTACCCCATTCCGTTTTAGTTAGGACCTTAAAAAAGACCATTTTATTATTGGTCTTCCCTATAATTATTTATCTGCCCCATCTCTTATTTAGCGGTGGACAAACCCTCTTTCTTTTAAGGCTTCCCTTGATTGCTTTGGCCATTGCCTATTATTCGGAGACGAGTACGATAAGTGAGATGTTAGCTGCCCTAAAGGGTCTGCATTTTCCTGACCTTATCCTACTCCAGTTGGATATTACCATAAAATATATTGATGTTTTTGGAAAACAATTAATGGATTTGCTTAAAGGAATTGAGGCACGTAGCTATGGTGGTAACCACCGTTTCCAAATTGGGAGCAATGTCTGGGGAATTCTCTACTTTAAAGCAATACGTTATGGTGAGGAACTCACTCAGGCCATGGAAGCCCGTTGCTTTGTTGGTGAGTATGTCAAGTCATCACGGTCGTTCACATGGAAGGATTGGTTTGCTTTGATAGGATTAGTAGTAGTAATTTTAGGACAAATTCTGTTAGGAGGATGAGATGTTTCAATTGAATCAAGTGGCCTGCGCCTATGATCAAAAAAAGGTCTTTACGGGTCTTGATTTGGAGATTAGACAAGGGCAATATGTGATGTTGATGGGGGAAAACGGAACTGGGAAGTCGAGTCTTATCAGTTTATTGACAGGCTTCAAGCAGGAAGAATCTGGACGCATTCTTTTCTTAGGGAAGGAGGTCAGAGAGTGGTTGAAGGACAAACGTCAAAAACGTGATTTCTATAGCCGACTAGGCATTCTTTTTCAGGATGTTGATAGTCAGCTTTTCAATAGTACAGTCTATGATGAGATTGCCTTTGGACCTCGTCAGTTAGGTTTGGCTGAAGAAGAAGTCTCAAAACGTGTTGAAGACACCTTAACCCTACTTAAAATTGACGATTTAAGGGACCGAGTGCCCTATCAACTATCTGGTGGTGAAAAGAAGAAAGTAGCCTTTGCCAGCATTATGGTAACCAATCCAGATGTCTATATTCTTGATGAACCCTTCAACAATCTTTCTAAAGAATATGAAGAATTTTTTAGAGAACTCCTACATGAGCTTCATTCGGCCGGTAAAACCGTTATCATGTCAGCCCATCACTTTAAGCATCTTCATCATGAAAAGGCAGATGTTATTCTTTTTGAGAATGGGAAGGCTGATTTCTTCCCTGCAAGGGAGGTTCTCAGTAATCAGCAAGTGATTGAACGCTTGTCACATTACTAATGAGTAAAAAGGTAGAAAATCGTTATTGCTTTTCTCTCTTTTTTATTTTGTCAAACAATTGATACTTCCGGGTGATAGAATTTTCTTATCACCTTGATTATGTTTAAGTATTAGTTAAGACTAGCGATTTTTGTTACAATTAGAACAATCAATCTCAAAGGAGACAATTATGAAACTTAAAAAAATTCTTGGAATTACGGGTGTAGCTATTGCTTCAGTAGCATTGCTCGCTGCATGTTCTTCAAAATCAAAAGATACATCTTCGTCAAAATCATCTGATGCTAAAGAAACTGTTAATTTTGCAACGGTCGGAACAACAGCACCATTTTCATATGAAAAAGACGGTGAATTAACTGGTTACGATGTGGAAGTGGCTAAAGCAGTCTTCAAAGACTCTGACAAATATGAAGTGAAATTCCAAAAAACAGAATGGTCTTCAGTCTTTACAGGTCTTGACTCAGCTAAATACCAAATGGCTGGGAATAATATCTCTTACTCAGAAGAACGTGACCAAAAATACCTCTTCTCATATCCAATTGGAACAACACCTGCAGTCTTGACTGTTCCAAAAGATAGTAAAATCAAGAAATATGATGACATCGCTGGTCATTCTACACAGGTTGTTCAAGGAACATCAACAGCTACTCAATTGACTGAATTCAATGATAAACATTCAGATAATCCAGTTGAACTCAACTACACTAATGAAAACATTACACAAATGTTGACAAACTTGAATGAAGGTAAATATGATTTCAAGATTTTTGATGCTCCAACAGTTAATTCAATTATCAAAAACAATAAGTTGACCAACTTGAAGACCATTGAACTTAAGTCTGATCAACAACCATACATTTACTTCTTGTTTGCTGATAATCAAAAAGACCTTCAAAAATTTGTAAATAAACGTTTGGGAGAACTCCAAAAAGATGGTACTTTAGCTAAATTGGCTGAAAAATTCCTTGGGAACCAAAACTATATTCCATCTGAGGATGCTTTGAAAGTTCCTGGGAACAAATAAGAATAAGGCTGAGGATAGATTTTTCTCAGCATTTTCTTATAAATAAAATTTAGGATAGGTTATAGTTAATAACTATAGATTTATACAATTATAAACAATTTGCTACAATTTTCATCCTATGGGATAATAATTTTACACTTAAAACAATTAAAGGGAGTTCGTTATGAAACTTAAAAAAATTCTTGGAATTACAGGATTGGCAGTCGCTTCAACAGTAGCCTTGGCTGCTTGTGGCGCTGGTGGTAACAAGTCAACTAAAGATGATAAAACATTAACAGTTGGTATCATGACATTGGATGATTCAACTGAACCAGTATGGGATAAAGTCAAAGAATTGGCTAAAGAAAAAGGCGTAACGATTGAGTTGAAAGAGTTTACGGACTACAACCAACCAAACGAAGCTCTTAAAAACGGTGAAATCGATGTCAATGCTTTCCAACACATTTACTTCTTAAATAACTGGAATAAAGAAAACAAGGGTGATATTGTTGCAGCAGCAGACACACTTCTTAGTCCAATCCACCTTTTCTCAGGTACTGAAAATGGAAAAGCTAAGTACAAAGATGTTAAAGATCTTCCTGAAGGAGCTACTATCTCAGTGCCTAATGATGGTACAAATGAAAGCCGTGCTTTGACTCTTCTCCAAACAGCTGGTTTGATTAAATTGGATGTTAAAAAAGGTGAATTGGCAACAATCAAAAACATTTCTGAAAATCCAAAGAAATTGGAGATCAAAGAAATTTCAGCTGAACAAACAGCTCAAACCCTTTCATCAGTTGATGGAGCAGTTGTTAACAACTCATATGCTCAACAACAAAATGTTAACTACGATACAACTCTCTTCCAAGAAGATCCAAGTCAAGATTTGAAAGATTGGGTTAACATCATTGCAGCTAACAAGGATTGGGAAAAATCAAATAAGGCTGATGCAATCAAAGTTTTGATTAAAGCTTATCAAAATGATGAAGTTGCCCAAACCATTTATGATGCTTCTAACAAGGTTGACCTTCCAGCATGGAAAGGAGCACCAGCACAAGATCAATTGAAAGCTAATTCAAAGAAATAAGCTAAGGGCGGAAGGGCGTGTGAGAACACGCCGTTTTGTCTTGTATGAAGGAGACGAATATGATGGCATTTTCTAGTGAAGAAGAACAGTTACAAAAGTTCCGTAATGACGAAACTACTCAACACTATTTTGAAGTTTTGCGGACTTTGATTTCTAAAAAATCTATTTTTGCTCAAAATATTGGTCTCTATGATGTGGCTGCTTACCTTGGTGAAATCTTTTCAAAGATAGGTGCAGAGGTGACGATTGACGAGACCTATATGGCACCTTTTGTCTTGGCAAAATTTAAGAGTCCAAATCCGGATGCTAAGACCATTATCTTTTATCAGCACTATGATACTGTTCCTGCGGATAATGATCTGCCATGGACGGATGAACCTTTCCGTTTGACTGTTCGTAAGGGTTATATGTATGGTCGTGGTGTTGATGATGATAAGGGGCATATCACAGCTCGTCTGACAGCCCTTCGTAAATATATTCGAGAGATCGGTGACCTTCCTGTTAATATCACGTTTATGATGGAAGGCGCTGAGGAATCTGCTTCAACTGATCTTGAAAAGTATTTGGAAAAATACCGTGATGACCTTCTTCCGGCAGATCTTTTGGTTTGGGAACAGGGAAATCGTAACAGTAAAGGGCAACTAGAAATTACAGGTGGCAACAAAGGGATTATTACCTTTGATTTGTCTGTCGAGAGTGCCGATGTTGATATTCATTCTAAATTTGGTGCAGTGATTGAATCTGCGTCATGGTATTTGCTCAATGCTATCTCTAGTATGCGTGATGATCAGGGACGTATTCTCATTGATGGTATCTATGAAAAAGTGATTCAACCTAACGAACGCGAGATGAATCTCATTGAGACCTATGCTATTGAAAATGCAGACAGCCTTCGAAAAATTTACGGCTTAAAACTTCCAATTTTGGAAAGTGACCGCCGTGATTTCTTAAAGACTTATTACTTTGAGCCAGCCCTTTCTATCGAAGGAATTTCGACAGGTTACCAGGGGCAAGGGGTTAAGACTATCTTACCAGCGCAGGCCAAAGCTAAAATGGAGATGCGTTTGGTCCCTGGTTTGACACCTGAGTATGTTTTGGAGCGTATCAAGGCCCATCTTAAAAAAGAAGGATTCGACCGTATTAAGGTAACCTTCACTCTTGGTGAAGAAAGTTATCGTAGCGATATGTCAGATCCGGCTATTGTCAATGTTATTGAGTTGGCAAAAGGCTTTTATGAGGAAGGTGTCGCTGTACTTCCAACGGCTGCCGGTACTGGACCTATGCATATGATTTACGAGGCTTTGGGTGTTCCTATGGTAGCTTTTGGTATAGGAAATGCTAATAGCCGTGACCACGGTGGGGATGAAAATGTTAGCCTAGCAGACTACTATACCCACATTGAACTAATTAAGGAGTTAATTGCAAGTTATGAGTAATGTCATTATTGATTTGAAAAATATTGATATCACCTTTACGCAGAAACGCCGCACTATTCAAGCGGTTAAGGATGTGTCTATCCAGATTGGAAAAGGTGATATTTACGGAATTGTTGGTTATTCAGGTGCTGGTAAATCTACCCTTGTTCGTGCTATCAATCTTTTACAAGTACCTACAGCTGGTAAAATCACTATCGGTAAAGATGTGACTTTTGAAGACGGTCAGGTCCAATTAACGACAAAAGAGTTGCGTCAAAAACGTCAAACGATTGGAATGATTTTCCAACACTTTAATCTGATGGCTCAAAAGACGGCTTATGAAAATGTAGCCTTTGCTCTTCGTCATTCTAAACTAAGTAATGAAGAGAAAGACAAAAAAATTCGTGATCTTTTGGAGTTGGTTGATTTGGCAGATCGTGCCGAAAACTATCCTGCACAATTGTCAGGTGGTCAAAAACAACGTGTAGCGATTGCGCGTGCCTTGGCCAATGATCCAGAAATCTTGATTTCAGATGAGTCTACATCAGCTCTAGACCCTAAGACAACTAAACAAATCCTTTCGCTTTTGCAAGATTTGAATAAAAAACTTGGTTTGACAGTGGTTATGATTACTCACGAAATGCAAATCGTCAAAGACATTTGTAACCGTGTGGCTGTTATGCAAAATGGTCAACTTTTGGAAGAGGGTAGTGTTCTTGATATCTTCTCAAATCCGCAAGAGGATTTGACACAAGAATTTATTGAAACTGCAGCGGGAATTGAAGATGCCTTGACTAAGATTAATGCACAACCTTTGGTTAAAAACTTGCCAAGTTCAGCTCTTCTTGTTCAACTTAAATACGCTGGTTCTTCCACAGATGAACCCCTCTTGACTGAAATCTTCAAAGACTACGGTGTTTCAAGCAATATTCTATATGGGAATGTTGAGATTCTCGGTGATACCCCTGTTGGTGAATTGGTCGTTGTTTTGGATGGTGATCCTGACAAGGTTATTGCATCGCAAAAAGCGATTGAAAATGCAGGTGTAAACTTGCGAGTACTTAAGAAAGGAGCCCAATAATGGCAGATTGGATTCAACAAAACTTTCCAGATATTTATCGTATCGGTATGCAGGGGGTTAACTCTTGGCCGGATGCCATCTACGCGACACTTTATATGACGGTGATTTCCTTCATCATTGGTGGGCTTCTCGGTCTCATTATGGGTCTCTTCTTGGTATTGACAGGTCCTCGCGGTGTCATTGAAAATAAATTTGTTTTCCAAATCTTGGATAAAATTACTTCAATCTTTCGCGCCATTCCTTTCATCATCCTTTTGGCGATTTTGAAAGGCTTCACTTACTTTATCGTAGGGACTAACCTTGGTATGACAGCGGCTTTGGTTCCATTATCAGTTGCAACCTTCCCATTCTTTGCGCGTCAAGTACAGGTAGTACTTGCAGACTTAGACCGTGGAGTAATTGAAGCAGCACAAGCTAGTGGTGCAAGTCTTTGGGATACGATTAAGGTTTATCTTGGCGAAGGACTCCCAGAATTGGTTCGTGTATCAACAGTGACTTTGATTTCCCTTGTGGGTGAGACTGCCATGGCTGGAGCTATCGGTGCAGGTGGTCTTGGTTACATAGCCATCTACTATGGATACAATCGTTCAAGTACATCAGTTACCATCTTGGCAACCTTCTTAATCTTGATTTTGATTTTCCTTATCCAATTTGTCGGTGACTTCTTAACTCGTAAATTGAGTCATAAATAAGAGTGGAAAGCCTGCTTTCAACAGGCTTTTTTCATGTCTTGACGATTTGAGAAATATAGCATAATATTATGGAAGTCAATGAATGTTTTGTGGTTTTGTTAGCCACATAAAAGGAGTTAATGAGTTATGCAACGTTTTATTTCAACGTGGAATAGAACCAGCTTGATTAAGCGTATTGCCATTGGTGTGGTAATCGGTGCCTTGCTTGGTTTGCTTATTCCTAAGGTTACAGTTATTGGTCTCTTGGGAGATATGTTTGTTGGTGGTTTGAAGGCCATTGCCCCCCTATTGGTTTTTGCCTTGGTTGCCAATGCCCTTTCCCAAACACGTGAGGGCCAACAAAGCAATATGAAGACGGTAATTGTTCTCTACCTCTTTGGGACTTTTGCTGCAGCTTTGACAGCTGTGATTTCCCACTATATTTTTCCAATTTCATTGAAATTGGGAGCAGCCGCAGCTACCAAGGCGAGTACACCTCAGGGGGTTGGTGAGGTGTTTAAGGATTTATTGCTTAAGATGGTGGATAATCCTATTAATGCCTTGGCTCAAGCTAACTATATTGGGGTTTTGGTCTGGGCTGTTGTCTTTGGTTTTGCTATGCGAACAGCCAGTCAACACACTAAAGAATTGCTTAATACCTTGGCTGAGGTAACCTCTCAAATTGTGCGTTGGATTATTAACCTAGCACCATTTGGTATTCTTGGTCTTGTCTTTAATACGATTTCTGAAAATGGTATTGGTGTCTTGGCAGATTATGGAGTTCTTATCCTTGTTTTGGTTGGTACTATGGCTTTTGTTGCCTTGGTGGTCAATCCAGCCATTGCGTTTGTGATGATGGGCAAGAATCCTTTCCCATTGGTTTTCCGTTGTTTGAAAGATTCTGGGGTCACTGCTTTCTTTACCCGCTCATCAGCTGCCAATATCCCCGTCAACCTTCAATTGTGTGAAGACCTTGGTTTGAATCCTGATACTTACTCAGTTTCTATCCCTCTGGGCTCAACAATCAACATGGCAGGGGCAGCAGTGACAATTAATGTTTTGACACTGGCTGCAGTGACTACTTTGGGAATTGAGGTTGACTTTGCGACAGCCCTTATTCTTAGTGTAGTGTCAGCTATTTCTGCCTGTGGTGCCTCAGGTATTGCAGGAGGTTCCCTCCTCTTGGTCCCCGTAGCATGTAGCCTCTTTGGTATTTCAAATGATTTGGCCATGCAGGTTGTTGGTGTCGGCTTTGTCGTCGGTGTCATCCAAGACTCATGTGAAACGGCCCTCAACTCGTCAACAGATGTTCTCTTTACAGCAGTAGCAGAAAAAAGCCGTTGGAATAAGGCTTAGATAATAAAAAGGTCAGCCTCTGGGGCTGACCTTTTTGAGGTTATGTAGTCAACATAGGCAAAGACTATAGCTAGCTCAAGGATTTGTCATCTTTAAAATACCCATAAAATGTGGTAAAATAAACGTCTCTAATAGAAAAGGGTGAGATATTTATGACTAATAATCTATTAGTACTTCAATCGGATTTTGGTTTGGTTGATGGTGCTGTTTCGGCCATGATTGGTGTGGCTTTACAAGAAGAGCCAAGCCTAGGAGTGCACAACTTAACCCATGACATCACTCCCTATAACACATTTGAAGCTTCCTACCGTCTCTTTCAAACCGTTGAATACTGGCCAAAAGGGACAACTTTTGTATCCGTAGTTGACCCTGGTGTCGGATCGTCACGAAAAAGTGTGGTTGCTCTGACTAAGACTGGGCAATATATCGTTACTCCCGACAATGGCACGCTTTCTTATATTAAAAAGAATGTTGGTATCGTGGCTGTTCGAGAAATTTCGGAGGTTGAGAACCGTCGTAGTAATACCGAGCTATCTTATACCTTCCACGGACGTGATGTTTATGCTTATACAGGTGCCAAATTAGCCTCTGGTCATATCAGTTTTGAAGACGTTGGACCCGAGTTACCTGTGGAGAAAGTTCTAGAACTTCCAGTGGTTGAAACCATTATAGAAGATCATTTGGTTCGTGGTGCGATTGACATTCTAGATGTGAGTTTCGGATCGCTTTGGACCTCAATCACACGTGATGACTTTTACGCTTTGGAACCAAACTTTGGTGATCGTTTCGAAGTGACCATCTTTAACAATGATATGTTGGTCTACCAAAACCAAGTTACCTATGGAAAATCTTTTGCGGATGTTCGTATTGGTCAACCAATTATTTATATCAACTCCCTCTATCGTGTGGGACTAGCCATTAACCAAGGATCTTTTGCTAAGGCCTATAATGTCGGTGTAGGATCTAACTGGCACATTGAAATTAAACGTTTAGGAGATTAAAGTAAAATTATGAAAAATAATTCAATTCGTACAGTAGTTGCGACAGGTATTGGTGCAGCACTCTTTATTATCATTGGTATGTTTGTTAACATTCCTATTTTTGGGAATACTAGCATCCAACTGCAATATGCAGTTCAGGCTCTGTTTTCAGTAATATTTGGTCCCATCACAGGTTTCTTCATGGGCTTCATTGGTCATGCGCTTAAGGATGGTATCCAATACGGAAATATCTCATGGGCTTGGGTTCTTGCTAGTGGTGTTATAGGTCTTGTCATTGGTCTATTTCGTAAAAAATACGATGCAACAAAAGGGGTTCTGACAGTTGGAAATATGATTTGGTTTAACCTCATCCAACTCTTATCTCTTATTATTGCGTATGGTGTTGTGACACCAATCGGTGATAAAATCCAATTTGCGCAAGAATGGTCTTACCTCTACGCTCAAGGTTTTGTTGCTGGATTGGCAAACTTTATTACAATTGCAGTTGGAGGAACAGCTCTACTTGCAATTTACGCCCACTCACGTACACAATCAGGTAGTCTTACTAAAGACTAGAAATAATTTATAGCAGAGTGTGGCTTGTCAAGATTTTTTTGATAAGCCCTCTCTTTTTTAGTAGAAATATGGATAAATACATTAGTTTTAATCAGTTTACATTTCAATATGATGCGCAAGCGGAAGCTACAATCAAAAATATCAGTTTTGATATTGTCAAGGGTGAGAAAGTACTTATCTTAGGCCCATCTGGTAGTGGAAAATCAACCCTGGCCCAGTGTCTTAATGGTATCATTCCTAACATTAACAAAGGTCAAGCGCAGGGGCAGGTGACTATAGACGGTCAAGAAATTTTCAATCAATCAATCTATGACAGGTCTCAATTGGTATCTACTGTATTACAGGATCCAGATGGTCAATTTATTGGATTGACGGTAGCTGAAGATTTGGCCTTTTCCTTGGAAAATGATTGTGTCAATCAAGGTGAGATGAAAGATAAGGTGGCTCTCTGGACCGAACGTTTGAATTTGAGTTCTCTTTTGGGTCATCGTCCTCAAGATTTATCAGGTGGACAAAAGCAACGAATCAGTCTAGCTGGGGTCTTGATTGATGAGAGTCCGATTCTCTTATTTGATGAACCTTTGGCAAATTTGGATCCTAAATCGGGCCAAGAAACAATTGCCCTTATTGATAAAATTCACAAGGAAGTAGGAGCCACGACGATTATTATTGAGCACCGTCTGGAGGATGTTCTTTATCGTCCTGTTGACCGTGTTTTATTGGTCAATGATGGGAAACTCCTCTTTAACGGTAGCCCAGATGAGCTTTTATCAACTACTCTATTGTTGGATAATGGTATTCGTGAACCCCTCTATGTGACGGTTTTACGTCAGTTGGGATTCAACACCAAAAGTGCAGAGCAACTCAGCCAATTAGAAACTTTGGACCTGTCTGGTTTAAGCTTGCCAGACAGAACGAGAAAGGTTCCATCTGAAAGTCAAACAACTCCTATTTTAGAGGTTGGGAAACTTAAAGTTGGCTATGGAGATAACCTACCTGTAATTGAGAACATGTCCTTTAGTCTGGGAAAGGGTGAGCGTCTAGCAATTGTTGGTAAAAACGGAGCTGGTAAGTCAACGCTTGCCAAGGCTTTATGTGGCTTTGTCCCTAGTCACGGTAGGCTGATTTATAAAGGTCAGGATATTAGCCAGGATAGCATCGCTGAGCGTTCAGAACGTATCGGGTTTGTTTTACAAAATCCTAACCAGATGATTAGTCAAGCTATGATTTTTGATGAAGTAGCTTTAGGTTTACGTTTGAGAGGTGTTGACGAGTCAGAAGTTGAAGAGCGTGTTTATGAGGTTTTGAAGACCTGTGGCCTCTATAGTTTTCGTAAATGGCCCATTTCTGCCCTATCATTTGGTCAGAAAAAGCGTGTGACTATAGCTTCTATCTTGGTTTTGAAACCTGAAATCATTATCTTGGATGAGCCAACGGCTGGTCAAGATTACCAAACATATACGGATATCATGACTTTCCTTGACAGTATTCAGCAGCAAGGCCATACGATTGTGATAATTACCCACGACATGCAACTTATGTTGGAATACAGTGATCGTTGTTTGGTTGTCGTTGATGGTGCGATTATTGCAGATGATAATCCTGTCGCCATACTCAATCAGCACGACCTGTTGAAGGCAGCTAATCTGAAACAGACATCACTCTATACCTTGGGTCAGAAATTGTCCTGTGATCCAGTAGACGTGACAGAGTATTATATTGATAAAATTAACAAAGGAGGCCCTTATGTCTAATCGTTTAATTGGTTATCAATCAGGTCAAGGTTTCCTTTATGGATTATCTAGTGCAAGTAAAATGATTTTCTTCATTTTAGTATCAGTTGCTTGTATGGCAACTTACGATCCTAGATTTATATTAGTAATAGGTTTTCTATCTATTTATCTTTTCAAGCGAGCTGATATTCGATGGAAAGATGTTTCATTTGTTGTTGAAATCATTGGAGCGGTTGCCCTCTTTAACTTAGTCATGGTTTATCTTTTCGATCCTAGCTATGGTGAGGAGATTTATGGTGCTAAGACCATATTGGTTGAAGGATGGGGCCGCTTTTATTTAACCAGTCAGGAACTCTTCTATCTTGTTAATCTCTTGCTTAAGTATTTCTCAACGGCTCCTCTTGCCATTCTCTTTCTGATGACTACCCATCCGAGTCAGTTTGCAGCTAGTCTTAATCAGATTGGATTGCCTTATAAATTTGCCTACTCCGTTAGCTTGACATTGCGTTATATTCCAGATGTTCAAGAAGAATTTTTTACGATTCGCAAGGCCCAGGAAGCGCGTGGTTTAGATTTGTCGAAAAAGGCAGGTCTGGTTAAGCGCATTCGTGGGAATTTACAAATCGTTCTTCCATTAATTTTTTCTTCGTTAGAGCGTATTGATAACATATCGACAGCTATGGAATTACGCCGCTTTGGTCGCTATAAAAAACGTACCTGGTATGTTCATAAATCTTTTACTAAGCAAGATTATCTTGTAATCTTATTAGCACTTCTTTTATTAGGGATTAGTATAGGATTGATTCTCCTGAATCAGGGTCGTTTTTACAATCCCTGGTTATGATATTAGGGTTAAAGATTGTATGGATTTTTGCAACAATAAAAAACGTTCTGGTCCTGTTCATTGTGAACAAGATTAGAACGTTTTCTCGTTATTTCAAATACCCCAAATAATCAAATTTTTCTAGTGTTCGATTGTCAGCAACGACTAGGATAGTCCCTTCATTAGGCAACTGTTGCGTAGGGTTAAAATGAGTGTTTAGTTTTCCATTTTCATCGTTTCTAAAACCAATGACATTGACGTTGTAAGTTTTTCGGAGATTCAAGGTGTGCAAAGATTTTCCTGCCCATTCATGAGGAATCTTAAGCTCGATTAAAGCCACGTCATCCTCTAGATGAAAGACATTTGAAATGTTATAGCGGAGTATGTTGGAAGCCAGTTCTTTTGCCGTACTGCGTTCGGGTGTAATGACGAGGTTGGCTCCCATACCATAGAGAACCTCTTCGTAATTGATGTTTTTAGCTTTAGCAATGATACGTTTAATCCCTAGCTTCTTACAGTGCAAAAGAGCCAATGCTGAAGACTCCAGATGCTCCCCTGTAGCAATAATAACGGTATCACAGCTCTCAATACCAGTCGAGCGAAGAAAATCAATGTCAGTAATATCCCCCACAGCAGCCTTAGTCACCTGATCTGCTAGAGAATCAATGGTTTTAGGATTGTTATCTAAGGCAATGACATCTTGGCCAAAAGTGGAAAGCTCGGTTGCGATGGTTTGTCCAAAAATCCCCAAACCGAGTACGCCAATAATTTGTGTTTTCATATAGAATCCTTTCAGAATTTTGTTAATGAATTGGTTGCTTTAGCCAACAGAGATGTCAGTTGGTGCGTAAGAAACCTGTTTTTCTTTTTTGGTCATCAAACTCAAGAGAACAGTGATAGGACCGACACGACCAATGAACATGAGAGCCATGATAACGAAGCGCCCTATGGTATTAAGACTAGGAGTCAAATCCATAGACACACCGACTGTGGCAATAGCTGACACACTCTCAAATAGCAAGGCCAGTGGTGAGAGATTTGGATTGGTTTCAAGCAGAATAACATAGCCGACAAAGAGTATTGTTAGGAAAAATAATATAACTGTGAATGCTTGCATAACAGTTTTGTGAGAGATGATGCGATTTCGAAAAACAACGCTAGAGTTACCAGACAATTCCGACTTGAAAAGCAAGAACATAATAGAGGCCGTTGTTAGTTTAATACCACCAGCAGTTCCTCCAGGTCCACCACCTATAATCATCTGAATCATAAAAAGAAGATTTGTAGAGAAATCTGAATTAGTATAGGCAATCGTTGCGAAGCCAGCAGTACGCATGGTTACAGTTTGAAAGAAACTGACCATAAGTTGCTGCCAAACGTTGAGAGAGCCGATAGTCTTAATATTACCCATTTCAAGTAGCCAAGCTAATAAGGTTCCTACCAAGAGGATACAAGCTGTACTAATAAGCACAAGGCGACTTTGATTGCTAAAAGGTCTACTTGCTAATTTCCAGTTTCTAGGGCGATCTTTAATATAGCGTCTAATCATTTGAATCAAATCAATCCAAACTGCAAACCCCAAGCTTCCAGACATGATAAGAAAAGCCACAGAGAGGTTGATAGTTGGATTGGTCGCATAATCCTGTAAGCTGTTAGCTCCTAGGTTATCAAAGCCAGCATTACAAAAAGCAGAGACAGCTAGAAAGAGACTATTAAAAATGCCATGACCAAGTCCAAAGCGAGGGATAAAATCAGTCATAATCACTAGTGCCACTAAAGCTTCAATGGAAAAAGTTATTTTATAGACCTTGAAAAGATAGGATTTTAAATCTTTTTGATTGTCCCTGCTGAGTGCAGATTGAAGGAGATCTTGATCGCTCAAGCCCAATTTATTTTTAAGGCTGTAGGTACTGATAGCAATCAAAGAGACTAGCCCAAGACCCCCGGTCTGCATGAGAAGCATGGAGACAATTTGACCAAAACCATTGTAAGCTTTACTAACAGGAACCACAGAAAGTCCAGTCACACAGACCATTGATACCGTGTTGAAAAGATGGTCTAGATAGTTTGTTTCTGGACTATTAGCATAGTGACTAATGGGAAGACTAAGTAAGATACTTCCCACCAGAATGACAAAGACAAAACTAAGCACAAGTCTTTGAGTGACAGAAAAACGATTAATCAATGAAAACCTCCAAATTTACCATAAGGGGAAACAATAATCCAAGGAGTCAAAAACATCCTTGGATGAACCTTATAGTGGTTTTTTATTAGGCATTCCAGCACGACGAGGGTACTTGTTTGGAGTTTCTTTTTTCTTCTCGACAATGGTAATATGACGTCCATCACTATTTGGTAAATGGTAGTTATCGTTGAGAATAGGTTTGGCAAAAAGGAGATTCAAAGCATTCTTAGCTTCAGCCAATTCTTCATCGGCAGCCGCAGCCTTAAGTGCAATGAGATGTCCTCCGACCTTCAAAAAGGGAATGGTTAGTTCTGAAAGAATTTGCAGACGTGCAACAGCACGGGCGGTCACCATATCAAATTGAGCACGGAAAGCCTTATCTTGACCAAAATCTTCGGCACGTCCATGATAGAAGTGGACACCGTTAAGCTGCAGCTCATCGGCCAAGAGATTCAGGAAATTGATGCGTTTATTAAGAGAATCAATGATTGTCACATCAAGCTCAGGACAAAGAATTTTCATAGGGAGACTTGGAAAGCCAGCTCCAGCCCCAATATCTAGGAGTCGAATATCTCGATTTTTGATATGTCCTTGCAGAACAGGAGCCAACGAATCATAGAAATGCTTAAGGTAAACGTCGTTTTTATCTGTAATTGCTGTAAGATTGATTTTTTCGTTCCATTCTACCAACAGCTCAAAATATCGTTGAAATTGGTCTTTTTGATGCTGACTTAGATTGAATCCCTGTTCTTGTAGAGCCTTGTAAAAATCTTCAGGTGTCATTTTTATATTCCTTTTAAATAGTTTCAATGCTCTTATTTTACCATAATTAGGGACTTTCATCTAACACCAAAAATGAGTGAAAATTAGGACTGAACATATTTGTCATTATCTTTTAAAGAAGTTCTAAGTTTAAGAAATATTAATATTTAAGGTATTATTTTTTCTTAAAAATCTGATATAATACTAATTAAGTCTAAAATCATAATTACCCGCTTAAATGAAAGTGATAATATGGAAACTTCAATGAAAAGCGGTTGTGGGGGATTATGGTCTTGTGGATTAAAAATCACTCCCAGTAGGGAAATTTAGTTTGAGGATTGACAATGATTTATCTTTCAGAAGTTAGAAAGTCTCCAGAAGGGCTTGTATTTAACGATGCACCATTACTTTTGGAGTCTATTAAAGAACGCTATAATCAGGTTTTAAATCTTGAAAAGATTCAAGCAAGTGGTCAGGTAGTCTATGATAATGGCTTGTACCTTTTGGATTATCAATTAGCTTATAATATTACATTACCATCTAGCCGTTCTCTTGAGCCTGTAACGCTTAGTTTTAACTATCCAGTCTCGGAAATCTTTATTCAAGAGGCAGATGCCCTTCTACAAAAGGAATTAGTCGAAGAAAATTTGGTTCTTATCTTGGATGGTGATGCTATTAATCTAGATGAGAGTATTTTGGACAATATTCTTCTTAATATTCCTATGAAAGTCTTAACACCAGAAGAAGAAAAAGGGCAGATTTCTCTTTCGGGAAATGACTGGGAAGTCCTGTCGGAAGAGGAATATGCAGCCCTCCAACAAGAGAAAAAAGAGGCAAGCAATCCTTTTGCCCAATTGAATGGTCTATTTGATGAAAATTAATTCAAAAAAAATAAACTAAAAATGTTTGACAATTTTAAAACTGTATATTATTCTATCATTAGAAGTTAATTTTCAGATTTATTTGCTAAATAAATCGACAAACTTTTAAAGGGAAATGGAAGTCAAAAAAATGTAAGAAAGTGGAAAATACTTATTATGAGCAAACGCATTTTGATTGTTGAAGATGAGAAAAACCTTGCTCGTTTTGTCTCGTTAGAACTTCAACACGAAGGATACGACGTTGTGATAGCAGACAACGGACGTGAAGGACTTGAAATGGCACTTGAGAAAGATTTCGATCTTATTCTCTTAGATCTTATGTTACCTGAGATGGACGGTTTTGAAGTAACTCGTCGTCTCCAACAGGAAAAAGATACTTATATTATGATGATGACAGCTCGCGACTCAATCATGGATATAGTTGCCGGATTGGACCGTGGTGCTGATGACTATATTGTAAAACCATTTGCGATTGAAGAACTTTTGGCACGTATTCGTGCGACCTTCCGTCGTCAAGATATTGAAGCTGCTAAGAATGCACCGGCTAAAGCGTCAACTTATCGTGACTTGAAATTAGATGTTCAAAACCGTACAGTTGTACGTGGTGACGAAGCTATCCCATTGACAAAACGTGAGTTTGATTTGTTGAACACACTTTTGAGCAATATGGACCAAGTGATGACCCGTGAAGAACTTTTACTTCAAGTTTGGAAATATGATGATGCTATCAAAACAAACGTTGTAGACGTTTATATTCGTTACTTGCGTGGAAAAATTGATGTTCCAGGTAAAGAATCATATATTCAAACGGTACGAGGCATGGGTTACGTTATTCGTGAAAAATAAGTAAATTACAAGATAAATTATTTGGTAAAGTAACCATTAGAAAAAAAGTTGACCATGACAACTGCTGTGGTCTTCTTTCTTGTATTGTCGATGTTCACCCTCGTTGTTGTTTTTTCAGCTAATACGCTTCTTTTACAATGTGAACGTCAAAAAGTAAATGCTACCATTTCAAAGGTTGTTACATACATTGAAAAAGACTGGGATTCTGATGAAGAATTAAGTCCAGAATCGCTCTTAGTGGTCCTTTATTCGCCTAAAAATATCTATGCATCGATTATTAATGGTGTGCTTTCTGAAAAGCATTCTTTGGATGGTCAAGTTGCGATTTCTAATAAACTCTATTCAAATCAGTTAGTCTTTGTTTATGACAAAAAAGGAACGTTTATCTTTACCTCTGAGGAGAATACAGACTCTCCACCAGGCATGTCTGAGATTAACAAACTAAAGTCAGTGTCTTACAAGGGAAAACGTGGCTTTTTGCTAGAGGTTCCAATTTATGGAAGGATAAAAAGACAATAGTTGGTTATGCCCTCAAAGAGCGTCTAATTTTCCTTGAAGTAAGGATGACGGTCTTGGTTATCGTAGTGACTGTAGTTGTCTTGACATCTATTCTTCGTCCGATGAGACAGTTACACGAGACTATGGGTGTTATCACCGATTCACCAAGCGATTTGGAGCTTCGTTCTAAGATTGAGAGTCATGATGAAATTGGTGATTTGGCGGTTAACTTTAACCTTATGATGGATAAAATCTAAGAGAACAATCAGATGCAGATGCGCTTCTTAAGTGACTTGAGTCACGAGTTGCGTACTCCGATTGCAGTTATCAAGGGACATATGGACCTCTTGCAATGTTGGGGTAAAAATGACCCTGAGATTTTGGAGGAAAGTCTTGAGGCTGCAAGCCATGAGGCCAACCGTATGACCATTATGATCAATGATATGTTGGATTCTATCCGAGTTAAGGGATCCTTTGAGAATCACAGAAATGATACTTGTGATTTGAATTCTTCAATTTGTACGGTTATTGGGAACTTCCATATTTTGCATGAAGATTACCAATTCTATCTCAATGACTTTGAAAGTTCTGAGCGTCCAGCACAGATTTACAGCCAACACTTTGAACAGACTATCACAATTTTGATTGATAATGCCGTCAAGTATTCACCTGTTGACAAGGAAATCCAGGTAACAATTAAAACTTTGGAAAATGAATTGCTGGTAAAGGTACAAGATAAGGGTGAAGGAATTTCTAAAGAAGATATCGAACATATCTTTGAGCGCTTCTACCGTTCAGACAAGGCACGTAATCGTACCACGACTCAATCTGGTGTGGGTATTGGTTTATCAATCCTTTACCAAATTGTGGAAGCTTACCGGTGCCGTATTGAAGTTAGTTCTGAATTGGGTGTCGGCACATGTTTCGACCTCTATATTCTTTTTGCAAGGGCAGAAACTACGCCACCACAACTTGAACTTTAAGTAAGAAAAAATGAGTGCTATAGCGACTCTCTTGATAAGCATGCCCTAGCTTAAGGCGTGCTTTTTACGTGCTTTTATGGTAAAATAGAGTACCGAATTTCGAAGATTGGTGGTGAAATGCATGCGTTGTCCAAAATGTCAACATAATAAATCTAGTGTTATCGATAGCCGTCAGGCAGAGGATGGGAATACCATTCGTCGTCGTCGGGAGTGTGATACGTGTCACACTCGTTTTACGACATTTGAGCGTGTGGAGGAAGTGCCACTTTTAGTTGTCAAAAAAGACGGTACGCGTGAACAATTCTCTCGTGATAAGATTTTCAATGGTATCTTGATGAGTGCACAGAAACGCCCAGTTTCTAGTGAGGATATTGAAAATGCTATCACTAGGATTGAGCAAAACATTCGCCGCAACCATGATGGAGAGGTTGATAGCGAAGTTATTGGGAATTTAGTCATGAAAGAGCTAGCTGACCTTGATGAGATTACCTATGTCCGTTTTGCCAGTGTCTACCGTTCTTTCAAGGATGTTGATGAAATTGAAGAATTACTTCAAGAAATTACCAAGACAGTACGTGCGAAAAAAGAGTCTAAAAAATGAGACCTATTGAAGAATTTGTCTATGTTGGCAATCAGGTTATCGTTCCCGATCAGGCAAGTTTAATGCGTTGCTACTACCCCATCATTGGGAGTGAGAGTTACGCTCTTTACCAGTATTTTGTGGCTTTCTATGACAATGGAAATCACCGTCATAAGTTTGCGGCTATTTTGAATCACCTCAATTTTGGCATGCAACCCCTCCAGGAGGCCCTGGCCGTCCTGACAGCGGTGGATCTTTTAGCCTTCTACCAATCACCCCAAGGAATTTATGTTGTTGAGCTTAAGTCTCCTTTATCTATTGAGCAATTCCTCAAGCATGCGGTCTACAGCTCGCTTTTGGAACAAAAAATTAGCGAACCATCAGTAGATGCTTTAAAACCGGCAAGTCTAAGCAGTTTGCAAGATTTATCCAAACGTTTTTCAGATGTCTTTACAGATGAGCGTTTGGCTCAAAAGACCGTGTCAGACATCAAGCCTAAGAATTCATTTGATTTAATTAGCTTCAGAAATCGGATGCAGGCCGATGGTCTTGTCTTTGCAGATGAAAAGACAGATGTGCCTGAAATCTATAAATTGTCTGAAATTCATCATATGAATTGGTATGATACCTATCTCTTGGCTAAAAAAACAGCTGTGAACCATCAGATTATTGTCAAGCGTATGCAGGTGCAATTAGAGCAAGCGCAAGCTCAAAAATTGGGTGGTGACTCTGCTTTGACGGAGATTGAAGAAAAGATTCTTAGGGCAGTTAGGTCTGAAAAACCTATAGATTATTTACAAAGTGCCAAGGGTCCTGGTGGTGCTGTGACTAATTCTGAGAAGAAGATTCTCACAAATTTGGCACAAAGAGGCTTTATGGATGAGGTCATCAATCTCATGGTTGCCTATAGTTTGGGTAGGACACATTCAACCAATGTGAATAGAGAGTATATTTCTAAACTTGCTAATGATTTTGCCTTTAAGAAAATCATCAGTGCTGAACAAGGGCTTTTAGCTTTGCGTAGTGGTTACGATAAGAAATCAAAGCAAACTAAGGCTGATGCTAAGAAAAAAACAAATGTGCCGAGCTGGAGTGATCCTAATTATGACAATCAGACCAGCCAGGCCGAGCAAGCCAAATTGGACGAAATTAGACGTCGTGCTTTGGCTAAACTAGAAAAAGGAAAGGAGTAGCCCATGGAAAGAGTCGGACAAACCCTCAATCGATCGGGTCATTACGGGTCTGCTAATGCAACAGATTTAACCAAGCAAATCTTAGCAGATCCAAGAGTGGCACGTTTTATTCAAGAGCATGGCTTAAGTCAGGATGAAATCAAGCGTAGTCTCCCTAAGTTTAATCAATTCTTGGTGGAATGCCGTAAGGTCAAAGAAGGTGATGTCTCCTACATTGCCAAGGGGTATAAGCCAATTCTAACCATGAATGAGGGCTACGCCGATGTGACTTATAAGGAGACACGTCAGCTCAAAGAGCAGCAGGAGCAACAGGCCATTGCCAATCGGATTAACTTGGTAAGTCTCCCTCAATCTTACCGTAAGATTACTTTTGCGGATATCGCTTTAGACGATGTGGCTCGTGTTGATACCTATGAGAGTCTTGTAGAGTTTGTGGCTGATTATCCAAGTTCAGATCAAAAGGGTCTCTACCTCTATGGTGACATGGGAGTTGGAAAGTCCTTTATGTTGGCTGCCATGGCTCATGAACTTTCAGAGACCAAGAAGGTTGCTACGACCATTATCCACTACCCATCCTTTACCATTGATGTTAAAAATGGTATTAAAGATGGTTCTGTTAAGGAACAAATTGATGCTGTAAAAGAGGCAGAAGTCTTGGTTTTAGATGATATTGGTGCAGAGCAATTCTCTTCTTGGATTAGAGACGATGTTTTGCAGGTCATCCTCCAGTATCGCATGATTGAGGAGCTACCGACCTTCTTCACGTCTAACTATAGCTTTGCGGACTTAGAAGCTAAGCTATCCAATGGACGTCAGGGAGATGAAACGTGGCAGGCTAAACGAGTCATGGAGCGAATCCGTTTTCTAGCCAAAGAGGTTCACCTGAGAGGCGTTAATCGTCGTTAAGTTGGCCCCAATAAATGATAAAAAATGACCGATTTTGCTTTCCTTGTGGAAGGTAAGGTTGCTAAACGAAGAAAGGAATCCCTGTTTTAACTAGGGACTTAAACATATGACATTACCTACAGTTGCTATCGTGGGTCGCCCCAATGTTGGGAAGTCGACCCTATTTAACCGAATTGCGGGTGAACGTATCTCTATTGTCGAAGACGTCGAGGGGGTGACACGTGACCGTATTTATACTTCTGCTGAATGGCTTAACCGTCAGTTTAGCTTGATTGATACGGGTGGTATTGATGATGTTGATGCCCCATTCATGGAGCAAATCAAGCATCAAGCTGACATTGCCATGACTGAAGCAGACGTTATTGTCTTTGTTGTTTCAGGTAAGGAAGGCGTAACAGATGCGGATGAATACGTTGCTCGTATTCTCTATAAGACTCATAAGCCAGTTATTCTAGCTGTCAATAAAGTGGATAACCCTGAGATGCGTGCAGACATCTATGATTTCTATTCTCTGGGACTTGGGGATCCCTACCCAGTTTCATCTGTACATGGTATTGGTACGGGGGACGTTCTTGATGCTATCGTTGAAAATCTCCCAACAGAAATTGAAGAGGAGAATCCAGACATCATTCGTTTTAGTTTGATTGGGCGTCCAAATGTCGGAAAATCAAGCTTGATTAATGCCATTTTGGGCGAGGACCGTGTGATTGCTAGCCCAATTGCTGGTACGACTCGCGATGCCATTGATACAAACTTTGTGGACAGTGAAGGTCAAGAGTATACCATGATTGACACCGCTGGTATGCGTAAATCTGGTAAGGTTTATGAAAATACAGAGAAATACTCTGTCATGCGTTCTATGCGTGCCATTGACCGTTCTGATATTGTTCTTATGGTTATCAATGCAGAAGAAGGTATCCGTGAGTATGACAAGCGTATTGCTGGTTTCGCCCATGAAGCTGGTAAAGGGATTATCATCGTAGTTAACAAGTGGGATACGATTAAGAAAGATAACCATACGGTTACTAACTGGGAAGCAGATATCCGTGACCAGTTCCAATTCTTGAGCTATGCGCCAATCATCTTTGTATCAGCTGAGACCAAACAACGTCTTAACAAGTTGCCAGAGATGGTTAAACGCATCAGTGAAAGTCAAAACCGTCGTATTTCATCGGCTGTCTTGAATGATGTTATCATGGATGCCATTGCCATCAATCCAACACCAACTGACAAAGGAAAACGGCTTAAGATTTTCTACGGCACACAAGTTTCGGTTAAACCACCAACATTTGTTATCTTTGTCAATGAAGAAGAACTGATGCACTTCTCTTATATGCGTTTCTTGGAAAATCAAATTCGTCAGGCCTTTGGTTTTGAAGGGACACCAATCCACTTGATTGCTCGCAAACGTAAATAAAAAAGAGACCAACCAGAATAGAATCGTTATGGGTTGGTCTTTTAGTACTTTAAGGAGAAAACGATGCTAGAAAAAGTTCAAGCTTACTTATCCAAACAAGGGGTTAAGTATGTCAAACCTGAAAAGGCGGGGCCGCATCAGGAAGAGATGGTGGTGCTCAAAGCTTTAGGCCAAGCTGCTCGCAAGGAAATGCAGGTCTTATCAAAAGCTCTAGAGGACCGTCTAGCCCCCTTTAAAATGGATCGTGTCAGCAATTGGGCCAATCAGGCACAAATATGTCGGCCACACTTTTGGTGCTATTACAGAGCTCCTGAGGACAGTTTAGATGATGTTGCCATGGCGATTCGACTTTATGGTCAGCCTGAAGATTGGGGAATATCAGTTGAAGTGAGCTTTGTCGAACGGAAAAAATCAGATACTACTCTAGCGAAGCAACATAAGGTTCTAGACTTGCCGATTGATTTTCCACTTTACTATTTTGCTCAAGAAGATGATTTCAGTCATCGTGTGGAAGGAACTGAAGCGAACCGTCAGATGCTTAAAGATGCTGTTAGAGGTGGTCGTGTTCGTAAAGTGTTGGTTAAATATGATGTTCCTGTGACGGGTAGTGAAACAATGGAAGGAGTAGTAGATGAGATTGCTGATGGATTTGAAAAATTAAAACCCTATTACGAGAACGTTAATCAAAACTAAAAAATCTCCAGTTCAATTTTCTGGAGATTTTTCTTCTTATTTCGGTGCAATCACTTCAGCACCGCTCATATAAGGACGAAGGATTTCAGGGATAGTTACTGAACCATCTTCGTTTTGGTAATTTTCAAGTATAGCGGCTACTGTACGTCCAACAGCAAGTCCTGAACCGTTAAGAGTGTGAAGAAGTTTTACTTTACCATCAGCTTCGTCACGATAGCGGATTTGTGCACGACGGGCTTGGAAATCTTCTGTGTTTGAACATGAAGAAATTTCACGGTAAGTATTTTGTGCAGGAATCCAAACTTCCAAATCGTAAGTTTTAGCAGCTGAGAATCCCATATCGCCAGTACACAAAGTGATGACACGGTATGGCAAGTTAAGTTTTTGAAGTATGTTTTCAGCGTTAACTACCATTTTTTCCAATTCATCGTATGAGCTTTCTGGTTTTGAGAATTTGACCATTTCAACCTTGTGGAATTGGTGAAGACGGATTAATCCACGTGTATCACGACCAGCTGAACCAGCTTCTGAACGGAATGAAGGGCTCATGGCTGTGAAGTAGATTGGTAATTCTTTTCCGTCAAGAATTTCACCACGGTAGTAGTTGGTCAAAGGAACTTCGGCTGTTGGGATAAGGACGTAGTCAGTACCATCAAGTTCGAAAGTGTCTTCCTTGAATTTTGGATATTGACCAGTACCAAACATTGAGTCGTGGTTAACCATGTAAGGTGTGATCATTTCAGTGTAACCTTCTTTAGCGTGCTCATCCAACATGAAGTTGTAGATCGCACGTTCCAATTTTGCTCCCAAGTCTTTGTAGAAGAGGAAGCGAGAACCAGTAACTTTAGCCCCACGTTCCCAATCAAGAATGCCAAGGTCTTCACCAAGATCCCAGTGAGGTTTAATTTCAAAATCAAAGTCACGAGGTGTTCCCCAACGGCGAACTTCTACATTTTCATCTTCGTCAGCACCAACTGGTACAGTCTCGTGTGGTGTGTTTGGAAGTGTTACAACGATACTGTTAAGTTTTTCATCGATAGCAGCAAGTTCAGCATCAATTTCTTTGATTTCGGCAGAAACTTTTTGCATGGTTGCAATTTGATCTGAGACGTCTTCTTTATTACGTTTTGCTTGAGCAATACCGTCTGAAGCAACGTTACGTTGAGCTTTGAGGTCTTCAGATTTGATAAGAAGTTCACGACGTTTGACGTCAAGTTCTTTTAGTTCATTTAAAGTTTCAGCAGCGACACCACGTGTAGCCAATTTTTCAGCAAGGGCATCGAAGTCGTTACGAATACGTTTTACATCTAACATAAGTTCCTCCAAAAAAATAAAACACCCCCGTGAAAGTGTTGGAGTGACATGGGCCACGGTTCCATCCAACTTCACAGGAGTGCACTTGTTTATGTCTTTAATTATTAGAAACGGTAGAATTTCGTAGGTCAACCCTACCTGCTCACAGCAACCGCAGGTTTTCTGGAAAGGTCTAGCTATTACTTATCCGTCCCATACATTATACAAAAATTATGATTTTTTGGCAAATAAACCTTTGATACGAGCACCAATGGTTTGGATGAGAGTAGGTAATTTAACAACTTTTTCATTGCCAAGATGTTCCCTAGCAATCTTTAGAATCTTTCCAGAATCTTTAGAGGCAAAGAGGAATTTGCTCTTGTCGGTTAAGATTTCAAAATGACGGCTGATTCTCTTTCCTGACACATTTGCACCGATTTGCGTAATGCTAGTCCATGGAATTTGAATATATTGCTCAACATTAATATCAGGATAGAATTCAATAGCCACATCACCAATTAGAAACTTCCCCACCTTACCTCCGATGGCCATGTAGGAGACGCCTGTTGTATGCAATTCAACTGTTTTGTTTAATGATTGTGCCATGTTTTTCTCGCTTTTCAATAGTAGTATCCTTATTATAGCATAAGAAAAGAGTTTAGATCGGCTAAACTCTTACTCTTTTCGTTACATAATTTTGAAGAAGCTTGCAATGATACCAATTACAAAGAGTCCGATAATGATTGTGATTGGTGAAACTTTCTTCTTAAGCAACCACATACATGCAAAAGTAAGGAGAAGTCCCATCAAACCTGGAATCAAAGCATCCAATTGTTTTTGTAGGGTATCAACTTGAATCTTGTCAAAGCTAAGTTTATCGTTGACTTGACCAAGGATAGTCTTAAGTTGGTCACCAGTAACATTTCCTTTTGGCCATACAATATAGGCACCCTTAGAAAGGACCTTACCAGGAAGATTTACGATGAAGTTAATTGAAACCCAACGTTCAACCAAGACAGCAAGGATGAACATACCAAGGATTGAAGCCCCTTTAGTAATATCTTTCAAGATACCACCAGACATGTCTTTGGTAATTTCTGAACCTGCTTTGTAGCCAAGTTCTTGAGTATACCACAAGAAGGCCATACGAATAATATTCCAACCGATGAAGAAAATAAGTGGACCGGCAATGTTACCAGATGCAGCAAGAGAAGCACCAAGTGCCCCAAGGATAGGACGGATTGTGAACCAGAAGACTGGGTCACCGATACCAGCAAGAGGTCCCATCATACCAATTTTAACCCCTTGAACAGCAGCATCTTCGATAGGAGTTCCATTAGCTTTTTCTTCTTCAAGAGCTAGGGTAACACCCATGATAGGAGCGGCAACATAAGGGTGAGTATTAAAGAATTCCAAGTGGCGTTTTAAGGCAGCCGCTTGATCTTCTTTCTTTGTGTAGAGTTTTTTAATAGCAGGAATGAGTGAGTAAGCCCAACCCAAGTTTTGCATACGTTCATAGTTCCATGAACCTTGTAAGAATTGTGAGCGCCACCAAACTTTTTGACGATCTGATTTAGTTAATTGAATTTTTTCAGCCATGAGAGCACTCCTTCCTAGTAGTCTTCTAAAATATCACCGATAGGGTCGCCAGAACCTGAAGCAGTTCCTCCGCCACCGTTACCGCCACCTTGTTTAGAAAGGTTTAGGTAAACGAAGGCGATAGCGACACCGATTGCACCAAGAGCGATAAGAGTCAATTGACTAATAGCTGCAAGCGCAAAACCAATGGCGAAGAATGGCCAAACTTCACGAGTTGCCATCATGTTGATAACCATGGCATAACCAACGGCTACAACCATTCCACCACCGACAACCATACCATGGTTGAGCCAGTCAGGCATCAAGCCAAGGGCATGTTGAACAGATTGAGCTGGGATAGCAAGAAGAAGTGCAGCAGGAATAGCAATACGCAAACCTTGAAGAACAAGAGCTAGGTAGTGAGCGCGTTCAACACCTGCAATATTTCCATTTTCTGCAGCCTTATCAGCAGTGTGAACAAGGGCAACAGAAGCTGTACGAACAAGCATTGTTAAGAAGAGACCGGCAACTGCAAGTGGGATAGCTGTTGCAGTCGCAACCCCGATACCTTCTTGAGTGAAGTTGCCACCCTTAACCAAGATAATGGCAGCAGCTACAGAAGCAAGGGCAGCATCAGGAGCCACGGCAGCACCGATATTGGCCCAGGCAAGGGCGATCATTTGAAGGGAACCACCAAGCATGATACCTGCAGTGAGGTTACCTGTAGCAGCACCAATAAGAGTACAAGCAACAAGTGGTTGGTGGAATTGGAATTGGTCAAGGATACCTTCAAGACCAGCAAGAAAGGCAACAACTACGACCAAAATAGCAGAAATAATTGACATATCTGACATGGTTATAATTCCTTTTCTATTGAGTTGTGATTAGCTGAGAAAATCAACTAATGTATCCGAATGAAGATTATTGAACGTTTGCTTTTTTGATAAGGTCAAACAAGTCTTTCTTAGAATCGTTTGGAACCTTACGAACGTCAAATGTTACGCCAAGGTCACGCAATTTTTCAAAACATGCAACATCGTCTTTGTCCATTGACAAAACGTTGTTAACCATTGTCTTACCAGTTGAGTGAGCCATAGAACCAATGTTAAGTTCTTTGATTGGCACGCCCCCTTCAATAGCACGAAGGGCATCTTGAACAGTTTCGAACAAGATAAGAGCATGTGTGTTACCAAAGCGAGGATCTTTAGAAGCGTCAATCAATTTTTGAATTGGAACTACGTTAGCTTTAACGCCATTTGGTGCTGCTTGTTTAATCAATTCCTTACGCAATTCGTCTTTAGCAACATCGTCTGATGCTACAATGATACGGTCTGCTTTAGATGCAGGTGTCCAGTTAGTCGCAACCTGACCATGCAAAAGACGTGTATCCAAACGTGCCAAGTTAATCTTGAGCTTACCATCTCCAATAACTGTCCCTTCTGGGATAGCTCCTTGAGGTGCTGCAGCTTCTTGAGGTGCTGCTGTTGTTTCTTCCACAGGATTAAGTTCCTCTGGGAGTGCTTTAATACCACCCTTAGCTTCCTTGATGATATTACCAGCAACCTGCTCTGCTGTAGCGTTAGCATCCATCATACGTTCTGTGTATGCTTGGATAAGCATTGGCAAGTTAAGACCTGTGATGATGGCAATCTTGCGATCCGGATTTTCCCCAGCGATTCGACTAGCTTGGTTAAATGGTGAACCACTCCAAAGGTCAGCCAAAATAAGAATCTCATCATCAGCATCGAATTGTGCAATGGCGTTGTTGAAGTGAGCGTACAAATCATCAGGACCTTCACTTGGCATGAAAGTCACGACTTGAACTTTCTCTTGGTCTCCAAAAATCATAGAGCCTGATTGGTGGATCCCTTCAGCGAACTTACCATGGCTGGCAATAATAATACCGATACCCATTCGTGTTCTCCTCCTTATAAATTATTTTTTCCTAAGCTAAAAAAGACTATCTCCGATTTTTTTCAAGACGCTAAAAAAGCGTCTCTCAATCTTTTTAAACATAAGAAATCAAGAACAATTATATTCTAAAACGCTTCCACTAAAATGTCAATAGCTAGTGAAACAAAAATGTAAAACAAACTAATCACTATCAGAAATGAGCGAAAAATTATAAAAAGATTATCAGACGATTCAATCTGATAATCTTATTGTTTCACGAAAACCACTAGCTGTGCTAGTGGTTCCGAAAAGCTTTTAGCGATG
>ERZ773076.39-NODE-39-length-78959-cov-7.763345_pt1 | contig 78959 bp, 68 predicted proteins | sample MGYA00580613_ERZ773076 | MGnify/ENA primary metagenome ERZ773076 (study PRJEB29015, sample SAMEA2738005) | human oral metagenome | biome: human oral; feature: human-associated habitat; material: dental | place: China | collected 2057 ...
ACCAGCGCCTGGACCCATGTCAATCAAAAAGTCGCTCTGGCGAATGGTATCCTCGTCGTGTTCGACTACCAGCACCGTATTACCGAGGTCACGCAGATGCTTCAGGGTGGTGATTAACCGATCATTATCGCGCTGATGCAAACCAATCGACGGCTCATCCAGCACATACAGCACGCCCTGCAAACCGCTGCCAATCTGCGTCGCCAGCCGAATTCGCTGCGCCTCGCCGCCGCTTAGTGTATTAGCCGCCCGCCCTAACTCCAAATAATTCAGCCCGACATTACTCATAAACCCGAGCCGATCAGTAATTTCCTTCAAAATCAGCCGCGCGATCATTGCCTGCTGCTCATTTAGTGTTAACTTGTGAGTGAACAAATCAAGCGCGTCATCAACGCCAAGATCGCAAATATCCATGATATTCAGACCCTGCACGGTTACCGCTAGGACAACCGGCTTCAGCCGCGCGCCGCCGCAAACATAACAATCCCGCTGGCGCATAAACCGCTCAATGTCCTTGCGCATAAATTCGCTATCGGTTTCTTTCCAGCGCCGCTCCAAATTGGGAATCACTCCTTCATAGGTTGTATCGTAATGCCGCCCATTGCCGAGCTGCACTGGATATTTCTGATCGCCCGTACCATAGAGCACTTTCTGGCGCGCCCCCTCAGACAACTGCCCGACCGGTGTCCGGATACTAAAACCATGCGCCTCAGCTACCGCCGAAATCTTGCGCATGTAAAAATTATCGACATTGATCCGGTTGTATGGCCGAATCGCACCCTCGGCAATCGTCAGATTATCATTCAGTACCAAACTAGGATCAACCTCCAAGCGGCTGCCAAGTCCAGTGCAGCTCGGACACGCTCCTTGCGGTGCGTTAAAACTAAACAGACGCGGCTCAAGCTCCGGAATCTCCTCATCCGGGTGGTCAACACAGGCATAACGCTGCGAGAATGTCTTCAGTTCATCCGTATCCGCATCCAGCACCTCAACCACACCCTGGCCAAGCTCCAGCGCCTGCTCGACACTCTGGCTCAACCGGCTAGTCAGGTCATTGTTCAGCACCAAGCGATCAACCACTAACTCAATACTGTGCTTATAGCTTTTCTGTAACTGCGGAAACTCATCCAGTGCATACACCACGCCATCCACGCGCACCCGGGCGTAGCCTAACCGTCGATATTGTTCTGGAATGTGTGCAAACTCGCCCTTCTTATTCTTGACAATTGGTGCGAGTAGCAGCAATCGCTTGCCATCATATTGCTTAGCAATCTCCTGGATAATCGCCTCGGCTGTGCGGCGCGACACTGGCTTATGGCAGCGCGTGCCGTCTGGCTTGAGAGCCGGACAATGCGGCGTGCCAATCCGCGCAAACAAGAGGCGCAGATAATCATAAATCTCGGTCACCGTCGCCACGGTTGAACGCGGATTACGGCTGGTTGACTTTTGGTCAATTGAAATTGCCGGACTCAGACCCTCGATGCTATCAACGTCCGGCTTATCCATAATACCTAAAAATTGCCGCGCATAACTCGACAGGCTCTCGACATAGCGGCGCTGGCCCTCGGCGTAAATTGTGTCAAACGCTAGTGACGACTTACCGCTGCCACTCAGACCAGTGATCACCACTAATTTATCGCGCGGAATTTCCACGTCGATATTTTTCAGATTATGTTCACGGGCGCCCTTGACGCGAATAAACTCTACCATAACCGCTACATTATACCTATTTTTCACAACTTTTTCCAGTCAGTGAACTGTCTTCGATAAACGGAAACGATGGAGATGATCTTAGCTGGGCAAAAAAGCGCATCGACTCGCCTTTATATTCAGGCAGACAGCAAATCCTTATATACGATGAATATTTACCAAAATATTCTGTTATTTCATTATTTATCCGATTAATTGATTCATGGGGATTACTATGGTCAAGGATAGGGAAATGATCAAAATACAAACGATGTTTACTGTCGTCTTTAGCAAAATCTTCAAGCGAAACAAATCGGTTACACTCAGCTACCGGAGTACCAATATCGACTAACATAAAGAAGAGGTCGCGCAAGCAGTTTGCTGCTAGATGATATGCAGCATTAAAGAAATCTGTAGTATATCGATCTACTCGTTCATCTTTAAAATCCTCATGATCAGGTTCTGGAAATCGTCGTTCATATATTTTGTCCATACGTCGCCGTTGTATAAGTATGCTAGTCAGTTCTGCCGCGGAGACATTTGGATATTCTTCTGGCCAATCAAGGCAAGCACTTAGGCGTACAAACGGCATGCCATCACCAGCAATGTCCACCTTGCAGTGTCCAGCATAGTTGCCAAAAACTTCCTGAATAGACTGTCTAATTTTTTCAATACACAAATCCTGCTGCTCATAGCTAAGCCGCGATAAGATAAATGAAGCAGGACAGGATACATCGCTAAGTAAAATATCTGGTATACTATTCGCAAAACGCCTCTCTTGGCATAAAATATCCATATAGTGGAATAGTTTTTCAGCACACTTTTTAGAAATTTGATATAGCGAAACCTGCAATGGGTCCGTCGGGTCTATTTTCTCTTCATAACTTGGAAGACCAAAGCGTAGCACTTTTTCCAATAGTTCGCCACGTCTGCCGGCTAGATTTATTTGAAGTCTATACTCTTCGTTATTTAGTTCATCTAACAGCTGCTTCTTGTCCTCCAGTGCAAGATTAGGTTGTTCAATACTCTCCTTAAGTCTACAGATATTATTGCCAAGTTTTATATTCCGCCGATCTTCTTCTTGAATTCTTTCATAACCTAGATAGCCCCAAAGAATTTCCACTCTGGCAAATAACTCAAGTTCTCTCACCTGCTCGGGCGTTAATTCTAAAACGTCTACAGATTCGTAAAATTCACGACATTCCTGAAGTTGTTTTAAAATTTCACGGCCGCTCTCTTCTTCGCCTTTATTAAGACAATGTACGATTTCTCGCATGTCTTACATCGTAAAATAAGCAGACATGGTTTGTCAAATATTAAGTCTAATCACATCAGACTAGGCTGCAGCACATTATGCTTATCGTTGCACATACTATATTACATTTGCTATAGTGTAGTCAAATGAATGTTATAGTAGAATTTTTCAAAAGCCTTAGTTTCAAGTTGCGTATTTTACTGATATGCATTGTTAGCACACTGATTATTACGCTGCTACACTTTGGGCTTTATGATGTGATTGTAAATTTTATAATAACTGGCGCTATACCTGGGACACATATGTCAATTCCATACTGGCTGATGTTGCTATTTTATGGCGCTATAGCGCTGAATATACTTATTGCTATTGAAAACTCAGCACAACGTCCTCTACCACCAAAAGACGATTGACTTAACTAAAAAGTTCAAGAGTTAGTCACTGCTCGGCAATACCGCCTCCGCCCACAACTGCAATTCTTGCAATATAAACTGCTGCTCGTCCGTTGCCGTCGACGCTAGCCGCTGTAGAGACGCCATGAATTGCGGCAGTTGCGCCTGCAAGTGCTGACTCCGCCAGGCTTCCCACTGTACCAAATCGTCTTCACTGAGCGAACGCGGAAAATTACGTGCTTTGTAGTGTAGTAATAGCGGCGCTAAACGCTCGTCCTGAAATTCTGGATGAAAATCAGCCAGCTCGCGTTCATCGGCATTGCGCACCGCTTCGACTCGCAGGCGATCACGGTCGTTCAAAAAGCCATCATACAATTGCGCTTCTGGATCGGGCAGTTTTTTGAAGGCTGGCTTGTTTTCAAAAATAGTCCGTAATTTTTCGGCAAAGTCCGGGTGATTCAGTAAAATATTTTGATGTTTCTGCACTGTCTTTAGATCAAGCGAAATCTTCTGCCAGCCATCGCCTTGTTCCAGCACACCCAGAGGCGCTACCGCCGGACAGCGATTGTACTGCAACTCTTTGACTGGCAATTTAACGAAATCTTCGGCCTGGCGCTCTTCCCACGAAGCAAAGATTTTCTTCGATAATTCTTCAGTACTCAGCTCAACAAACGGCGTCGGATCATAGCGCAGATCATAGACAACCACACCGCCGTTTCGACTGGTCGTCAGTGGAAAGGCCACCGTGGTTTTGGCAAATTCTTTATCGTAGCGCCCGCTGGCATAGACAAACGGTTTTTTACCATCCACGTTGACCAGCTGCTGGACTACTTTTTTGTCACGCATTTTTAGCAAATAATCATACAGCTGTGGCTGTTTTTGCTTGATCAATTTTGTCACTGCAATCAGCGCCGTCACGTCCGCCAAAGCGTCATGAGCATTTTCGTGCGCAATACTATTAGCGCTGGTGATTAACTCCAAACGATTGCTCGGCTCACCCTTAGCATCAAGCGGCCAATTAATCCCTTCCGGTCTGAGCGCCCGCGTCAATCGCACCACATCCAGCAAATCCCAACGCGAGCGGCCTTCCTTCCAGCTCCACTCGTACGGATCATGAAAATTACGCCACAACAAATGGCGGATAAATTCGTCGTCAAACCGAATGTTATTAAAACCAACCGCAATAGTCTCAGGTGTGAAAATCTCCTCACTGAGCATCCGGGCAAACTGCGCCTCGCTGTAACCCTCCTCGACTGTTTTTTGCGGCGTAATGCCCGTTACCATCAGCGCATCAGGACTCGGCAAGGTGTCATCATTCAGCGTCACCAATAGATTATATGGCTCGCCAATCGGTTCAAGATTCATGTCCGTCCGCTGCCCAGCAAACTGCATAATCCGATCTTGCCGCGGATTCAGCCCGCTGGTTTCCAGGTCGTAGAAAAAGAATGTTTGCGCCATAATTAATAATAATCACCTTCAATAACATTTATAACCCGACGAGCAAGACATCTTTTCGCTCTTCTATCTATTCTATGTCTATTTCCTACTCCATGCTCTAGTTCATACACATTCTCTTTTAAGCGTTTTACTATATCCAATCCAGTATACCGCCGCCATATCCTGATAGCTCGCGACCTCTTCACATCGTCAACCGACTGATCGGGACCAACACCAGCCTCTTCAAGTACTTCGCGAGGTACATAAATCTTTCCCCTCTCCCAATTTTTATAAAGACTAGCTATCGCCATCGCCTGGCTAATATCTTCCCTAAAACAGCCAGATAGATCACCAGTGCGCAAATCAGCTCCAGCAAGCACTAAGCGCACATCGTTCTCTCTACCTTTCCCGTTATAAATTTCTTGCAAATATACATTTCTAGACGCTTCGCGCCGCTTCATTCTGTCGTGATCATGCAGTACAGCATCCAGCCAACTAGCAAAATAAAGATTTGCACCTTCGCCGGGTTCTTCTTTTTTCTGTAGATTATAAAGAATGTACTGCGCCACCTTACCGACATTTGTATCTGATAATGACTCAGCGTCCCCCTCGCGTACCGCCCTAACCAAGTGTGTAGCATACTCTTCCGGATAGTTACCTAGCCAACGATCGCCCATTAAGGGAGCCTTCCCCTCTAACGCATATCTAATATCTATTTGAGTATTTATAAACATATCCTGTTCAAAACCGCCAGGACCACGGTCGTAACATCGAAGAAATGGAGCCGCGACAGCGCGCAGAAGAGCTTCAACAGCACCACAAGTCCTGCTAGCAAGAACACCGCCTCTACTATCCCTACGTCCCGTCTCATAAGCTCCTTTCAGGTCTAAAGCCACCATATCTAGAGTACCTGGCACTTTCATCTTTGGTGTTTCTTCCTTTTTGCTCACACACGCCTCCTATGTATACTATTATATCATCAGATATACTGACCATCCATCATGACAAAACAGCGAACGTCATGATATCACTGTTCAACCAGCGTAAACGGCGTCGATTCGCCGATCTGTACTAAACTTTCGCCCACTGCGCCCTGACGAATTAGCTCGTGAGTAATGCCCATTTTTCGCATGATATCCCGCAGGCGGTTAATTGATTCAAATTGATCAAAGTTGGTACGGCGAGCAAATTTCTCAATTTTAGCACCGCGGATAATGAAACCAACCGCCGCTTCCTCGTCAGCCGCTTCAAATTCATCGCCAGCAACTCGTTCCACTGTCCACGCATCAGACACTGCCCGCTCGTCCAGCGAAATCACTGGCACATCATCCGCCCCTTCCTCAACAATCTCAGCCTCACGCGCCCGATACTCAGTAACTTCACGGCGCAGCAAACGCAGCAGCTCAGTCACGCCAGCATGCGTTTGCGAGGAAATCGCCACCACTGGCGAACCGTTTGCTACGTTTTGGAGCGCCGTTGATTGCATGGCAATAATCTCATCGTCTAATCCTTCACATTTCGTCAAAGCGATAATCTCTGGACGCGCCGCCAATTCCTCAGAATATTTTTCCAGCTCGCGGCGAATGGTCTGGTATTTCTCTGCTGGGTCATCACTATAGGCGTCAATCATATGCAGCAACACGGCCGTCCGCTCAACATGACGCAGGAACTGGTCACCCAAACCTTTACCTTCCGACGCACCCTCAATCAGCCCTGGAATATCGGCGATCAAAATTGAGCCGTCATACACATCCGCCACGCCCAGATTTGGCGTCAATGTCGTAAATTCGTAATTGGCAATTTCCGGGCGAGCATTAGAGACCACACTCAAGAAGGTCGATTTACCAGCATTAGGGAAACCAACCAAACCAACGTCGGCCAGCAATTTCAATTCCAGCTCCGCCTCAAATTCTTCACCTGCCTCACCAAGTTCAGCCATCTTCGGTGCTTGGCGCGTACTGGACGTAAAGTGGGCATTGCCAAAACCGCCATCACCGCCACGAGCAACGACTGCTTGCTGCTGGTCTGCCGTCAAGTCTGCTACCACCTTGCCGTCACGCTTGACCAACGTACCCATTGGTACTTTAACAACCAGCGGCGAGCCACTCTTGCCGCGTTTATTGCGCTTACTACCGTCACCGCCATTTTCTGCTTTTAGTTCTGGCTTGTAGCGAAAACTCAGCAGTGTATTGAGGTCTTTGGTCGCCAAAAAAACAACATCGCCACCGCGTCCGCCGTCGCCACCATCAGGACCACCCTTATCAACATATTTCTCATGCCGAAAACTGACTGCGCCATTACCGCCCTTGCCAGCTCGTACCAACACTTTCGCTGTATCTACAAACATAATTTCAGTATACCAAAAAGCGCCCCCGAGAGATAGCGGAGGCGCTAATATGCTTAGTTTACCTAGTGGATATAAGTGTAACCACCTGGGTTATCAAGAACACGATGGGTAACGATACCGTATCCAGCAAAATTCATGTCGCTTACGTAAACTACACCGTTCTCAACTCGTTCGACAATACCAACGTGGCCGTAATAGCCAGTTCGCGTCTGGAAAATTGCGCCTGGCGCTGGAGTACTATTGACTAGAAGACCAGCTGCCCTGGCGCTAGCTGCCCACGTATTAGCATTACCCCAGAAACTACCGATTGGACGCCCTAACTGCAAACGGCGCTCATATGCATACCAAGTACAGTTACCAGCAGCATATCGGTTACCGACAGAGGCAATAGCTGAACTTCTGGTTGCCGTACCGCCAGAGGCACTACCATAAGAGGAGGTGTATCGGTTACCGTAACGCGGCCGTGGAGCCACATAGCCTGGACGCTCAGTCTCCGGTAATTCCCCACCAGGCAAAACTACGCGAGCGCCAACATTAAGCCCTGTTTTTTCCTCAATATCATTATATAGCACGATCCGCTCGGCGCTAGTCTTGTACTTTTCTGCTAGCGATTGAGCAGTATCGCCGCTCTTAACCGTATAAACCACACCGTCAACCAACGGTACAGTCAAAGTCTTGCCTGGCTCAATTGCATCGGAATCCGTATTATTAGCCCAGCGTAATGTTTGCGCCGAGATCTTGAACTTCTTAGCAACAGTATTCATAGTGTCGCCACTCTTCGTCACATACGTCGTAATTCCGCGACCAGCTGAAGTATCAGGCTTGACAATTTCCGGTTTCGTGATCACCTCGGCGTCATTTTGCGATAAATCTTTCTTAATTCCCAGAGATGTAGTGGTTTCACGCAGATCACCGGCTGATGGCAATTCAGTCGTTTCAGCAAGATTCGTCACCACAGTTGCTGCTGCTAGCTGATCAACAGACACTGCACTTGCTGCGGTATTTTCATTATGTGATTTTGATGATTTCGTATTAGATGAGGCAACTGTTTTACTTTCTGCTGCCGCCGACTCGCCATTATTATATCCATATATTAGGAACGAAATAACTAAAATAAATATTCCGCCATAAACTGCAAATGAACGCAGCTTACTTCTTTTACTCCGAAGAGTAGATACTTGATTACGAATCTCCGTACTCCTTGCATCAGCGTTGCCGCCAGTGCTACTACCAAACTGTCTTTCTTCTCGCAATAGAACAGGATACCTTGTCGACCTAATAATTAGTTTATATTCTAAAATGATTTGGTTTATCGTATCCGTAGCGACAATCTTGGCAGGCCGTTCGTCGTGCCAGTCCCCAACAACTCAACTCGCGAACGAGCTACTGTTTATTTTACACGACATTGACATTATTGTCAATAGATTTTATGAAATGCTAATTTGTCAAGAAATCTGGCATTTTTTCTGGCAATGCTGCTTGATATTCTTCTCATGCTCATCATTCGTTACCGCAAAATACGTAACGTCATCATCACCGCTCAAAAAGTACTTATACGGAGTATTTTCCGGATCAGCTGCTGCGTTTAGTGCGCTTAAAGACGGCACAGCAATTGGCCCTGGAGGTAAACCCTTGTGTTTGCGAGTATTGTACGGAGAATTTAAATCCGGCGTCCGTACTGCACCAGTTTTATCAGCAGCATATTGATATGTTACATCAGACCCTAATGGCATATCCGCTTTCAAGCGATTGTAGAATACGCTCGCAATCTTTCGCTGATCAGCGCAGGTTTCCGCCCCAGCACCACAGCCAATTGACTCCTTCTGAATAATTGATGCCAATGTAATTCCCTGATGCAGCGTCAAACCACGAGCCTTAAACTTCTCTACTAGATTATATTTTTTCACGACAGCCTCAAAATGACTAAGCGAACGCTTAATTACCTGTTCAATTGACTCATTAGGCGAAATATAAAATGTTTCACCATAAACGTAGCCCTCCAGGTCAGCGCCGTTCGGGCGGCTAGCTAAAATTGGGTTCGTATATTTGGCATTAAACGCTTCTTTTATTTTTTTATCCGAAAAATCCGCTTTTTTTAACACCGATTCTACTTCTCTACCGTCTGAATTTTTGATTTTCGTATACAGCGTTGCACCTGGATAAAACGTTATCGAAATCTCATCTGATTTACCGCTAGTTAAACGAGCTACAATTTCCGGCACTGTTTGTGACGGCTTTACTGAATATACACCAGATTGAAACTTGCTACTAGCATTGTGTAGACGCACATACGCCGAAAAAGCCAACGAGCTGCGGATAAGCTTTTTCTGCTCCAAACTATCAGCTATATCGCCAGAATTCATACCTTCCTTAATATCAATCCTCACAGCTGCTTTATTACTAATATCAGCTGGCATGAGCATCTGTCGATACCACATCGCCGCGCTCAGCGACGCCACGCCGACCACAGCGACCAGCACTGACAAAACTATTAGCCATTTCCTACGGCTTCTTCGAATTTTCATATATGCTCCTCCAAATAATCTTGCAAAATTATACTAGCCGCCTCGGCGTCAATTTCGCCTTTATCTTTAATTTTATTACCTAGTCTTTGTTCCGCCTGGACGCTTGTCAGCGACTCGTCCTGAAAAACTACCTTCGTGTCCAAATCAATCTCTGCCAATTGGTCGACAAAATTCTCTACATATTTCGTCTGCTGCGTTGGTTCGCCAGATTGATTGCGCGGATAGCCTACGACGATGATATTGATATCGTTTCGTAAAACCAATTCGACAATTTTTTGGATCGTTGAGTCGTCATTCTCTAGCCACCCAAAAGGCACCGCAATTTTAACCCGAGAATCAGCCATCGCTACGCCGATCCGCCGCGTACCGACATCCAGAGCCAAAAAATTCCTATTTGGCATCCTTCAGCTTAAACTCAACGTTAATCTTTTTTATATCATTTGGTACAGATCTTACCCAAAACGGCGAGAATTTTACATCAACATCCTCAACACCCTCAATAGACTCAATAGACGACTGCACATCGCCGTACGTCCGGCCTTTTGCCTGCTCTTTAACTTTAGCCTCGTTAATTTCCGGACCAATCTTGCCATTGGCAGTCACAACAAGACTCTGAACACCGCCTCTATCAGTAAATTGAGAAAATTCCGCTTTATCTACGCCGCTGTCGTAAATCTTTTGCGATTTTTTATCACCGATATCGTCTTCTCTAATTTTAGCGTCAATGAAAGATTTTATATCAGATTTATCTGCTGCCAGCATACTGGCAGTAATTGTCGATTTTAGCAGCACGCTACCCGAGGCTTCATTATCAACAGCCACGCTAGGAACTGGATCTGAGCGATTTTCGGAATAACTATCGGTGATGACTTTTGCAGAGCTGCCGAAAGATCCAGCAAGCTGATTTTTTAGGCTATTATCCTTCTGTTCGTTTAATTTCGACTTTGCACTGGCAACGTCAGACGCTGTTACTACGGTAGCTGTTTTGTCGGTTCCGCCGCTGGTTGGCGACATCAGCGAAGCTTTTATGCCATCAACCGAAATCGACATACTGCCCGACGCTGCATTATACTGCGAACCGCCTTCAGCTGCCCGTACCGAAGCGGTAGCCGTTCCAGAGCAAGTTCTACCAGAGCAATCCCACGACAACGTCGCCGCCGGAACTGTCACCGACGAAGATAGCACATAAGACAAGTCATTATTCTTAAGAATCGTCCCCGCAGCTATAGTCACGCTATTCTTTGAGGAATTACTAAACCTAACTGACCCAGTCGCCTTTTCTCCAACATTCTTTTTACCAGTTGCCGCAAACTCAACACTGATTTCTTTTTGTAACTCTCGTTTCTGAACCTTAATGCTGTCATTTTTAGCGCTGACGGTGTCGTCCGTCGTTAATTTTACCGTCTCGCTGACTTTTACACCCTTTGTTTTAGCGGTAATGATTACTGTCGCGTGCGGCGCAAACCAAGTCGCCCACACTAAAAATATAATTAATAATAGTACGCCGCCGCCAATCAAAGCGAACTTCTTACGAAAAACATTAAAATCTGGAATCTTCGGCTTTTTCTTATTGCTTTTTGCTGAATTGCCAGGAGATTTATTCTTATTGGCGGCATCTGGGATATTTGCCTCGCTAGCCCCCTTGTTATCTTTTGGTTTTTTATGCGTTGAATCTGCCATATCGCCAACTGGCAGCTGTCCGCCATCAATCACATCATTATCGTCTACTTTCAGCGCTGGAATCTCCGCAATTTCCGGCTTACTTTGCAATGTTTTTGCTACTGGAATATCGGCTGTCGCCGCCAATCCTGCCAATACATTGTCGCTGGTAATTATTACCACTCTTTTGTCCGCTGATTTAGCTGCTCGCGCCAACAGTCGAATGTTAACCGCACTCTGCAAAACGCCGATTCGCCGCGGCGGCACCAAGGCAATAATCCGCTCTTTTGACGATTTAATCTTGCCAATTATTGACGTAATATCGTCTTCTGTATCAATATGGATAACGTCTTTATTCATTTCAAATCTTTAATAACCTGTTTACTTTTTCGACCAAACCATTACTTTCCTGGTTTCCAATTATTGTATCATACCCCACCCGGAGTAAACCCATAACCGTGATAAACGTATGATCGGCTATATCGCCTGTGGTATCAATTATGCCAGTCACGTCGCTAGGCTTAATGTATTGCACGACTGGTTTTTTCGTAAACGGCAAATCCTCATGCCACTGGTGTTTTTCCAGCGCCTCAGTAATTTTCTTCAAATTAGATCCGCCGCCGCACAGCAAAATACGGTTTGGTAAATAATCAACGTTATCAAACTCGCTCAATGCTAATTCCACACCAGACAGCCATACCTCTAATGTCTTATCAATCGCTTCATCAACTCGCCTTTTCACTGTCGGCTTAATATTACCATCATTAAGGTTTAGTTTTAACTTCTCAGCATCCTTAAAGCTCAAATCCAAATCGGCAGCAATCGTCCGCGTAAAACTACGACCGCCGATGCCAAACATCTTCGTGCCCTCAACCCCGCCGTCGTTTACTACTGCAATATCAGTCGTGCCGCCGCCGATGTCCGCTAAAATTGCCGTAAAATTACTGTCGGTATCTGTTCCTAAAACACTGCGACTTACCGCAAAAGGCTCGGCAGCTACCGCCACCAGTTCTAATGCTAATTCGTCAGCCACTTTCTCCAACGCTCCAATATGCACCATCGGTGCAAATGCCGTATAAATTTGTACTGCTACGTCCCGCCCCTGAAAACCAATCGGATTAGACACTTTATAGCCATCAATGTGAATACTCACCAGCGCCGAATTAACTAGCTTCACTTCAACATCCTCATTGCCAGTTTCCAATGCGATCTGCGCCTGAGCTTTACTTTGCGCCCGCTCTTGCACCTTCTCAATGATAAACTCCATCTCTGCCACGTCTAAAGTTTTATTCGGCTGCGGACGGCGGTAACGAATCGTGTTAGTGACGCCCTTTACTAGTTCGCCAGCAATACCAATAATCACGCGTTTACCTTGTATGCCAGCTTGATCTTCCGCCTCGGTAAGCGCCGCTTCGCAATTTGCGACCACCCCAGCAATATCAGCAATCGCGCCTAAATGCATGTCGCCCATCTCTTGTTGTTTGCGCCCGACACCGATAATTTCCAAATTATCATCTTTTATTTCGGCAATCAGCGCCTTAACGACCTCTGTACCAATATCCAAACCAACTAACAATTCCGGAGTATCTTTGTCAGTTTTTTTTAACATGTCTCTCAATGCCATACAGGTTTATTATATAACGCTTGTGATTTTGAGGCAATTGTTGACTTTTTCCCTAATAAATTGCCTAAATTTTTATTTATTTCAGAACCGCTTTAATCCGGCGAATTCCCGCCGAGCTGGACTCTTCCTTGGTAATTTTGAATCGCTTGCCGCCCTCGGCCAAGGCTCCCGTGTGTTCAACGTGCGGGCCGCCGCAAACTTCGAAACTAACGACATTGTCGCCTTCGCCAATGGAATAGACTTTTACTTTATCGCCGTAGCGCTCGCCAAAGGCTCCGATTGCACCCATTTTTAGCGCCTCGTCAGTCGGATAAACGGCAAAGCTGACTGGCAAATCAGCGTCAATCCAGGCATTAACTTGATCTTCCACTGCTTGCTTTTCCTCCAGCGTCAATTTATCGTGATTAAAATCAAAACGCAGGCGTTCGGCGGTGATATTGCTGCCATGCTGCTGCAAATCCGGCGCCCTTAGAACCTTGCGCAGTGCCGCTCCCAGTAAGTGCGTCGCCGTGTGATATTTCAGATGAATCGGATCGTGACCCTCTAGGCCGCCGCTAAATTGCCCTTTGCGCGCAGTTTTGGAACGTTGGCGTTGCTCGGACATTCGCGCATCAAATTCGGCGCGCCAATTATCAGAAAGCTTGATACCTTGCTTATAGGCCTCTTCGGTACTCAGCTCTACCGGAAAACCAAACGTATCATACAGCGTAAATAGCTCTTCGCCAGTCAAGCCGTCATCAATATAATGTCGCATCTGCCTTAAACCTTTACGCAGCGTCTGACGGAAAGCCTTTTCCTCTTTGGCTAGCACCGCGATGATACTCTCGCGACTCTCCTTAACCTCTGGAAAATCTGCTTCATATAAATCAGCAATCACCGGCACGACTTCCTCAAGGAAATTCTGCTCAATCCCCAGGTCAAAACTATAGCGAATCGCCCGGCGTAATAAGCGGCGCATCACGTAGCCCTGCTCCTTATTGCTCGGCACGCAGCCATCGACCGCCAAAAATACCGCCGCTCTGAGATGATCGGCGATCACTCGCATTGACGCGGTGTGCGTAGCGTATTCCTTGCCGCTTAAGCTTTCCAACTTTTTAATAATTGGCTGTAGTAGGCTGATCTTAAAAACGTCAGGACTGTCAATTGCTGCCGCGGCAATCCGCTCCAAGCCGCCGCCGAAATCAACATTCTTGCGTTTCAGCGGTTCAAAGCTACCGTCGTCCAGCCGGCGATACTGCATGAACACTTGGTTGCCAATTTCCATAAATCGGCCGCTATCGCTAGCCGGATGCGCCTGCCCAAAACTAGCATCGTGATGCTGCTCGCCAAAATCATAAAACACCTCGCTATCCGGCCCGCACGGATCACCAATCGGCGTACTATCAATCCCGCCGCCGCGGCTCCACCAGTTCTCTTTATCATTGTAAAAGAAAATCCGACCGCCCTGCATACCCAGCTTATCGCCATTTTCAGCGCTATCCAGCTCGACAATTTTAGCTTCAATGCCTTTTTTGGCAAAAACTTCCTGCCAAATTTGCGCTGCTTCATCATCGCGCGGAATGTTATTTTTATCATCGCCGATAAAACAGCTAACATAAATCTTGTTCGGATCTAGCCCAACTATTTCTGTCAAAAATTCGAAAAACCACTCAATCTGTTGGCGTTTGAAATATTCGCCCATACTCCAATTGCCCAACATCTCAAAGAACGTCGTGTGTCGATTATCGCCAACATCCTCTATATCCTGCGCCCGCAAACACGTCTGGCTATCAGCCAATTTAGTGCCTTGCGGATGATCCTGGCCCAGCAAGTAAGGTAAGAGCGGCTGCATGCCCGAGCCGGTAAATAACGTCGTCGGGTCATTGTGCAGTATAAGCGACGCCCGCTTAATGACCATATGGCCATTCCTTTGACAAAATTCGAGATATTTCTGGCGGATTTCTTGTGTGTTCATAGAGGTAATTATAGCATAAAACAAAACCGCCCGATTAACGAGCGGTTTGCAATTATTCTATAATATCTACTCGGCAGACTCTTCAGCCGGCTCTTCCTTCGGCTGATTCTTGCGAAGTTTCTCTGGGTTGCGGATAGATTTATGCTTATCAGCAGCTGACTCTTTAACCCATTTCGGTAATTTAACGCCAGCTTCTTTCAATAGTTTAACGACGCGCGGCGTTGGCTGGGCGCCATTATCCAAATATTTCTGCGCTGGCTCAACCTGGATATTTACTTCTTTGGTGTGCGGGTTATAGCTACCGACATAGGCGACCACGCGACCGCTTGATGGATGGCGCTGCGCCTCCTGTACCGCCAAGCGATACACCGGGTAACCCTTGCGACCTAACCTCTGCAAACGAATTGCTAACATGTGTAATCTCTTCCTTTTCTTACAACTCTTTGATTAATGTCTTACTTCTAGAGAGTGTACACTATTTACGCACGGTCGTCAATCTGTTGAGCATGATTTAACGCGGCTTAACTTGACATTTTTAGTCTAGTGTGATTTAATCGTAGGTAGTTATGAATAACGAGCATTTTACCCCCCACAAGGCAACAACAATAGTGTACCTGATTTTTCAGGTTATCCTGTCACAGATCCTGATATATTTCTTGGCGGCCAAGAAATTATTGAACGTCTGGTTAGTGAATCGAGGAAGCCTGTCAGCCCAGAAGACGTTAGAAGCCTCGTAGACTCTCTTGCTGGCTTTCGGCAATACATCACAGACCTAGCAATTCAAGCTGGTCAGCTTGCCGGAGAGGGAGACTACATGGGCGCACTGTCAATTCTTGGCAGCGAACAGAATGCAAGAGATTTATTAGGAGAATACGCTGACGAAATCATAACGGGAGCTGGAGAACAACTGGTCAAAGAGACAGAGAATCAGCTAGATAGTTAATATAATATGCTGCCTAAATACACTACTGCTCGACACGAAGTGTATAGTATAATCGTTAACAGTCCAATAACCGTAGCCGACAGAGCAGAAAAAGAGAAACGCCAGCTTGAAGCGCCCGGTGTTGCGCGATGTCTTAGAAAAAGGATTAATTCTTGGAAATGAAACGACACATCATTGACCTGCATACCCATACCGTCCACTCTGACGGAGTATTAACACCAATTGAACTAATTGATCGAGCACATGATAATGGTGTATCTGTATTGTCGATCGCTGACCACGATACGTTAGGCGCATATGAGGACGAATCAACATTTGAACAGGCTAAGAAACGTGGCATTCGTCTCATCCCTGGAGTTGAAATTTCGGCCAAGTATCGATCTATCGGTATTCATGTTTTGGGACTTTTTATTGATCATGAGAATGACACTCTCCATAACGTCTTAAAGAGGCAGCATAATTTTAGAATTGAGTATATGAACCGCGTCGTTGATATGTTTGAAAAAGACGGCTGGGCGATTGCTTCAAAAGAAAGTTTACTTTCGTTAGGATCAATTACTAAAGCCCATATTTCTCAAAGTATCGTCGAGCACGAAGAAAATTTTGAACGTCTAAAACAATTGTTTGGCCAGATTCCTAACCGCGGTATGTTTATCGAGGCTATGATGAATGAAGGTTGCAAGTATTTCCTAGAACGTGAAACACTATCGCCGACAGAAGCTATCCAAGCAATTCACGACGCGCACGGTGTTGCAATCTTCGCCCATCCTATTGCCAGTTTGTACGAAGATATGGACATGACAGCTCTCCGCGATGTGATTAGCAATACTAATTTCGACGCACTCGAAGCGTTTTATTACTATCATGACCAATCCAGGGGCGGAGCAATGGTAACAGCAATTGATCAAATGACAGAACTTGCTCAAGAGTTTGGACTTGCTGTGAGCGCTGGCTCTGATTACCATGGACCAAATCCAGCTCATGGTCGTCAGACCGATGTAGGGTTCAAGGGAATGCCAAGGAAACCGGGATTAAAATACCTTAAAGCTTTGGAAGAGATAGCTCTCAAATACGCTTCTTAGTAGCGGCTAGCTTAGCAAATAGTTCCGCCGCCCAAACATTCCTCGCCGTCATATATCACGGCTGACTGACCCGGCGCAACGGCGCGCTGCGGCTCGGACAAGACAACAGTCACTTTCTCGCCATCATCATACTTCACACGCGCAATCTCCGCATTAATTAGCGGTGCCCGATGCCGCACCCGAATTTGACAGGTATCGACTTTTGGCGGCTGATTGATCCAGTGAACGTCAGCCAGTGTCAATTCTTTACGCCACAATTTTGCATTATCAATTGAGCGCGACACGTAAACTTCATTCTTGGCCATATCCTTACCAACAACATAATACGGCAGGCCGCCGCCAACATTCAGCCCGTGCCGCTGCCCCAGGGTATAAAATATCGCCCCGTCATGCCGACCAACAACCACACCTGTTTGCTGATCGACAATATCACCCGGGCTCGTCTTGACATATTCTGACAAAAACTCGCGAATCCCCACTTGCCCAACAAAGCAAATCCCCATCGATTCCTTTTTGCTGGCCGTCCACAAACCCCGCTCCTTAGCCATCTGGCGCACCTCAGCCTTAGTAAAATCGCCGAGCGGGAACATAGTTTTCGCTAGCGCCCCGGACGTCACGCGGTACAAAAAATAGGTTTGGTCTTTGTTATCATCGTGGGCCCGGAATAACCGACCCTCGCTCAAGCAAGAATCTGCTCTGCGGGTGGCGCGAGGCGGGGCAGCACCCGAAAATGTTTTCAGCTCATCTGAAAAATTTTCAGGGGCGGACCGAGCGACAGGACCCGCGGGAAGAAAAGTGCGCGCATAATGCCCCGTCGCAATACACTCCGTACCCGCCGCCAACGCTGCGTCCAAAAATAACTTAAACTTGACCTCTTGATTGCACATCACATCAGGATTTGGCGTCCGACCCGCCTGGTATTCGCGGATCATATAGTCAACGACATTTTGCTTGTACTCTTTCTGGAAATCAAACACCTGAAAATCAATTCCCAACCCCACCGCCACACGCTTGGCATCAGCCACATCCTCCGCCCACGGACAGTGCATACCCGGCAAGTCTTCCGACCAGTTTTTCATATACACACCAGTCACCTCATGGCCTTGTTCAACCAATAGCGCTGCTGCTACCGACGAATCAACGCCGCCCGACATACCGACGAACACCCGAGCCATTAGCGCGACACCCCCAGCGCAAACAAACCGATCCGCAGCAATTCGCCGACCGCCAGCCACCAGCCCCACGGCGTCAGCCACCACCATGCACTCCAATGTTTGTCGTGCGTTGTTGGGCGCGCCCGCAGCTCAACATTCGGCAGTTGCGCTGAAAACTCAGCCAGCGCCCGCCGCATGTGATAGCCGCTGGTAACCAGAATGACGCGTTTGATGCCACGCTGCGCTATAATACTCGCCACTTCCTGGGCGTTTTGTTTGGTGGTCTCTGAACGTTCGTCCATCACCAAGGCCGCAGCTGGCACACCCGCCGCCTCTGCTTGTTTTCTCATGGCGGCGGCGTTAGACGGACCGGATTTATCAGCTGCAGCACCAGACAAGATAATAGTCGGCGCCCAGCCAGCTTGATATAATTTAACTGCCTCAGCCGTGCGCGCTTCGGTATCGCCGCCGCTGATAACGATGATGGCGCCTGCTTTTTGGCACTGCCCTGAGCCAGGGCGCGGACAATCTTTCAAGTCATCCGGCGACAAATAATAACTCAAGCCGACAATGACCGCAACCGCAATTAGCGCCAAGCCGATTAATCGGTGAATCATCGCGTCCGCTCCTGCTCCGTACGCACTGCATTAATAATCTCGTCCACCGCCCGCATAACTTGCGTCTCATCGTTCAATCGCCCGAAGGTGAACCGCAGACTACCATCAATCGCCGTATCATTCAGCCCAATCGCCGCCAAAACGTGCGAGCGTGTCCCCGAATTAGCCGCACAGGCACTACCCGTCGCCACCAGTACACCGCGTGCTTCCAATAAAAACACTAACCGCTCAGCGTCAACACCAGGAAATGAAATATTGAGAAAATTAACTAATGATTTTTTCTGATCAGAGGAAATAATCATGTCAGGGAAAGCCGCTAGTAGCTTTTTTACTAACGTATCACGCAGTCCTCGCAGACGTTTTACTTCACCGCTGCGACGCTTGGCAGCTAGCTCCAGCGCCGCCGCAAAGCCGACCACGCCAGCCACATTTTCCGTGCCGCTACGCAGACCCGCCTCCTGTCCGCCGCCAACGATATTTGGCTGCAGCTTGACACCCGGCCGTATCCATAGCAAACCAACCTGTTTCGGCCCATAAACTTTTGCCGCCGATAGTGTCAACAAATCAACGCCCAGCCGCTTAATTTTTACATCCATCAACGCCGCGGTCTGCGATGCGTCGGTATGAAATATAAGTGGCGTTGGCTCGCCATTTTCTTGGCGCCGCACGCACTCAAGCCTTACAACTTCCGCAATTTCTTCAACGGGCTGAATATATCCGAGTTCATGATTCGCCAGCGCGATGCTTATAAAACTAACGTCTGGCGTCAGCAGTTTTTTAACAGCCTGCGGATCGATGCGTCCATTTTTCATCGGTGGGATAAGCCGAACGTCAGAACGCGCTTTTGCAGAATTGATAACCGAGCTATGCTCAATCGCCGAGATCAAACTCACGCCGCCCGCCGCGGTAAACGCCAAATTGATTGATTCCGTGGCGCCAGCCGTCATCACTAACTCATCCGCGCCCACGCCCAACACTCGCGCGATACGCGACTTGGCTTCGCGGTAGTCACGCTTGACAGTAACCGCCGGTGCATACGGACTGGACGGATTAAAGAACTTCTCGGAAAAATACGGCTGCATCGCCTCAATCACCAACGGATCCATCGGCGTGGCAGCAGCGTGATCAAGATATATAAATTTGTCTTTCACCTCTTTATTATATCAGAGACGGTAACCAGTCTGCGGGTCACGCTTATATAGGTCTCGGGAAACTCGTTCGTAATATTCTTTAACCGCCAGTACAAAGTTCTGCAATTCATCGCCTTCCAAATAGCTATACCGATAATTCGGCTGAACTTTCAAAATACCCTTTGGCTGCACTTCGTAGCGTGTCGTCAATTCCTGTTTCTTGCCATCTTTATCAACAATTTCTTCGTACCAAATCCACGTGTCTTTATCTAAATTAAAAAATTCCCGCCGCGTCACATGCGCTGGCTTCTCACCAAAAATAGTTGCGCCAATCTCGCTTTCTAATTGAATCAACTCGCGCTCAGTAAATTTTTTTAGCGGCCGATTTTTCTTTTTTAGGACAGAAGCCAGCCCGGCATCGCCATCGTCGGTAAACACTAATTTCAGGGCTTTTTTAATAAGGTTCGGCACTTATTAGCCCTCTGCTTTCTCTGTGCGAAATGCGCCAAGATTAGTACCTATAGACAAAACTTGTTGTATGTCTTTCTTTTCAGGATTATCTACAGCCTCCAGAGTTCCTCTATAGTCAATATGACTTACCTTGTTGCTAGGTGCTACGTTTCTATCAGGATTAAATAATGTCGATTTTACCGCTACGCCGCCATTAATACCAGCATTACTAGCAGAGTCCCTGCCTTTAATTTTATCAAAAGACCCTTCTGGAGACGGAACTCTTTCCGGAACAATCACGTTCTGAGGCATCTCGCCCCGCCTAGACGAACTAATACCCAAAATACCTGACCTAGCGCTTCCCTTGTTCATATTTTTCTCCACTTATATGCCAAAAAGGTTCTTAGTATTGCGAACTGTAGCTTCAGACAAATCGTCAAAAAGTATGTTTCGATTATCCGCCCAATATTTCGCTACCAGTTCTACATATCTTGGCATATTCATCTTACCACGAAATGGCTTTGGTGTCAAGAATGGTGCGTCGGTCTCTAATAATAATCGCTCCAACGGAATAGAAGCGAACAATTCCCGCTGTGCTTGGTCTTTAGTAAAAGTACTAATGCCATTCAAACCAACGTACAATCCGCGAGCAAAACCCTTCTCCAAATTTAGGCGAGTATCAGTAAAACTGTGCAGCACACCGCGCAGGCCATGGAAATTATCAAAAATCGGCCAAAAATCATCCCACACTGATACTTGGCCAGCTGCACCATCACGAATGTGAAAGCTAACTGGCAAATCATAATCCACCGCCAACTGCAGCTGCGCCTCCAGCGCCTGAATCTGTACATTGCGCGGGCTGTGATTGTAATAATAATCAAGCCCGATCTCGCCAATCGCCACAATTGGTGAATTATCCGCTCTGGCTTTCAGTAGTCGCTCCACCTCATTCCAGCCATCTTTGCTGTCATGCGGATGAACGCCAACTGCCGCCCAAGTATAGTCGCGATTCGCGGCAAACTCTACTGCTTGTCGGCTGCTGCGCTCGTCGGTGCCAACGCAAATCATGCCGATACCCGCTGCAATTGACTGCTGGTATAATTCCTCGCGATTGTCCGCGAAAAACTCGGTATCATGCAAATGACAGTGCGAATCGATCAAGCGTAAGTCTGCCGCCATACTACTCTCCGCCGTCAGACTCATTATTATTTACCCTGGTTTTCTACTTTTGGCGCGCGCGGATCGGGCGTATGTAGATATTTGCGCGGGAATAATGGTGTCAGCTCTGACGGCACGACACCACTGGCAAACATGTCGTGAATTTTCTCGGCAGTTTGCGGCATAAATGGACGAAGCATATCAGAGACTTGCAGCAATGTGCCGCAGGCATGCGCCAAAATCTCGCCCAAATGGGCTTCCGCCTCTGGGTCTTTATCGCGTTTTTTAGCAACTTGCCATGGTTGCACGCGCTCAATATATTGATTCAATGAACGGATAATCTGCCAAATTTCATCTATCGCTAGATTGAAATTCAACGCTTCCATATTAGCACGGTACGGCCCCATATCGTGTTCAGATTGCGGCGCATCGCCAATAACGCCGGCTTGATAATTCTGCACCATTTTCGCCACCCGCTGTACCAAATTACCGAGATCATTACCCAGCTCGCCGTTATAAGCCGCTTCAAACTTCTCCCAAGTAAAGTCACCATCATCCTGAGTTGGCACGTGGCGCAGGAAATAATAGCGGAAAGCCTCAACACCGTAGTGCGGGATGATATCAACCGGACCAACACCATTACCGAGACTCTTACTCATTTTGGTGCCACCAACATTAATAAATCCATGCACCAATAATACTTTCGGCAGCGGCAAGTCCAGCGCCATCAGCATCGCCGGCCAAATTCCGGCGTGAAAACGAAGGATATCCTTGCCGATCACCTGTACATCCGCCGGCCAAAACGCCTGCCATTCCTCAGCTCGATCAGGATAGCCAATGACCGTGATGTAATTGCTCAGCGCATCCAGCCAGACATACATCACCTGCGTGTCATCGCCTGGTACTGGCACACCCCAGCTGAGGTTCTTGCGCGGACGCGAAACCGACACGTCTTTCAGTCCGTCCTTCATCAATTCCAAAAACTCTTTTTTACGAAATTCAGGCACAATTTTCATCTTGTTTGATTCAATTGCCTGGCGAATTTTGTCCGAAAAAGCACTGGTCTTAAAATAATAATTTTCTTCGCTCAGCCGCTGGTACGGCGCTTGATGGTCAGGACAAATACCGTTATTTTCAGCCGCTTCTTTGTCAGTGACGAACGCCTCGCAACCTTGGCAATACCAACCCTCATAAGTGCCTTTATAGATATAGCCAGCCGCAGCCAGCTTCCGCCAAATATACTGCACCGCGCTAACGTGATGCGGATCAGTTGTGCGAATAAAATCCGTCGCTGAAATATTCAACTCGGCAATCATGTTCTGGAAATTGCCATGCATTTGGTCGACATAGGCTTGTGGTGTCTGATTTTGGCTGGCAGCCTTGGCAGCAATTTTATTGCCATGCTCATCCACGCCCGTCTGAAAGCGTACCTCACGGCCATTTTGCCTGGCATACCGCGTCCAGACATCCGCTAGCATGTAGTCCATGGCGTGCCCAATGTGCGGCAAACCGTTGACATAAGGAATAGCAGTGGTAATGTAGGCGTGTTGTTTAGTCATGATATATATTATATCACCTCTTTAGTAAAAGAAAGAGCGAGATAAATAAAATCAAAAATCGGTCTGTTTTGCCGATAAAACTATCTATACTTAATCGCGGCGCAACCAATTATTACAAGCACAGTAGCTACAGAGAAAATAGCTGCAATGTTAGCGCCAGTATCAGCCAGCTTGGATTTTAATTGCGAATTTCTATTTGAGCCGCTGCTCGCTGCGATATAATCGGGGTTCTTATTCCATTTCGCATAAAGCGTCAAATCGTGATCTGGCATGGTGTCGTTTGTAAAGTTCCAGCTTGTTGCAAACGTAGTGTCCGTATACCAGCCGGCAAAAGTGTAGCCAGAGCGGGTCGGGGCGACCGGCGGTCTGAAAGGATACGTATAGCCTACCATCTTATTTGGAACGGCAGAACCAGATTGCGAATCAAATGTTACTTTATGTTTTGTACACAGCCTACCATCGCTAGTGATCACCCAGCCGTGTCCGCCGTCAGCGACAGGCTTCAAGATGTTAGCCCGCGCCGAAGCAGCTGCACAAAATTTCAAACCAGCCGCACCAAGCGACATTGGCGATTTTAGATTCTGCGCATTCCAAGCAATTAGCATAGCATCGTAATTCTGGCGCGAAATCGCTGTATGATCAAGCGCGGCCGCCGCACCAGACAACGGTTTTCCCGGCAAAATAACCAACGAATCCAATCGCCAAGCAGCTAGCGATTGATTGAATGAAGTCGCGCCGCTCAAAAAACGAACAAGAAGTTGCACTTTTTTCATATCCCATGAGCCAATCGGCTGATTGAACGAAGTTGCCCTTTGAAACATGTCATTTGCGGTTACAAAATTTGACGTATCCCAATTCACGATAGAATCGCTGCCTCCGTTATTAAAGGCGCTAGCGCCGCTAAACATGGCAGCAGTATCGGTCACCTTTGAAACATCCCAAGAACCTATATTTTGATTAAATTGGTTTGCGTTTTGAAAGACGCCCGACATTTTGGTAATAGCTGACGTATTCCAATTCCAGTTAGCAGACTCGCCTTTCAGCGATTTATTTCCAACAAACATCCACGATAAGTCAGTGGCTTGGCTTAAATCTGGCGTATCAGCGGCCTTGACATCCATGTTCTCCGCGCCGGCAAAAGCAGAACGCATATTCTTCCACTTGTTCGTACCCCATTGATCAATCGAAAGCAGTTTTAACCTATCACCCCTACCATTCACGATAAACCAAGGGAAAGCGCCGCCAATGCGTATAGTGTAGATTCCCGGCGTAGTGTAATTACAAGTATAAGAGGCAGTCTGCCCAGATACCTCAGTTACACCGTCATTATTGCAGTCAACAGTATAATTGTATCCTGAACCGCTTGTCGGAATAACAAACTGAGTGTTTGGCGACCCCGGCTTTCTGGTATCGATAGTAAATACGAAGTCCGTGTTGTTGATAGCGTCAGCTGCGGCTTTTGGCGAATAGAGTGTTGGCGCAACAAGTACCGACAAGACACCAGACACTAAAATCAGCGACCTTAATGGCAGCTTAAATTTCTGTATTTTCGTTACTCTAAAATGTTTATTCATGATGATGATTATTATTGTACTTATGCTTTAGCTTTTTGACAATAGATTTTACGGATCGTTCAGCAAACAACAGATCGCGCATCAAGACGAAAGTTGCAAAAAGGTCAATAGAGCATCAATAAACTAATTACCAAATCAGCATATCTCTAACTAAACATAAATGCCATCTACCCTCATGTTATAGCCAACAAATTAAATTCGTTTTATTAATTTAATTAGAATAAATCCAGTCACTATAAATCCAGCAGTCGCAAAAAGAAGCATTGACACATCCGAGCCAGTCTCAGCCAGCTTGGTTGATGAGCTTGAATTGTTTTCCGAAGCGCCACTGCTTGTTGCAACAGACTTAGGATTCTCAATCCACTTTGCATATAAAGTCAAATTACTGTCTGGCATGGTATCGACAGCAAAGTTCCAGGCTCTCGCAAAAGTGTTATCCGTGTACCACCCAGCAAAAGTATAACCCTGCCGGTTTGGCACAGCTGGCGTGGTAATTTTATCAGTAAAAGCAACTTCTTGGCTGGCAATTGCCATTCCGCCCTGGGTATCAAAAACTACGGTATGCTTCGGACACTCCTTTGCATCGCCATTGATGGTCCAGCCATGCCCGCCGTCGGCGACTGGCTTGATTAGATTTTTTCTAGCCGCATCAGCAGTGCAATATTTCAACCCGGCGGCCCCTAGTATAAGCGGCGAATTAGTTGATTGAATATTCCAAGATATCAAAGTAGCATCATAATTTTTCGTAGACAAACCGCTATTATTCAACATTCTAGGAGCGCCAGACCAATAGCTGTTGGGCAAACCAGTTGTCGAAACTAACGAATCTAGCCGCCAGCCCGCCAAAGATTGATTAAAAGCGCGAGCACCATTAAACATTTCACTCATCAACTCGGCTTTCGAAACATTCCACGACCCTATCGGCTGATTAAACTTAACTGCGTTTTGAAACATTGCATTCATTGCAGTCATTTTGCCAGTGTTCCAGTTTTTAATTGAATCGCTACCGCCATTATTGAATGCTGCTGCCTTATCGAACAGACCGCCAGCAAAAACAACGTTAGAGACATCCCACGATCCGATGTTTTGATTGAAATTTTCAGTATCGCTAAACGCACTACCCATATTAGTAATGGTCGAGGTGTTCCAATTCCAGTTAGCATTCTCACCCTTGAGAGAAGTATTGCCTCTAAAGACAGAGTATATCGAGTCAGTCTGCGACAAATCGGGAGTGTCAATCGCCTTTACGTCCATATTTGCAGCACCGTAAAATGAAGCCACCAACGATCTCCATTTATTCTTCCCCCACTGATCAATAGAAATCATCTTCAGTTTATCGCCGCCGTTATTGAGATAAAACTCTGGAAACACACCTCCGATACGAATCGTATACACACCAGGTGTAGCGTAACTACAAGTATAAGATCCGGTCTGAGCAGTCGCCTCAATTATACCGTCATTATTACAATCAACGGTATAATTATATCCGTTTCCCCTCGTCGGAATAACAAATCGAGTATCCGATGACCCTGACTTACGGGTATCAACGGTAAATACAAAATCTGTGTCGTTGATGGCATCGGCGGCAGCCTTTGGTGAATATAACGTTGGCGCAACGAACACCGCCAAAACACCAAAAATCGCAGCTAGCGTTTTTAACTGCAATCTAGATTTCTGTACTTTTGTTATTTTATCAAACATATTCACTGACTATTAGTATACTTATACATTAGCTTTTTGACAATGTTTTATTATGACAAATTAGAGAGGAACATTTCACTCGCCAAAATACATCAAATATTCACACAATTAAATATCCGTACTAATCAAGAGTACGTCAAGAAAATGGATGAGATCGGTCTAGTAATTCAACGAAGTATCACCCAAAACTAGTTTGCATATACAATTTCTGCTAGCACTGCAAATCTACCGCCCGTGTCACCTGATGAGTGCGAAAAATAATTCGGATCATCCGCTGTGTCAATTGGCGAGATGACAATATTATCAGCCGGAACGCCCGCCTGGACGGCCAGCGAACGATTGAACCCTTGCATATCCAGATAAATTCCGTCAGCCGTTTGACGGCAGAAATTCTGCCAATTGATGTCATCTGCATAATCAAAATAATCCATACGATAATTTTTCTGTGTGATGCTTGGCGACATCCAAATTTGTAAATCTTTTGCCTGGCTGCCCCGCTCGACAAAATGCTGAACTGCCCGAGACATTAACTGCGCGACTGTCGAATGCCGACCCAAATGCGCCAGCATCAGTGCCCGACGCTTTGGGTCATAGATGACGGTGGCGATACAGTCCGCCACTGGTAAAAATAAACCGACACCAGCCGCTTCGGTATAGAGCGCGTCAGCAAAAATACCTTCGCTGTTATGTCGAGTCGTATCAGTTTCAGTAACGTCAGCGATGGTATCAAACGTTTGTCCTTGGTCGTATGCAATCACATGATAAACAACGTCGTCATAGGTAACGCCAAGCTGATCGCAAAACCGCTGCCGATTCTCCAATACCTCAGCTACGTGGCGACCGCGAATACGATTGAGCATGGTGCCGTCGTCTTTCGATGAAACCGCAACTAACAGATCGGACGAAAAACATGTTGGCTGGTCTGTCCTAATCATCCTCTACCGCTCAATTCCATATTGTCGCATCAGTCGTCTATACGCATATATAATATAACAGCCATATGTAAGCGTCGCCGTTGCACCACCCGCGCCAGCCACTGCATACAACACCGTCCACGGTTCGTTTGTAAAACATCCTAAATAGATAGCCACTACAGCAGCAAAAATTAGCACTGGCGCTACGAAATAATCAATTTTGCGACTCATGATTTTCGCTTGCGGCACAAAATGAAAACCAATCAGCAGCGTTACCATTGGCATGATAAATTTTGCCTGCCCAATGACAGCCAATATGATGCCCAGCAGCCAAATCGTGCTATATGTAATACTGCTCAAAATACCCATGGTCCGGACGATTCGCTGCCCCTCAGTTGTCTGCACCGTGGGAAACTGTTTAGCATGGCAGATATTCCTCACGCTAAGCATCACTATAATCAACGCCGCTACACATACTAGCCCGAGCAGCGTCCAGCCAGCCCAGCCCCAGGCAAGCCCAAAGCACGCGGCATAAACCAGTGCAAGATAGCCATCATCACGCCATATGGCGCAATATTCTGCGCAATTGTACCAAATTGCGTCGCATTAGTATTAGTTTGATCGCTCATTGTATTTCCCCTCGTTGTGTTTAATATTTTTCTGAACCGCCAGCAGCCGCTGCCAATCGTCAATCGCCAAATCCTCAGCACGGACATCAGGTGAAATGTTAGCCTTTTTTAGCAACTGTTCGGCGCTAGCTTTACTGACGCCCAGTCCGCCGCTCAAGCTGGAACGCAGTTTTTTACGCTTAGCTGAAAAACCGGCTTTGACAACACGGAAAAAATCTTTTTGGTCTTCAGTAGCGACTATTGGTTCGGTGCGAGTCCTCAATACCACCACCTGCGAATCAACTTTTGGCGGTGGCGTGAAAAATTGCCGCGGCACTTCAATGTCTAGTTCTGCCTGGGCAAATAGCTGCGCGCTAACCGCTAAAATGCTCATTTCGCCAGGCTCCGCCGCGATGCGCTGGGCAACTTCTTTTTGTACCAGCAACACCGCCAAACTCGGCTTATTTTCTGCCGTCATTAGTTTTTCGACAATTTTGCTGGTGATATAGTATGGCACATTGGCGACTACTTTATAGCCCTTCGGCAGCTGATTCAAATCAAATTGTAAAATATCTTCATTGATCACTTCCAGATTTTTGCCAGGAAATTGCCCCGGTAACTTACGCGCCAAATCCCCATCAAACTCCACCGCCACTACGCGCTGAGCTCGCGCCAACAACCGGCTGGTTAATGTGCCAAGTCCCGGCCCAATCTCCAAGACCACATCACTCTTGCCAAGTTCCGCCGCCTCGGCAATCTCCGCCAAGATTTCTGGGTCGCGCAGCCAGTGCTGGCCTAATTCTTTTTTCGGCCCAAGCGCTGACGTCATCTAACGCCCGTCCCCGTTCGTCCAATCAGTCGCCAGGTCAAACCCATGCGGATGCCGAGCAGCAAACCCGCCAGTATCATACACCTTGCCAGGACCCATGCTGGTTTCCACCACCGAGCAGCGCGGATAATTACCATAATTTGCCGCCACCAAAATATAGCCATCCTTATCCACCTTGGCACCGTCCGCCCGCACCGTGTAGCCACCGCCGCCGCAGGCGTTAGCAACAATATTCATCGGTAAATCATAATAAGTTTCACGGTGCGCTACGCCTTTAGAATCGGTGAATATTTGCGCACCCTTGCCTTTGGTTAGTGGATTTTTCGGCTTGGCGCCGATCACTTCAATTTGCTTTTTGGGCTGCTTAATGATTTCATGAGAAACCTCTCTGCGGCTAACCTCAATCCCGTTATTAGCCTCAACTTTATACGTCACTTTTTTAATTCCTTTTTCGCCCAGCTGTTTAATTTGCTTAAAGCCAATCGGCTGCGTATCGTCTTTCGTTTGCTCAACCGGAAAAGCAATCTCCACGTCCTCGGTTATCGTTCGCCGCTTGGCTCGTTCAATTTTCATCGCCAGGCTGGCGCCGCTAACCAGCAAATTTTCCGGATTAGAAAAATCAATCTTATCCTCACGATACAGTATAATACCCGCTTTTTTAGCAATTCTGATCGGCGACTGTTCGGCAGTAACTACTTGACGGCTTTTCGTACCGTCAATAACCGTCACCATCCGAGCACGATGAATATTTACCTGAAATTTCGTGCCAGTTAGTTCCATATCAATATTCGGCTCAATCACATCTCGCTTTTCGTCAACTGTAATGCCCGCCGCCTGTAAAGCCTGGCGAACTGTCAGTGCATTCGTAACGATCGTTTTTTCCGAATCCCTATCATGAATACTCACTAGACGCGTAGAAGCCCTGGCTTTCTCTGCACTTTCAGCTTTTACTATACGATTAAACAAAAATCCGCCAGATATAATAACTCCGATTGCTACAATCGCACCGAAAAAATAATTACAACGTCTTTTTATTGCCATATTATCGACAACTCCACGACCTATATTATAGATTAACCACGCTTAAAAATCCAACATTGTGTTAAATAAAACAAAGAAAGCCCGTCTAAATCACCCGGTTCACTTCTTCCAGCGTCGTTTCACCGCGCAGCGCTGTCAATACCCCTGCCTGCAGTAGTGTCACCATGCCGTTCTTCTTCGCTTCCGCCTCGATAGCTTCAGTATGAATATCGACTACGTCGCCGCGTAAAAAGCTTTGGATGTTTTCTGTCACCACCAACTGCTCCATTACCGGAATACGCCCCTTATAGCCAAACGGTACATCGGGAGTCGGTACTGGTCTCCATAACTTGAATGTATCCAGATCCGGACAGTCAACGTTCTCCGGCAAATCTGCCAAAACCTTTTTTACCCATTTACGCGTAGCTTCATCCGGCTCGTACTCTTCCTTGCTCTTGTCCCAAAGTTTACGCACCAACCGCTGAGCAATTAATAATCGTACCGCCGAACTAAAAATAGGGTTTTGTCCAATCATGTCAATGATACGGCTGAACGCCGCCGCAGTTGAATTAGCGTGGAAACTAGAAAGCACCAAGTGCCCGGTAATTGATGCCTGAATGGCTGTCCGCGCAGTCTCCTGATCGCGAATCTCACCAACCATCACCACATCCGGGTCAAGGCGCAAAACACTACGCAAACCATCAGCAAACCGCTGCCCGGCAGTCGTATCAATCGGAATCTGCGTAATCCCCGGAATTGTATTTTCCACCGGATCTTCCAGCGTAATAATCTTCCGGTCTGAAGTATTCAACGCATTCAAAATACTATACAGCGTCGTTGATTTTCCCGAGCCAGTCGGTCCAACCATCAACAGCATGCCGCGCGGATGCGAAATAATTTCATCAATTTGCTCGCGTTCTTCCTTGGAAATACTTAAAAGATCCAAATTTAGCATTGATGTATCAAAGTTAAACAAACGCAGCACCAAATCCATACCGTAAATCGTCGGCACTGCCTCAACGCGCAAATTTAATAAATGAGACGCGCCGTCGCGGTGAATTACTTGCTGCATGTGGCCAGACTGAGGCTCGGTGGCTGCCGTGGAAATATTAGCGTGAGACGCCAGCGTTGCCATAATCACCCGGTAGCGGTCGCGGCTTAGTTCTGCCACAGTGTGCAAAGCGCCATCAACGCGCATTCGCACCCGAATTGATTCTCGCTGATTCTCAATATGAATATCGGACGCGCCTAGTTTATCAGCCTGGTCAATCAAATAATTGAAAACATCGTTCGTGCCGACTGTCGCTAAAATCTGCGTCACCTGAGCTAAAGTGTCGCTGTCGCCTTCTTTAGCAATTTCGATATCATCGTAAATTATCTTTTTCGGCGGGTCAAACCGCAGCATAATCGACCGGAAGGCCGAGCCAGAGATTAAAGAGAAAAAAATCCGCCGACCTTCGTCGGTATATTCCCTGGTCATCTGCGCCATTAAAGATTGCGGCGTTTGCGATGTTACTGCAAACCGGTACGACTGATCTTCTTCATTGAATGACAATGGTACGATGCGGCCTTCGTACATTTCGTCAATTGTCAGAATATCCCGCAATAACGGCATAGTACTCTCAAACTCGCGACCATCCAAATAAGGCAAACCTAAAATCGACGCCCGATGGCGTGTTGCGTCCTCGTCTTGGTCGCGGCGGCGCGCTTGGATCTTTTCCTCGTCCATAAGAAAAATTATAGCAAAAAGCTTACGTTTTGGCGAATGCTATAATAAGAGCGTGAAACCGGAGATAACGCTACTACTGCACAATATTCGCTCTACATATAATGTCGGGGCAATCTTCCGTACCGCCGAGGGGTTTGGCGTGAAAAAGATTATCCTCAGCGGCTATACGCCGTACCCGGATTTGAGCCTGAATAGCGAAGCGCCGAGTTGCGCGCTGATTGACGGCGAAATACGCCATGAAGATCCTCGCCTGCCGCATATTCGCCAGAAAATTACCCAGCAAATCCATAAAACCGCACTGGGAGCCGAAAGTTTAGTGCCATTTGTATTTTACGAGGATATTACTGACTGGCTGGAAGATAACGAACAAAACGAGAGCTTGCCGATCGTCGCTCTGGAACAGTCAGACTACGGCGTCATGCTGCCAGATTTCCAACCGCCGGACAAATTAGCACTGCTGCTGGGCGAGGAAGTCCATGGCATTACGCCTGAGCTTTTAGAACAATGCCAGCACATCGTGGAAATCCCCATGTCCGGACAAAAAGAGTCGTTTAACGTGTCGGTAGCGGCCGGAATTGCTTTATACGGACTGACGGTCAGAAAATAGCGTTAATTTTTATAAAAAATAATAACAGAGGTGGCGATGTATATTATGACACATTTTCTGAAAAATGTGTTGACATTTCTGATTCAGTATGATATATATATATATCAGCTTTTGCTCAAAGTTTCGTATAAAGGGCAGAAGTTGCCCTTTAGCTTTGAGCGAGAGTCTCCTGAAAGGAGAGATCATGAATAACAACATCGGGTGTGGCTGTGTCGTCGCGCTCGCCCTCTGGGCGGGGAGTGTTAGCTTCGTGTCGTGGATACTTATGCTTCTTTTTGGAGCGCTTCACAACTCTGGTCTCGAGTATGTGCCGCGCCTGTCATTTTGGCAGGCCGTTGGGTTTTGGCTGATTGTTTCAACTATCGCCATCCCATTCAGAGGAGGCAGGAGCAGGAGCTGAAGGGCGCCCACCGAAAGTAGTTCGCCGAATTGGCTCAACCTGGTTGAGACGTGTACCGCGTTTCCTGGGTTGAGATACACCCAATTCCGGTTTGAGCCAGTTCGGTGGGCTATTTTCTTTGGAAATCAATAATCTCTAATTACTGCACTTTAACACACTCTTTACCCAGCAGCTGCTCTAGTTTTTTAATAAGCGCATCATCCGCTTCAACCTTAAAAGGCAGGCGCATGGCTGACTTTTTTTCTTCGCCCAGCACCAGCACTACATCAGTCATGCCGGCATAATCGCCGCAAACTGACTTCATTTTTATCAGCGCATCGTGATTATTCGGATCTTTAACATGTACAAATAGTTTTACTGCTGGCATTTCCGCAGCAGCAACTGACACCGCAGGTTGTTTAGCAGCCGGCTGAACTGCCGCACTCGCCTGCTTCAATCCGTCCGATCCGCCAGCAGAACTGCGGCGCTGATTTTTATAAGCTGCCCACCGCTCTTTCTTTACTGCGGCGCTGATTTTTGGCGCATCCATTTTACGGCCGGTCGACTCGTAGTTATCGACGTCGTCATCAGTAATCATAATAATATCGTCGGCAATCAGCTTGCTCTCGCCGCCTAAATTACCGTCGCGATCCCGCGCCGAATTCTTGCCGGATACCCGAATCACTGTATCTTGCTGCAGATTAGCGCCAACTTTTTCATATAGATTTGGAAAAACTATTACCTCGCCTTCGCCAAACTTATCCTCAATTCCCACGAAAGCCATCTTTGAACCGCTTTTTGTGACAATTGTCCGCACCGAATTGATAATTCCGCCGACGGTCATCGTCCGGCTATCGTATTCCGGAATTAACTGCGTTAACGGCTGGGCTTGCTCGCTTAGATACGTCTCATACTTATCAAGCGGATGGGCGCTAATATACAAGCCCAATAGTTCCCGCTCCCACGCCAGGCGCTCTTTGTCCGTATGTTGAACTGGCGCTTTTTGCAAGTTTAACATTGACTGCACGCCCGATCCTTCGCCGCCAAGCATACCAAACAAATCCGTCTGACCGCTGGCAGCTTCTTTTTGAAGTTTGGAAGCAAAGGCGGTAATTGCGTCAAGATTGAATAGCAAGTCCGACCGATCGCCCATATCATCAAAGGCGCCGGATTTAATCAGCGATTCCCAAGCTTTGCGATTGAACTTACTGGTCGAGACACGCTTGGCAAAATCTTCCACCGAAGAAAACGCGCCTTCTTCGCGCGCACGCAACACTTCCTCCACTGCGCCAACGCCGACACCTTTCACCGCCGACATGCCGAAGCGAATTTTATGCTCGTTCGGCACTACTGCAAATTCAATAAACGACTCGTTGACATCAGGACTAAGAACGTCAATGCCCATATGTTTACACTCAGTCATTTCAATCGCCAAACGATCCGTGTCGTCGTGATCGCTGGTCATTAGCGCCGCCATGAAAGCGTCCGGATAATGCGCTTTTAGATAGGCCGTCCAATAAGCAATCAAGCCGTAGCAAGCGGCGTGAGACTTGTTGAAACAGTAATTAGCGAACTCCTCCAGCTGCGTCCAAAAGGTTTCCGCCATTTCGCGCGTGGCGCCGCCGACTTTGACCGCGCCCTCGACAAATTCCGGCTTAACCTTTTTCATTAGGTCGATTTTTTTCTTACCGACGGCTTTACGCAGCGTATCAGCTTGACCGCCAGTAAAGCCGCACCATTCCTTGGAAATTTGCATAAATTGCTCTTGGTAAACCAAAATTCCGTAAGTGTTTTCCAGCGAGTTGCGCATACCCTCATGCAAGTAGGTAATCGGCTCTTCGCCGTGCTTGCGGCGGATAAAGCTATCGATAAATTGCATCGGCCCCGGGCGGGACAAAGCCACCATAGCGATGATATCCTCGAAATGCGTCGGTTTGAGCGCCCGCAGATAGCGTTTCATACCCGCCGATTCTAACTGGAACACGCCAGTGGTGTCGCCGCGCTGAAATAGCTCGTATGTTGGCTTGTCATCAAGCGGCAAATGCGCCAGATCGATTTCCTCGCCGTAAACTTTTTTGATAATACGCATGGCATTATTGATAATCGTCAGGTTGCTTAGACCCAAAAAGTCCATCTTCAGCAGTCCCAATTCCTCGACTTCGCCCATCGGGAACTGCGTCGCCACCACGCCCTTTTGTGCCATTTCTAGCGGAATATAGTTAACCAGCGTGTCCGGTGCAATCACCACGCCGCAGGCATGAACGCCGTGGCTGCGAATCGTACCTTCGAGCTGTATAGCATAATCTAGCACTTCTTTGGCGGTAGGGTTATTCTCGTACTCCTTACGCAAATCAGCGTCCTCTTTAACGCTAACCGACAACGGAATGTGACGGCCCTGGTTCGGCGGCGGCACCAACTTAGCCAAACGGTCGCTCTCGGCATACGGCACCTCCAGCACCCTGGCGACATCGCGCACCGCCATGCGGCCGAACATCTTACCAAAGGTAGCGATATTGCTGACGTGGTCTTCGCCGTATTTTTTAGCGCAATATTCAATCACTTCGTCGCGGCGAGTATCTTGGATATCAACGTCGATATCTGGCATGGAAATACGATCTGGATTAAGGAAACGCTCAAACAGCAGACCGTACTTCAGCGGGTCAAGGTCAGTAATGTTCAGTGCGTAGGCAATAATTGATCCGGCGGCGCTACCACGACCCGGACCAAAAACAATCCCCTGGGATTTACCCCAGTTAATAAAATCCTGAACGATCAAGAAGTAACCCTCATAACCCATATTGCCCATCACGCCCAGCTCCATCTCGGCGCGCTGGCGAACTTCGTCGGATAATTGCGGAATGATATCGTCAGGGTCTAATTTCTCGGCTTCCTCTTTCGAGGCGCCATTATAACGCTGCAGCAAGCCTTGATAGGTCAATTTCAGCAGGTACGAATGCTCGTTTTCGCCATCGGGCAACGGATATTTCGGAATGAGAATACGGCCCAGCTCAATTTCAACGTTGCAGCGGTCGGCGACCTTTTTGGTGTTGCGGACGACTTCTGGATATTCCTCTCCCCAGTGCTCGATAATATCGCGCGGGTCGGTCAAGTGCAGCTCAAAGTCTTTCAGACTCATCCGCTTTTCATCGCTCAAGTACGAACCGGTGCCGACACATAGTAAAATTTCGTGCGCGTCTTGGTGATCATGTGTCAAGTAGTGCCCGTCGCAAGTCACCACCATCTCGATGTCCAGTTCCTTCGATAGTTTAATCAAACCCTCGTTGATTTTCGCCTGCACGTCCCAGTGCGTGTTTGACTTTGGATGACCGTGGTCTTGTAGCTCCAGATAGTAGCGGTCGCCCAAAATCGACTTGTACCACTTGGCGATATCGCGGGCGCGGTCATAGTCGTCTTCTTTGAGCGCCACGCCCAACTCACCGCTAGCACAGCCGCTCATCACAATTAGCCCTTCATTCAGCTCCTCCAGCAAGTCGTGGTCAATCCGCGGCTTGTAATACATCCCCTCCAGATTAGCCTGCGTCGATAGCTTCATCAGATTATGAAAGCCGGTATTGTTCATCGCCAGCACCGTCAAGTGAAAGCGCTGCTTATCCTTGGCCGGATCGCGGTCAAAGCGCGAACGCGCCGCCACGTACGTCTCGATACCGAGAATCGGCTTGATACCAGCCTTTTTGGCAGTTTTATAATAGTCAAGGATACCGCTCATCGTGCCGTGGTCGGTTACTGCCGCCGCTTCCATGCCGAACTCTTTGACCTTATCAACCAAATCATTGATTTTAGTCAAGCCATCCAACACCGAATGAAAGGTGTGATTATGCAGGTGCACAAAATCTGACGGCTTCAAAGCTGCCGGCGATGATTGTCCGCTAGTTCCCCCAGTCATTGCTAATAATTATAGCATGTTATTGACGGTGCTGCATCGTCTCTATTAGGTGGTTGATAAAATCAGCCAGCGGCGGAAAAATGTCAGCAAATTGGCCTAGCAGCCAAACCAGCAAGGTAATCAACAGCGTCGCCCCCAGCGCGCTGCCAATACCAAAGAAGATGCCGCGGATAAAATTCATCCAATAGACTTGACGGCGCGAACGATGAAAATCAAAAAACAAATCTTCTAAAATCGCCTGGCGCGCGCCGTTTTCATTATCGCGAACAATTTTCCGCGCCAATTTATTTGGTTGTTTTTTGCTGGTTTTTTCTGCCATTTCCCGCTCTCTTTTTAGTAAAATACTTGGCTAAAAATCCATACTTTGAAGTCAAGTTTTTCGCCAGCTCTGCACCAATTGAAACAGCACTGACAACTCCGCCAAATACAGAAATTCGCTGAGTTATTGCCTCTACTTTTTGCTGGGTTTGGCGAATCTGCCGCGTCAGCTTAATAATGGAAATTGTCATGACGATCAGCATGACGACAAATACCGCCATCAACGCTACTAATACTATTAACAAACCATTCATGTTTTTTACTATACACTATTTCAAGCGATTTGTCAGATGAGTCCGCAGTTCTTCGCCAAAATTCGGATCGCGCAGACCAAAGTCAATCACCGTCTTCAAATATTCCAATTTATCGCCGGTATCATAATACGTGCCGTTAGTAATTTCCACGCCGTAAAAATCAAATCCGTCGTCGATCATCTCTTGCATAATCGGTTGAATAGTGAACTCGCCGCGACCATCAAATTTTTCCTTAGCTTTCTCTAAATAACCAAAAATCTCGCCTGGCAGCAAATAGCTGCTGACGCTCGCCAGATCAGACGGCGCATTGGTTTTTCCTGGCTTTTCGACAATATTGGTCATTTTAATGACGCCGTCTTTAATTTGCTGGCCATTGATAACACCGTAACGATCAAATTCCGAATCGTCGGTAATTTTCTTACACGACAGCACCGCACCGTGCAAACTTTCTGACGCCTCAATCATTTGTCGAAAACGGCTCGGGCTAGCAGCAATGAAATCGTCCGCAAAGGTATAAATCACTGGCTCATCGTGGCGAATTAAATGCGAGGCACAAGCCAGCGGCGTGGCATTGCCATACGGACCTTTCTGGCGAATATAGACGAAGTTAGCCATCTCGGACAAGCGCTGAACGATGTCGATTAGCGGCTGCTTTTTGGCGCCGCCAGCGCGCAGATTGGCGAGCAGCTCTTCATTTGGCGCGTCAAAATGGTCTTCGATCGCCCGCTTATTGGCACTACCGATGATAATGATGTCGCGGATGCCAGCCTCCACCAATTCCTCGACGACATATTGAATAATCGGCTTGTCGATCAGCGGCAGCATTTCTTTGGGCATAGCCTTAGTCTGCGGCAGGAAACGCGTACCGAAACCAGCGGCAGCGATGATAGCTTTGGTTGGTTTTTTCATAATCTAACTCCTATTCTCTCCTATTTTTGAAGTGTCGAACCTTATAATTTTTCGCGGATTAATTTCTGCGCCAGGCTCGGGTTGGCCTGACCCTTGGAACGCTTCATGACTTGGCCAACTAGATAGCCTATAGCTTTATCCTTGCCAGCTTTAATGTCAGCAATGGAAGCCGCCGAGACCGGATCGCTCAATACTTCGTCAACGATGGCAGCGATGGCTGATTCGTCGGATAACTGCAACAAGTTCTTTTCCTTGGCGATATCCTCCGGCATAACGCCAGCGTACTTTTCATTGAATAAATCGAGAAAGATTTCCTTGGCGCTGTTCGAGCTAATCGTCCCTTTTTCAGCCAGCAGCGCCAAGTGCGTCAAGCGGCGCGGACCGACTAATCCAGACTCGACTTTTTGATAGTCTAAGTGTTCGTCTGGCGTGGAGGAAAATAAGTTGAAACTTCGTTTAGCTAGCCGGTCGTAAGTCTGGCGATCAACATTCAAATCCTCCAACACTGATTGCTCGTTGCTATCAGTCAGGGAGTAAATGGCGTCCAGAGTTTTGGCAGCTTCCTGATGAGCTAGCACCGTATCAATTACCGAGTGATCCAACTTCAAACCTATCCAGCGTTCTCGGTACTCGTTCGGCAACATCGGCACCTCATCCTGAATCCGCGCGATTTCTTCATCGCTCAGCACCACTGGCGGGATGTCGGCATCGGGCATGTAGCGATAATCCTGGGCGTCCTCTTTTGAACGTTGTGAAGTGGTAATTTGCTTGTCGTCGCTCCAGCCGCGAGTTTCTTGCACCACCGATTCACCACTTTCCAGCAAGTCAACTTGGCGCTTAAATTCGTATTCAGCGGCACGCTCGACGCTGCGGAACGAATTAAGATTCTTCACTTCGGCGCGCTTGCCAAGCTCCGTCGCGCCTTTCTTGGCCACCGAAATATTGACATCAAAACGCATGTTGCCGTGGTATAAATCACCGTGCGTGACGCCAGCATAGACCATCAATTTGTGTAGCTCCGAAGCGTATGCCTTGGCTTCCTCGGCAGAATGCATGTCTGGCTCAGAGACGATTTCAATCAACGGCGTACCAGCGCGATTGAGGTCAACCAACGAATAGCCGTCGTGGTGCGTCAACTTGCCAGCGTCCTCCTCCATGTGCGCATGGTGAATCCGCACTCGCTTGATCGAGCCGTCTTCTAGCGGCGCATCAACATAGCCAGCCAAAATAATCGGCTGATACATCTGCGAGGTCTGATAGCCCTTTGGCAGGTCAGGATAGAAATAGTGCTTGCGATCAAACCGGCTGACGTGGGCAATCGGCGCATTCAACGCTTTACCGGCGCGCACCGCCAGTTTGACAGCGTGCTTATTCAACACTGGCAGCATACCTGGCAGACCAAAGTCAATTTCATGCGTTTTTTCGTTCGGCTCGGCATCACGAGCGTCGTTATCAGCCGGACTAAACAACTTGGTTTTGGTCGCCAGCTGGACGTGACACTCGATGCCAATAGTCATTTCATATTCATCATATACACTCATCATAACGCTCCCAAATCTTTTAGTGCTTGTTCAAAGCTTGTCATAGCTCGCCGAAAACTTTGCGCGGTTAGTTTCACTTTAGTTTCGTGGGCAATCTGATTGCGCAATTTATGCGCCGCCCACAAACCATTTTCATCCGTCCAATCACCCTTGCGAGCTTTCAGCCTATCGCCCATTGTCGTACCCGTCACGCCGCAGTCGCGCATAGCCTTGTCGAGCAGTTTGTCGGCTTTGACAATTGCCATCTGCAAGCTGTCCGAGTTACCCGCCTTAGCGCCGCGCTGAATTGCCCGCCAAACTTTTTGATACATTTCTCTGTCAAGCTGCTTATGTCCGCGCGATGTCAATTGGATAAAAACGATCAACAAACCGCCGATTAACAACGCCGCCACTACCAGCGCAATCAACAAGCCGTCCATCAGGCAGCCTCCACTTCCGCCGCTAACTTCAGCAAGTTATCGTCCGACTGATAATCACCAATCAACTGCACACCAATTGGCAAGCCTTCGTCGCCAGTTCCAGCCGGCACGGAAATTGCTGGCAGTCCGGCCAGGCTGGCTGGCACCGTCATGATATCCGCTAGGTACATTTTTATCGGATCATTGGTATTTTCACCAAGTTTGAACGCTGGTGTCGGCGCCGTCGGCATTAACAGTGCGTCGTACTCAGTGAACAACTTTTTGAACTCGTTGATGAGCAAGGTGCGCGCTTTTTGCGCCTGCATGTAATACGCATCAAAAAAGCCGCTCGACAACACGAAACTACCAATCATAATCCGCCGCTTATTCTCCGTCATAAAACCTTCGTTACGGCTGCGGCCGTACAATTCCGCCAGCGTTTTTACCTCAGCCGCTCGGTGACCATAACGCACACCATCATAGCGTGCCAGATTTGACGATAATTCTGCCGGCACAATAATATAGTACATCGCCAGCGAATATTGCATCATGTCCAGATTCACTTCTTCAATTTCATAGCCCAGCTGCTTCAATTTTTCGGCATAATCAAGCGTTTTTTGGCGAACTGCCGTGTCTACGTCGTCAGTCATACACTGCTTGACCAAGCCAATCTTCTTCTTGGTAAAGCCCGGCTGATGCTGCCAAAAGTCCGGCAGTGTCGTCATATCCTTATCGTCGCGGCCCGCCATAATTTCCATCACCAAATTAGCATCATCAGCGTTCGTGGCGAAACAGCCAATCGTGTCGGTGCTCGAGGCCATAGCCACCACGCCGTAGCGGCTGACCGCGCCGTAGGTTGGCTTGACGCCGACCACACCGTTAAAACTGGCGGGCTGACGAATCGAACCGCCAGTGTCTGTTCCCAGCGCAAACGGCACCACGTCAAGCGCCGTCACCACCGCCGAGCCGCCCGACGAACCACCGGCCACGCGCGTTTTATCTACAGCATTTTTAGTCGGACCAAAGGCTGAATTTTCCGTCGAACCGCCGTGAGCAAAGGCATCCAAGTTCGCCTTGCCAATGCAAATTGCACCTTCAGCTTCTAATTTTTCAACGGCTGCTGCCTGGAGCGGCGCCTCAAAATTCTCGAGCATTTTTGAAGCAGCAGTCGTCGGCGCCCCAAAGGCTAAGAAATTATCTTTTACCACAAACGGAACGCCAGTCAGCCGCCCAGAAATTTCACCCTGATCAACCTTGGCTGCTCGCTCCAGCGCCCGTTCTTCCGTTAAACTCAACAATGCGTGATAATCTTCAACTTCGCGCGCTCGCCGCAGTGCTTCTTTAACATTTTCGACTGCGCTCTTTCCGGTAAAATCACTAATCTGGCTCATCACAGCACCTGCGGCACTTTCACTTGATTATTCTGTTTCTCAGGCGCCATCTCAAGCAGCTTTTCTGCAGGAGTACCCGGCTGAACCTCATCTTCGCGCCAGACATTCTCTAGTCCCGTCACTTGGTAAGTTGGCTCCACACCCGCCGTATCAAGCTCGCCTAGCTGCTTGATGTAGCCAATTATATTTTCCAAATCTTGGCGCAGTCCATCAACTTCGTCGTCGGTCAATGCCAGACTACTCAAACTCGCCAAGTGCTGAATATCACTGGTAGAAATAGTTGTCATGTAGATTATTATATCACTTTGGAAGCTAACTTAGTACTGAATAAAGCGAGGGTTATATAACAAGACCATCTGCGAACTTAATATTCTTCAGGTAGCAGCCTATTGTGCTGCTAGGCAGTATTTATAACCATTTGAACAGACTATTATATTAGGAAGTCTAGTCGCTTACGTAACTTTCAAAGTTCTTCTGTAGCCGCAGCCTATTAGAGCTGCCAGAGTCTACACTACTTCTTGAACTTGTCCCGCCATGCAGTTTTACAGCCATAGTGATAGCGCCAGCTAGCAGAACAACAGCTGAAGCTGCAACCAATACTAACGTCAGAGTCTTAGAAGTATTCTTGCCCTGAACAATCTTATGGACGAAGAACACTGAAGCTGACACGACTGCCAACGCCAGTAAGTACGGTAAAAACTCGCCAAGATACAAACTCTTGTAAATTTCACCAGCACCGCTAACACCAATGAACAAAAGCGAGTTAACAAGGATACTAGCTAACTTAGCAACCAACCCAACAGCTGGTAATAACAACGCGCCAAGACCGCCATAAGTTATTAATTTATAAGCTGTACGATTAGTGTAACCCTCACGCTCTGGCACGGTCCTGGAAACTCGCGAAAACAATACAAACGATAAAACTGAAAATAGCAGTGCTAATACAGCCGCCGCTACGATCCCCGTACCTGGCGTTACCATATCTGGAGACAGATGTCCACGCACGAATGAAGTGGTTACTGACGAAGTGCCAGCCCAAAGGCCGAATACACTTACCATTGTGTCAATGAGCAAAAAAGCAGCCGCTACAGCCGAACCCATCGCAAAAGCGTATTCAAATGTCAGCAACTTTGACTTGCCCTTATTTGGATCAACATACGCTGCATATTGCGGATATGCCTGATAGCCTGCCGCTGGCATCGCAGGTGCAGCTGCTTCTGGCTGTGCGACATTATTTTCTGGCTGTGGTTGTTGTTTAGTTGCCATAATACCTCCTAATCTAATAATAATTCTATTCTACATGGTCTGGCGAATTTCTGCAATCAAATCACGCAGTTCCGCCGCTTTTTCAAATTCCAGATTGGCGCTATGGAGCTCCATTTGACCAGTCAACTCCTTGATCAGCGTTGGATATTCATCCTTTGGAATCTTCTTCAAATCAAGCTTTGGCTTTTTGTCCGATTCTTTTTGCGGAATGATGGAACGCAGGCCATCGTCAATCTTCTTTTGGATGGTTTGCGGTGTGATGTCGTGCTCCTCGTTATAGTTCTGCTGAATGTGCCGACGACGATTGGTCTCATCAATTGCTCGACGCATACTGTCAGTCATGTTGTCGCCGTACATCAGCACCCGCCCATCGACATGCCGCGCCGCTCGGCCAATCGTCTGAATCAGCGCCTGTTCACTACGCAAGAAACCTTCTTTATCAGCATCCATGATCGCCACTAGACTGACCTCTGGCAAATCCAGCCCCTCGCGCAGCAAATTGATACCAACCAAGACATCATACGTCCCCAGCCGCAGATCTTTGAGAATATCGCCGCGCTCCAGCGTGTCAATTTCACTGTGTAGATACGCCGTTTTCACGCCATTATCGGTCAAATAAGCACTCAAATCCTCAGCCATACGCTTGGTCAAGGTGGTTACCAGTACGCGGTGGCCGCTAGCGATGGTCTGGCGAATCTCCTCCATCAAATCATCAACCTGTCCTTCGGTCGGCCGCACCTCAATCGGCGGATCAAGCAGCCCCGTCGGCCGAATCAACTGTTCAGCCGGCTTTGGCGAATGAGCCAGTTCATAGTCACCCGGCGTAGCGGAAACATAAATCGCCTGGTGAATATGCTGATCAAACTCATCAAACCTCAGTGGACGGTTATCCAGCGCACTCGGCAGACGAAACCCGTGCTCCACCAGTACTTCCTTGCGCGCCCGGTCGCCGTTATACATACCGCGGACTTGAGGTAAGGTCATATGCGACTCATCGACCAGCAGCAGCCAATCGTCCGGAAAATAATCAATCAAGGTCGCCGGCTGCTCGCCTGGCTCGCGGTCGGTCAGATAGCGCGAATAATTCTCAATACCTTTGACAAAGCCAGTTTCTTTCAGCATCTCCAGGTCGTATTTGGTGCGCTGAGCTAGGCGCTGTGCCTCTAGCAATTTGTCGTGCGATTCAAGCCACTTCAGCCGCTCGTCAAACTCTTTCTCAATACCAGTGATGGCTTTCTCAATTCGTTCACGCGGCGTCGAATAGTGGCTAGACGGGAAAATCGTCAGTTGCGTTGGCTGATCCAAAATCTCGCCAGTCAGCGGATCAATTCGCGTTAGCCTCTCAACTTCATCGCCAAAAAATTCCACCCGCACCGCCGTATCCTGCCCAGCCGGGAAAATATCCACTACATCGCCGCGCACCCGGAAAGTGCCGCGCGCAAAATCAATGTCATTACGCTTATACTGAATATCAGTTAGCAAGCGAATAAACTTATCCTGCACCCGCCGCTCACCGACCGTCAATTGAATAGCCATATCAGCGTACGTTTCCGGCGAACCGATGCCATAAATACAGGACACGCTCGCCACGATGATCACATCACGCCGCGTTAGCAGTGCTGACGTGGCGGCATGCCTGAGCCGATCAATCTCATCATTAATTTTCGAATCTTTCTCAATATAGGTATCGCTACTGGCAATATAGGCCTCCGGCTGATAATAATCAAAATAGCTGACGAAATAATGCACCTCGTTGTCCGGAAAAAATTCCTTAAACTCAGAAAACAGCTGCGCCGCCAAGGTTTTGTTATGTGCCAGCACTAGTGTCGGCACATTGGCTCGGGCGATAATATTTGCCATGGTAAACGTTTTACCCGAACCGGTCACGCCCAGCAACGTCTGTTCGCGCTCGCCCCGCTCCAACCCCGCCACCAACTGAGCAATCGCCGTCGGCTGGTCGCCAGTCGGCTGATATTTCGACTTTAAGGTAAATTTGTTCACCCTATTATTGTATCACCGACCAGCACTGATTATCTATCTATAGATATCCTGCAGGCCCCTGCTTCTGCTGCATGCTGGCCACGGGCTCCAACCGCGCCTTTGGTATAATTTCCAAGCGGCTTCATCTTGTTCAGCCGGCGTGGCATTACCGTACTTGCTCGGGTCGGCAACCGACGCCCACGTGCCTCTATTAAACTGATAAGCGCCATAGTAACCATTGCCTGTATTAGACGTATAGCTGCCCTCACAGCTTCTCAATCGAGCTAAAGCCTCAGCAAAACTACCAGAAAAAGTATTTGAGCTCTTCGCGCCTACAATTTCAATCTGTTTTTTAGGCTCTTTCGTTACGACGCTAGCGATTTCCTTGCGGCTTATTTCAATGCCATTTTTCATTTCAATCTCATATGTCGCGTTACGCTTGCCTTTCTCGCCCACTTGCTTGACTTCCTTATGTCCAATATCTTTATTAGCATCTTGGATTTTTTCAGTCTCAAAATTGACTTCTTCTTCAACGGTAACGGTTTGCTTGCCGTTTCGCCATAGCTCAATTTTCATACCCTCGGAGATAGCCGTCAGCGCATTTACAGACAGCGTGTCATTCCTGCCAGGTTTAATATTCTTTTCTTTCAGTAAATCGCCGACCGTCTTTGCATGCGTTCTGATAATAGATTCCTTGCCGTACAAGACGAAATTCACCGCCTTTGCCCGTTCAACTTTCATTACCAAACCCGCACCGTCAACCAGCAAATTATCTGTTTTATTAAGCGCAGTTTTATCTTCAGGGTATACTTTCAAACCTGCCGCCTTAGCAATCAAAGCCGGCGTTTGCTGCGCAGTCGTTACTTTCAAGCGCTTACCGTTATCAACAATCGTAATTGGCCGGGCACGATAGATATTAATATTATACTTTTCAGCAGCCATGTCCGTATCGAGGCTCGGCTCTACTACGTCCTGTTTTTCATCTACCTTAATATTGGCTGCCTTTAGCGTCTCGCGGATAGTCCTAGCCTTCGTAATAACCGTCCGTCCAGCACCGCGATCATAAATATTAACAAGCTTTTCGCCAGCTTTAACTACTGGATTATCGCTATTAGCGAGCGCTTGATTAACGAAAAGCAAACTGCCAAATAAAACTGCAAACACACCCAGCAGGACAGCGGCGCTTCTATAATGACGTTTTATTAGCGATGCGATACTCATAACACTGCACGAACGTACAACTTCTCCTATTATATCAAATTTTCTCCAAACGTGCAAATTCAACGTTTAATTTTTTAACTGTTCCGTCGTCAAATTTAACAGTCACACCCAAGCCCTCGCTGTCAATAATTTCACCCGCGCCAAAGCTCGGACTACGCACTCTATCTCCCACTTCCAGTCCAATTTCTTCTGAATAAAAATCGGCTTCTACTGGAGGCTGAGCTGGTCTGTCAATTCCGCCAACCATCAACCCCATCTCGTCCAAAAACCGCGACGGCATATTATAGCCAATTTGCCCAAATTGCGTCCGGGAACTGGCGCAGCTAACAAACAGCTCCTCCCTGGCGCGCGTCACGCCAACATAACACAGCCGGCGCTCTTCCTCAATGTCGTCAGCCTTACCGCTGTCAAACACTCGTGCGTGCGGCAAAATTCCCTCTTCCAGCCCCGCCAAAAATACTACCGGAAATTCCAAACCCTTAGCCGCGTGTAGCGTCATAAGCGTCACCTGTTGCTCCGCCGCCGTGTCTACCGAAGACATTAACGCCATTTCTTCCAAAAACGCCGGTACATCAACATAAGCTTTAGCTTCCGCCAGCAACACGCCAATATTTTCCATCCGCTCCTCAGCTTGAGGTGTGCCATCATTGATAAAATCTTCGTAACCAGTTCTTTTTATAATTTTTTCAATTAATTCTGCTGGCGAACCGTCAATCTCCTGCTGTAATTCCTCCAGAATTTTGCCTAGCTCCAATAAAGGCCGTTTCGCTCGCGCCGTCAAATTATTGGCCTCTTCGACCGCCAGCAGACCGCTGACAATATCCCGCCGCGCCGCATCATTCCAATCCAAAAATTTAGCCACGCTCACTGTACCGATACCGCGCTTTGGCACATTGACAATCCTTAAGAAACTAACCCGGTCGCTTGGCTGATACAACAATCGAAGATACGCCAGCACATCCTTAACAACCGCTCGATCTAAAAATCTTAGGCCGCCGACAATTTTATACGGAATATAGCTCTGCCTGAGCGCCCGCTCGATCGCATAACTCTGCGCATTCGTCCGATATAGCACCGCCACATCACCGTACTGGCGGCCATTGGCAATTTGCGCCTGAATCTCATTAGCAATCGCCAGCGCTTCTTCCGACTCGCTATATAATTGCCATAATTTCGGATCAATGCCATCACCATTTGCCGTCCATAGATTCTTATCCGTCCGATGAATATTATGTTGGATGAGTGAATTTGCTAAATCTAAAATCGCGCCTGTTGAACGATAATTTTGCTCCAACTTGACCACGGTTGTCCCCGGAAAATCGCGCTCGAAATTAAGAATATTAGTATAATCAGCGCCGCGAAAACTATAAATCGACTGCGCGTCATCACCAACCACACACAAATTACGCCGTTCGTTAACTAATAATTTTATTAGCGCGTACTGCACAGCATTCGTATCCTGATACTCATCAATTAGAATGTACTCAAACTGACGCTGCCACTTCTGGCGAATCTCTGGACTATTCTGCAATAATTCTACGGTTTTAGTCAATAAATCATCGAAATCGAGTGCCGCCGCCTCTTTCAAGGCTTTTTCATAGGCGAAGAACAATTCAGCAATTTTCTGCTCCCGAGGGCCGCGCGCTGACATTGAAAAATCTTCTGCGCTGCGCATTTCATTTTTAGCGTTTGAAATAACCGAAAGCACCGCCCGCGGCTTAATATCTTTATCCGTCAGACCGCGCGCTTTCATAATCTGCTTCATCAGGCTTATTTGATTGTCAGTGTCGTAAATTAAGAACCGCTTATCCAGCCCAATATGTGCGCCGTCCATCCTTAGTATCCGTACGCAAATACTATGGAATGTCCCCGTCCACGGCATAAATTGACGATTGTCAGCATCTTCATCCAGCAATTGCGCCAATCGCTGCCGCATTTCCTTGGCGGCTTTGTTAGTAAATGTTACTGCTAAGATTCGGCTAGGAAAAACTTTCAATTCGCCAATCAAATAAGCAATCCTATGTGTTAGCGTCTTTGTTTTTCCAGAACCAGCGCCCGCCAAAATCAATAGCGGCCCGTCGCCATGCGTCACCGCCCGAGCTTGCTCATCGTTCAAACCATCCGTAAAATCAGTCATGTATCTATTTTATCAGCAAAAAGTATGCTGCCGCACCGCCGGCCACACCAATTGCCAAAAATAACAGAATCAGTAGAACTGTCAGCCAGCCAGATTTGCTTTCTTCTTTAGGGTCAAAATTTTTTGACGTACGGCTTGCTGCATCAAACATAGGCTTGGGTTCAGGTTCAGTTGAATCTTTTTTCGGCGAATGACGCGGCGAAACATCGTCGTTATCACTTGGTTTTTTAGAAGCTCTCTGCTCGGCTGCCTTAATATCATCAACAGCAGCATCAAGGCTAGAAACATCAGCCTCCTCGGCCGCCATAACATCCGCGCTAAATTCTGGCGGCAGCCCGACATCACCGCCCGGCTCAACTTCATCGTCCGGATCATCCTCTGAAACGTCCAACTTACGAGGCATATAATTTGCTAAAGATTTTTTATGGTCATCATTTTTTGCTGTTGCAGCGCCTCCGTCATTTGCATCATCAGTAGCGGCGACTGGCGTACCTAGCGGCCTTTTCTCGACTTCAACGTTAGAGATAAAAGGCGATACTGGAGCAATGCTTTCGCTCTTACCCTGAACTGGCGTTGCTGCACCAGACGAATCGTTTGTTTTACCCTCTGGGTTTTGCGGCAACACGACGCGTTTTTTCGCTGAACTCAGTAAAGACTTTTCAGGATTAGCAGATGTCGGCGCATCAACACTGCTGTTGTTCTCGTTTGAATGAATATTATTAAGACTATTGCCCCCTCCTATCATGGACGGGCGGCGGATACCCTTATCTGCAAAGTTAGCACTATCATCCATATTCGCTGAATCAGCTCCAGATTGGTTGCCCAGTCCCGCTTTGGATGTATTTGGAGTCATTTTTCGCTGATGTACTAATTTAGACTTAGACGACGGATGAACAACATCCATAAAACGACCATGCGGACGCTTAGCTATCATTGGCGATACATGAACAGTATCACTCTCTGGAGGAGCAACTGGCGGCGGAGATACGGCCGGCGTCACTGCTGGCGTATAACCACCAGGCGAACCAGAAGACGATACCGTAGAGCCAGATGAACTTGACAGTGGAGCGGACGGTACTGATGGTGCCGTTGATACGGACGAGACCGACACTGTCGATGCCGCTGGTTTTGGTTTTTGTGCAGCTGGTGTTACTTCTGAATCTGGCGAAGATGGAGAAGACAGCGGAGCCGATGAAACCGAAGCTGGCGAATTTGTCGTTACCGTCGGCGCAGTAGTTGCTACTGGTACCTCTGATGTTGTCGTTGCTGGCGTAGTTGAAGTGGAGGGAGCTGCTACTGGCGCCGAGGAGGCCACCGAAGCAGACGAAACAGTTGGCGGCTTCACGTTAGTTGCCGCTGAAGGAACAGGAGGGGCCGAAGGAGCCAAAGATCTTGCAGGAACTGACGGCTGGCCTGCAACTGACGCAGCCACTGGAGCAGACGAAGTTGGCGAAGAGACCGGCACCGAAGGTACTGTTGTAACTTTAACAGCACCAGCTTCTGCTTCAGTATTTGGAGATGGCTTGGGAGCTTCCGTTCCAATCTTAGCCGCCGGAGCCTCCGCGCTCTGATTGCCAGACGTTTGCACTACAGGCGAGCTATGCGACACACTCACCGGAATGTTACCACCAACATTATTATTGACAGGAGCAGAGACAGGATCAGGACTAGCGTTCTCGACAGAAGAGACTGTAGGACTAGCAAGCTCAGAGCTGCTTTCATTACCACTAGCCAAGCTAGTGTCAGAAGCCGTACTATCGCCAGCATCTGTCTTATTTTCCGCTGCCCGCTGCTTGCTCATCAAGGAATTTACTGCTTTGTCCAGCTCGTCAAAATCAATATCTGTCATATGCCCCCTATTTTTTATCCCTTATGTGCTTTTTCTATTATCTCCGTAAATTGATGTATATCCAAACTTGCTGCGCCAACCAATAATCCATCAAGTCCTGAAATTGCCAAATAATCAGCTGCGCTATCAACCGTTATACTACCGCCATATAGAATCCGCACTTCCTCAGCCGCCTTTTTACCATACAAATGAGCAACATGCTGGCGAATCATTTGCGTTGCTTTTTTTACATCAACCGGTTTAGCGTTGTCGCCGGTACCAATCGCCCAAATCGGCTCGTAGGCAATCACTACCCTATCCAGCTCCTCAGCAGTCACATTCGCCAGACCGCTAGTTAGCTGATCAGCCAAAACATCTCTCGTTTCGCCCAAAGCCCGTTCTTGCGCCGTCTCGCCAATACACAAAATCGGCTGAAGACGATTACGAATCGCTGCCTGAACTTTCAACCTAATATCTTTATCGCTTTCAATAAAGATATATCGCCGCTCCGAATGTCCGATAAGTACATAGTCAGCAATCCCCCGAAGGTGCGCTGCCGGCACTTCGCCAGTGTACGCGCCATGGTCGCGCCAATAGCAATTTTGCGCTGCCAACTTGGCAATTCGCCGATTGATCTGCAGGCTTAAACTCTGCAACGTTAATGTTGTAGGAGATACAACAACCTCAACGTCCCGGCGCGGCTTTAGAACCTCCATTAGCTTATGCAGATACAAGCTCGCCTCTTGCATATTGAGGTTCATCTTCCAGTTGCCAATGATTAATTTTTTTCTCATGATGATAATCCTTATGTTTAGTTTATCACCTCAATCCATACACGTCTAGTAAACTTTCAATTCCCGGCAGTTTTTTACCCGCCATCAGCTCCATACTAGCACCGCCGCCAGTAGAAACATGCGTAAAACTCTGCCCGTCATGACCATCCCACTTTAAAATAAAATCAGCTGTATCACCGCCGCCGACAATCGATACCACATCCTTATTCTGAGCGATTGCCAAAGCTACGCGCGCCGAACCAATCGAAAAAATCTTTGTCTCAGTATAACCGAGAGGTCCGTTCCAAATCACCGTTTTCGCAGTTGCCAGGACTTTCGTGAACGCCTCAATTGTCTGGCTGCCAATGTCTAGCGCCATATCATCTCTAGCAATTTTATCAACGCTAACCTCGCGGCGAGACAGCTCGCTATAAGGATCGGGGGCTACCGCCACATCACTTGGCAAAACCAAAAAATCATCAACATGATCTATGCCGACCTTTTTTTCTGCTTTATCATAAATGTCCTTAATCACCTGTTCCTGGCCAGATTCAGAGACACTCTTGCCAATATTGCAGCCGCGGTATTGTAAAAAAGCATTTGCCATAGCGCCGCCAATTAAAATCCGATCAGCCTTATTGATCAAACGCTTGATCAAAGCAATTTTATCGCTAACTTTAGCACCGCCGATAATCGCCACCAGCGGCGGCCGGGGATTTTTCATCGCCTTGGTGATAGTTGTATACTCTTTTTCTAGCAAAAAACCCGCCACGCCAGGCACGCATAGTGCAATGGCATGTGTACTAGCATGCGCTCGATGTGCTACTGCAAACCCGTCCTGCACGAAATAATCGGCGCGAACTGCCCGCTGAATTGATTTAGCAAACGTCAAATCATCAGCTTCTTCTTCCGGGTAAAAGCGCAGATTTTCTAGCAAAATAACACTGCCCAGAGGCGCACGGCGTACTGCTTGACGTACTTCATCGCCAACACAATCGCCGACGAACTGCACCTTCCGACCCAGTAACTCCGTCAAATGTTTAGCCACTACCTCCAAGCTCAGCTTCATATCCCAGCCCTTCGGACGCCCCAAGTGCGACATGATAACGATCTTACAATTTTGTTCTAATAGATACTTTAGCGTCGGCAAGGAAGCGCGAATCCGCAAATCATCGGAAATTGTGCCATTCTTCGTCAGCGGCACATTGTAATCTGCCCGCACTAAAACAGTCCGCCCACGCAGATTAACGCCTCTAATTGTTTGTTTTGAAAATTGTCTGCCCACCCAATATTTTCCTATGACAACGTCTTAATTTGAATATTATCCGTTTTACCCGGCTCAGGATGATGACCGCTCACCAGCACAACTGTAACTGGATCCTCGCCAAAATAACCTTCCCTCTTCAATTCCTCAGCCAGCTTCGTCGCAGCATTCAGTTCATTTGGACGAATGTATGGGCGAGAGGCATAGCTTAACGCTAATTTTTGCGCCGTCTTGACATTCTCAGTCACGCAAACAATTGGCAAGTTCGGACGATACGCACCGACATTAACCGCGGTAGCGCCAGTATTAGTTTCAGCAATAATTGCCCGTGCCTTAATTCTCCTAGCCAGCTGCGCCGCCGTGTAGCTTAAAATCGCATCAGTTTTTTCGCGCATCTCAGTCTTATCGACCATCATCACTTCGCTATGTTCTTGGGTGTAGATAATCGTCTTACGCATTGCCCGAACAGTTTCTATAGGATATTTCCCGTTGGCTGTCTCATCCGACAGCATTACCACATCGGCGCCCTGAATGACGGCATTTGCCACATCACTCACTTCAGCGCGAGTCGGCTCAGGATTATCAACCATGCTACCCATCATCTGCGTCGCCACGATCACCAGCTTGCAGTATTTACGGCACAAAGCGATAATTCGCCGCTGCATCACTGGCACAATCTCCGCGCCAGCCTCCACTGCCAAGTCGCCGCGTGCCACCATAACGCCGTCACTAGCTTTGACGATCTCTTCCAAATTTTCCGGATCAACTGCTGATTTTGTTTCAATCTTAGCAATGATATCGACCGTTGAACCCAATTCCACCAGCCTCTGCCGAAGATCAATAATATCGTCGGCCTTCTGCACAAAGCTAAGCGCCACATAATCAAAGTCCTGCTTAGCGCCCCACTCCAGATCGGCGATGTCTTTCGGCGTCATAATATCGCCGCCAAAATCCGTATCCGGCAAATTCAGCCCCTTGCGGCTCATTAAAAATCCATCGTTCTGAACCTCCACGCGAATCGCCGTTGAACTAACAATTTCCCGCACAATCGTCTTAATCTTTCCATCAAACATATAAAGCGGCTCGCCGACTTTCATCTTTTCTGCCAAATTATACTGTACCGGCAAATTAAAGCTACCATCATGTTCGGCAATTTCTGAATCCAGAACCAACATATCGCCAGCCTTAACATTCAGCATGTTATCTTTCAGGACGCCCAGGCGAATCTTTGGCCCCTGCAAATCCTGTAAAATCGCTACTGGTTTGCCTAGCCTTTGACTAGCCGTACGCACCCAATTAATCTGCTCCAACCGACTTTCATTATCGCCATGGCTAAAATTCATGCGAATGCCGTTAACGCCAGCGTCCAGCAGTTGAAAAACTTTCTCCTGGCTGAATGTTGCCGGGCCAATTGTTGCTAATATTTTTGTCCTCTTAAATACATTGCTACTCATTTTTCAAATTATAACACTATTTAAACAGATATAGTAGTGGTACTACGGCATATTAATCCGATAATTTTCAGCAATATTAGCCCTTATTCAATTATGTAAATCATTTACAATAACTAATTCACACCCCCGGCACTGTCCAATACTCCTGGATAATAGCTTGGACTTGTACTAGTTGAGCTATTGTAGCTTGCTCTCAGATCATGCCTGTATCTCTTTGAAAAGAAAACGTAGCTTAGATAAGACTTTCGGTGTATTACGTCCGCTCTATTGCCTTTGCTAAAATAAGTATCATTACCTTCACCGCCCTCGAGACGATCGCTACCCTGGGCCGCCAACAAAGAGCGCTGCTGCCATTTAGGCCTCGTAAGTCTCAGCACAGCCGCAAGCGGCGCGGTATTAATGATCTTCTGATATTCAATCGATCTCGGGCAAAATGTTCGCGTAAATGAGTAAATTCTGTATCTGAAACGAGTCTGCGATTGCGCAGCGCTCGCGTTACTTCTGCCAATATTTTTTCGCCAGTTGCCGCGTCAGATTGAAGTTGTTCATCTAAGTGTAGATACTATCCAGAAGTACCGTATATAAGCCTCCTAAAAATCGGCGCTTTAGCGGCAGTTGGTGACCTTACCGGGAATCGAACCCGGGTTGCCAGGATGAGAACCTGGTGTCCTAACCGCTAGACGATAAGGCCTCAACGCCAGTTATTGTAGCAGAAACCTAGCCCTGTGTCTATACGCGTACGACAAATATCTCTTACGCTCATTGATCGTTTATTGACTTTTCTAAAAATATTCTGTATAATAATGATATCAAATGCAGATTTAATAATTAATGTTAGCTGGCGGTGGAGCTGGTTGGCAGTAAGGAGGAACGATGCATGCGTAAATATATCAATTGGCTGCAAAATGCGCCAAAGCAGTTTTATGCGCTGGTTATGATCGCGGCGGTGTCCGCAGCTTTGCCTGTCGCATTGAACGCTTTGGGTCCGGCAAACAATACGGACGCAGCTTTTACTATCGATAAGAAAGTTCGAGTGGCTGGTACAACCGAATGGAAAGATAGCACTACCGCCAAACCAGGCGATACTGTCGAATACCAAGTGACCTACACCAACAAAAGTAAAATTCGCCAACTCAATGTCGCTTTACGCGATAAAATGAGCAAAGGTTTGCGGTACGTAGCCAATTCGTCTGTCTTAAATGGCACTAAATTATCCGACAAGCTCATGGAAAGCGGCGTAAATCTCGGACATCATGATTCGGGCGGTAATGCCGTCGTTTATTATAAAGCTGTCATTCCTAACAAAGAGAACCTGTCATGCGGCACGACAGTGCTAAAAAACACCGCCACCATTAACGTCGGCAACACTCCTAAGAGCGACGAAGCGACAGTCACTGTAGAAAACGAATGCGCGCAGGCTCCAATTTACAAGTGTAACTCGCTAACTATTGAGAAGATTTCTCAAGATGACTTCAAGTTTTCCGTACAATACACAGCATCAAACGGCGCAGCGTTTAAGAAGGTAGTGTACAAGGTTTATGATGCCAATAACAATGAAGTTTACAGCTCAGACAAAGGCAACTTCAATGGCTTTAAGCCAGGCAAATATACCGCCAAAGCTTTCATTACCGTAGCAGTAGACGGCTCAGAAAAGACCGTCACTAGCGAAACTTGCGAAAAGCAATTCGTTATTGATGGACAGACTACTCCTAAAAAATCGAGCGTTAAAATCGACAAGCTGGTAGAAGACGTCAAACAAAAAGCAGTTGGCGTTAATAAAGAATTCACTTACCAAATTAAAGTCGCCAACAACGGCGAAACTAGCCTTAAAAACGTCGCTGTCACCGACAATGCACCAACAGGCATAACCTTTACTAAGGCTAGCGCTGGCGTACTAAAAGACGACAAGTGGAACTACACTATCGCTGAATTACAGCCTGGACAATCTGTAAGCTTTACAATTACCGCGAAAGCTCCGGCTGCTGTAAATGGCGCAGTTAAAAACACCGCCTGCGCAGATATCCCGGAAACCGCGGCAAATGCGCCAGATAGCTGCGACAGTGCAACTGTGACAGTTGAGGCGGCAAATAATAATCAAAAACCGACAGAGCCGAATGACAATAAGAATCCAGCAAAGCCGTCAAAACCGACAGAGCCAGAGAAGCCTTCAACACCAACTAACCCGAATCCAAAAGCTCCGTCAAACCCTACAAACCCTTCGACGCCGACGACGCCATCAAACCCGACACCGACGACACCAAGCAAGCCTTCGACCCCAACATCCCCATCCCCATCTCCAACACAGCCGTCATCTCCCACAACCCCATCCCCATCGACAACAAACACCGAATCAATAGTAAAAAACCCTTCAGCAGGACCGGCTGCTTTGCCAAAAACCGGTATGAATGACCCGCTAGTTGGCGGACTTGGACTCGGCGCATTGATGACAGCTGGTCTAGCCTACGCCATTAGCCGGCGTCGTATATAGAGACTGACCGCTCCAAAATCTTTTTCTGAAGCGTTCAGTTTCAGACAGTACACTCCCTGTTTAGCAGGGAGTGTCTTTGTTGTATAATAGAAATGTATGGCCAAGCAGAAGAAAAAACGCAGTAAGAAATATTCCGGCATAGACGCCGCCTCTAAGCGTCCAAGCGTTACTAAAATAACCGCCGCCAACCGCTCGAAAACATCGCAGTGGTTGTTTGATCGGAAATCACTGCTTAAACCAGCCGGCATAGCCCTAGTTATTATATTAATAATTGTCTTAATTCTGTCGGGAATTTTCCGCCTATTTTAATGTTTTTGCCTAAGGTTTGCCCGCTGGAATTCTAAATCCAAACACGCTGCCCTTCCCCTCTTCTGATGAAAATATTATTTCTCCGCCATGAAAGAGAATAACTTTCCTCGCTAAAAATAAGCCCACCCCGGTTCCATCCGGCCGTTTCCTCCTAGCATTTGAGCCGCGGAAAAATTTACCAAACAAATTCGGCTGCTCGGCTTTCGGCACGCCAATGCCCGAATCTTTCACCGTAAATTCGATAAAGCCGCCCTTTTGAGACAGGCTTATCGCTACGTCTTTATTAGGCTTGGAATAGTAGATGGCGTTATCGATCATGTTTAATATAACTTGGCGAATTTTTTCGGCGTCAATTTTAACTTCCGGTATGTTTTTATTAATTTTTACTTTCAGATTTACTGACCGCTGGCTGGCCACCACTTTCAGTAAAGCAACTTCTTCTTTTACAATTTGCGCAATGTCGGTTTTCTGCTTGTCAATCACAAACTTACCAGTTTGCAGGCGCGAGACGTTCAAAAAATCGTTAATTAGCCGCACCATTCGCTCGCTGGAAGAAAAAGCCTCCCGCAAGACAGCCTTTTGAGTCGACGAAACTCTGCCCAAATCACCCTCAAGCAGCATATCCAAATACCCCTTAATACTTGTTAGCGGCGTCCTCAGCTGGTGCGACGCCATTGAGATAAACTCATTCTTCGACTCGTCAAGCCGCTGAAGCTGGCGATTGGTTAGTCTCAACTCTTTGGTCGATTCGTCAATTTTACGCTGCAAAGTATCGTTCAGCCGCTTAATTTCCTCCACCGACAAAGCGTTCTGAATCGAGATCGCCAATTCACTAGCCACCGACTCCAGAATACAGATATTTCGCCGGCTATATTTACGCCCTTTACGCTCGCCTAAAAATAGTATGCCCGCCTCGTGATCTTGCTGCATCAAAGGAATTGCCACCGCAGTTTTATGCAGCTTAAATAACTTTTGCAAACTTTTATCTTTAATATCTTTAGTAATAATCGCCTCGGGAAAACTATAATGCTTCCAATAGTACTGCATAATTTTTCGCGTATCATCTTCAATTACCGCATAGCGCCGGCGTCCAGCCCGGCCGTAAATACCTTTACTAGGAATGCAAAACGTGACTTTTTCCAGCTCAAATTCCCGCATAATATAACTGCTGATTCGCCTGAGTAATAGCTGCAAATCAGTAGTTTGCGCTAATATAGCCGATAAACCCTGGGAGAAATCTTCAAAATTACATTCATTGCGATAAAATATTTTATCGGTATATGTGTCAAAAAACTTTTTTATCGGCTGGAAAAGAAATGCCAAAACCACCGCCAGAATAACATCTATCGGCTCCAGGCTAGATCCCAGCGCAATGTTTTCGTACAGCAGCAGCTTAGATATCGCATAGGACAAAACAAAATAAATACCAGCCAAAGAGCCGATCAGCAGCACATACACAACGCCGCGCGTTAGCGCCGCCTTAGCACCTATTTTTTTATAACGGGAAACCGAAACATGGATAGCAACCGCCGCTAATATAACCGCCAGACCAACCATAAGAATAGGATTGTGCGCTGTCATGCTAATGTTTATTATAACATCCAACCCGGTAATTCATGCTATACTTTTATTATGATAAAGATTGTTATTATTGAAGACGATCCAACCATCAGCCAGATGTACCGCATAAAATTTGAGTCTGACGGTTTCGAGGTGCATTTGGCGGCAAACGGGCAAATTGGTATTAACGTAGCAGAAAAAGTCCGGCCGGATATAATCTTATTAGATTTGCAAATGCCAGAGATGGACGGCACCGAAGCGCTTAAAATAATCCGTTCTCGGGATTGGGGTAAAACCGTGCCAGTTATCATACTAACTAACCTTGGCGAAGAAGAAGCGCCGCGCGAGCTGCGAAGCCTGGGTGTCGATAGCTACATTGTCAAAGCAAACTACACGCCGCGCCAAGTTGTCGAGCAAGTCAAATCAGCCATAAAAACGGCGAACTGATATAAATATCTAATTAGTTTTTACCGGCAATTTTAGGCAGGCGTTAATGACATTGTCAAACAGCGCGGCGACCGTAAGCGGGCCGACACCGCCTTTTTTAGGCGTGATGGCAATATCATTCCGCTGGCGGACCTCCTCCGCCGTATCGCCAACTATTCTACCGTTTTCCGACGCTGTTCCCGCGTCAATAACCACGGCTTTCGGTTTTATCATCTGGCTCGTTATTAATCCTGGAACTCCCGTAGCCGACACGATAACGTCATAATTTATCAATTCACTCAAGTCGTCGCCTTTCTCAAACACCGTAGTATCAACCCCAGAATTCTGCCACATTCGCTCCAGCGGCGCGCCGACCAGCCGTCCGCGCCCCACGATCGCTATTTTTTTTCCTTTCAGCTCAATACCATATCCAGCCAGCAACCAATTGATGGCTATCGGCGTTGCGGCATCAAAAATCGCGTTTCGGCACAAACCGTCAACATCCTTCTTTTTATCAACGCTTTCTAATAATTCATCTGTTTGTCCTGGATTGTCTACAGGCAATTGGACAATTATTCCTTGCACGTCTTGTCTGATATTCAATTCTTTTATTATATTTAATGCTTGCCCTGAAGCTGCTCGATGAATTTCCACATCAATTAGAATATCCGCACCGTATCGCTGTTTCAGGCGCATATATGTCTCAATTACTGGATTCTGAGCGTCCGTCACAATTGCTAAGCGCGGCTGAATATGGCGCGCTTGGCGCAGCGCTCGTACTTGCTTGGCTTGGCGCTCCTTAATAAAACCCGCCAATTCCGATCCGTTCAGTTCTCTCACTTTACCCAGTATAACAATTACCGCTCCTTGAGTACAGAGATAACCTGTGGTATAATCTGAGAAGCTTGGATTTCTGGCGGAAGTAGCTCAGTTTGGTTAGAGCGCTGGATTGTGGCTCCGGAGGCCGTGGGTTCGAGTCCCATCTTTCGCCCCAAGTTTCAAGTTTGTTTGGGTACGGTTTACTTTATTGGTAATCCGTGCTATAACTAAAAAGTAAGCAATGATCCATTATTGCGAAACATGGGCCAGTAGCTCAGCTGGTTAGAGCACCTGCCTCTTAAGCAGGGTGTCGAGGGTTCAAGCCCCTCCTGGCCCTCCAGAATAGAGTTTCAACGAAATATCGCTCCAATAGAGCGATATTTTGATTTAACAGCGAGGAGCATTTGGATATTCAACACCTGGCAGCGCGGCCGCGAGTAGACCTATACGATCAAATCTCTCTACAACACCTCCTGCAGCAATGATAATATAGAAGTCTTTATATCGTCGTCGGCTTTTATCTTCTGCTCTTCATTTAATTCTGTGTAGTATATCCATTCTCCGTTAATATTGAGTTGCATGATTGACGATAGGAAATATCCTGGCACCAGTTCTGGTTTTCGAGGTGCACTTACTAAGCGGGCTGGCAATTCCGATGAACTTGCAACAATTTTTATTCTTTGACGATCTGTCTTAGTTTTATAGGCGATAGCATGTCCGTAATGAAACGTCATCGGCACTACTCCGCCATACTTTTTCGCAAGATCGGTGTAATATTTAATGGCATTGTCATCTGTGAAATCGCCATATTTCAGCCTCACTGGCTCTTTAATAAATGCACCTGGATTATCCTCGCTAGCAACTCCCTCAAATGAGATAGTATCGTCTTGCGTTAAAACTACAGTACCCTCATCAACATATTGGACATAGCCTAGCGCTTTTTGGGCGGCAATTTCAATCCCAGACCCAGCTGTCTCGGCAGGTTCAGGTAGCTCCGTTGGCAAATCAGCAAGCGAAATAATCTCTACTGGCACATCGGCCAGCAGCCGTTTGATCCTGGATACTTTGTTGTGATTTGTAGTTGCAATTAGTATTTTTCTCATGATAACTCCCTGCATATTCTGTCATTAATTCTAATTTAGAGTCTGGCATACGCTGCAAAGAAAGCACTTTTTTATAAATGGCTTAGGCAAATGGATTATACCGAATTGGCGGCTCCTTAAAGACAATTCGATCTTTCGCGTTAGTAGAACTACCAGGCTGCCGAGAGCCGGTAGATGAATGTTGAGAACCAGTAGAGGACTGTTGAGAGCTACCAGGCTGCACGCGATTGAGCTGGCGATTTTGCCCAGGCATCGCCGTACCGCTGCCGCTGCTAGCATCACTGCCGCCAACCCGCTGACTACTGCCAATACTGGAATTTGCCGACATTGAACTACCGTAACCTTTTATATATTGGCGGTCGGTGTTGTGCGTACGGTTCGCAGACGCCATTCTGGTCGTACCATACGTTTGCGCATTGGCTGCGTGATTAGACATCAGCCTGCTTAATAATTGGCGCGACATTCGCGGTTTGCCACTCGCATCCATATATCCCCCTATTTGCGATATATAAATATAATAATGGTGCCCCGAGTAGGATTCGAACCTACGACCTTGAGCTTAGAAGTCTCCTGCTCTATCCAGCTGAGCTATCAGGGCGTATTTTCATTATATCATCTTTCTGCTACAATAGAACACACTGCGGGTGTAGTACAGCGGCTAGTATGCAAGTTTTCCAAACTTGAGATGGGAGTTCGATTCTCCCCACCCGCACCAAAATAGAACTTTCTAACATTTTGTCGCCCGAACGGGTGGCTTTTTGGCTATAAACAACACCTACGCCAAACGCATGATAACGTTAATTGGCAGCAGGTTTTTACCAATATACCAGACGTTACCGCTAATTAGTTAACATGTTTATGCTATAATAAGTAAGTTGTTATTTAATCTATAAAGGGCATCATGGATCTATATTCTTATACCGATACACCGAAATATCAGCCTCAAGACATTGAGGACGCATCAGAATTTTATAATTTGATTGAACGCAGCAGCCTAACACATCAGCTGTCAGAAACACGGCCGTACGTTTACTGGACAATGGAGATTTATGACAAGGCCAATGGCATTAAGGGCGGCGGCGGTCTCGGTGTTTTGGCGGCGGATACCCGGCGGGTGGCTGAAAAATTGGAGGTACCGTTCGTGGTAGTGACGCCGTTTTACCGCAGTGAGTCGCACCAAAAAATTGATGATTTGTCGCAGAATGAATATTCGGAAAAAGTTTCGCCGCAAGATTACGGTTTTGAATACATTGACGAAGTTACTGTCAGCTCGGCAGGCTTCCCCGACTCAAGTTTGAGTATTTTCAGGAAAACGCTCGGTTCGACACAATTTATCACAATGTCAGAGCCAAACTTTGGACAGTTATACGAAGGTGACGGCTCTGGCGATCACCGGCTATACCAAGAAGTGGCGCTCGGTTTCGGCGGCTACAAGGCGCTGAAACTGGTCGGCATTAAACCAGCGGTCATCCAGCTGAACGAGACGGCAACTATTTTCGCAGCGCTAGCGCGGCTGGACGAATTATGCGCGAACGGCATGAATTTATATGAAGCCATTGTTTACGTTCGCAAGCATACACTGTACACTAACCATACATTACTGCAAGCTGCCGAGCCGGAGTTTAATCGTTCGCAATTTGAAAAACTAGTTTTACCAAACCTAAAAAGCAACGCTGTACGCTGCTGGCTAATGGAACAGTTCCGCAATGACCGCCTGCGGCCGAATTTACTAGCTATTGAGCTGACCGAGGCAAAAAATGGCGTCAGCAAACTACACGCTCGCGTAGCTGATTTTCGCGATCGCAATAATGATAAAGTTAAATTCCAAGCAATCACTAATGGCATCGACATGGAAACATGGGTGCTGCCAGAAATTATGAACACCTATTACAGCCAAAACATCATTGATAAGTTTGGCTTGCCGACAGAAGAGTTCAAAGAACAAATTGATAAAATTGACGCGCCAGCCATTCGCCAACTAAAAAGGCTTGGACGCCAGGAACTGAACAGGATTCTAGCGGCGCGCAAAGATCAGTATAATGAACCAGTGCAAATTCCTGAAGATGCGGTGCTGTTTGATTTCAAGCGGCGATTCGCCAACTATAAACGCCCGTATATGGCGTTTGAGCAGCCGGAAACTCTGCGCCAGATTTTAATCAACCATAACGCGCACTATATTTTAGCCGGCAAAGTCCACCAGGGCGACACGGCTATGTACCAGCGGCTGCTTGACATCCTGAAGCTCGTTGACGGCGATCCAGTTTTACGCGAGCGCGTCCATTACATCCAGGATTATGATGAAGAGCTGGGCCGAGCTTTGGCAATCGGCTCAGATATTGCGATTAACGTGCCGATGATCGGGCTGGAGGCTTGCGGCACGTCGTGGGAAAAAGATATCGCCAACCTTAAATTGCTTATCTCTACCAGCGATGGCGGCGTCGCGGATGTCAAACCGATTGCCTGCCTGGAAGTGTCGGGCAATAATTACGATGCCGAAATATCATCACTGTATGTCAATATGCTAAAAGCTGCCGCTGCTATTAAGAATGACCATTTGTTAGAAAAGACTGTTCGCCGCCAGTTAAAGGCATACCTGCCGATCATTTCTGGCACGCGTATGATGAAAGATTATCTGAAGTTCCTGTTTCCGCAGCACCATTCGCAAAAATCACCAGCACCGCGAAACACGCCAGTATCCGAACCAAAGAAAGCCGCTATTCAATAATTACTTCAATTTCTGCGCCCAGCGAATTGAGCCGCTGAGCCAGCTCCTCGTAGCCGCGATTGATTGAATATACATCGCGAAGGATTGACACGCCTGGTGCTGCCAGCATCGCCAGTAGCACTACGACTGACGGCCTAAGCGCTGGCGGCGCCACAATATCAGCCGGCTTCCATTTCGTCGGGCCAGTAATATATACCCGGTGCGGATCAACCAGTTCAATTTGCGCATTTAATTTGCTTAGCTCCGTGAAATAAATTGCTCGATTTTCATAGCTCCAATCGTGCACTAGCGTCCGGCCTTTAGCAACTGTCGCGATTAGCCCCAAAAACGGCAGATTGTCCATATTAATCCCCGGGAACGGCAGCGCGTGCAGCTTATCTTTGGCAGCTTTCATCTTAGAATGCTTGAGATGGATGTCAACCAGGCGCGTCCTTTCGTTATTCGCAAAATATTCCTGACTTAATTCAAACTGCAATCCCATTTCCGCCAGTGTCGCCAGCTCAATTTCCAAAAATTCAATCGGCGCCCGGCGCACGGTAATTTCCGAACCGGTTACCGCCGCTGCGGCGATAAAACTCATCGCCTCGATCGGATCTTCGCTTGGATAGTAATCAAGGTTTTTATTAATATGCTTACGGCCAGTAATTTTCAAAATCGTCGTACCAATTCCTTCAACTTTTACGCCCAATTTTTGCAGAAAGAAACAGACATCCTGCACCATGTAATTTGGACTAGCATTGCGGATGATTGTCGTATCTGGCGACAACGCCGCTGCCATAATAACGTTTTCCGTCACTGTATCGCCGCGCTCCGTCAAAAGAATCGTTCGATTGCCAGAAATCACCTTAGTTTGCGCATGATAATATTCCGATTCTGCCGCCACATCCATACCAAAACAGCGCAAGCCGCTCATATGCGGCTCAACCGTGCGCTTGCCGAGATTACAGCCGCCGGCAAACGGCAAACGAAAATCACGATACTGATGAAGTAGCGGACCAAGAAACATAATCACCGTACGCGTCCGCTTGGCAGCCTCTATGTCCATATTTTCCAGCTTCAGGCGCGCTGGCGGCATAATTTCCAAATCATTGCCGTCCAGCCAGCGAGTTTTCACGCCAATTGAGTTTAATACCTCAATAATCCGATTAACTTCCTCAATCCGCGCCACTTTCCTGAGCGTGGTTTTCCCCTTATTTAACAAACTGGCGCACAGCAAACCGACTGCCGCGTTTTTACTCGTATTAACGCGTATCTCACCAGACAATTTTTTACCGCCATGCACCCGAAAATTCATTTTTCCAGAATGATTTACCATCATAATGTTATTATTTAATACTTCGCTAATACGCGCTACCATCTCGATACTAATATTCTGACCACCGTTTTCAATCCGATTAATAGCGCTCTGCGAAGTGCCGATTGCCTCGGCTAATTGTGCTTGTGTCATGCCCTGCTTTTGGCGGTTTTCAGCGATTAAATTACCAATTTTCTTCAAATACTCATCTTTATTCATGCGGCGATTATATCACAGATGATATATTAACGCAATGGTATAATAGAAGAAAAGGAGGAAATGCCATGCAGGATACACAGGTCGCCGATTTAATTGCGGCAGAAATAAAACGGCAGCAGCTGGGGATCGAAATGATACCTAGCGAAAATTACGTCTCGCCAGACGTACTTAAAGCACTGGGCAGCGTCTTTACCAACAAATACTCTGAGGGCTACCCTGGCCGACGCTATTACGGCGGACAAGAAAACACCGACCAAATTGAGCAGCTGGCGATTGACCGCGCTAAAAAACTATTCAAGGCCGACCACGCCAATGTCCAGCCGCACTCTGGCGCCCAGGCCAACGAGGCGGTGTATTATGCATGGTGTGGGCCTGGCGATACCATTCTGGCGATGGATTTGGCGCACGGCGGCCACCTGACGCATGGCGCTCCAGTCACTCGTTCGGCTCGCGAATATAACTTCGTCCGCTACGGCATCAAGGATGTCGAGACTGGCGAAATTGACTATGAAGAAATTCGCCGTTTGGCGCTGAAACATCGGCCAAAAATCATCTTGGCGGGATTTTCGGCCTATCCACGAGAACTGGATTATGCCAAGTTTGCTGAGATTGGCAACGAAGTCGGCGCGATGCTGATGGCGGATATGAGCCACATTGCTGGATTAATCGTTGGCGGCGTGGCAAAAAATCCGTTTGATTATGGCTTTCACGTTATCACCACTACCACGCACAAAACCTTGCGCGGTCCGCGCGGCGGCTTGATTTTGTCGAGGGGCATAGCCAGCAATCCTTTGAAGCGGCCGGAAAAGACCTTGGAGAATCTGCCAACGCTGATTGACCGGGCGGTCTTCCCTGGCACCCAGGGCGGCCCGCACATGCACACCATCGCCGCCAAGGCAGTCGCCTTTGGCGAGGCGCTACGCCCAGAGTTCACGAAATACGCCCAGCAAATCGTAAAGAATGCAGCCGTTCTGACAGATGAACTAAAGCGTGGCGGCCTGAAATTAGTAACAGGCGGCACCAGCAACCATCTAGTGTTAGCGGACATCTATGGCAGCTTCGGCATTGACGGCAAGACTGCCCAGGAGCGATTGGAGGCCAGCGGCATCACCGCCAACGCTAACGCTATACCGAACGATACCCTGCCGCCATTTCGTCCAAGCGGCCTACGCCTAGGTACGCCAGCACTCACTACGCGCGGCATGATGAAAGCGGAAATTAAGCAAATTGCCAAGTGGATTATTGCAGCGATAACCGCAGAGGACCCGGCAGAATACGCAAAAATTAAGCAACAAACTACTAGCCTTGCGGCGCGTTTTCCGCTACCATATAAGTAATACTAAATAAATTGGGGGGCAAATCAGAAATGGTTTCTTCAAAAAACAAAGTAAAAGGTTTTACGCTCGTTGAGCTTCTAATCGTCATTGTGGTCATTGCTATTTTGGCAGCGATATCAATTGTGGCTTACAATGGTATTCAGCAGCGTTCACGCGACTCAGCAGCGGCAGCAACTGCTTCGCAGCTATCAGCAAAAATTGAGGTGTGGAATAGTCGAATCGGCGGTTATCCATCAACATCAGAGGTTGAGAACGGACTTGATAATGCGAAAGTTACCGAAGCAAAATTGAGCCAGGATTTAAAGAATAAAATTACCACTCACGGAACATCCAATATAAAAAATAAAATTTTAGTCAGTTATGAGACATGCGGTACTTCTCCTAACTTTACTGGCGCGAAGATCGCTTACAAAAAGGGTAGCGGCATTGAAACACTCAAGCGAGGTACTGGCTGCTAGCTAATAGATAATGTACAGGTTAAAACCCCGGTTTTCCGGGGTTTTAATAATATCGACATGTTAATGTAAGATCACTTAACTAACAACCAGCTACCTTACCACGATCAATATGCTCGGTACTACTTCCTTGAACGTAGGTAATTTTAGCACCAGCGCCACTGTTGCATTGCTTATAGTGAACAGGTTTTTTAGCATCTGGAGCTGTAGTACCCGTAGTAATCTTACCTTGCAATTCAGCACCTATCTCTGCTTCAGGAGCCTTAGGATCGTCGTTATTCACTAGATGATCATTACCCACTTGATCATCAGTCGGATATGAACCCTTTATGCCATTCCATGCCTCAACCTTAGTCGACAACTGCGATGCAGCACTTTTTGCTGCCGAGTCGCGCGAACGCTGCTGAATACCGTTGTAAGCCACAATGGATATAGCAGCCAAAATGGCGATAACCACGATGACGATTAGAAGCTCAACGAGCGTAAAACCTTTTACTTTGTTTTTTGAAGAAACCATTTCTGATTTGCCCCCTATTTTAAGTTAAGTTGTTAACAAGCATTAGTGTATCAGAAGCGAGAAATAAGCGCAAGCTTTTTTATTAAAAATTGAGAGATTTTACGTATAGCCAGCCAGTATAGCTGATATCATCGCCGGCAACCGTCTTAGAGGCGGTTAGTTTTACTTCCACGGTATCGGCGTTGCTAGTTATATCCATCTTGACTTCTTTGCTATTAGAAATCAGCGTATCGTCAATACCTCTTTGCCAAACATTCGCAGACGAACCGCAGCCGCTATCCATAACAGCCTTACGCTTTAAAGTATTGCCGCCAACAACAGAATATTCCATCTTATATACCAGTGCTTCCGCCACAGAAATACCAGTTCCCGCGATCGAGCAGTCGCTTTTTTTAATCAACTTCCGGCTGGCGCTTAATGGGTTGGCAGACGTCGCCAGATTATGCATTGATATTTTATCGGACGCCATACCGTCAAAGTCGGTGCTTATTTTTACATCCTGCTCAATCTGATCAAGCGCCGCCAGCACCTCATTCTGCAACTGCGTACGGGCGCTAGCGCGCATCGAGGTTCCGGTTAAGTTTACTATTGCCACCACCATGGCACTAACAATTAATATTATAAGCGGCATGACAGTCAACAGTTCTACCAAAGTAAATCCGGCACTTCTTTTACGGCTCTGGTCTCGGCGCTTAGCCTCCAAGATACGTTGCATGCGACACCTCCCCGCCATCGGAACCGTATTTAACAGTAACGACAACTCTTATTAATGGTGAATCCGTATACGGTTTACACATAGAGACAGTAGCGGACGCTGGCTTCGGCAAAGAGTTCGGCCGAAGAGTTGCTGGCGATACAGCCGGCGACGAGCAAGTATTAGCAACGGCGGCGTAATTTTGTTTGCGTAAAATCTCATAGCCAAGGTTACTAGCCTCGCTCATCTCCCTAGTGTCAGCCGACTGATTGATGACTACGCTGTATAGCTGGTAGCCGCTCATTAAGAATAACGCCGCTACAAACAGTGTTATCAATATTTCTACTGTCGTAAACCCACCCTGTTTCATTATTTATGCCTGCTTTCTATGACTTGCCATTTATCTGAATCTTTGGTTTCCAAATGGTACATGATTGAATACTGGCGGCATTCAACGCCGCTCTCCTGGCATTTCGTACCGCTGCCAGAGTAGGCAAAGTATACGTATGCGCCGCTTGGATATGTTGGCAAGTTATTGGCAGCGTAGTTATTTTTATACGAATTTATATCAGCAATACTGTTAATACTGCGGCCGCCGGAAAATATACCCTGCTTGGCTGGAATTAGCGCTTCGTTTCCAGACGGGCCTTTTTTCGCATCGTCCTGTAAATTGGCTAATATTTTGTCAAACTGGGCGCTGGTCAGATTAGACGATCCAGCTGCGCCGGAAAAATAAGCCGGATAGCTGCCGACTGGCTTGATAACATTACCGCCGCCGTCTTTGATTTCCTGCGAATAAATACTTTCCAAGTACATCTGAATCGCCGCTATGTCGGCTTCGCGCTCCTTATCGCGGGCGCTTGCTTGGTAACCGCGAAAGCTAACAACGCCGATAGTAAATAAGATTGCTATAATAGCAATAACGATAGTTAATTCAATGATTGTAAATCCACGCCTCATCCTCATGTATTAAGCATAACCGTAAAGACAAAAAACTACAAGCCTTATTCTAGCTCAAGCGGCTCTTGCTGGATTTGAATGTGGAATTTATCGTATACTTTCTGAACAATTTTCTCTCTGGCCATAGCCAAATCAGGATAGCCAGCCGCGCCATTATTAACTAAAACCAGCGCATTTTTTTCGTAAACTCGAATATTATGGAATGTTTTTCCTTTCAAGCCAGCCTTTTCAATAAGCCAGCCTGTAGGAATTTTATATGTATTGTCCGGCATAATGTAATTCGGAATGTCCGGATATTTTTTCTTTAGCTCGTCCAGCTGCCACTGCTCTATGATAGCATTCTTAAAGAAAGAACCGGAATTTGGCTCTTGGGCGGGATCTGGCAATTTATCGGCGCGAATATTAAGGACAGCCACTCGGATAACTGGCAAATTAACAATTCTAATGTCATTTTCGGTAAGATACTTTTGGATGGCAGCATAATACGGCGGCTTAGGCTGAGCGCGAAACAGCCGCAATGTAATACTTAAAATACAATACCGCCCCTTTTGGCTGCTGCGAAAAATACTATTTCTGTACGAGAAATGGCAATCTTTGGCGCTAATAGTAACGACTTTCCCTTCTTTTGAATCAAATGCCTCCAGGCTAATCAGCGTATCAGCGATCTCTTGTCCGTAAGCACCGATGTTTTGCACCGGCGCAGCACCAGCTGTTCCAGGAATACCCGACATCGCCTCAACACCCTGCAAATCCATGCCAACTATCTTTTCCACCATTTCATCCCAATTCTCGCCGGCACCAATTTTTATAACAACGTTCTCGCCATCATCTGATACAATGTCAAAACCTTTGATACGGTTCAATAAAACAACGCCGTTGAATGTCTCGTCATGCGTGATCACATTGCTGCCGCCGCCTAGAACGAAGACCTTCAAACCCTTGGTACTGGCTTCCTTATAAATGTTTTTAACATCATCAGCAGTGCTGGCTGCCGCCATAAAACGCGCTTTGCCGCCCAGCTGCATGGTTGTGTATTTTTTCAAAGATATATCAGTTCTCATTTCCATAAGCACATTATATCATTTTTCCCGGCTGGCGCTAGTGTGATATAATATACCCGTTATGCACCCGTAGCTCAGCGGATTAGAGTACTTGGCTTCGAACCAAGTGGTCGCAAGTTCGAATCTTGCCGGGTGTACCAATTTTTGCGCTCTGGCAATCCAGCTGAACCACCCTCGGCGTTGAATTATACGTCCTTTGGCTGTGTTGTAAGCAGCGCACCAAATGCCCCGTTAGCTCAACTGGATAGAGCGTTGGTTTCCGGTACCAAAGGTTGCAGGTTCGACTCCTGTGCGGGGTACCAAAAATGATAACGACAAATTAATTACTATTTTCAAATGACAAACAGATCAGAGCGATACATCACACCTACCAAAGCCTACCTGTACACGGATCAAGAATATGCTGAATATGTGAGATCCGCAGAAGGACAAGCAACAGGTAGAATAAGAAGCAAGGAAGAGATAGAGAAAGAACAAGAAAAACTAGACGAGGTCATCTCGTTAGTAAATATAGCCGCAAATAGCGGTGACAGGTTTGACTATCCGGCAACTCTATACAGAGTGACACACACCGACTTGATAGACTCAAGGACAATCGAAGGGATGAACGAATACGAATTAAGAGATTATTTGCATGTTTTGGGTATTATAGATCAACTAAGAACCGGACAAAATCGTTGCCTGGATGATGAATATACAAAATACATCAAGCAAGCATCAAGAAAAGCAAGGAATGAAGAAGAAATAAGGCTAGATTACGCAAGAGCAAACGAGGCAGCCATGTTAGTAGAAGAGTCCAGAAAGCATAAATTCAATTACCCGCCAACCTTATATAGAGTAACGCACCCTGATTTATTACTAGACCCAAGAAAAATTTTAGAAATGGACGCCTACGAAGCGAGCGATTGCGAATGGGCTTATTATACAGTTAGAGACTTCCGTATTATCCCTCCAGAACACCGTCCAAAGTATATTTAATTAACCAGTAGTTTATCGACCTCTTCCATCCTGGAATTATCACAGAACGCCAGCAGACTCATATTCGTTATTTGACTTTCCATATTGCCTGTGCTTAAATCATAAGTATTAGTACTCTGAGGAGAGGGATATGGAAAATAAACAAACAAATCATGGAAAAATAAAAATTGTCGCTGGGATATTTGCCGCCGCACTAGTAGCGGCTTTGCTATGTTGGCTATTTACTAGCCTACTAAATGTAAACCAACACGGTCAAAGAAAGAAAGAGCCTGATCACGTCGCCGCCTCTCAAATAGATAATGAAAACACCAGTCCGCAGCGACCAAAAACAAACTCAAAATCAAATTTGGATAATAATAGAACCAACCAGCCTAATAAAGATACAGAAGCCTCGTCAAATAGTTCCACTAAGACGACTGTCGACAATACTGCCACCGTGCGCCGCAGCACCGCCGCTTCCCAATACCCCAAAGCAATATTAGCAAGCAAAAAACCACCAACTAGCAGTAGTATTTTCCAAAAACCTAAACGCAAGCCAATCACTAAACCTGGCGGCAGCAAACCAACTACACCGCCAAGTACACCCAAACCAACACCCGAACCTGCACAAGCAGCTGTAAAAATCGTCGGCACAGCAGAGGTCGGATCAACCCTAATCGCGCAAATCGACGATCCCGACGGGTTGAAAGACGGCGGTATACGGTATTATCAATGGTTTGCCGACGGCGCGGCTATTCCTGGGGCTAGTTATTTCTCATACAAGTTGACACCATCAGAAGTGGGTAAAAAAATCACCGTCAAAACAACTCATGCTGACGGCAAAAACGTAATGAAAGATTTAATTAGCTCAGCTACGATAGCTGTCGGCAACGCCGCATCAAATAATAACCATGGTAGCGTCACCATCGACGGAATTAACCGAGTCGGACAAGTATTCACTGCTCACATTACCGATGCTGATGGCGTGCCAGAGAGCGGTATTACTTACAGGTGGTACGAATTTTACGGCAAATTCCTGGGAACTGGCAAAACTCTCGTACAAACCAGAGAACACCTCGGTATGCAAGTCATCGTCCAAGCCAGTTATATTGACAAGAAAGGACATAAAGAGAGCGTCACTAGTGGATTTAGTGGGTCGGTCGTTGATGATTTGGGCGGCGGTACTGGCGCGGGGATAATCAGTCCTGCTGCGACTGCGCCAAAAATTACCCTTCATGGGCCAGCCAGCGTCAAAGAAGGCGAAACCGCTGTTTACACGGCAACTTTAGACAAAGCAACCAATACTGATGTTAGCGCGGATATCAAAATCACGCACAATACTAGCAATCCGAACAATCTCAATGTCCGTTGGGACAGCCAGCGAGTGGTTATTAAAGCCGGAGAGACTAGCGCCAAATTCTACGTTGATACCAATGCCGGCACTGACGGTAAAGGTAAAACTTACACCGTTTCTCTTAGTAACGCTGTCGCTGGCATGGTCAATAAAACAAATACCAGCCCTTCTGCTACAGTCAACGCTCAATCGGTCTTTATGCTATCATACGTTTATCCACTTGCCAAAGCTGGCGGCAGCGAGTTCTCTGACTACTGGAAAGCGGTTCATACAGCAGGCAGCAGCAAAATCCCGTACACGCTCATTATGGCAGACGGCAGTCCTGACGCCAAGCTCGACCCAGGCTATGTACGACTGCTAAAAAGAAACGCCGAACTTGGCTTCAAGACTGTCGCTTATATTCGCACCGTTCAGCAGACTCGCCCGATTGCCGAAGTTAAAGCCGCAATGGCTAAGTTCATTGAACTTTACGGAGCGGACAAAATTCACGGATTCTACTTCGACGAGATATCATCCAGAAATAACGGGGCAACGGCTTACATGGCAGAATTATACAACTACACGAAAAGTACCTACGGCAACAAGTTGGTCGTCGCCAATCCTGGCACGCACATCACCGACGCAATTGCACCATACGCCGATATTTTCATGACTAACGAAGGCACTGCTGACGAATATATTAATAACTATAAGACCGCTTACTCTGCCTTTGAAAAAGACCCAGCAAATTCCCATCGTATTTTCCATACGATTTATACCGCAAAGGCTAGCGATTACCAAAAAATAATCAATTTATCGCGCCAACGCAATGCCGGCTGGGTATTCATCACTACCGATAGTACGATACCCGACGGCAGGCCATACAATGATTTGGCAGCTAATTTCCCTGCCCTTGTCGACAATGTCAATAACCTGAATAGACGACCGTTTGATCCGAACAGGAGTACAACGCAGCCTTTGCTGACTGGCGCGATAATCGCATCGGCAGACGTTAAAACAACAATTACAGCAAAGTAAATTCGCTAGCTAAGATTGGGCGCCGAAGCCTTGGGTATCTGTTGGCGGAAACGGTGCTGGCTGAGAAACTTCTGACGCATCAAGCACCTGGCTAATTTGCTGAGCAGTAATAGTCGCCGTCGAACCCGGCGCGATCAGGCCAGCTAGCATCTGCTTGGCGATAGTATTCTCAACTGCTCGCTGGACAACGCGGCGCATCGGACGCGCACCCAGACGCGGATCATAACCAGCTTCAACCAATAATTTCTTACCTTCCTCCTCAACCGCAACCTGGATTTTTTGCGGCGCCAAAGTTTTATTAACGCCAGCCAAAATTAAATCGACAACCTGCAATAGCTCTTCCTTGCCCAGCGGACGGAATAAGACAATTTCATCAAAACGGTTCAAAAACTCTGGACGGAACAAATTGGCATTGATCAGTTCATTGATAAATGTTTGTTCAAATTGTTCCAGCTGGTAGCCGCGTTCAATATATTCGCGAATTCTATCCGCTCCAGCATTCGACGTAGCAATAACAATCGTATCGCGAAAACTAATTTCCCGGTTATTCTCATCGCGCAGGATACCTTCGTCCAGCAGCTGCAGCAGCGTTGTTAAAACTTGTGGATGAGCCTTTTCAATCTCATCCAGCAGCACAACAGAAAACGGTCGTTTCTGCACCTGGGCAGTCAAACTGCCTGGATCATGCGCGCCATCAGCAATCAGCCGCGCTACGTCATCTGGGCGAACAAACTCGTTAAGATCTAACCGAATCATGCTGCCCTCGCCGCCAAAATAAACATCCGCCAGCGCTTTAGATAGTTCAGTTTTACCAACGCCAGTCGGCCCAAGAAACAGGAAAGCGCCAATCGGCCGGTTTTGGTTTCTGACGCCAGTACGGGCGCGGCGAATAGCATCGGAAACAACTGTCACCGCCCGCGACTGATTAATCATCCGCTGATGAATCAGTGTTTCCAAATTAAGCAATTTCTCACGCTCGTCGCCGGTATTCGCCGTGGATATTTTTATACCAAGCGTTTTTTCAATTGCATCGTCCACCGATTGCGCTGTCACCAGTCCATTCTGAGCGCAGCTAGCAGCTGACTCTAGAATCTTCAAAGCTTTGCCTGGCATCGCCAAATCTTGGACGTAGCGATCGCCGACCCGATAAGCCTCAGCCAAAGCTTGATACATATATGCCACCCGGTATTGCGCCTCAAAAAAGAAGAGTTGGTCGCGCATAATTTTCATCGTTCCCGCCTCGTCGGTCGGACGGATAGCGATCGTATTCAGCGCGTGCGCCAACTGCGGTTTCATCTGGGAAATCTGCAAAAACCGCTGCTCGTCCATCGCCAAAATCATGCGCAGCCGCCCCGCCTCCAGGATTGGCAGCAGGACATTGCTTAAATCAACCGAGCCGACACCTTCCTCAAAGAACAACTGCGCATTATCCAAGCATAGAATAACGTTTTTCGACAAATAAGCCTCGTTAATAATCATCGTCACCAAGTTCTCCAAATCACCGCGGCCGGACGCCGAACTCACCAGCGACGAGGCGTCCAGCATAAAAACTTGCTGATATAGCAGATGCCGCGGCACGCCTTTATAACCGTCAATTAGCATCTCGGCAAAAGCCGCCACTACCGTAGTCTTACCTGCGCCGTCAGCGCCAACCAGCGTAACATTTTGCCGCCCGCCAGAGCTAAACGTCGCCAGCATCTGCTCAAGCGCACTATTATGCATATCAAGCTTGGTCGCCATTATACCGCCGCTCACCTGCGCGCTAATATTCTGCGCGAAACGGCTTAGTAGCGGCGTATAACCAAACGACCAATCCCGGGCAATACCGCCCGTCCGAAGCGGTTTAACCTTGCGCTGCTCAATTAGTTCTTTGCTTCGTTCATACCAGCGAATTCCCTCCATTACATCTTGAAAGTCAATTTTCATATTTGCCAGCAGTGCGTCGTGTTGCGGCAGCTGCTTGACGATTGCTGCCGCCAAGACTGCGCCGGTAATCTTTGGACTGGCGGTTTCCTGCCAAATTTCAATCGCGGTTTGCCAAATCGCCTCAATATCTGCCGGATTTTCCGAAGCGATGTTTTGCAGCAAATTTGGCGTTACACCCAAACGTACCGCCAAAAAAAGCCCGGCACGCGTTCCAGCGACCGCTAAAGCCACGTCTTTCGGCGTTGGCTGAGGTGATAACTTTCCTAAAACATCTGCCGCCATAACATCGTCAATCGTTTGCGGATTTTTACTAATTTCAGCTGTTTTCAAATCTTTTTCCCACCAAATTGCCAGCATAATAAGCGGGCCGCTCAAGCCGATTAACAGCCAGCCGGCTGCACCATGCGTAAATAGCGACCAAACCCCCAGCAAAAGTAATCCGCAGCTTAAAACGCCGGTCAGCAAATGCCAAGCCTTGCCGAAACGAACGGAAAAACGCGCTTTTTGCGAACGTAAACTATGATAATTAAGTCTTGGAGCAACATTCATAGAGTCACCCCCAATCGCCATAAGATAAATCCGACAACTGGCAGCACTGGCAAAACCAGCCACGCCAAAACGCCGATTAGTTCAAAAATAACTACAATAGCAATCGCTATAATACCGATAAAAATAACCAGCGTACGAACAACCGCGCCGATTATTCTGGAAATTAACCTGTCGAAAAAGGCTCTTAATTTGACTGGCAGCGGACCGTCAACATAACTGGCGGATATTTGGCGAAACGGGTTAAATAATGTCCTTAGCAACAACCCAACAGAGAAGTGATCAGCCACTCTTAATACTGTCACGAAGCTTCGCCTGGCGTAATCCCACAGGCCGCTGCCATACCACCATTGAAAAATCCCCACCAAAAACATGTTTTTATTGTAGCATATTTGCTAATCGGGTTATAATAGCTAGTATGCAGAGGCAGATGATCAGTACGATTATTGGCAAAAGCGTAAAAAAAGTGGCGCAATTACGCGGCGGCGGATCGGCTTTGCCAGGTCTGGTGGTGGAAAAAATTGATCCGGACTTTATCAGGCGCACCTTAGAAGATTTACCGCAAGGAGTAGTAATTATCAGCGGTACTAACGGTAAAACAACGACTACGAAAATAGTTGTCGAACTATTAGAATCGGTCGGGATGAAAGTCTTTACCAACCGTACCGGCAGCAATTTTTCCCGCGGCGTAGCGGCAGCATTGTTAAACGAGGTTGACATTCACGGCAAACTGGACGCCGACATCGCCGTACTAGAACTAGACGAGGCTTGGGCGGTTAAGTTTGTTAAAATGGTGCAGCCGCGATTCTCCTTGCTGCTTAATGTCATGCGCGACCAGCTAGATCGTTTCGGCGAGATTGATACAACTGCCAAATTATTAGAAAAAATCGCCGCAGCGACAATCGACACGGTAGTATTGAATCGCGATGATCCAAGGATATTCGCAATCAGCAAAAAAATCCGGGCAAAATCCGTTTTCTTCGGCACAACCAGCGAGTTATTACAGCTAATGCCGACCGACGACACACTCAAGTCCGGATCAGCCAGAGCTAACAGCCGGGTAATTGCCGACGTACTGCTATCAAAAATCGACGGGCAGCGGGCAGTCTTCCGGATATCCGATAAAAATGCGCTTATTAGCACGCAGCTGACTGGCGTGTATAATTTATTAAACGCCGCGGCAGCCATTGCTTTAGCGCGGCAGATTGCCGGCAACGAAGTAACTGGCGCGCTGCTTCTGGCACTAAAAAATATCCAGCCAGCATTTGGCCGCGGCGAAACTATTATGCTGCACGGTATACCAATTGAACTAATCCTCGTAAAAAACCCCAGCGGCTTTCGCCTGGCGCTGCTATCGTTTGCCCGCAGCCAGGCCGCGATGATGGTCGCCATCAACGATAATTACGCCGACGGCCGCGATATGAGCTGGCTGTGGGACGTTGACTTTTCAAAAATAAAAGCCGTATCAACTGTCAGCGGCATCCGCGCCTACGACATGGCTTTGCGGCTGCAATACGACGAAGTGCCAGTTGAAAAAGTCGAACCGAACCTGGCAAAAGCACTGGATTATTTTATAGACAATAATCCAGATGAGCCGAAACAGATTTTTTGCAGCTACACCGCCATGACAACACTCAGGAAATTACTCAGCGATAAAACTGAAGTGGAGAAAATATCGTGAAACCTATAACCATCATTCAGCTGTACCCGCGCGACATGAATCTGTACGGCGATTGGGGCAATACGCTAGTCTTAAAAAAACGCCTGCAATGGCGCGATTATCCGGTCAGAGTTATTGACCACAACCCAGGCGATTCTACAGATTTTTCGGCAGGCGATATTTTCGTTGGCGGCGGCGGCCAAGATTCCGGCCAAAATGCTATCCAAGAAGACCTGCTGCGGCGCGCTGCAGAGCTAAAAAAACTCGCCGAAGACGGCGTGCCGATGCTCATGATTTGCGGTATGTATCAATTGTTTGGCAAGTTTTTCGTCACCAATAGCGGCGAAAGAATCATCGGAGCAGGAATACTGCCAATCGAGACCAGAGCTGGCGACGAGCGGATGATTGGCAATATTACTTTGGAAAGTAAAGAATTCGGCGGAATCGTCGGCTATGAAAACCACAGCGGACAAACCTTCTTGGATGAAAATGTCCTGCCCTTGGGGCGGGTTGTTAGGGGCGCAGGAAACAGCGACAACGGATACGAAGGCGTGCGGTATAACAATATCATCGCTACGTATTTGCACGGGCCGCTGCTGCCGAAGAATCCGCAAATTGCCGATTTTTTGATTGATACCGCACTGAAGCGGCGCAACCTTGAAATTGCTAATTATTTTATTGACGACAATTTAGCCAGAAAAGCGCGAGAAACAGCTGAGAAACGCCCGCGATGAAACAAACTCAATCAGCAGCCAAACGCTTTGCTAGCTTATGCCATAAAATTCCCGGCTGGATATATCTTATCCCAATATTACTTTTAGCCGTCCACGCCCGGCTACTATACCTTACCAAAGCAGACATTTGGCACGACGAAGGCTACACCGCCGCCCTCGTTAAGCAGCCGATCGGCGACATTCTATCCATAACCATTACCGACGTCCATCCGCCGCTTTACTACATAATTATGCATGTTTGGCAGCTGCTGTTCGGCGGATCAGCCGAATCGCTGCGCGGCTTTAGCGTTGTTTGCGGCGTTGCCACTGTAGCATTACTTTTTTTTCTACTAGAAAAACTATTTTCCAAAAAAATCGCCGTTCTGGGAACGATTTTTGCAGCAATCGGGCCGTTTTTAGTTCGTTACAGCAACGAAGCCAGGATGTATGCACTGGCTGCGCTCATCGCTTTGGCCGCCACATATGTTTTTATTCAAGCAATTGATCATAAAAAGCAAAAACGCTGGTGGCTGCTGTATGGCGCCTTAGTTGCTGCTGGAATTTACACGCAGTATTTTTTGGCGCTTATTATTCCAGCCCATTTTTTGTATATATGGCTAACCTTCGGCGGCAATAAAAAATCCTTTCTGAAAGTAATACAAAATAAAAATCTATGGCTAAGCGCTGCTTTCGGACTGTTGTTATTTTTACCATGGCTGCCAATTATGATCTCCCAAACAACTAAAGTCGGCGGCGGTTTTTGGATTCCAGAAGTTGACAGGTTCAGTATACCAAACACCTTATCAATGTTCTTATCATACGATTATCGAATAACCAAATACTTTGGTTTAATGCTAGCGCCGATGATGATCGCCGCATCGTATTGCCTGGCAAAACACTACCCGAAAAAACGCGCCGCAATCTGGCTGCTAACATCCTGGCTACTTGCACCGATGATGATCGTCTACTTATTAAGCTTGCGCCAGCCGGTATATCTTGACCGTTATTTCACCTACTCAGCGCCAGCATTTTACGCATTGCTGGCGGTTTATTTATGTTTAATCGGCGCTAAAAAATGGTGGAAAACAGCAATAGCGCTCCTCTTAGCTATATACATCGGCAGATACATGTGGAACGTCGGCATTCATGAGATTGCAGAAGCGGCTTGGAATAATACAAATACGGCAATGAGCCATATCAACAGCGGAATTAAGCCGGGCGACACGATATTATCGACAGAAATTTATACTTATTTCAATACGTCTTATTATAATAAAACTGGGCAGGAAATCGTGCTGCTGGCACCGGAAGGCGACGACGGCTGGGGCGAATGGGGCTTGGTGAAAAAAACAAAAACGCCGCAAATCCCGACAATGGACAGCGTGCCTTCAAGGCGTATTTGGCTCATCAGCCGCACTAAAAACTACGACCAATTTATGGCTATCGTGCCAAAAAACTGGAAACTACAACAGGAATTTCATGACGGCGATTTGATTGTTGGGTTGTATGAGAAGGGCTAATATTTTCCTCAATCGCAGTGCAATATTAATTTGCAACCAACCTGCATAATAAGATTAGGCTCCCAATTCAGCTCCGCCGCAAAAGCCAGCTAATTACGATTCTTCGCCCATTCCTTCGACTCTAGAATAGAGCATAGACTAACTGAGGCAAGCTTCTACTTTAAAGACATGTTACTATACGTTTACCCAACAATTTTACACCTATCAAGCAAAACCGCCCCAAACGATGAGCAGTAAGTCATAATGACAAATTGCAGAAGTTTAGCTACCATCCTTGCTCATTGCGTATATTTGTGTTGACGAAACCACGCTTAGTCATCGCCTC